>Ga0256406_1000376_pt1 | contig 83765 bp, 64 predicted proteins | sample RumenRJG_03DNA_FD_185986 | JGI IMG/M metagenome (GOLD analysis project Ga0256406, IMG submission 185986) | Bovine rumen microbial communities from Lethbridge, Alberta, Canada - RJG_03 | ecosystem: Host-associated > Mammals > Digestive system > Stomach > Rumen | place: Canada: Alberta | collected...
GGCCTTCCTTACGATAGGTATCATATGGCTCTGCATCATAATATGCGGACACATTTACACCATTTGGGATTGTACTAATCGAAAAGCCTGGGCCAATATAATCATTCAGCATCTTAGTGGCAATATCAGAGATGGATATGATGGCATCGTATTGGCGGTACATCCAACGATCAATCGGTTTCAAGCATTTGATGTGACGACGGCGATTGTCAGTGCTGTGCTCTGTCGTAACAAGCTTGCATTTTGCCCTTGATAGTTTCTTGGCCATAGCCACGAACAGTTGACAAGCCGTATTGTGGGTGTGAACGATATTGTATTGCTTAATAACTGGTATCAATTTTCGTATATTCGCCAACCGGTAAACATTATGGTCCTCTCCGAGAGCCATAACCTTTACTCCCTTGCTTTCCAGCTTCTTCAGAAAAGACGTTCTCATGCCATCGAATACAAGAACATCAACGGTGTTCTGACCTTCATTCAATAGCGGAACAAGATCTGAAAGCAAGCTTTCTGCACCACCAGTACAGAGAGAAGTGATAACGTGAAGTATTTTTATCATAATTTCAATGTGTCTTAATTAAGTCCATCCAATGTAAGGCTATACCCACAGGAAAAGTCCAAGCCCACTTGAAATTAAGCTGTGGGTAGTGACGATTCGTTCTGCAGCACCAAAACCGCCAATAGTTAATAGCCGATCTTACTTTAATTTTAAAAGGCACACTGTAGGATGTCATTTCTTGATAAGTCATCATAGACAAAACAGGACTTTTCATCCGAATACGAATAATACTATCGGTTAAACCACCGTCCAAGTAGTCTCGAAAATAGATGACCTTTGAAAAAACATGGAGTCTGTATTTCTGAGCAATTCTATTCCAGCAAAGGGCCTCTGGACAGAACTTCTCACCAGGTATTTCTGGGAAGGGGTGTTTCCGAAGTATATCTGTACGGTACACTTCAGCCATATCTCCACATACTCCCAGCTTATATCTCAAATCGATGGTGTTGGTATCGGTGTCGATCATTGGCCTACCAATAACCTTGCCGTTGCGATGAGCCATATATCCGCACACTCCAGCGCACAACTTGTCGTCCTTGACTACGGCGTAAGCTTCCTCAATGTCATGTACTGCATGAGGCGGCAATTCATCGTCACTGTCCAAAATCAGTACCAGTTCCCCCTGGGCTTTCATCACTCCCATGTTCACGGCCGTATGCTTCCCGCCATTCTGCTTATAGATGTAATAAAGAGGGAATGTTGCAGATACAGACATACTTTCAACCAGTTCACGAGTATTGTCATTCGACCCATCGTCAACAATTATCCACTCAAAATTCATTGTGGATTGATGCCTTAATGAATCAAAGGCTTTACACAAGAGTTTGCCCCGATTGAAGGCTGGAGTAATAATGGTAATCATCAGTAATTAATTCTGAATTTATTATGCAACACAAAGGAACGCATACACCAATTTACTTGGCTGCCACTGGGCAGCCAAAGAGCTGTGTTATTGTTTAAGATTGACATCAAGTCGGAAAGGTGCCCGATAGAACTTGTTGAGCGCATACTGTTGATCGTATTCAAACTTCGTACTCACCTTATCCACACTTCTGACGCCATTGGTCAAGAACGTTTTATATGGATAAAGCAAATATCCATGCTGCCATGATAGGAAGATACGCATGTTAAGGAATAAACACAGAACAATCAACAGCATGCTCCAGTTTTTCTGTCCCCTACCTACAGATACAACGTTTGAGATTGTAATGATAAGTCCAAGCATAAAATACCATGACAGACGTCCACCATTCGGAGACCTCACGAAGAACAACAATGTCGCGCAGAAGAAGAGCGCAAGGTTAAGCATCACCAGATTCAGATTGTTGTTCGGGATGTATTTGTATCGTTTCAAAATGATGTAGAGGAAGCAAAATGCTTCGAGAGCGTAAGCAAAACGGAAACTACTCGATGAGTTGTAGTCGCCCTGCATTTCCACAACTGAGATATCACCATATGTAGAGAAGATCGCGTTGGGGATTGGGGTAATACCCAATATAGCAACCAAGACCATCGCATACAAAATATTGCGGGGATGATACTTCTTTAGCGGAACAAAGTAGGCTGGAATCAGAATGATTGCCGATTTGTGAACAGAGATGGCAATAAGCATAACAAGTAGGAATTTCCAAGGCTTTCGTTCAATTATATATTTAATAGACAACCATGCTATTGAGGCTCCGAGTACCTGACGCAGATAAGTGAAGGAGAAATAAAACCACAATCCCATAAACATGATCATGGCAAAAGCATAATTGTTTGCGTACTTCTTGAAAGATTGAAAAAGAAGGAAATAAATCAGCAGAGTGATCGTCAGGACATATATGTATCGATTCTCCGTAAAGAAGGAAATCAAGATATTCAGATAAATAAACCCCCTCTCGCTCGGGAAGTATCTGAAAACATTATTTGCCAAATAGCTCTCATGCCGTGTGGTTACATTGGCAATTGCATCAAAGATATCGCAATAGATGTATCTGTCATAACCTCCAAACATGTCGGCCATTCCGACAAAGAAAGCGAGGAACATCATATACATGATGAGGAAAGATTTCTGTCTGGGATTTTTCCCCTGAGCATAAAATGCAAGGACAGGGATGAAAAAAATAAGAAGATATAGCCACATAATAATTTAAACTGACTAAATAAGAAAATTATTTTGCTAAGTATTTAAAGAAGAAAGAATCTTTCGTCCCAACATCAGTACGGAACTGCTCTTGATCCTTACGGCAAAGGAAGGAAGAGGAGAGCTGATCGTTTCTGATTTTAGTCTGCTGCATCACATAGAGCGTTTTGACATCTTTTATATGCTGATAACGGTTGAAGACAGCTTGGTCTACACCCATGACAATACATGCGGAAGAAATCCATCGCAAGGCAGGGTGAATCTCGGCCGGCAGACCGCCTACGATATAGAGTGCAACGATCAATTTCCTTAGTCTGCTGCCAGCATCCTCCATATAGTATCGGCGAATGACCAGTAAACAGAGAATGAAAATCAGGGGCATGTTGGTGCGGAAGCAGAAGTCGTTGTGCAATCCAATCTTAAACCATCCCAGCACAGCTACAGTGATAAAGGCTATCCATAGCGCGGCCTTGTCCTTGCAAGCCTTATAGCCTATCAGCATGAAAATAGCAAACTCAAAGAACATGTAGATGAGGTATCCGTAGAATGTCAGTCCAAAGTCGGACAGATCCCGCAGGCCTTTGTTTCCGTTCTGGTTATTTGACATCAGATAGAATGCCGACACAACAAGAACGAGCAAAGCTACGATATTCTCAAAACAGAAGAGATATTTCCATTTTTCATTCCCCTTAAGTTCCACCATATTCCGTCCCATCCAATACAAAACAATTGGAGCCAACCCGACGAGGGGGAAGGGAGCATACAGCAAAAGAGATGTATACACAAATGGCAAGATCCTGCTCCTCACGTTGTTTATCATCACCATCATCCCAAGAAAGAGAGGGATTGTCTGATTAAAGGGGTCATAGAGCAACTGGGATATTGGACCGGCATGGAACTCTCCGGGGGTTGCATTCGTTGAAACAAGATTCACCATTTCGGAAATCACATGGCCAGGTTCAGCAACAGGCAAATACAGCAGACATTCCACAATCTTCATTCCTGCAAAGAGATAGAAGAAGAAAAGGTAGGAAACTCTTGCCTTACCCATCCATCGGCATATCTGGAGATACATCAGCTCGAAGCCCAGCGTCTGCCAGATCAGTTGCATGAAGAAGCCCAACTCCATACTCCCTGCTATCTTGGCGAATAGAGCTGGAACCATCCAAAATGCGATGTAGTAGCTCTTCGTTAAATGAGTAGCCTCATCATAGACGGGCCAGGAATAATTGACCAAGTCGCGGAACATAGCATTTCGCCAATAATGGTCATTCGACTGAACCATATAGCCTCCGATGCCGCAAAGCCACATGATGACCAGACAAACGACAAGCGACAGCCACAGATTCCTTTGGCTTATAACAATCTCAGTTATATCACCCTTACTCCATGTTGTATAGATTACAGCCACTATTCCTAATGTCAACGGAATAGAGTAATACCATCTGCACCAGCCCAACAGGAAGATGACAATTCCTGCAAGCAACCATGAAAGAGAAAGCAAATCAAGCGTTCTCTTCTCCAATTTTATGTTCATTCTTTTCTAAAAAACTGTGATATTCACTAACCAAATAAACCGGACGGCCTTTAGTCTCATTGAAAATCTTGCCTAAGTACTCGCCAAGGATGCCAATAGCTATTAGTTGAGATGCACCTAAGAATAGGATCACGCAGATAAGCGTGGGGAAGCCTGCAACTGGATCTCCCCATATCGTGACTTTAATAAGAGTCCACAACAAATAAAACAGAGCTCCCACACCGATAATGAATCCCAGATAGGTAGCCCAGCGCAGAGGAGACACCGTAAAGCTGGTCAGACCTTCAACAGCGAGACCGGCCAACTGGAAGAAATTCCAGTGAGAAGAACCGTACTTGCGGTCGCCTCTATCGAAGAGTATCTCTTTTTTCTTGTAGCCAATCCAGCAGAACAGTCCCTTCGTGTACCGCTCACTCTCACGCATACGTTTCAACGCATCGATACACTTACGACTAAGCAAACGGAAATCGCCTACATTCTTCAATACTTCAAAACGTGTCGACTTATCGAGAAGCCAATAAAACAGCAGTGAGAACTGTTTTCTTAACCAGCTCTCCTTACCGCGATCACGCCTTTTGGCGTAAACATCGTCATAGCCCTCTTCCCAATACTTCAACATTTCCGGAATCAACGAAGGGGGATCCTGCAAATCTGCATCCATCAATATCATACAATCACCTTTCACGTAGTCAAAACCTGCTAGCATGGCATTCTCTTTTCCAAAATTACGTGACAGGTTGACATAAGAGATACGTTCATCGTGCATGGCCATCTCCTTGATGATAGCCATTGTTTTGTCGCGGCTGCCATCATTAATGAAGAGCAATTCCCATTCATATTTGGGAATGGCCGACATAATCTTGCAAACCTCTTCATAAAGATGAGGCAACGAGGCCTCCTCGTTGTAGCAAGGAACAACTATTGAAACAACTTTATTTTGCTGCATTGGTTTCTAAAATATAACTTATGCAAAGGAATGAGTACTACATTAAATGCCATTGAAATGACTAAACTAATAGCAAGTACGGCACAAAACATGAGCAAGGGATTCCCCAAACTGTAAATCGGCTTATTAAATAAATACCAGCATATCCACGCATGGATCATCCACATATTAAGGTTGTGCTTGCCAAAGAACAAGAGTACAGTTCCTGCCCACTCCATTCTGCGCACTAAGCTTACAGTGAGGATGACAACTCCTGCCCAAAAGAAGGATATCACGGCTCCAGAATAGACATAGTAGCGTAGAACTAAAAGTATAGCAAGAAGGAAGACCGTGATCCAAATATTCTTTTTGACTAAGATTTCGTGACACTTGTTGATAATCTGCGTCTTTGCCATGATTCCACCAAGTACAAAGGGGAAGAAGATATAAAAGGTTTGAAAGATATTCAGCGTAAACCAAGAAAAACTGTTCAACCTCGAAGATACCACGTACACGGCATAAGCCAGCAACAGGGCCACCCACACTTTCAATTTATCAATTACCCTGAAAATCCAGAATGCAGTAATGGTCAAGATGCAATAGGGAAGGATAAACCACGCTGGTGGATAATAAGAATCTTTAATTCCTGTGACGTTTGTCAGAACCTCAAGAATGGAGAATGAACAACGTTGTTGTCCAAACAGCTGATACTCAGCCAATACAAACAAGAATGTGAAAAAACAATAGCAAAAGTAAAGCCACAGGCAACGGGATATTCTATGCGCATCCTTACCGAGTTGGAAAATAATGTAAAGCCCAAAACCACTCAACAAACAATATAAAGGTACGGGATTACTGGCTCGCCCCATGTTACCTAATATCGTATTTAGATAACCACGGTGAAAGGAAGGATTGAAGAGGTGATAGAAAATCATGGATAGAATTCCTACTCCCTGCATCATTTTGGATTCTTCTCGGAGCATATTGTTTAGGTAATTTAGGCAATTATTCCTTTGGAGGAGTAGCATCTAAAGCTTTTCGCAGATAATCAGTCGACTCGTTACGCAGTTTGGACAACGACAACTGTTCTCTTGCTTCGTCATACCTGCCTCCTTTTATGTTCTCAAACGGGGTGTTTATTTTTATAATGGAATCATTTAAACCAAGCTTTTCAAGAATAGAGGTCAAGCGTGTGTCCGAACGGGCATCTTGAGGTACTACTGCCAAAAGTGGCACACCGAAATTTACCGAGAACGAAACACCATGAAAGGATGAAGTGACCACCAACGAACTATCCCGGACCAACTGAATGAATTCCTCAATGCCTGCACCAGCTACGGAACGATAGTGAATGCCCAACGATTTGGGCATCTCTACATTGCTGTAGACCATCAGTCCTTCGCTCTCTTGGAAATGCTTCACCAGCTTGTAGATATAGGGCGCAGGATTATAGGCGTAATCGAGCATGTAGAGGAAGATGTATTTCTCTTTACTTCGTGGAGCCTTTATCAGTTTATCCCAATCATCTCGATCTAGCACCAATGTAGGATCCAGCGTTAAGGGAACATCTCTGCCGATTAAGTCTTTAATAATGGCCTGCCCTCTTTTTTCTCTCACCGAAATCGAGGAATAGGCACTGAGCCTTTCCTTCATTTCTGCTCTCAGCTCCAGAGGGATTGAATCCACAGCAAAGCTCGACGAGAAGGCTATTTTAGGACGATCAGCAGGAGCGAAAGACAACAAGAAAGAGGGGTCTGATTTTGTGAAGTTGTAGTTCCACACCTGGTCACTTCCTGTCATATAGATATCATACAGAGGAGGATCATTCTGCAAATCGTCTACGCTAGTATACTCCCTGCTCATGAGCAGATGTGTGTGGATGAAGCGTTTCAGCTTGGGCTCCTTGTCATAAGCCTTTCTTAAATGAAGAAGTTTCGAAATCTTACTTTTCAGGCTCAGTTTGTGTTCTGGAACTCCACGTGAAAACTGCCATGAGTTGGGAAAATCATAATCAATCAACTCACAGTCATAACCAAGTTTCCTAACAATCTCTTGGGTGGCATATGCCTGAAGCACAGAGCCATAATTGATGACCTTGTGCATGGTAATTACTCCAACCTTCATATCATTATTTATTTGAGATGCCGTCGCTTGCAAACGTTTCGAACAGTTGCTGTGACAATTTCTTTCGATCGTGCTCCTCCAATACACAATTGCGACCATTCACTGCCATCTGCTCAAATTTTTCTCGCTGAGCAGGAATCTGGCGAAGGACGTCTACAACTTCTTTTGCTTCCTTATAGATGATACACGACTTGTCGTTCTCAACGGCAATATTCTCCATGGCAAAGGGAGTTCCAATAACAAGCAAGCCATTTGCCAGGGCATCCAATACTTTACCTTTCGTGCCGGTGCCTATAGAGATGGGCGTTATCTGAATATCATGCTTCATCACCTCTTCCTTATAGTTCGGCGCAAAAGCGATATGATTCACCTTCCATCCACTGTTCTTCAGAGCATCGGCATGCCTCTCCCACCCTTTTCCTAAGAAAGTCAACACATACGAGCATTTCATTGCCTTGTCATTACTATGAACCAGCACATCCACCAAGGTATCGGCTTCTTGCTGCATATAGTAATTGTTTTGTCCGGCAATGAGTAGACGAATGGGGGTATGGAATTTTATTTCTTTGTTAGTGCTTACATCATAATGAGGATGCCGCAAGAACGCCGAGTGACAGTTTGGGTTCATCCGCTTGATAAAAGCTGCGTCAGCTTCACCTACTACATAATAGATGGCTTTGTCATCGACAGAATAGCTCCTTTCCAATCTTAAGTATTTAGGATACATGACCATCTGGCGGAGCAAAGTATTTCTGTTTCTAGCAACAAACCGCTGTCCAAGCATGCGATAATAGTAGAGCGCTTCGCTGTCTGGACCCATGTGAACCCGTTTGTATTCCGAGAACTTAGACATGATGCCTGCGATTTCTTCTCCGAAAATCCAGATACCGTCTGGGTGCCCAGCTTTTATAGCTGCAACCACATCATCGGATAAAGACAGATAACTCGAGAAGGGATAACGCATGAAGACACGCACCATCAGCATGAAGGGCTTTTCCACCCATCTCATCCATTTAGGAACGTTCAATAAATGGATCCTTACATGCAACTCGTTCTCTACCTCGTGAATCTTCTCTTCCGGCAAACGATTCAAATTGAAGCTATAAATCTCTACATCTATATCTTTATCGCGCCTTACGAGCAGATGGTAAGACAACGCTGATGTCCCTCGTATGTTCTCCGCTGCAGGAGTGATAGTTGTAATAAGGATAACTTTCATATCTAAATGCTCATTTTGCCAACAGCTTCACTGCTGAGAGAAATAAGTTACGATTGTTGATCAACATCTTCAAAAGAGTGGTTTTCCACGAGAGCGTTCTTCCTTTGATCGGATACATCCCCAACCCCTGTGCATAGTCGAGACAACGTTCGGCAAAACGAGGGTTGAAGGAAGACTTGTTTCTCAACAGAATCAATAGCTCTCCCACGATGATGCTGTTGTTTTTCTTCAAATAGACCTTTTTAACAGCCTCCGATAGATAATTCTCCAATGCGAGATCCTTTATATGACGAGCGACTAAAATATTGTCCTCAACCCTCTTCTCTGTTTTCGAAGGATTCTTCACATGCGTAATCGAATTCTCGTTGAAGCGGTATCTGTAGACATCTTCATCCGTAAAGACCACACGACGAGCCTTCGGGTACAGTTTGTGGTTGAAATCTATATCCTCATGGAATATTCCTGGAAAGAAAGAGACATTAGCATCCTTCAGAAATTGCGTCTTATAGATGTTGCACCACACCGTTCCAATAATCATACTGGAGAGCAGCAAGTCTTCGCCAGTATATAGCTTCCGGCACACAAAGGGATGAATGCAAGTCTTTCTTTGTGTATGCGGGAAATAACTTCCCTGAAAGAAAGTTAGATCAGCATCATACATCTCAGCCACATCCAGCACGGATTTTATGCTATTGGGCTGAACAAAGTCGTCGCTGTCTACAAACTGGATGTATTTGCCTATGGCATATTTCATACCCGTGTTGCGGGCTCCACTCAGTCCCTGATTTTCCTGAGAGATGCAACGTATGAATGGGTATTGTTTGGCGTAGGACTGGCAAAGTCTCAAAGAACTGTCGGTAGATCCATCATTGACCAATAAGATTTCGTATTGGCCATTGGTGAATCCTTGGCGGAGTAGTGTGTCTACGCATTGAGGAAGATAATCCTCAACATTATACACTGGAACAATGATGCTTAGTAGCGGATTGGACATAACTATTTTTATAAATAGATAGAATTACTATTTTTTCCACTCCACTTTTTGACGTATCTCTCTAGCCGGCATACCTCCAAGAAGAGTTGCTGGAGTAGAGCACGACTTATTGACAAGCGAGCGCTGGGCTACCACGCAGCCATCCGCAATCGTTACATTCTTACTGATGTGGCTACCAGAGCACACCCATATATGATCACCCAAGACTATCTGACCTGTTGACTCTCTCCATGTGCCATCAATTTGTATCTGATGTCCGTCTGTCGTATTCAGGTCGATGTCCCAGCCAAAGAGACAGCTGTTGCCAATCGTAATGTTACCGTCGCAAGTGAAGAAGCAGTCACCATTGCAAAAGAAATTATTGCCAACACAGAACTTTCCACCATTGACAACCACCTGGGTGCCTCTTGCCAACGTCACGTTGTCACCGAAAGACAGACTTCCGCCATCTCTAACGGAAATCAGACTCTTTCGGGTACTTCTTCCCTCAGTGCCAACGAATCCCAACACCACCATGGCATGTCTGACGGGAGCAGAGAGAGATATTTGCCCTCTCTTCAGACCTTTCACCTTAAGTGAAAACGGCCATACAAGAATAGGAATACGCATCGCTACGTTCAGTGAGAAGTAACGAAGACAAAAGAAGAAGGAATAAAGATATATGAAAGGACGATTAAAGACGTTCATATCATTCTCTTATAAGGAATTGAACAAATCCATCCATTTGCCCATGATGGAATCTAAATTGAAACGTTTGATGTTCTCTTGTGCCTTTCTTCCCATCTCTTTGCGAACATCGTCATGCTCCATGAGATAGCAAACTTTATCTACAAAAGCATTATAATCGAGAAAGGGGGTGACAAATCCATCTTCGCCATCCTTAATAATCTCACTCGGACCACAGGGACAGTCGAAGGCCACACAAGGTACGCCCACCGACATACACTCAAGTACAACCAAAGGAAAACCTTCGAAGAGCGAGGGCAATAAATAAATGGAGGATGCCTCCAGCTCTGCCATCGGATTTGTTGTATAGGAATGGAGATGTATTGTGGTGAGGCCAAGTGAAGAAACAAGTTGATTGATTTTCTTCTCTTGAGGACCACTACCGTAGATATCCAATGTCCAATCTGGATGTTTCGTCTGAACCTGTTGCCAGAAGGGCATGAAATTAAGAAGGTTTTTCTGACGGGAGAACCGAGCCAAAATGAGGGCCCGCTTACTGCTGCAATCCGATTTCTTCTCATTGGCAGAATAGAGGGGGTTGGGGATTACCATCACCTGTCTGCCTGTAAGCTGATGAAGTTTCTGGGCCTCCCTTTCGCTGAGTGCCACAATTTTATAAAAGGGAAACTTAAACCGGAACATCAACCTGTCTTTAGTGCTGGCAGAGGTTATCTCCGGGTCATTGTACCAACCATGAAATTCCAGAATGCGCTTTTTCCAGAAAGTAAGAAGAACTACCGTCAGCGGTTCCAAATACTGCTGGGTAGAGACGATGATATCGGGATTTACCTTGAAAAGAATGTACAGATGCAAGATTCGAGCATAGACGAATCGAAGGATTCTCCCGATAAGGGGAATTCTCATCAATGCATTCAGGCGGTTGAGATCAATGCTGTGCATGATGATCCGTTCATCATACATACCCTCTTTTGGCACTCCATCGCGAGCCAAGGTGCAAAGAAGATGAACCTCATAGCCATGACTCACGAAATAGTTGGCCTTCACAGAAGTGATTTTGTTTATGCCGCCTACTCCTAAATAATTCTGGGTATATAAGAGCTTCTTCATCGTTTACTACTTTTTACTCGTTTCAGCAAACCATGATATTTGCCATAAAGCAGCATCCACAAATCAAACACTTTTGGTCCTCTCCCCATGAAGAAATAGGTAAAGGGAGCGCTCGACCGGCTAATGCTGATGCCACTCCTGTTTGCTGAAGCCATTAGATGGCAAAGTTGCAACTGTGTTGTTTTTTGATTACCTGCACGAGCTATGAAATAGCTGTCCTTGATAGACTTCAAGTATGAATCCTTGATGTATTGGACGGTAGTTGCATTGAGCATCGATACATCTTTCAGCATTCTCTTTCTGGATTCTATATACGTCAGATATTTCTTCAAGAGTTTTGGATCGGACCGGTATGCTGTGCTAGCCGTAGGCTCATCATAGTGATACAGACCTTTATGGATATGGATTCCTTTCTTACAGCGCTTGGCGTATTCCACACAGAAAAGCGTATCCTCGCCCAAGAAAATATCGGTCGGAAACCGCAGATCACCAATAATTGCTTTTTTGAAAAGCTTGTTCCATACGGCCTGATTATTCTCTCTCTTACCGTATCCAAGGATAGCATCAACGATTTTACTCGAAGAATCCATGACATCTTCTTTTATCAGCATGGACTTCCCCACTTGATCGCAACCGGCCAAATCGGCCTGATTGGAATCAATGGCATGATACAGTTGTTCCAAATAATCCGGCTCTACATAATCATCACTGTCTATGAAACACAGATATTCTCCCTTGGCTATGTCTATGCCTTTATTCCGGGCTGCACTCACGCCACTATTCTTCTGATGCAGCACTTTGATATTGGCATATTTCTGTCCAAGAGCGTCGCAAATCGACGGTGTTGAATCCGTACTGCCATCATCAATGAGAACTACTTCAAAATCCTTGTATGTCTGTCCCATCACGGAGAGCGCACAACTCTCCAAGGAGGATTCGACGTTATAAGCAGGGATGATAACAGAAATCATGAAAATGGGATTATTTTCAGGCTTAAGGAAAAAGAAGTCAGAATATCATTTTCCCTTATTCCGTCGAATAAGAAAATTATAGAGAGAAGATACCACCGAGTTGACGACCTTCATCATTTTAGGACTTGATGAAAGATAAAGAATCTTAGAAAACAACTCTCCTTGCTGGGCAGATATCTGTTTCTGAATACGGTCTTGCTTCAATGAATCGTATATTCTAAAGGGCAAGACGGCTTTTAAATGTCTGTCCCTGTCGGCCGACAACTCCTTCCAACCGACTTTAGACATTCCATTGGGCTGCAATGAGGCCACCACTACATTCTGATAAGAATAGCTTGCATTGCGAAGAATCAGTTCGTCGAACATCTCTGCCCAGTCGGCTGCAATACGGTAGGTCTCATCATAAGGATTGGCCTTCAACAGAGAAGTTCTGATAAATACAGCCTGGTGACAGATTGCATTATCATACATATAACTGAGCGTCAGTGTCTGAGGACTTTTCTTCAATACTGCTCCGTCCTGATAATCTCCTGCAATATAGTCGGCATCGGGATTTTTCGAGAACACTTCTTCCATAACAGAGTCACTGTAGAAGCAATCACCGGAGTTCATGAATATACAATATTCTCCTTTAGCGACGGCGATGGCTTTGTTCATGCCATTATAGACGCCCTTATCGCGCTCGCTCACCCAGTAATCTATTTTGTCTTTGTTTGCTACAATGACATCCTTGCTACCATCAGTGGAGCCTCCGTCGATGATGATAAACTCAAAATCTTTGAAGCGCTGCCCCACAACACTTTTGATAGTGGCCTCCAAGCCGGCCTTATTATTAAAATTTACGGTTATTACTGAGACCTTCATCTTTTTCTAACTATTCTATACAATCTAACGAAGAGTGGCTTAGCTCCCGGAGCCAAGAAATACAGGGCAGCACTATAGCAGATAGCAAAGGGAACAGTGATCTCGACAGCAGACACACACCACTTGACTATACCTCCATAGGCTGCCTTCTGAAGTGGTTCAAACAAGATCGAAGCACCGACAATGCCACCTATAGCCAACAAATAATAAACGGAGATTCTTTTCCAGTATTTAGAGATTGGCTCCTTAAATCCTTTTCGGAAAAGGAAGATGGGTTTCCATATCACAATGATCAGCAACTGACTGACAATTTTTCCTGCCAAGATTCCAGCGATACCGTATTTGGGAGCAAACGTCAACGTCACAGCTAAGAACAAGATGGCCTCAGCCCATGCTGCCCATGTATCAGAATAGAGGCCGTGCGCACCATTAAACATATCCACAGCTCCACGGGTCTGGGTGATAAAGATGGTGATCATCAGCAATATCAGAATATTGCGGTCAAGGATATACTGCCTACCCAACCAAAGGCCTATGAACGGTTCAATCAGATTGAATACGCTGAACACCACGAAACCTCCAACGAGGAAACGAACGGTGACGATCTCCCAAAAAACGGACATCGACTTTTGTTTGTTTCCTTCAGCAACAAGATTACCCACTCCAGCGCTGAAGCTGTTGAGAGCTGAGTCAAAGGCTGCCGACAACCGACTGACTACGAGGGTGTAGTTGCCGTAGTAGGCCACCATTTTTAAAGAAACAAACGCAAAAACAAGTATTTGGTCACTCTGACTGAGGAGGAAATCCTTAATCTTGTGAACGAATACTTGTTTTGTATAGGTTATGATCTGCTTGTTCTGAGGGAAGAACTTCTTTCCCTTCTTGACGGAGGCTTTCAACCAGGGATAAACCTGATCAATCTTCCGATTCAAGACGATACAACCCACAAAGCCAAACACCATTTCCAGGCCTATCCATGCATAATAATTTCCCCAGTAATAGGCTATCGCCATCTGGAGTACAATCTTGCAAAACTGTGCTCCTTGCAGATATCCGGTTACCAAATAACCTTTCTGGTCTGCCGTCAGAATAATCTGTCGGTAGTTGATGAAGTAACTGAAAAGCTGCGCTATAAGGATCGAAAAGAACGCAAAATAGATAAGGCCATAAGAGAAATCGGTATGCTTGAAGATCAGCGGTATGAAGCAACTAATAACACCTGCCGCGATAAGAATGAAAAATCCAATGCGGTTGTACAGATAGCCAAAAACTGATACCAGTTCCTCTATACGCTGTTTGTTGCCTTCTTGAAGAGGCTTGTAGAGGTTGTAAGCAACAGCAGTTCCCACTCCCATCTCGGCCAGGCTGAGGAATCCCAAAATATTGCTAAGGGTTCCGCTGAGACCCATAAAGTCTGCACCAAGACAGTCCAAGAATGTCTTGCGCGAGAAGAAAGAAAGAATAATAAAGATGAAATAGAACACCAGATTCACTCTGGCGTTCAACAATGATTTATGTACTCTCGATTCTTTATTCATCTAAATGCTTAAATTCAGCAAAGTAACAATAAGGTGGGGTTAGGAAAGGTCGTAACAGACGAGACGAGGATATAGGTATGATTGGATAATTGGAAATGAAAGAATAATCTATAACAATAGAAAGCATCTGAGACAGAGATAATTGAGTATGCAACAGCCCATACGATACGGACTTCCCTCCCTCATACTCCTGCAAGCAGGAAATCTGAGGTATCATCGCGCAAACTCAGTCATCTGTCTCCGTATATAGATTCTTTTCTCCGCAGAGTCACAACGACAAGTTATAATGAATGTTGCAAATAAAACAGGATACGGAAATCAGATACTTGTGCACAAGATGTTATATAAAAACAATACTTTTCTTCTCATATCATAACTCCGAACCGTCCTAAAATGCGGTGCAAAGTTACAAAATTAATTCCGAATTGCACAATTTTTTAAGGACTTTCCAATACAGACGAAAATAAGGCTTGATATTCTTGAAATCAAAGCAAAAACAATAATCAAATCAACACAAAATCCCGCACTTTCGTTGTAATACATTAAGTCTTAACGTATTAATATTTTCAAATTAAAGAAAAAGTCATAAATAAAGGGTTAAGGAGGTTTGGCGAAAGATGAATACTCATAATGCAAGACATTGAAAATCAACAGTAAGCACCCGCCCTAATTATGGAGTTAGCTGCGGGTGCTTATCCGTTAAAATAATCCTTGGGGTCAGAAAAAATTATTTTGCTTTAACGACCAAAATTCTATCTACTTTGTGACCGAGCAAGCTGACGCCGAGACTTTGCAATGCTTGCACGTCGAAGTTGGCTCCGACGTAGTGATATACCTTCCTTTGCCACCGGCCTGATACCTATAGGCATTACCCGTGATGGTAGACAGCGGCAAGGACTTAAACACGATGTCGTAGCCTCCATTTGCATTCTCTTCATAGAGGAATGCAACATCGCCTTTCTTGTCAAGAACCATCGTAGAATAGCATGACGTTGAAGTGGAGACCTGATACTTGCCCCAACCATCCAGATAGCTGCTCGGAGATGTATAGTCTGCTGGCAATTCTTTGTAATAAATGCTCACGTTTTCGCGATTGGTGGATGCCGCAGCCGACTGCAGGAGAACGTAGGTCGGCGTGTTGTCACTTGCACGCAGAGCTGGTACGAGAAGGATCTCGCCATTACACGTAGCTGCAAAAGTCTGGCCTGGAATGTTGGAATCACCGGATGTCACTACCTTTCCCCACGAGCCTTCGCCTTTGTCTCTGTCAGTGAAGACGAAAACGTTGAAATAACGTCCGGGGCCCGACTGTCGGCGGCAACTCAGAAGGATGTCGCCCGAGGGCAATTCTTCCACCTTGCACTCGTCGCCATCTTCTGCTGGTATGGCTGCGATGCCGCCAAGATAGTGCCAAGTCGCGCCAAAGTCGTCGGAATAGGCCACGCGGCTTCCACCGGGCCGGGTATTCACGCCCGAATAAATTCGATAGTATTTGCCCGTCTTGCAAACCGTGCTCTGGATGATTCGGCCACTGGAGAAGAACAATTTGTCGAAGGCGTCTTGATATACTTGTTCGGTACAATTCCGTGTGGTCCAGTTCACTCCTCCATCCGCGCTTAACGAGTGACCTACCTGCACTCTGTTCTCACGCGTACTGCTGGGCCATCCAGTCTTGCCCGTCGAGGTCATCAGCAGAATTTTTCCGCTCTCACGGTCAACGACTGTTGCCGCATCGCCATGAGCATAGTCGGCGCCACTGCCATTACCCTGGATAGCAGTTGACTCCGCAGTCCACGTGGCGCCATCGTTTGAAGATGTCCGGCCCACTACGGAGATTGCATTATAGCCCACATCACCCGAGCCATTGATACGCAAGTCCGAATAGGCTGTCAAGTTGCCATTGTTTAAGCGTACAATAGAAGGAATGCGATGATAGTTGGTTCCCGACTGTGCTGGGAAGAGCGTGATCGGTGTCTGTGCTTGCGCCGAAGACGAGAGGAGCATAGCCGCGGCCAAGACCGCAACGTCTAGTTTCTTTCTATTAAAGTTCATATAGTTTTTAGTTAGAGAATAAATTGTCTTACGGTCAGTCCTTTTCATCGCACCACTGCGCGACGATTCGCTTATAGTTGTCGGGCTGGTCGGCAAAGGTCATGTGGCGGGCGCCATCAAGAAGTTCCCAACGGCTGTCCTTGATGCCGTCGTACATTGTCTTGGCCAACAGGGGTGTACACTCGTCGTTGGTTCCGCTGATGACCAGGCAAGGCTGCGAGATCTCACCCAGCCGCGCTGTATAATCAAAGTCTTTCAGATTACCCCAAGGGGTATATTCGTTAGGTCCCCATGCCACGTTGTAGCTCTCTGTTCCGAAGCGTTTCTTGCGGCGCAGGCATTCAGGGCTGTCGGCCGTGATGCTGCAAGCATGAAGCTCTGTGTAGTGGTCATTGGCAGTGATATAGGCTTTCGACTCGAAGTCTCCCGTTTGCTCGGCATGCTTGATAGCAGCCTGGTCCTCGGGCGACATGAAGGAGATGAGCCGGTGTTGCTCATGTCCCCACAAACGGCTGGAGGAGAGCGTACTGGATAGAATGGCCGAGCGCACTCCTTCTGGTTGGCGATCGATGAGCCAAGCCAAGATCATCATTCCTCCCCACGACTGTCCAAGAATATGAAGTGTGTCGAGATGGAGAAAGCGTCGCAGTGATTCGAGCTCGTCCAACCACATGTCAAGCGTCCAAAGCTCAGGATGGCCTTCTACGTAAGAAAGTCCACACCCCAACTGGTCGTAGCTGATGATCTGTCGACCTAAGGCAGCCAAGTCGTCAAGCAACTCAAAATAGTTGTGCGTGCTGCCTGGACCTCCATGAAGCAGCAACAAGGGAGCCTTTGTGGAGGAAGGCTCGCCAACAACACGATAATATGTGTGGTATCCGCGGAAAGGCATATAGCCTTCTTCAATTTTCAATTGAGCCATAATATTATTTGTCTATTTGGTAGGTATCATATAGAATGTTCGGTCGGTGACGAAGTCTATCATCCACTGATCCATCATTACGCTCTGGTCTATAGCTGTCAGTCGCAATGTATGGTTGGAGCGATAACCATCAACCGCCAAGGGCAGTTTTTTCAACAGTTGTCCCCTCAATACAGCCTGTTTCCATTCGTCCGAACCGGGCTGAACGGCGAGATCCACGTTGATGGGTTTGCCACCGTCGAAACTCACGCTCACACGCATGGGGCTCTTCGACTGGGACTGGACGGGAATGAAAGCCAAGTAGAGCAAGGCGTCTCCACTGCCGGCGAGACTGAAATTATACGTGACGCTTGAGCCAGCATCCAGCCTGAGTGCTTTGAGACTGTGGCCCAAGAGGGGCATCGTCGTGACTGTTCCGGAACAGTTGTCGTATTGCGAGGCATTTCTTGCCGTTGCTTTCTCTAGATCAAACGTGGGGTCCAAAGTCACTCGCCCTCTATATTGCTGACGCTCTTTATTAGTGACAGCATCGGGCAGCGCGGGACTGGAGAATACCGACAGGTTGCGGGGCGCCATATTCATGAGTCCCGCCCATTTACCATCTTTCATAGCGTCGAATTGTCGTGTCAGATTGCAGATATCGTCGTAAGCGTCCAGACTCATGACCGCTGCCTCGAGAGCTTCGTCGTCGTGATGGAAAGTTCCGGGACGCGAGATCTCGCGCGACTCTTGTGCGAAAAGTTGCTTACGGGCCATGGCCTCAGCTGCCTTGACAGGATAAGCAACGGCAGCGAAGAAAGCATCTTGTAAGTTGGCCGGCACGTCCTGCTTGAGTTCATCTACACGATTTTTCAGAGCACCGAAATCCGACAGATATCGTTCCAGTTCATTGCCGAAGTCCTCAGTGCTGAACTCCGTGTCGTTCACCTTAGGATTGTCTTTCACCGTAGAAGTCTGGTTCCAACCCATAAACTCCGGTTTACGGATGTCCGTCAACCGATAATATTCCCGCATGACGGGCAGCAAGCGCTGCCCAAGGGTCTTTCCGAACTGTTCCGACAGCCAAGTTGTCAGATGTCGCTCTATATTTTCAGAGGTTACCGATGAGGTATTCCACGCTTTGTCGAAGAAAACACTGAGCGCATAAGCCGCCACCTTTGGTTCATGAATTTCGGCAATCCATATGCGGTCCTCCTGGCGGGCCAGTGCTGCATCCAGCTGCGAGACCAACAATCCGGGTTGCGGTGTGGAGAGCCAAAGATAATCGTTGGGAACTCCCTGATAACTGAGATGATAGAGCAGTCCCGCACCACCTTTATGCTTTGCTGACACATAGCCTGCGGGCGGCAACAGATAGCCATAGCCATCGTCAGTCCACAACACGGTTGTTGCCTCGGGCAACTGGAGTCCGTCGCCAAGTAAGTTTCTCACCTCGTCGTTGGCGAGAATGACCGACGGGTATTCTGCATTCGCATGCTTATTCTTCTTATTGAGTTTTTCCTCGGTCTTTTTGATCAGTTTCAACTGCTCATGCACTGCTTTTTGAAGCAACTGTCGCTTGTCATGATCAGTCTTAGCTCCCAGTATGGGCCCATTGCCCAGACCTAAAGTGAACATTTTCTCCCCAGTTCCAGCTTGTTTCAGGCCTTCTTCCCAATAGTGCTGCAGCTGGCGATGATTGGTGGCATAGTTATATTCACCATTGTGACTCCCCCACTCCGCCTTGTCGTCGCGCAAGAGCGGGTTTTCGCTGCCAACGATGATACCGCAGCTGTCTGCCACCTCAGCGTTTCCCTTGACATGATAGAAGGGCGTTGTGCCCTGATCATCGGCAGGCCAAAGAAGATTGGCACGGAGGCGGAGCATCAATTCGAAAAGTTTTTTGTAGGTGCGCGGCCCAATAGAACCAGCTGGGACATGCTTGTCGAGCGTCTTGCTCCAGGGGCGCAACGACCAATCCTCGCCGCTGATGGAGATGCCACGATATTTGACGGCAGGAATCTGCAGGGTCTTATAGCCGTCTTTCAAAATCAGATATTCCTTGTGTTCTGGTCTGACATCACCCCACCATATCCAAGGCGAAACGCCGGCCTGACGCGAGAGTTCAAGAATGCCATAGGCCGTACCACGACCGTTGCTGCCAACAACTAAAATCTTACGACCAGTATTGACCAAGTAGAACGCATCAGGCTGAGTGATAAACTTGCTGACCGGAACAGAATATTTCTCCAGTTGACTGAATTCCTTGTTCGAAAGTTTGTCAAGCTGATAAATCTCAATGACCGAATTAGCCTTTTTGTTGGCGTACTTACCCGTCACTTCATGCATGTCGGATGAGAACATGTCCAAAGCTACGTCCACAACCTTATCGTGCTGATCACAGACGGAATAGGTCACGGCACTCTTGCCATTATACCAAACAAGATCGCCTGCAAAACAGACAACGGATAGAGAATACAAACAAACTACAAGGAATATTTTAAGTTTCATATTTTCAGTTTTCGTGCAAAGATACGGAATTTTCTCCCATTCACGTTCTATTTAAGAAAGATTTACAACTAATGGGGAGAGAAGGAGGCAACGGAGAAGATATTTTTAGCTTCACGGCATATTTTCTGTGAATTGCACATCACTGAATAGCATAACCAGCACAAAATGGGCTGTTGCGTTCAACTTGATATTAAGATTAAAAGTAAAGCTATCGGCGCCTGAGGTACCATCATTTATGACCAAACACTTACCTACGTGACGAACGTCACGTTATTCGGTGACGACCATCACGTTGTTTTGTGACGACCGTCACGTGACAAATGTCACGTTTGTTCGTGACAAATGTCACGTTCGCTCGTGACAAATGTCACGTTTGTTCGTGACAAATGTCACGTTCGTTCGTGACAATTGTCACGACACATGATTCAGCCTTAATTCAACAATTAGCTGAAAAGAGAAAACTAATGACACGCAATTTATTAGATGTGCAGAGATTTGGATCGTCTTCCCACGAGCTATTATAGGGCAGGTGAAAATCAATGCGTGAAGCCACACTGAATTTATTTTGCTATCCGACTAATTATCATTATCTTTGCAGAGTAATCAAAAAGAAGATAATGACACTATATCCAAAACTTATCAAAGATGCCCTGGCAACAGTCATCTATCCAGGCACCAAGAAGAACTTGATAGAGAGCGGTATGCTGGCCGACGACATCAGGATTGACGGTCTGACGCTATCGTTCACGCTTATATTTCCCCGCGACACCGACCCCTTTCTCAAATCAACAGTGAAGGCTGCTGAGGCTGCCATACATTATCACTGCGGCAAAGAGGTCGACGTGACCGTGAATGTGGAATACCGTCATGCCCCACGCCCCGAGGTTGGTAAGTTGCTGCCCCAGGTGAAGAACATCGTAGCCGTGAGTTCGGGCAAGGGAGGTGTTGGCAAATCTACCGTTGCCGCCAATCTGGCTATCGCATTAGCCAAACTGGGATATAAAGTTGGTTTGCTGGATACCGATATCTTCGGACCATCTATGCCCAAAATGTTTGGTGTTGAGGACGAGCGGCCTTACGGCATCGAGAAAGACGGCCGACAACTCATCGTTCCCATTGAGAAATATGGAGTAAAGCTGCTGAGCATTGGCTTTTTCGTCGACCCAGGCACAGCCACACTCTGGCGCGGCGGAATGGCAACATCAGCCCTGAAGCAACTCATTGCTGACGCCGACTGGGGCGACTTGGACTACTTCATCCTTGACACGCCTCCTGGCACGAGCGACATCCACCTCACACTGCTCCAGACCCTAAGCATCACCGGAGCAGTGATCGTCTCCACACCGCAACAGGTGGCACTGGCCGATGCACGGAAAGGCGTCGACATGTACAGAAACGACAAGGTCAACGTGCCCATCCTGGGACTGGTGGAAAACATGGCCTGGTTTACTCCTGCCGAATTGCCCGAAAACAAATACTACATTTTCGGTAAGGACGGCTGCAAGAACCTGGCAAAGGAATTAGGCGTGCCCTTGTTGGCCCAAATTCCAATCGTGCAGAGCATCTGCGAGAGCGGTGACGAAGGAGTGCCCGCAGCTTGCAAGATAGACTCCATCACCGGACAGGCTTTCATCAATTTGGCTCAAGCCGTAGTGACACGGGTAAACATCAGAAACAAAGAGCTGCCGAAGACTAAGATTGTCAGCGTCAACAACAAGTAATTTTTTGTGTGCCAACCACAGCACACATATTCAGCACAAAAAACATCCGCAATGCCAATCAATACGCATTGCGGATGTTTTTGTATACGGGAACTATTTCCCGCTAACATGTCGATTTCCTATATAGTTACACAAACAGACTGACAACCGTCATCGGCCGAACAACAACTCCAGCCTCTGCCAAAAGAGCTACTCCTCTTCGACCGACTGTTTGGATTTCTGCACCGACTGCAGCATCTCCTTGATTCTTTCGATACGCTCGCGGGTGTGGGTTCTAGACAAATTAATCTGCCGGCGATACACTATGCAAGTCAGGAATACATAGACAAACACCTGAATCCACAACGCTTTGTATTCAAACTCAATATCATTGAGCGTACCTCCCATACTGCTCAACGTGGTGTAGCCACGAAGTCCAAAGGTGCTGGGGAAGAGGTAAGAGAAATATTTCCAAAACGTTGGCATGTTGCTCACAGGCCAGCTAACGCCAGAAAGGAAAAGCAACGGCACGGAAGTGAACATCACCAAGAGAAGTATGTTCTCTCGATGACGAACGACTCCGGTCACGGTCATTCCGAAAAATGTCGTTGCGAGAATATACGGAATGAGGAAGGGAAAGAAATACTCAGCATGATTCATGGCCGTGTAAGAGAAGAAACGTGGCACGCAAAGGCCGACATAGGTTCCCATCACCATGTAGATCATGAAGTAGCACAAGCCCTTGCCCATCACGATACGGAAGATACCATTATAATGATGGGATATTGGCACGAGATCGGCAAAACGGTTGTTCTCTCGTGCTGTTCCTGCGGCCAGTCCTATACCGAGCAAAAGCGTTTGATGCAGGATGAGCATCAGCACTGGAGGAATAATGGCATTGCCATAGCCGATAGTGGAGTTGAAGATATTCACCTGCTCCTGTCTAATAGGCTCCACGGTGACCTCATTTTCGCGATTCGTCATGTCGGCAGAGCGCTCTATCTGTATATGGGCACTCATCAGTGAGGCAACGGCCTGCGATGTTTGATAGATGGCCTTGTAGGCGAGCATCAAGTTCATGTCGCAGTACACGCTGACAAACGACTGTTCACCTCTGTTGATATTCTTGGAGAAATCGCTGGGCAGATAGATAGCGCCGCGAACCATCTGGCGCCCCACCATGTCCTGGGCTTCTTCTAGAGAGTTACAATAATAAGCGACTTTGACATCCGGGCTGGCATCCACCTTGCGGATATACTCACGACTCAAGGCAGTGTGGTCCATGTCGACTATGGCTACCGGAACGTCACGCACAACCTCGTTGTTGTATATCCAAGAGTACAGCAACGGATAGCCCAACGGAACGAGTATGCAGAAAATCAATACTCCCTCGTCGTGGAACACATTCCGGATCTCCTTGGCCCAAATGTAAAGAGTGTCTTGGAAGCCTTCCTTTATTTGCTGGAATAACGTCTTGTCTTTCATCATGGGATATACACTGAGAGTAACATGTTTTTCTTAATATTCTTCACAGAGAACACCGGCAATACCATGAAGAACAACAGAGCTGCGATATTCCATACTGTATACTGCAAGGGGAAACCGTCGAAGATGTTGATCTGATACATCACGATGTAATGACGAAGAGGGAAAAGCACAGCCATAGCGTGCACCATTCTGTCCATGGCCTCCACTGGATAGGTGGCACCGCACATGGAGAAGCTGACAACTGACCAAAGAGAGCATATACTCATCGACATTCTCAGACTGGGCATGATACCGGAGATGAACACGCCAAAACCCTGACAAGCCAAAATGGACAATACGCCCACAAGAAGAATATCGAAGAGACCACCCTTGTGAGGGAAGTCGAGATAACCGTAGATATAGAACTCAAAGCCCAAGAAAACAGCGAGGAACATGATGGTATGGGGCAATAGCTTGCCAATAAGGGCTATACGAATGTTGCCTCCGGCCATCTGCATCCAATCCTTTGACCGGCCAAATTTCACTTCCGTCCATATAGAATAAGGTACAAGAAGGAAGACGAAGATCATCAATGCACCCGGCACGACATAAGTGCTCAGATAGACATTGTAGCTAGCGTAAGGATTGCCGATCATGTGGAGGTCGACACTGATAGGCTGCAGGTTGGCGGCTATCTCGTGATTGCTTTTTCCAACAGCGGCAAGCTTCGTCATGCCAATCTTCGCCGCGGCCAACGTGCATGCCGTCTTTAAGTCACGATAAGTCAACGAACCGGCAACAAGCGTCGTATAACTATTATAGTAGGATACGACGGGACTTTCGCCTGCCATCACCTTCTGCTCAAAGCGTGGCGGGATGTAGAGAATGGAATAGATTTTCTGCTGCTGTATAGCTTGTCGCGCCTCACTCAGACTGTTATAATAGTCATAAACTTCGGAGGTTTGCATAGCGTCAAGCTTCTGAATGATGGCCCTGCTCGTAGCCGAATGATCCAGATCCACTACACCGACAGGCATGTTCTCAGGCACACCTTCCCGCATGAGGGATGTGAAAAATACGACCACAAGAATAGGGAAAATGAGGATGCAGAAGCGATAAATCGCACTGCCCCACATTATCTGGCATTCTCTGGCGGCTATCCTATATATCCTGCGAAGAACTTTCAATGCGTGAAAATTAAGCGTTTATTTCTTGTCTGCATCTTTCAGCACAAGGCTCATACCTGGCCGTAAGCCATCAATCTTGTCAATGGGACGGGCTTTCACTTCAAGAGTCTTCAAGTCGTACTGACCAGTATTCTTGGTGGCACGCCATGCGGCATAAGAGCCTTGGTCCTTCACGTAGTACACCTTCATGCGTATGGTCTTATTGAAAGCAGGAACGAAGGCGCTGATCACAGAACCCATCTTCATGCCGTTGAACTGGTCTTCACGCACATTGAAGGATCCCCACATATCCTTAATCAGACTGATGCTCATGATGGGAGAACCCATTCCTACAAGTTCGCCTTCGTGAGAATAAACATCACTCACCTCTCCCTCGACGGCAGAGATCTGAACGGTCTCTTTCAGCAGTCCTTTAACAACATCAACTGCATGACCGGCAGCCTGGGCCTGCTTGGCGGCAGCACGTTTTTCCTCCTCGCGCGAACCGTCTTGAGCCAATTTCAGTTGTTCCTTGGCTGCTGCAACCTGGGCCTGTGTGGCTTTGAAGGCCGACTGGGCCTCATCGCGTTTCTGAGCGGTGATAACGCCCTCTTTATAGAGGTTGTCCATACGCGTGAATGTCTTCTGGGCAATCTCAGCTGCGGCCATAGCCTGACGGTAAACCTCATTGGCGGTACGGATGACTTCTTGGCGGTTGCCGTTGTTGGACATATCGCTCAGGGCTTGCGCAGCCTCATCGGTAGCTTGGGCGGCCTGCTCCTGTGCTTTCACTTCGGGAACCTGAAGAATCGCGAGCGTATCGCCCACGTGGACATAATCGCCTTCCTTCACCCTGATTTCTACCACACGGCCCGGCAACTTACTGCTGATGCGATAATCGTCGCAGTCTACTTGTCCCTGGATAATCTCTTCAGGCTTACCCAAGAAGAAGAAACCCAGAATGCCTACCAGGAAAACTACTGCAGAAAAACCTGCCACAGCCAATAGAATATTGTTATGCTGACTTTTTCTCGACATAATTGTCTCTGTTTTAAATTCAAAATTAAATTTCGGTTCGACTATTTCAGCCTTCCCAAAGCCTTTTGCAGCTCGACCTGTGAGAGTTTAACATCAACCTCGGCATCAATTTTATCGCTTTGGGCCTGCTGCCAAGCCGTCTGGGCAGCCATGACGTCTGTGACATCCATAACCCCCTCTTTAAATCCAATATTGGCACAGCGCAGGTTCTCATCAGCACTGTTCAAGTTGCTGTTGGCCATATTCAAGCGTTTGTAAGCCTCATTGATCTTGAACTGAGCCTGAGTAGCCTGAAGATGAATCTTCTCTTGCAGATCGGCCAGGTCAAGCCGTGCTATGGTTGTCATGGCTTTCGAACCGCGCAGCTTATACTTGCTCTCCATCCAGTTCCATACGGGGAAGGTCAAGGTGACGCCTACGTTCCAAACGCCAGAGAACTTACGGTTGAAGCCATCCCACAGATTAGGATTCGAAATCATGTAGCCGCCTGTGAGCAGTACATGGGGAAGATACTGGGCCAAGGTGAGCTTTGTGTTCTGCTCGCTCATGTCTACGGCATTCTGCAGCAATCTCACTTCTGGACGCTCGCTGTAGGTGGAGTCTTGTACTGATCCTATCGCCAGACCTTCGGTGTCGAGCGTGTTCTTATCCTCATCAGCGAGCACGATGTCTTCCTCCAAAGGCAATCCGCAGAGTTGGCAGAGAAGCATCTTCGATAATACCAGTCCATCCTCAACCTGCACAATCTGCATGTCGGCCTCATTGACCTTTACGTCCACTCTCAAGCCGTCGGCCTTTGTGGCCACTCCCTGGCCAATCATCTTGTTGACATCGTCATCCAATTTTTTGACCAGATCACGATAGCTGTAAGCCAATTTTTTCTTCTGCTTCAAAGAGACGGTGGTCCAGTAAGTACGGTCGATGCTGTAGAGCGTGTTCTGCGTGACGAGATCCTCATTATTGGCAGCCATACTCTCGCCAATATCCGCCATTTTGTTGGCAGCGATGATGGCACCGCCCATATAGAAGGGCTGGCGCACCATCACGGAACCTGCCCAGATGTTCTTTGTGTCGGTCTTGAAGGCATCACGGATCTTTTGTCCGATAGCGTTGCCGCCCTGCTCCAAAGCACTTCCTGTATTCGACAGCAGACCGCTCAGCTGCTGAGCCAACTCCTGACTGACAGCGCCCGACTGAACAAGGTTTGTCAACAGATTGGAGACGCTCGTCATTGAGCTGGTGCCCAGTGTCGACAAAGTCTGCTTAGTTTTGTTGTTCAGAAGTGATATTTCCTTCGACGTATACTGGTAGCTTCCCAAGGCGTCAACTTTGGGAAGATAGTTTGTACGCATAGCTTTTCGGGCATTATAGGCTACCTCCTTGTTCTGGCGCGTAGCGATAAGCTGTTTGTTGTTGCGAAGAGCCAAAGCCCTGCAACTATCAAGCGTCAGTGTTCGCTGTGCAGATACAGGAAGCGCAAGGCAAGCCAATACAGCCAATACAATCTTTCTCATTTATTTAAACATAAAGTTCTTACTTCCAATCATGTTTCCCTCAGCAAAGACGCTCACCTGATAGGTACCAGCACTCAGCGTCTGGGTGACAGGCACATACAAGGAAACTGGGGTCTCGTTGCCGTTGTACTCTATCGCTTTCTTCATTGTGCCGGTCAATGTCTTGTTCTCGTATGGGAAACTGACACTGCCACCGATGATGTTGCCGGCTGGCGAGAGGATGCGTACGTAAACCGTCTTCATACCAGTTCTCGCTGTGACATTCTTTGCTATGTTGAAATTCACTTGGATAGTGCGGGCTTTCGAGATCTTGTCCTTGGCCTTGTTGTTCTTATTCAATAAGTGCATCTGAATGCCATTGGCGTCAAGTTGAGATGCGATAGCCACCTGTTCAGACAGCGAGGCCTTCTCGGTGTTCAAGCCTTCAATCTGTCGCGTAGCCTCCTCATATTGTCCCTTCACACGGGTATTCTCGGCTGTTAACCGGCCATTGGCCTGATTGAGCGAGTCAATCTGAATGACATAGCTTCTCAAGACGGCTCTGACTGTGGCCAACTCCCGCTTCAAGCGAGCGATTTCGCGTGCGTCTGAACTTTTGGTGCGCTTCAGCTCGGCCAGCAACCGCTGAGTCTTCTCCTGTTCAGCAGACAACTGAGAGATCAGCGAATCGTTGGTCACATGGGTCTTCATCTCACTGTACTGGTCGGAGAACTGCTGATATTCGTTCTCCATCTCCTTTTTGTCAAGTTCTGCCAACTGCTGCATATCAGCATTAGCCTTACGCTGTTGACGGAGATTTAGCCCTAAATAGCAGAGTCCACCAATCAGCAAAACACATATTATAATAAATACGGTTAAGAGTTTTTTGTTTATCGTACTCATTGTTTCAACATTTGAATTTGAACATGCGCAAAATTACTAAAATTAAAGCGTCCTGCCAAAAATTTATTCCAAGTAAACCATTCGTGAAATATTTTTTTTTATTTTTCGGGAAAAAAAGAACATCTGTAACTTTTTTTTGCTAACTTTACGCTCAAAAAGATAAACACAGAATGGGAAAAGACAAAATAGTTTACAGAATATGGGACTTATATTATAGCGGTTTTAAGAACATGACCGTAGGGAAGACGTTGTGGCTGGTGATTCTCATCAAGCTCTTCATCATCTTTTTCATTCTGAAATTATTCTTTTTCCCCAACATCATCAAGCAGAATGCTCCGAAGGGGCAGGAAGCCTCATACGTAGAACAGCAGTTGGAGCATAACGCTGCAGCGACATCAGAATAATCATCTTAAAAAACGACACATTAAAAACTAAACAAACACATCGATTACTATGACAAATCTTTTATTGGAAACGATGTCCGCCACTGTCGACTGGTCGAGGGCGCAGTTTGCCCTCACAGCCATCTATCACTGGCTCTTTGTACCGCTGACACTGGGACTCGCAGTTATCATGGGCATCGTGGAGACTTGCTACTATCGCACGCGGAAAGCCTTCTGGAAGGATGCCGCCAGATTCTGGCAACGGCTCTTCGGTGTCAACTTCGCCATGGGTGTTGCCACAGGTATCATCTTGGAATTCGAATTCGGTACCAACTGGAGCAACTACAGCTGGTTTGTTGGTGACATCTTCGGTGCACCATTGGCTATCGAAGGAATCGTTGCCTTCTTTATGGAATCCACGTTCGTCGCCGTGATGTTCTTCGGTTGGAAAAAGGTTTCTCCAGGATTCCATCTCGCCTCAACATGGCTCACGGGACTTGGCGCCACTATCTCCGCATGGTGGATTTTGGTGGCCAACGCCTGGATGCAGTACCCCATCGGACAGACATTCAATCCCGATACGATGCGATTCGAAATGACATCGTTTGCCGACGTAGCTCTTTCTCCCGTCGCTGTCGACAAGTTCTGCCACACGGTCACATCTGCCTGGATCACTGGCGGTGTGTTCACCGTTGCTGTGAGCTGCTGGTATCTGCTGCGCAAGCGTGAGCAGAAGCTCGCCGTTGAGAGCATTAAGATTGGCAGTATCGTTGGTCTAGTAGCCGCTGTGCTGGCAGCCATCACGGGCGACAACTCTGCCTATCAGGTTTCCCAGAAACAGCCGATGAAATTGGCAGCTATGGAAGCTCTCTACAATGGCGGCAACAGCCAGAGCCTTGCGGCCGTGGCTTGGGTAAATCCCTTCAAACAACCCGATTATGCCAATGAGGCTGAACCACCTCTTCGCTTAGGAATCCCCAAGATGCTGTCGTTCCTGGCCACACATGACTTCGACGGTTATGTACCAGGCGTCAACGATATTCTGAATGGCTACACTTTGGATACGGGCGAGAAGGTATTGAGCGTGAAGGAGAAAATGGAGCTCGGTCAGAAAGCCATGGCTACACTTAAGGAGTATCGTGAACTGATGAAAAGTCCCGGCAGTAAGTTCCAAAGCTCTGACAAGGTTGCAACCTTGAAGAAGGACTTGCAAGCCACCATGCCCTATTATGGCTATGGCTTCGTGAAGTCGCCCGACGACATCGTGCCCTTCATAGCGCTCAACTTCTGGTGCTTCCGCATCATGGTGGGCATGGGCTGCCTCTTCATCCTTTTCTTCCTTCTGACGCTCCATCTTTGCTATCGCAGCAAGAACATCGAGAAGTTCCCATGGGTGCATCGTTTTGCTATACTGCTCGTCCCACTGGCCTACATCGCCTCAGAGAGCGGCTGGATCGTGGCAGAGCTTGGACGCCAGCCCTGGACCATTCAGGATATGCTCCCCACATGGGCAGCTATCTCCAACATCCAAAGCGGCAGCGTCGCCCTGACGTTCTTTATCTTCTTAGCATTGTTCACCACGATGCTTGTTGTGGAGATCAGCATTCTCTGCAAGCAGATCAAGCGTGGTCCTGAGCATTCCGATGAATCATTATCTCCCGCATCTAAATAAAATCGCACAATTATGAGTTATCTGTTTTTGCAACAATATTGGTGGTTCATCATCAGCCTGTTAGGAGGTCTTCTGGTATTCCTGCTCTTTGTGCAGGGTGCCAACTCCATGATATTCCAATTGGGTAAGAACGCCGACGAACGCCGGCTGCTCATCAACTCCACCGGACGCAAGTGGGAATTCACATTCACCACGCTGGTCACCTTTGGTGGCGGTTTCTTTGCCTCTTTCCCTCTCTTCTACAGCACGAGTTTCGGAGGCGCCTACTGGCTTTGGATGATCATCCTTTTCTCATTTGTCATTCAGGCTGTCAGCTATGAGTTTCAGAATAAGCTCGGAAATCTTCTCGGAGTCCGCACATTCCAAGTCTGCCTTGTCATCAACGGAATAGTCGGTCCATTGCTGCTGGGCGGCGCGGTTGCTACATTCTTCGATGGAAGCAATTTCTTCATCGATAAGCAGAACCTCACTTTGGCAGCAGGTCCGGCCGTCAGCCGTTGGGCCAATGCCAGCTACGGTCTCGATGCGTTGCTCGATGTTTGGAACGTTGTTCTTGGATTGGCAGTTCTGTTCCTCTCCCGCATTCTCGGAACGCTGTACCTTATTAATAATGTAAACGACGAGACAATTCGCAAGCGTTGCCATCAGGAAGTACTCCGCAACACCATTGCGTTCTTGGTCTTCTTCCTGGCCTTCGTCATCCGCACGATGCTGAAGGATGGCTTTGCCTATGACCCGAACACCGGCGTAATTTTTATGGAGCCGCTGAAATACTTCCACAACCTCGTCACGCTCTGGCCCGTTGCCTTGGTCTTTGTGGTTGGTGTTGTATTGGTACTCTACGGCATCGGACGTACGCTCACCAAAGCTGACTATATAAAAGGTATATGGCCTTCAGGAATTGGCACCGTGCTCACAGTCTTGGCACTCTTCCTGCTTGCAGGCTGGAACAACACAGCCTACTATCCTTCTACGGCAGACTTGCAAAGTTCGCTTACGATTGAGAACAGTTCTTCCAGCCCATTCACGCTGCAAGTAATGGCAGTGGTAAGCCTGTTGGTACCATTCGTACTGGCCTATATCTGGTATGCATGGCGTTCGATAGACAAGAAGAAGCTGGACATGGATGAGGTAAAACATAGCGACGCCTATTAAACAACAGGGAAGTTGCCATCTTGTCCAGTCTAATCAACTGATAGGATCAGCCACGGATACACGAATCCCCACTAAAGCAGTGTAGACTCGTGATATCCGTGGCCATTAAGATTAAACCACTTTTTCAAAATCAATAATCTATATGACAAAGCGCATCCTCTTATTTTTCGTTCTTTTGCTCTCTCTGTCTCTTGCAGCCCAAGAAACAAAGTCCTCCGCTACAGAGGATTCTTGCCATGAAGTACTGCTTCAGACGAGCAAAGGGGACATTCTGCTCAAACTCTACAATGAGACACCGCTTCATCGCGACAACTTCTTGAAGCTTGTCCGCTCCGGTTATTACGATGGCAATCTCTTCCATCGGGTCATAGCAGACTTTATGATTCAGACGGGCGACTCCACTACGAGGCACGCCAAGCCCGGAGACCGCTTAGGCGAATATTCGCCCGACTACAGTATACCTGCCGAATTCCGTTTCCCGAAGCTGTTCCACAAGCGTGGTGCCTTGGCAGCCGCACGCGAGCCCGACAGCAGCAATCCTGAGAGAGCCTCAAGTTCCTCACAGTTCTATATTGTTTGGGGACAGACTCACAGCGATGCTTACCTCGACAAATGCCAGGAAGGAATAGATAAGCGGACAAACGGCACAGTGAAGTTGACACCCGAAATTAGAGAAGTCTACCGCACAGTTGGCGGCACACCTCATTTGGACGGACAATACACGTTATTCGGCGAAGTGGTCAGCGGACTCGATGTTGTCAAAGACATAGACTATTCAAAGACAGACGAATACGACCGCCCTGTAGAAGATATCAAAATTATCAAAGCAACAGTTATCAAGTAAAGTCATGATTGGATATTTAATTATAGGAGCATTGGCAGGTTTCGTTGCCAGCAAGATATACAAGAAGGAAGGCTCCGGCTGTCTCATCAACTTGCTGTTGGGTATTGTTGGCGGATGGCTCGGTGGAGAAGTATTAGGATGGTTAGGCATCACTGCTACTGGAAGCATCGGCAACTTTGTTGTGGCTGTCATCGGAGCCATCATATTGCTTTGGCTTTGGAATAAACTCTCCTAAGTTCTGCGAGAGTTGCTCTAGTCACCTAACACTTTGGTTTAGGAAAACGCGGCTGAGCTTATGCGCCCCTTAACTTTAATGTTGTTGGACGAGGATGCAGATTGGTGTTTATATACACAAACGGGAGACAGATCCAGAAATCTGTCCCCCGTTTGTTATTATATGGAATGAAAGGCTGCTAACCGGAATCAATCGAGTTTCAGGCTCTTCTTGATGCCCTCAACCTTTTCCTCAGCCTCCTTGGTGCAGCGCTCGTAGCAACCGGCGCACTTCATGGTGCCTTTTACCTCGATATAGAATTTAATCTTAGGCTCCGTACCAGAAGGACGGACTGATACCTTAGTATCGTCATCGCAGAACCACTGCAGCACATTGCTCGTCGTAGGCATGTCAAGCTTTGTGACGCTGCCATCAGCATGACGGGCCTCGAGGGTCTCATAGTCCTTCCATGTGACGATCTTGCTGCCACCCAACTCCGTGGGAGGATTCTTACGGAAGTTCTCCATCATAGCCTTGATCTCATCGGCACCAGCCTTACCCGGACGTACTACATTGACGGTAACCTCTTTAGAGAAGCCATACTCCAGATAGATGTCCATCAAGATGTCGTAGAGGGTCTTGCCCTGATCCTTAGCCCAAGCGCAGATCTCAGCCAGCAAACTCATTGCCGAAACTGCATCCTTATCGCGTACGAAGTCCTCGGCCAGGAAGCCATAGCTTTCCTCACCGCCACCGATGTACTGCTGCTTGCCCTCAGAGAGACGAATCTCACGGGCAATCCACTTGAAGCCTGTGTAGCAGTCACGAAGTTCGATGTGCTGCTTCTCGGCAATCTTGCGGATGACCTCTGTGGTAACGATGGTTTTCACAATGAAGTCGTTGGGCTTCATCAAGCCCTTAGCCTTGCGGTTGGTGATGATATAATAGAGGAAGATAAGGCAGGTCTGGTTGCCATTGATGAGCGTCCACTCACCCTTGTCGTTCTTGCAAGCCATGCCTACGCGGTCAGCATCAGGATCTGAAGCCATCACGATGTCGGCATCAATAGCCTTGGCGTCGCGGATAGCCAATGCCAGAGCCTCACCATTCTCAGGATTAGGAGAGACAACGGTTGGGAAGTTGCCGTCCTTCACCATCTGCTCCTTTACACAATGCACATTGTCGAAGCCCCACAGTTTCAAGCTCTGAGGAATGAGCATCATACCGGTTCCATGCAGCGGAGTGTAGACAATCTTCAGGTCGTGCTGTTTTTTGATCACAGCGGGATCGATAGACAGCGTGTGAATCTTGTCAAGATAGATCTTGTCGATTTCAGCACCGATAATCTGGATGAGATCCTTGTTGCCACCGAACTTCACATCCTCGACTTTCACCTTGTTCACCTCGTCGATGATGCCTGTGTCGTGGGGAGCCAGCACCTGTGCACCGTCTTCCCAGTAGGCCTTGTAGCCATTGTACTCCTTGGGGTTGTGACTGGCCGTGATGTTGACACCGGCCTGGCAGCCCAGATGGCGGATAGCGAAAGAGCATTCGGGCGTAGGACGCATGTCGTCGAACAAGTACACCTTGATGCCGTTGGCAGAGAACACATCGGCAACGGACTCAGCAAACTTACGGCTGTTGTTGCGGCAGTCGTGGCAAACTACAACGCTGATTTCCTTGCGGTCGGCAAAGTTCTTCTTCAGGTAGTTGGCAAAGCCTTGCGTAGCCATGCCCACCGTATAGACGTTCATGCGATTTGTGCCAGCACCCATGATACCGCGCAAACCGCCAGTGCCGAACTCGAGATTCTTATAGAAGGCCTCAATAAGGTCGGTCTTGTCGGCCTTGTCAAGCATTTGCTGTACACTCTGACGAGTCTCTTCGTCAAACGACGGCGAAAGCCATTGTTTTGCCTTAACCTCGCACTGGGCGATTAATTCTGCATTGTTCTCCATTTTGTTTAAACTTATTAGATTTTATAAATTGATTTTTTGTTCTTTGAGACAAAGTTACGAATATTTTTCTATAAAACATAGAGTTAACCAAGAAAAAAATAGTAAATTTGCCACATGATATATATTACAGGTACAATTTTCGCAATATTAACGTTTCTCATCATTGGTCTGTTCCATCCTATGGTGATAAAAACAGAGTATTATTATGGGACACGCCCTTGGTGGATTTTCCTGTTGGGAGGCATTGCGTGCGTTGTCCTGTCGCTTTTGGAGAGCAATGAACACATCTCTATTCTGCTTGGTGTTCTTGGAGCAAGTTTCCTATGGTCAATCGGAGAACTCTTCGCCCAGGAGAAACGAGTGCTGAAGGGATGGTTCCCCATGAATCCCAAAAGAAAAGAGTATTACGAACTAAAGAGAAAGGAATACCAAAAAGAAAAAGGAGAGAACAAGACAGACTGATCAAGTCTGACAGAGGCAAAAAAAAAGGAAGAAAGAGATGAAGGTGACATTGATATTAGTGGGCAAGACCACCGACAAGCATTTTGATGCCGGCATCAACGACTATGCAGGCCGCATCAAGCATTATCTCCCTTTCGAGATCACCATTATACCAGAACTGAAGAATACGAAAAGCCTCTCGGAAGAACAGCAGAAAGAAAAGGAAGGAGAACAGATACTAAAACTGCTGACATCGAGCGACACGGTTGTCCTGCTCGACGAGCATGGAAAGGAAATGCGGAGCATAGAATATGCCCAGTGGCTGCAGAAGAAGCAGGCAACAGCAAAGAGGTTGGTGTTCGTCATCGGTGGTCCTTACGGATTCTCACCCGCGGTCTATTCCAGGGCCGATGAGAAGATAAGTCTCTCGAAGATGACCTTCTCCCACCAGATGGTGAGGCTCATCTTCACAGAACAGCTCTACCGCGCATGCACCATCATCAAAGGCGAGCCTTACCACCACGAATGAAAAGCCCAGTGTCTAAAGGTTCGTCTACTTCCCACAGCTTAAGATTCTATTTTGGCACGGATTTTGCTAGAAAGAACTTAAAGCAAAAAATCCATGCGCATCGGAGCATGAACATGGATTCGAATTATTAACATCTAAAAGAAAGGTTATTAAGGATGACAAGTCAATTTTCACCAAAGGTTTCAGAAATCCTCGCTTTCAGCAGAGAGGAGGCTACGCGCCTGGCAAGCAGGTCCGTAGGGCCTGAACATTTGCTATTGGGTATCATCCGCGAGAAGAACAGCATCGTCAGAGGACTGTTCAACCGTATGAAGATAAACGAGCAAACCATCAAGGAAGAGCTTGAAGAGCGCGTGCGTGAAGACGACGCCAACGAGCCCCTCAACACGAGTGAGCTTGTATTGAACGAGAAAGCCAGCAACATTCTCAAACTGGCTGTCCTCGAAGCGCGCATGCAGCATACGCAGACCGTGGATGTACAACATCTGCTCATGGCCATTCTGCACGATCAGATGAACAACGGCGCCAAAGAGGTGCTGGAATTCAACAATGTAACCTACGAAGACGTAGTGTCTTACCTGCAGGCTCCAGCCCACAAGGACGGTCTTGACTTGCCAGGCGAAGACTACGAGGAGACAGAGGGCGGCGACCAAGGAGGAAGAGAATGGCGCAGTTCGGGTGATACAGAAAAGCCCACTCAGACGCAGACACAGCATGGAGGCGGTAAGACTCCCGTGCTCGACAACTTCTCCACCGACCTTACTCAGGCTGCAGCCGACGGAAAACTCGATCCCGTTGTGGGACGCGAGAAGGAGATTCAGCGCATCATCGAGATACTCTGCCGCAGAAAGAAAAACAACCCCATTCTCATCGGCGAACCCGGTGTGGGCAAGAGTGCCATCGTAGAAGGACTCGCACAACTCATTGCCAAGCGGAAATGCTCACCGGTGCTGTTCAACAAGCGCGTAGTAAGTCTCGACATGACAGGTGTCGTGGCCGGAACAAAATACCGCGGACAGTTTGAGGAGCGCATCAAAGCCCTGCTGAAGGAACTCGAGCAGAATCCTGACATCATCATCTTCATCGACGAGATCCATACGCTGGTTGGTGCCGGTTCTACTCCTGGAAGCATGGATGCAGCCAACATCATGAAGCCGGCTCTTGCCCGGGGTACCATACAGTGCATTGGCGCAACGACTCTCGACGAATACCGCAATTCCATCGAGAAGGACGGAGCTCTGGAACGCCGTTTCCAGAAGGTGCTCGTAGAGCCCACTACTGCAGAAGAAACGACAGAGATCCTTCGCAATATCAAAGAGCGCTACGAAGACCATCATCACGTGACATATAGTGACGAAGCCATTGAGGCTTGTGTCAAACTGACAGAGCGCTATGCCACAGACCGTATGTTCCCCGACAAGGCTATCGACGCCTTGGACGAAGCAGGATCTCGCGTACACTTGAGCCACGCCAGCATTCCGCCAGAGGTAGTTGCTTTGGAGAAAGAGCTTGAGGACGTGAAGTCGAAGAAGCAGGCCGCCGTGCGCAACCAGAACTTTGAGTTGGCTGCCAGCTATCGCGACCGTCAGGCAGAGCTCGACCATAAACTTCAGGATTTCAATGCCAGATGGGCACAGACTGACAACGAAGAGCGACTGACCGTGACAGCGAAAGACGTGGCCGATGTCGTGTCTCTGATGACAGGAATCCCAGTGCAGCAGATCGACCAGCCCGAAAGCATACGCCTCCGCTCAATGGATAAAGAACTGAAGAAGTCCATCATTGCTCAGGACGATGCCATCGAGAAGGTCGTCAAAGCTATCCGTCGCAACCGCGTAGGCCTGCGCGAGCCCAACCATCCCATCGGTGTGTTCATGTTCCTCGGTCCAACTGGCGTGGGAAAGACCTATCTTGCCAAGAAGCTGGCAGAGAGCATGTTCGGCTCGAAAGACGCCCTCATCCGTATCGATATGAGCGAATACACTGAGAGCTTCAATGTCTCCCGCCTTGTTGGAGCGCCTCCCGGCTACGTTGGCTATGAGGAGGGCGGTCAGCTCACCGAGCGCGTGCGCCGCCACCCCTACTCCATCGTCTTGCTCGATGAAATTGAGAAAGCCCACAGCAATGTGTTCAACCTTTTGCTGCAAGTGCTTGACGAAGGAAGACTGACGGATGGCAACGGACGGTTGGTGGATTTCCGCAACACGATTATCATCATGACCTCGAATGCCGGAACGAAGCAGCTCAAGGAGTTTGGCCACGGAGTAGGATTCACAGCTCCAGGCGGAGCGCTGACGCAATTCAACGAGCAGAATAAGGAATACGCCCGCTCCATCATTCAGAAGAGCTTGAGCCGGCAGTTTGCTCCTGAGTTCTTGAACCGTCTTGACGAGATCATCACGTTCGACCAACTCGACTTGAATGCCATCAAGCGCATCATCGACCTTGAGTTGAAGGATCTCTATAAGCGTGTAGAGGACATGGGCTTCGGAATCACCATCAGCGATGAAGCCAAAGAGTTTGTGGCGACCAAAGGCTATGACGTCCAGTTTGGCGCCCGTCCGCTCAAGCGGGCCATCCAGAACTACATCGAAGATGGCCTGTGCGAGCTTCTGCTCTCAGACGAGTTGAAACCTGGTGACGTGATAAATATTGGTAAGGAAGGCGACAAGCTCAACTTCAATATCGACACGGAAAAGAGAAAAGAAACTGTCACAGAAGGCTGACAGCATCTTCAGAGTAAAGACAATAAAAAGTATTGGAATTGCACACCTCATAAGCCTGCTGAGTAGACTTTGACCTGTGTGCTCCATAATTCAGCATAGCAACACAAAGGGCTGCGATCGTAATGATAGCAGCCCTTTTTCTTTTTCCCCTTGATTTTATAAGCGCTTGGGGGCTCTCAAACACCTGCTCCACTTTGCCTATCAAGGACGGAACTCCATTGGGGATAGATTCCGAGATAAGCGCAATCACAACAGATGAAGATTCAAAACAGCTACATAGATGCTGTCCGACGTTCGTCGGAAAGCATGAAGTCCCACAGAAAGCATTCAGTATACCAATAAAAGGATGAATCGAGAAGCCTTGTAAGGGGAAGAATTATGGATTATAATAAAAACATCCGCAATGTCTCTTGAAAGTCATTGCGGATGAATATTCTGCGCCGAAGCTGCGTTACAGCTTAAAGCAACGAACATTAATTTTAAAGACCCAGTTTAGAAGGGAAGTGAGCTGTCCTCGTCGGAAGGCTCCTGGGCAGTAGTGTCAACAGGAGAAACAGGTGCAGCGGGGTTGGGCACGGGAGCACTCGTAGGAGCAGCAGCCGCATATCCACCGTTTGCCATGCCTACAGAGTTGGGATCAACGTGATCTACGCGATATGCGCGAATGTCGTTGAAATATCTGTCTTGCCATGGGCGGGCGTTAATGTCGAGCCATACATGAACCGTATCACCCACCTTTATTTGAAATTGCTCAATACGATCTGCACCAAACACAGTGAAATTGCACATACGAGGGAAGCCGTTGGAGCCTTGTTCCTCAATCACATATTCCTGTGATTTCCATTCATTTCCAGAGCGTTTGGAAACGCCCGAACGGACATCTCCTACTTTGATGATTTTACCGATAACTTCGATACCTGATAATGCCATGCTTTTGTTTATTAAATGTTTCTTTCTGCGAAATTAATAAAAGATTCCCAATCTTCCGAAATATTTCGGCGTTTTTTTTGTTCGGGAAGTTTTTTTTCCGTATTTTTGTATCTATAAAGATAAAACTAAACGAAACAAATATGAATTTTACAGTTTCAAGCTCAACCTTGAACAACAGGCTTCAAATCCTGTCGAAAGTGTTGAATCCCAAGAACTCACTTCCCATTCTTGAGTGTTTCCTTTTTGAAGTGAACGACAAGACTTTAACGCTGACAGCCAGCGATGGAGAGAATGTGGCCAAAGCGCAGATTCTTCTCGAAGATGCCGATTCTGACGGTAGCTTCGCCGTTCGCAGTTCCGATATGCTCGACACACTGAAAGAGCTTCCCGAACAGCCCATCACCTTCAAGGTAAACCTCCCAGGGAATAACATCGACGTGCGTTACCAAAACGGTGAATACCATATCGTTGGCGAGGATGCCAATGTCTATCCCCAGACTCCTATCTTAGACGAAGACAACTCCCAGTTTGTCATCGACGCCAATGTGCTAGTCAACGCTGTGAGCCGCTCTATATTCGCCATTGCCAACGAGGAGATTCACCCTGCAATGAATGGTATCTGCTTCGACCTGACACCTGACTATTTGGCCATCGTTTCCTGCGACGGACACAAGCTTGTCCGCTCCCGCGAGCACAACATCAAAAGCGAGGAGCCTTCAACATTCATTCTTCCCCGCAAGCCGGCCTCAGTGATAAAGACAATCCTCGACAAGGGTTCTGGCGACGTGATCATCAATTTCACCAAACAGGCTGCACAGTTCATCTTTGATAACGGTTCGCTCTATTGCCGCCTCATCGAAGGCAAGTTCCCCAACTACGATGCCGTTGTTGCCCAGAACAATCCCAACGTGATGACCATCGACCGCAAGAGCATGCTCAGCTCCATCCGTCGTGTTATGCCCTTCGCCAGTGAGAGCAGCGAATTGGTGCGCCTCCACTTAGAGAACGGCAATCTGGAAATCAGTTCAGAGGATCCGGATTTCGCCAAGAGCGCCAAGGAGAATCTCTACTGTGAATACAATGGCAACCCCATGAGCATCGGCTTCCGTGGCACAGGACTTACGGACGTGCTGTCAAATCTCGAATGCGAAACCGTACAGTTCGATTTGGCCGATCCCTCACGTCCCGGCCTCATTCATCCAACAGAAGCAAATGGCAATGAGGATGTTCTTATGATGCTCATGCCGATGTTGTTAAGCGAATAATCATGAATTTGAATCTCACAAAGCCCCTCATCGTTTTTGATTTGGAGACTACCGGTCTGGATCTCGTGAAAGACCGGATAATACAGTTGTCGTATATCAAGGTGCATCCCGATGGTACGGAGGAGAGGGAGAATCTTTTCATCAATCCCGAGAAGCATATCCCCGCAGAAGTCACTCAACTCACTGGCATCGACGATGAGAAAGTGAAGAACGCCAAGACGTTTAAGGAACTCTCTGGATATCTGGCACAGAAATTCAAGGGCTGCGATTTTGCCGGATTCAACAGCAACCGCTTCGATGTTCCCTTGCTGTGCGAGGAATTTCTGAGAGCCGGTGTCGATTTCGACTTCTCCAAGAGCCGTCTCATCGACGCACAGGTCATCTATCACAAGATGGAGAAGCGCAACCTCGCCGCTGCCTACAAGTTCTACTGTGGCAGGAAGATGGAGGACGACTTTGAGGCTCACCGTGCCGATCAGGACACCGAAGCCACCTACAGGGTGCTTATGGGACAAGTAGACCATTATGCCCCCGGCAAGCAGGAAGATCCAGAACAGCAGCTGCCCAACGACATGAATGCGCTGGCCGAATTCTCCAAGCAGAACGACAACGTCGACTTTGCCGGAAGAATCATCTGGAAAGAACTCAGAGACAGCAAGGGCAAGGCCGTTCTCGACGAAGACGGTAAGCCCCAGATGGTAGAGACGTTCAACTTTGGCAAATACAAAGACAAGCCAGTACTCGAGGTACTGCATCACGACCCAGGTTACTACAACTGGATGCTTGACGCAGACTTTCCGCTTAACACCAAGCAAGTGCTGACACGCATTCGCTTAAAAGACGCAAAACTCAATGGATGATATTCTCAAAGGAAAGAAAATTGTATTAGGCATCACAGGATCGATAGCCGCCTACAAATCTTGCCTCATCATCCGTGAGTTCGTGAAGCGTGGCGCCGAGGTGCAAGTGGTCATCACTCCCTCGGGCAAAGAGTTCATCACCCCGCTCACATTGGCCACGCTGTCGCGCCATCCCGTCATCAGCGACTTCTTCTCCCAACGCGACGGCACGTGGCACTCCCACGTGACGCTTGGATTGTGGGCCGACGCCATGGTAATAGCTCCCTGCACGGCAAGCACGATGGGCAAGATGGCCCATGGCATAGCCGACAATATGCTCGTCACCACCTATCTGGCCATGTGTGCCCCTGTCTTCATTGCTCCTGCAATGGACCTGGACATGTATGAGCACCCATCGACGAAAGCCAACATGGAGATACTCAGGAGTTTCGGCAACCATATTATCGAGCCCGAAAGCGGATTCCTCGCCAGCGGACTTGAAGGAAAAGGACGCATGGAAGAGCCTTCGGCAATCGTTGAGGCGGTGGCCAAACAGCTCGCCAGCGATACGAAAAGCAAGAGCCTCGGCGCTATACGCATCCTCATAACGGCTGGTCCGACCTACGAGAAAATTGATCCCGTGCGCTTCATCGGCAATTACTCGTCGGGAAAGATGGGATTCTCCCTCGCCGAGGAATGTCTGAAGAGAGGATTCGAGGTCTATCTCGTTGCCGGACCTGTGTCACTCAATTGCTCTGCAGGCATACACCGCATTGACGTCGAAAGCTGTCAGCAGATGTATGAGCAAGCGACACGTCTCTTTCCAGACATGGATGCGGCCATTCTTTGTGCGGCCGTGGCCGACTTCAAGCCGGCAAATGAAGCAACTCAGAAAATCAAGCGGGAGGGCGATGATCTGATTCTGACGCTAAAGCCAACGCAGGACATCGCTGCAGCGCTGGGACAGATGAAGACCGCCAACCAACGGCTCGTGATTTTCGCCTTGGAGACCAACGACGAGGAAGCCAACGCCAAGAAGAAATTGGAAAAGAAGAACGCCGACTTTGTTGTGCTGAATTCAACGCGTAATGAAGGCACGACATTTCGGAGCAATGACAACAAAATCACGATTATTTCAAGACAAGGGAAGAAAGAATATGACAAGAAGCCTAAGACAGAAGTTGCTTGCGACATTATTGATGAGCTTTGCAATATTCTTTAATGTGCAGGCTCAGGAGCTGAATGCCACCGTGACCATCAATCACAACCAGATTCAGGGCACGGATGCCAGCGTATTCGACAATCTGAAGGAGACGCTGCAAAACTTCCTCAACGATCGTCAGTGGACGAACTTGAAGTTTCAGAAAAACGAGCGCATCGTCTGCAACTTCAACATCACCGTCACCAAATACGACGTCTCGACCAATGCATTCACCTGCAAAGCCTTGATACAAGCCAACCGACCTGTCTATAATTCGTCATACACAACTACCCTCTACAACAACACCGACAATGACTTCAACTTTGAGTTTGCCCAATTCGACCAACTGGAATTCAACGAGGAAGTCATCGACAATCAACTCACGGCTCTCTGTGCCTACTATGCCTTCCTCATCATTGGCATGGACCTCGACTCCTTCTCGCCCATGGGAGGTGAGGATGTGCTGCAACGCTGCATGAACCTGACCAATAATGCGCAAAACCTGCCCTTCACCGGATGGAAAAGCTTCGACAACAGCCGCAACCGGTTTGCCATCATCAACGACTATCTGGACGGCGCCATGCAGCCTTTCCGTCAACTGCAATACGATTATTACCGCAAAGGACTTGACGAGATGGCCAACAACGCCGAGCGCGGACGCACCGAAATCTCGACGGCACTGGAAAACGATCTGAAGAAAGCTCACGAGAACAGACCACTGAGCCTTCTGCCGCAAATCTGGACCGACTACAAACGCGACGAGCTTGCCAATATATATAAAGGTAAGGGCACACAAAAGGAGAAGGAAACCGTTTACGAGATTCTCTTCGGCATCAATGCCTCTCAGAATAATGCATGGAATAAAATCAAGGAGTAATGCTCAAACAACTATATATCAAGAATTTCACGCTCATCGATGAGCTCGACATCCCCTTCTATCCCGGATTCTCCGTCATCACGGGTGAGACCGGTGCGGGAAAGAGCATCATCCTCGGCGCCATCGGACTGCTGCTCGGCAACCGGGCTGACGCTCGCCAGATTAAGCAAGGCGAGCGCAAATGTGTCGTCGAGGCCCACTTCGACCTGAGCCGCTACAACATGCGTTCCTTCTTCGACGACAATGATATCGACTACGAAGATGAATGCATCATCCGCCGCGAAGTGAACAGCAGTGGTAAAAGCAGGGGATTCATCAACGACCAGCCCGTCACCGTAGCCCTCATGCGAGAGCTCGGCGAGCACCTCATCGACATCCACTCGCAACACCAGAACCTGTTGCTGCAGAAAGATGACTTTCAGCTGAACGTTGTCGACATCGTCGCCGACGACAAGAAAGAACTTGAGAATTATCAGTCGCTTTACTATAAGTGGCAGGAGGCAAAACGCCAACTCAAGCAACTGCAGACCGAAATCACCGCCAACAAAGAGCAAGAGGAATTCATGCGCTTCCAACTGCAGGAACTCTCCCAGGCAGAACTCTCCGATGGAGAACAGGAGCAACTGGAGAAGGAGGTCAGTACGATGAGTCATGTGGAGGAAATCAAGCAGGCACTCTACGATGCCGACGGGATTCTCTCGGCTGACGATTCGGGATCGGTGGACAGAGTGCATGAGGCCTGGTCGATACTTCAGAAGATCAACGAACTATACCCCGACATCAAGGAGCTGAACGAACGGCTCGACAGTTGCTACATCGAGTTGAAAGATATTGCGAATGAGATTCAGAACTCCCTCGAGAGCGTTGAGTTCGACCCGGCTGACTACCAAAGAAAGTCGGAGCGTCTGGACTTGATCTACAGTTTGGAGCAGAAATTCCATAAAGAGACCGTCGGTGAACTCATCACCGAGCGCGACAGCCTGGCCGAGCAGCTCAACCGCATCGACAACAGCGAGGAGGCTCTCAAGCAACAGCAGGCCAAAGTAGACGAGACCTTTGCCGTATGCAAGAAAGCAGCCGCAACGCTGACACACATCCGGCAACAGGCCGCAGAGAAGATACGCAAGGAGATGGAGACGCGTCTGCAACCCCTCGGCATTCCAAACGTGAGATTCAATATCAAGATCGACCCACAGGAACTCACGACCGACGGCGGCGACAGGGTATGCTTCCTCTTCAGCGCCAACAAGAGCACGGCCATGCAACCTGTTTCAGAAGTAGCCTCAGGCGGTGAGATAGCCCGTGTGATGCTGTCTATCAAAGCCATCATCAGTTCAGCCGTCAAGTTGCCCACCATCATCTTCGATGAAATCGATACTGGTGTGAGCGGTCATGTTGCCGAAAAGATGGCCATGATCATGCGTGAGATGGGCGACAACAACCGACAAGTCATCAGCATTACCCACCTGCCGCAAATCGCTGCCATGGGCAAGCACCATTACAAAGTGGAGAAGCAGGAGACTCCCGATGGCACGCAGAGCCACATGCGCCTGCTCAACCACGACGAACGGGTGAAAGAGATTGCCCAGATGCTCAGTGGCAGCAGCATCACAAATGCTGCCATCGAGAATGCCAAAGAACTTTTAAAATAAACAAATATAATAACGATGCAAATCAAAAACCACCTTATTGCATTTGCCGTCCTGCTCTGTAGCCTTCCTTTGAATGCACAGCAGGCTGCCAAATCTGTATTCCAACTCACAACATACAAGAAAGACGGTTCCGTTCTGAGCGAATGTCATGGATTCTTCATCGACAATAAAGGCGAGGCCGTCGCCCCCTGGAAACCTTTTGTAGGTGCCGACAAAGCTGTCGTCACCGAAACCAACGGAAAGAAAACCGAAGTGAAGAGCCTCATCGGCGCCAATGAAATCTATGATATCTGTCGCTTCAATACAGAGACAACGTCTTCGGCCGTACAGCTCGCCTCTGCTCCAGCCACTCCTGGCGAGGCCGTCACTGTAGGTGGAGCTAAGGGTGTCAACATGAGAGTGGTCACGGCAGACAAGTTCAAGCAGTACAATTATTATACGCTCTCTACCGCCGACAACAATCTCTATGGTTACCCCGTACTGAACAAACAGGGAAAAGTCATCGGTATGTATTCTGCCTCCACAAGCGGTTCCGCCACTGATGTCGCCTACACCGGTGAGTTCAAGGCCAATGGACTGAGCCTCAATGATCCTGTTTTGAAGAGTTCCGGCATAAGACCCGCGCTTCCGGACAAGCTCGACGACGCAGTCCTTGCCCTTTATCTTTCGGCCGACCAGTCCAATAAGAGATGGTATGAGGAATTCACTCAGGAGTTTCTCCACAAATTCCCCACATCACCCGAAGGCTACCAGCAGATGGGCAACATCTATTTTAGAGATGGAAAATACGACGATGCTTCAAAAATCATGGAAGAGGGAATCAGCAAAGCTTCGGCTAAAGACGAAGCCCACTTCAACTACGCAAAGCTCATCTATCAGAAAGTGACCAATCTGCCCGACTCTGTCTATCCCTCATGGAACGCCGACAAGGTGATTAGCGAAACAGAAAAAGCCTATCAGGCAAGACCGCTTCCGCTGTATAAGAACCTGGAAGCGCAGGCTTTGTTTGCCAAGAAAGAATACGACAAATCGTATTCCATCTTCATGGATCTGACGAAAGACACCACATTCAAGAGTGGTGAAGTCTTCTATGAGGCAGCTATGTGCCGACAGATGCAGAACGCTCCCAAGTCGGAGATCTTAACGCTTCTGGACAGTGCCGTAGAATGCCGCCCTCTGACTTACGCTACGGCCCCATACGTATTGGCCCGCGCGCAGATGCTCGATGAAATGGGTGATTATCGCAAAGCTCTCGTCGACTATAATCGCTACGATACGCTGACACTGGGACGCTCGGGCGACGACTTCTACTATATGAGATATGCCTGCGAGTTGAAGCTGAAGCACTATCAGCAGGCTCTCAACGACATCGCACACGCTATCGTCATCAACCGCAATGTTCCTGAATACTACGCAGAGATGGCCCAACTGCAAATGCAAGTGAAGATGTATGACAAGGCCATACAGACAGCTGACCTTGGTCTGCAGACGTTTTCCGATGCCTCCGACCTCTACCTCATCAAAGGCCTTTGCTATATCTTTAATGGCGATAAGAAACAAGGCTTGAGCATTCTCGAACAAGCCAAGAGTCATGGCGCGGGAGAGAAAGCTGACCAACTGATACAGAAATACAAATAATTACCAGAGACTTCTGGTATAGCGCTATAAAAAGCCACTCGGACTTATCCGAGTGGCTTTTTTATTGATCATAACTTATAGCTAAGCAATTTATTATCAGCCCCCAACCACGAAACCATAAACATTGTGCCCAGTTGGAATCTCCGTGAATTTTGGACATTATGCCGATATGCTCTGATCCGCAAACGTCCACCATTCGTAGGGTCTGTAGGGTTTGCTGTTTAGTTCTTCACGCTCATCTTCATTCTGCCTCTGTAGTCAATAAGCAAGTCGATGAGGAAGCTGCTGAAGGTGTCGGGCATCATGATGGACACCTGGAAGTGCGTGCCGGATGGCGTCATGCCTATCAGCTTTATGTCGTTAAGAATTCCCTGACGAATAAAATCAGCTGGCGCTACACGGGAGAAATCCTTCTTCTTGAAATCGCGGGAGAACAAGCAGTAATCACCTCGGTATAAACTCACGTGGATAATATTGTCGTAATAGACATTGTCCACCTCCACGCCTTCGTCGCTATAGTTGGCTTTAACAACTTTGAATGTTGTCGGATTGATCTGTATGTAGCTGTGGTAACGGTCTTTGCCATAAATGAGAACGGAATCACGTTTGATGAGTTTTCCCGTATTCAAGGGCATTGGGGTTTCCTTCGAGAAATAATCATTGTCTTCACGGTCCTCGCTCTTCACGAGACTCACCAGGTCGCCTGCGGCATTGCGGAATTCAAAGACGTGGGGTGACTGCTTTACAATCTTGTACCGGGCAGAGTTGGCCGAATAAAGTACCAGCGTGTCACCGAAGATCTGGAAGTAGACAGGCTGAGATGTAGAGTCAGGATAATAGATGGTATCGCCATGAGCCTTGAATACAACTGTTTCATCATCTTCATTCATCCAGACGCCCTGAAGCAGTTTTTTAGCCTCAAGGTCTTCCTTAGGGGCCTTAGCCTCATTCTTGGCTGGTTCCTTATGCCGACAGGAAGAAATGCACAAGAGCATAACGCTTGCCGTTAAAACAAATATCAATTTCGATTTCATTGCACGTGCTATAATATATGTCGTACCGGTTACCGGTCAATAGACTCTACATGACGGATGCGCTGATTTCCACTGCAGGACACAGCTGCAAGGCCCGCTCCACCCATATCAACAAGGCCTCAACCTTCAGATACGAATGGAATCATAGGCAAAGGTAATTGTTTTTTTTTAAATTACAAAAAAAAACGCTATAATCCTCATAATCGCATTGAAGAAATGCATCGATTGTAATCGTGATTTCATTTGACCCTTTTAGAATAGTCGTTTAGGCATGTTGTTCTCCAAAATGTGGCAAAAAGGAAACGATATCCATGGCTTCAGCATACTTTTTAGATCTCATATACAGAAGAAAAACGATAGGACTCTTCAGCAGCTTACAAAAAGAAAGAAATCAAGAAAGAAAATTTAATTGAAATATTTTGTCGGTTAAATCAGAAATTACTATATTTGCATTCAGTTATTAAACAAGACCTTTTAACATCATGGTTTATATACAACTCGCCCAAAACAATCCTCACAAGTTGAGTTTTTATCTTGCTATGGAAGAATACGTCGCCAAAGCATTGGATTTAAGCGACGATTGTTTCTTCATGTGGCAGGTAGAGCCCACAGTGATTTTTGGCCGCAATCAAGATGTTGAGAATGAGGTAAACTTGGAATACTGCAAGTCACACTGTATCAACTTCTTTCGCCGAAAGAGCGGCGGAGGCTGTGTATATGCCGACATGAGCAACGTGATGCTTTCTTATATCACCGCCGAGGACAATGTCGAAGAGACCTTCAAGCGTTACCTGCAGATGATCAGCGAGACTTTGGAGAGCATCGGACTCAAGGACGTTCATCCCAGTGGTCACAACGACATCATGATTGGCGAGAAAAAGGTCAGCGGCAACGCCATCTATCATCTGCCAGGGAAAATCATTGCACATGGCACCCTGCTGTATGATACCGACATGGAGCACATGCTTCACGCCATCACTCCTTCCAAGCAAAAGCTGTCGAAACATGGCGTACAGAGCGTCAGGCAGCGCATTTGCCTGCTGAAGGATTACACCGACATGAGTTTTCCCGACATCAGAAAGCACATCAGAGAGCATTTGTGCAACAGCACATACGCCCTGGGTGAGGGAGATGAAGAGAAAATAAGAATAATTGAACAAGAATATCTTCAACCAAAATTTATCTATGGAAAATAAAAGAACCTGTCTTTACGACCGGCATGTGGCCTTAGGAGCCTTGATGCAGCCTTTCGGCGGTTTCGACATGCCCATTCAGTACACTTCTATTTTGGAAGAACACAATGCTGTACGCCAGCATTGCGGTGTTTTTGACGTGTCCCACATGGGCGAAGTGTTCGTCAGTGGACCTGACGCAGAGCGCTTCGTCAACCACATCTTCACCAATGATGTGCGTGGATTGAACATAGGTAAGGTAATCTATGGCATGATGTGCTATGAAGATGGAGGCACCGTCGACGATACCTGCATCTGCAAATTGGGCGATGAATTGTTCCTTCTGACCATCAATGCTGCCAACATCGACAAGGATGTGGATTGGATTATGGGTCACAAAGAAGGCTTCGATGTGAAGATAGAGCACAAGAGCGACTACTATGGTCAGCTAGCCGTCCAGGGCCCCGAGTCTGAAAGCGTGATGACCGAGGTGCTGGGAATCGAGTGCGCCGAGCTCAAGTTCTACGAGGTGAAGACCTTGCAAAAAGACGGCGAGGAGATTATCGTATCCCGAACAGGCTACACGGGTGAGGACGGCTTCGAGCTTTACGGCTCTCATGCCTTCATCGTGAACCAGTGGGACAAGCTGATGGCCAGCAAGCGCTGCGCACCCTGCGGACTCGGCTGCCGCGACACCCTGCGCTTTGAGGTGGGTCTGCCTCTCTACGGCGACGAACTTTCGAAGGACATCACACCTGTGATGGCAGGACTGAGCATGTTTGTCAAGTTTGATAAGCCCGAATTCATCGGCAAGGAAGCACTTCTCAAGCAGAAGACAGAAGGACCAGCCAAGCGCCTGAGAGGTATCGAGTTGGAGGGTCATGCCGTTCCCCGTCATGGATACACCGTTTTGAAAGACGGTAAGGAAGTCGGCTATGTGACCACAGGCTACCGTTTGATTTCTGTCGACAAGAGTTGTGCCGTAGCTTTGGTGGACGCTTCCATCAAGTTGGGCGACAAGGTTGAGATTCAGATCAGAAAGAAGACTTTCCCCGGCACCGTAGTGAAGAAGAAATTCTACGACAAGCACTATCACAAGTAATAATAGTCAAGTCCGCTGGTCATCTTAAGGATGACAGCGGGCTGACGGATATAGAAACAATAAATTAATAAAATAAAAGAAGTAACTATGACAAAAGTATTGGACGGACTTTTCTATAGCAAGTCACATGAGTTTGTAAAAGTAGAAGGTGATGAGGCCTACATCGGCATCACAGACTACGCACAGAAGGAATTGGGCAACATCGTCTACGTGGATATGCCCGAAGTGGACGACGAAGTTACAGCAGGTGAGGAGTTCGGTGCTGTTGAGAGCGTGAAGGCTGCCAGCGACCTCAACTCTCCCGTCAGCGGAACTGTTGTAGAGGTGAACGACAAACTGGAGGACAAGCCTGAGCTGATCAACCAGGACGCTTTCGCCAACTGGATCATCAAGGTGAAACTCAGCGACAAGTCTGAACTCGACGGACTGATGGATGCTGAGGCTTACAAGAAATTGATTGAAGCCTAAGCCTCAAGCCACGACTTGAATTACAACAGAACTAACAAAGCAATCAAATGACTTATAAATATTTTCCACACACTGAGGAAGATATTCAAGAAATGCTGAACAAATGTGGTCTCAAGAATCTCGACGATCTGTACGCCGAGATTCCTGAGGCTATTCGGTTTCGGCGAGAATATAATCTTCCGGATGAAAAGAGCGAGATAGAGATTCGCCGTTTCTTCAACGAATTGGGTAAGGACAACAAGCAACTCACCTGCTTCACAGGCGCTGGTGTCTACGACCACTACACACCGGCCGTGATACCGAGCATCGTTGAGCGTTCTGAGTTCCTCACCAGTTACACGCCTTACCAGGCAGAGATCTCACAAGGCACACTGCATTACATCTTCGAATATCAGACCATGATGTGCAACCTCACGCAGATGCCTATCAGCAATGCCTGTATGTACGATGGCAGCACCGCTACGGCTGAGGCTGTGATGATGGCCAGCAATGCCAACCGCAAATGCCACAAAGTGCTGGTGTCTGAGACCATCGATCCCAAGATCATGCTTGTCATTCGCACCTATGCCCACTTCCATGGCGTAGAATTGGAGACGATACCGGCAAAGGACGGCGTCACCTCCTTCGAAGCCTTGAAGGCAAAGTTGGATGAAGGCGGCGTTGCCGGCGTACTGGTACAGCAGCCCAACTTCTGTGGAATCGTTGAGGACTACAGTGGCTATGCTGATGCCTGCCATGAGAAGAAAGCACTGTTCCTTATGAATGCAAATCCCTTCGACCTCTCCATATTGAAGACACCAGGTGAATGGGGTGCCGACGTTGCCGTAGGCGACGGACAGAGTCTGGGAGTTCCCATGTCGTGGGGCGGACCTTACGTAGGATACATGTGCTGCACCGAAAAGCTCATGCGCAAGATGCCCGGCCGCATTGTGGGACAGACAACCGACCAGGATGGCAAGCGTTGCTTCGTGCTCACTCTTCAGGCCCGCGAACAGCATATTCGCCGCCAGAAGGCAACGAGCAACATCTGCTCCAATGAGAGTCTGATGGCTCTGTGGGTAACCATCTATTGCAGCATTATGGGCAAACAAGGCGTCAAGGAAGCAGCCCAACTCAGTTTCAACGGTGCTCACTACCTCGAGGAGCAGTTGGTGAAGACCGGACATTTCAAACTGGTCTACGACAAGCCGTTCTTCAATGAGTTCCTCGTCAGCTATGATGGCGATGTGGACGCATTACAGAAGCGCTGGGAAGACAATGGCTTCTTCGGTGGCCTGAAGGTGGATGAGAATAAGATTCTCTTTGCCGTCACCGAACAGCGCACGAAAGAAGAAGTCGACCGACTGGTAGCTCTCGTCGGGGCATGATTTCTATTTTGATTACCTATAAATAAAGAAACAATGAACAACAAATTATATGGTTCTCTGATATTCGAACTCAGCCATCCGGGTCGTCGGGCCTATTCGCTACCTCGCAATGAATTTGGAGACTACAGCGTTCCAGCTGACGAACAGCGTAAACATGACGCTGAACTGCCGGAATGTGACGAGATGACTGTTGTGAGACATTATACCAATCACAGTGAGAACAACTTTGGTGTGGACAACGGTTTCTATCCGTTAGGCTCCTGCACTATGAAATACAATCCTTGCATCAACGAGGAGATTGCCATGCATCCCGCATTCGCCAATCTCCATCCTCTGCAGCCTGCAGATTCTGTGAAGGGCGCTGAGAAGGCTTATGACCTCTTGCAGCAGTATCTTTCTGAGCTTACGGGCATGAGCAAGTTCACGCTCAATCCTTGCGCTGGTGCACATGGCGAGTTGACCGGACTGATGATCATCCGCTCTTATTTTGAAAGCAAGCGCGACACCAAGCGCATCAAGGTCATTGTTCCCGACTCTGCCCATGGCACGAATCCTGCTTCTGCAGCTGTTTGCGGACTTGAGATCGTGGAAGTAAAGAGTAAGGAAGACGGACGCGTGGACGTTGAGCATTTGAAAACTCTGCTCGGTGACGATATCGCCGCAATGATGATGACCAACCCCAACACGCTCGGTCTTTTTGAGTACGATATTCCTGAGATTACAAAACTTGTACACGACTGTGGTGGTCTGATGTATTACGATGGTGCCAATCTCAATCCTATGCTTGGTGCTTGCCGTCCTGGCGACATGGGCTTCGATGTGATGCACGTCAATCTGCACAAGACCTTCTCGACTCCTCACGGAGGCGGCGGTCCTGGCTCAGGTCCCGTAGGCGTGAGAGCAGGATTGGAGGAGTTCCTTCCTATGAACAATTCCACAACCGACAAAGACTTTGCTATCTCAGTGAACCCTTACCACGGCAATTTCGCTGTAGAACTTCGCGCTCTTACCTACATTCTCACGCTCGGCAAACAGCACATCAAGATGGTGGGTCCACTCGCCACGCTGAATGCCAACTATATCAAGGAATGCCTAAAGGACGACTACGAACTTCCCATCGAAGGACTTTGCAAACACGAATTCGTATTCAACGGTCTGAAAGACAAGTCTACTGGCGTCACCACGATGGATGTGGCCAAGCGTCTGCTCGACTACGGCTATCATGCACCGACGATCTACTTCCCATTGCTTTTCCACGAGGCCATGATGATTGAGCCTACAGAGAATGAGAGCAAGGAGACCATCGACGGCTTCATCAACGTGATGCACAAGATAGCTGAGGAGGCAAAGAACAGTCCCGATGTGGTGAAAGGCGCTCCGCACAACACTCCTATCAAGAGAGTGGACGACGTATTGGCAGCCAAAGAGCCACATGTTTCCAACTGCACACTCAACTGTCTATGAGAGAGTTTGATTTAATAGTCATCGGCTCAGGTCCGGGCGGCTACAATACAGCAAGCTATGCAGCCAAAAATGGTCTGCAGGTTGCTATCGTGGAGAGCAACAAGGCGGGCGGCACATGCCTCAACATTGGCTGCATCCCCACGAAGTCGCTTGCCCACGATGCGGAACTGGTCAACGAGCGACAGCTTAGCAGTGAACTCAAAGCCGAGGCTTTTGCCAAGGCTATGAAGCGCAAAGAGGCTGTGGTGGATCAGCTCGTCAGCGGCGTTGAGACCCTGCTCGCTCAGCCGGGCATCACTCTTCTGCGCGGTGTGGCTTCGTTTAAAGATGCCCACACGGTCGTTGTCAACGATGAAGAAATCGTCGGCAAGAACATCATCATTGCTACTGGCTCGCTCCCCAAGATGCCTCCTATCCCTGGCATCGACGGCGAGAACGTGATATCTTCCACCGAGTTGCTGTCGCTGGACAAATTACCCGAATCGCTCTGCATCGTCGGTGCTGGAGTCATCGGTATGGAATTCGCCTACATTCTGAACAGCTTCGGCTGCAAAGTGACGGTTGTTGAGTTCTTGAAAGAGTGCCTTTCCACGATGGACGGCGATATTGCCAAGCGATTGCGGAAGGTTCATGAGAAGCAGGGCATCACGTTCTACTTCCAAAGTGGCGTGAAGCGAATCGAAGGCAATCAAGTGATCTTCGAACGCAAAGGAAAAGATCAGACCATCGAAGCAGAAAAGGTACTCGTAGCTACCGGCCGGAAGGCTAACATTGACAGTCTGCACTTGGAAAACACCGGTGTTGAGACCAACCGCCACGGCATTGTCGTCGACGACAACATGCGCACGAATGTAGAACACATCTTCGCCATTGGCGACTGCAATGCCCGTCAGATGTTGGCCCACGCCGCCATGTTCCAAGGTTTCCGCGCTGTCAACACCATTTTGGGAAAGAGCGACAACATCCATCTCGACATCATGCCAGCGGCTGTTTTCACGCAACCTGAGGCAGCAAGCGTAGGACCGACAGAAGAGCAGTTGAAAGAGAATGAAACTGAATTCAAGACTTTCAAAGGCTTCTATCGTGCTAACGGACGTGCGCTCTCGATGGAGGCTACAGAGGGAATGCTGAAACTCTTCACGGCTCCCGACGGAAAGCTTCTTGGCTGTCAATGCTACGGCGCTCATGCTGCCGACATGATTCAGGAGGTAGCTTCTCTGATGAACATGGACGCCACCGTACAGCAATTGGCCGACATGGTTCACATCCACCCAACGCTCAGTGAAATATTGCAAGACGCTGCACGCTCAGCTCTTTAAATAATCATCCACAAAAAAGAGGAGAAGTTTTTCTCCTCTTTTTTTGTGTGGAATAAACTCTACCTTTCGCTCAAATCTACTTATGGTCTTCAGATGTGATGATATCTGTAGAGATTTCTCTTATCAAATACTCAAAAACTAGAACGAGAAAAGAAATTTTCAGCTAAAGCCTTGCTTTTCAAATAAAATCTGTATCTTTGTAACAAATATCTTCAAAACTCATACAAGGAGCTACACGCAAAGGAGTATGATTTACTTCTCAACCCACCTACACTGAACATGTAGGGAGTCGGGAGAAACAAAAATACAGAAGATTCAAGAAATTATAAACAACACTCAATAACATGGAAACAGGAAAAGTTGATGTCCTGCTGGGTTTACAGTGGGGCGATGAAGGCAAAGGAAAGGTTGTGGATGTACTCACACCGCGGTATGATGTCGTTGCTCGTTTTCAAGGTGGTCCCAACGCAGGCCATACACTGGAGTTCCAAGGACAGAAATATGTACTTCGCTCCATTCCTTCCGGCATCTTCCAAGGAGGCAAGATCAATGTCATCGGCAATGGTGTCGTGCTGGCACCAGACCTTTTCATGGAAGAGGCTCAGGATTTGGAGAAGAGCGGTCATCCCTTGAAGGAGCGCCTGCACATCTCCAAGAAAGCTCATCTCATCATGCCAACCCACCGCATTCTTGACAGAGCCTATGAGGCCGCTAAAGGCAAGAACAAAGTAGGCACCACTGGAAAGGGCATTGGTCCTACCTATACCGACAAGGTGAGCCGCAACGGACTCCGCGTTGGCGATATACTGGAGAACTTCGACGAAAAATACGCCCAGCACAAGGAGCGCCACATGAAGATGCTCAAAGCTCTCGGTTGGACCGATTTCGAAGGCTTTGACGAGGTGGAGAAGAAGTGGATGAAAGGAGTAGAATACCTGCGCCAGTTCCCCATCGTAGACTCAGAGCATGAGATCAACCACATCCTGCGCGAGGGGAAGAACATTCTCTGCGAGGGTGCTCAGGGAACGATGCTCGACGTCGACTTCGGCAGCTATCCCTTCGTGACTTCCAGCAACACCATCTGCGCCGGAGCCTGCACTGGTCTGGGAGTAGGTCCCAACAAAGTTGGCAATGTCTTCGGTATCATGAAAGCCTATTGCACGCGTGTTGGCTCAGGTCCCTTCCCCACAGAACTCTTCGACGAGGCCGGTAAGACTATCCGAGCCATCGGCCACGAATATGGAGCTGTCACCGGCCGTGAGCGCCGTTGCGGTTGGATCGACCTCATCCAGTTGCGCTACAGCATCATGATCAACGGCGTCACCGAGCTCATCATGATGAAGAGCGATGTTCTCGATGGCTTCGACACCATCAAGGCTTGCGTGGGCTATCAGCTGAAGGACGGCACCGTGACCGACGAGCTCCCCTACTCTATCGACGACGTTAAGCCCGTCTACAAAGAATTCCCCGGTTGGAAGACCGACATGACCAAGTTTACTTCCGAAGACCAATTCCCACAGGCATTCAAAGACTATATCAAATTCCTCGAGGACTTCCTTGAGACGCCCATCGGAATCATCTCTATCGGTCCTGACCGCGAGCAAACCATCGTAAGAAACAAATAAACAGTATCATCAGCGTCCTGGCCCCAAAAGGCAGGACGCTTGTTCTAAAACAACAACATTATGGCAAATAACACCAGCATTCCAAAGGGTACGCGCGACTTTGGCCCTGAGGAGATGGCAAAAAGAAACTACATTTTCAACACTATAAAAGATGTGTATGCACTCTACGGCTTCCAGCAGATAGAGACTCCGGCCTTGGAGACACTGCACACGCTGATGGGAAAATATGGCGAGGAAGGCGACAAGCTCCTTTTCAAGATTCTCAATTCAGGCGACTATCTGAAGAATATCAGCGACGAGGAACTCATGGGGCGCAACACGCTTTATCTGCAGACGCGTCTTTGCGAGAAAGGACTTCGCTATGACCTCACCGTGCCTTTCGCCCGCTACGTGGTGATGCACCGTGATGAGCTTCAACTTCCGTTCAAGCGCTACCAGATTCAACCCGTATGGCGTGCCGACCGCCCGCAGAAAGGCCGCTACCGCGAGTTCTATCAGTGCGATGCAGACGTTGTAGGTTCTGACTCATTGCTCAACGAAGTGGAACTCATGCAGATCGTAGACACGGTGTTCCAACGCTTCGGTGTACGCGTTCAAATCAAAATCAACGACCGAAAGATTCTCTCGGGAATAGCCGAAGTGATTGGCGAAGCCGAAAAGATTGTCGACATCACTGTTGCCATCGACAAACTGGAGAAGATAGGCATCGATAACGTCAACGACGAACTGCGTCAGGATGGCATTAGCGAAGAGGCCATCGAGAAGCTTCAGCCCATCATTGCACTCAGCGGAACCAACGAGGAAAAGCTCGACACGATGGACGAGGTGCTCAAGGATTCAGAGATCGGCCGCAAGGGCGTTGAGGAACTGCGCTTCATCCTCGGCACATTGAAGGAGATTGGCTTAGTGAACGAAATTCAATTCGACCTTACCCTTGCCCGTGGACTGAACTATTACACGGGCGCCATCTTCGAAGTGAAGGCTCTCGACACACCGATGGGCAGCATCACAGGTGGCGGACGCTACGACAACCTCACTGGCATCTTTGGTATGCCCGGACTTTCCGGCGTTGGTATCTCTTTCGGTGCCGACCGCATCTACGACGTACTCAATGCGCTCGACCTTTATCCCAAGGAGGCCATCAGCACCACACAACTCCTGTTTATCAATTTCGGCGAGAAAGAAACGGCCTATTGTCTTCCCATTGCAGCCCAAGCAAGAAAGGCGGGGATCCGCGTGGAAGTCTATCCCGACAAAGCCAAGATGAAAAAACAGATGAGTTATGCCAATGCCAAGAAGATTCCGTTCGTTGCCCTAGCCGGTGAGAATGAGATTGCCGCTGGAAAAGTGACGCTCAAGAATATGGCTACTGGCGAACAGCAATTGGTCGACGCCAAAGAACTCATCGCTAGTGTTCTGCAATAACAGACAGAGTTGGCTATCTTATCTTTAGAAAAGATAAAGATAACTTTTCGATAAGTTCTTCGCCATAAGTGAAGACGGACATCACAAATTTGCAGCCCTTGCAACTTCTTCCCTATATATAAAATAGGTATAGGAAGTTGCAAGGACTGCTTTTATTGTGCACGCGATAATCTCTGCAAATGAGTAAGGGGCTCTAAGTTTTTGCGTGGGTAATATGAGGAAAAGTAGAGGACCAGATATTCTACGCTTAGAAAAGAATCCATCAAGTCTTGCAGGAAGCAGAACTAACGATAATTGAGATCTGAATTGCCGATAATTGAGACCAGAATTGCCGATAATTGAGAGCAGGATTGCCGACAGTTGATAGTAGAACTGCTGACAGCTGTCAGCAGAACTGCCGACAATTGAGAGCAGAACTGCTGACAGCTGTCAGCAATCTTCAACTCTCAGTATACGAATAACCTAAACCGGTCAAAGAGAATTATTTATTAGAATATTGAGCATTGATCTATTTCAACACATAAACTTTTCTCCCAAAAGACAAGATTTCCCTTTACTATAGCGCAATCAGGTATATTCACTGCTACCCACAGCTTATCTGTCAATAGCTCTTTCAGCAAAATATAAATGCATTTCGTGCCTTCTACTATGAAAATTGATTAATTCTGTAAAAAGTACAAAAAATAACTTTGGATTTTAGAAAATAAATACTAACTTTGCAGACGAAACCAAATAGTAGTAATAATAAATAACGGACAATGGAAAAAGCAGACGCACTTAAGAGATTGACCGAACATGGGATAAGACCATCCCTGCAACGTCTTGCCATATTGGATTATCTGATAAAGCATCCCACCCATCCCAATGTAGATGAAATATATCAGGCCATGAGCCATGATATCCCCACATTGAGCAAGACAACAGTGTACAACACCCTACGCATGTTTGCCGACAACCACGTAGCTCAGATGATTACCATCGACGAGCATCGCGTTTGCTACGACGGCAACACTAGTCCTCATGTACACTTCTTTTGCAAGAAATGCGAAAGAGTGTTTGACCTTTTTGATGAACCGGCACCCAAAATTAGAGACAGCTTTATGGTTGACGGCAATTTGGTAAGCGAGGCTCAACTATATTACAAGGGCGTCTGCAAGGATTGCTTGAAGAAGATGAACGAACAAACTGGGCCTGAGTTCTCATGAACAGCAGGTTTCAATAACAATAATAACATTAACTCATTATAAAAGAATCATTATGAAAAAGAAGTTTATTTGCACTGTTTGTGGTTATGTCTATGAAGGCGAGGAAGCTCCCGCAAAATGCCCTCTGTGTGGCGCTCCCGCATCAAAGTTCAAGGAAGTGAAGGAAGACGACAAGGCTGAATTCGCTACAGTTCACGAGCTTGGCCGTGCATACACAGACGGTGTAAGTGAGGATCTCATCGCACACTGCAAGAACACCTTCGCTGGTGAGTGCACCGAGGTGGGTATGTATCTTGCCATGGCTCGTCAGGCTGACCGTGAGGGATATCCCGAGGTTGCCCGCGCTTTTGAGCACTATGCTTACGAAGAGGCCAACCACGCCAGCCGCTACGCAGAATTGCTCGGCAACGAGATTCTGCACGACACCAAGACCAATCTCGAGGTTCGCATCGAGGCTGAAAAGGGTGCTTGCGCAGAGAAGTTTGAGATGGCAAAGAAAGCCAAGGCCGAAGGCTCTGACGCTCTCCACGACACCATCCACGAGATGGCTAAGGACGAGGCTCGTCACGCTGCTGGCTTCATCGGACTCTACAACCGCTATTTCAAGAAGTAATCAACTCGTAGATCCAATAATAAAATCAAAGAGGTAGACGTCGGCTCGACGTCTACCTCTTTTTCGTTTTTGTTTTTCTGTTCCAAAAGGGAAAACTTGCGATAAAACCGCAAGAACTATGACTTTGGCCTGCTCTTTTCCAACATAGCCTTCAGGAATCTTGGCGTATAACCGACATTGGACTGGGCAACCTCCTCAGGCGTTCCCGTCTGTAGCACACGTCCACCACCCCGGCCGCCTTCGGGACCCATGTCGATGATATAGTCAGCCAGTTTGATCACATCAAGGTTATGTTCAATAATGATAACAGTATTTCCCTTGTCGACCAGTCGTTCGAGCACTCCCATTAGCACGCGAATGTCCTCAAAATGCAGGCCTGTAGTGGGTTCGTCGAGAATATAGAGCGTCTTACCCGTATCCCGTTTGGCCAATTCGGTTGCCAGTTTCACTCGCTGACTCTCACCTCCGGAGAGCGTTGTAGAACTCTGTCCCAGCTTGATATATCCTAAACCAACTTCCTGCAGGGCCTTTATCTTGGGAAGAATTGAAGGAACATTCTCAAAGAACTCAACCGCCTGGTTGATGGTCATGTCGAGCACATCGGCAATACTCTTGCCTTTGAACTTCACTTCGAGGGTCTCACGGTTGTAGCGCTTGCCGTGACATACCTCGCAGGGCACCATTACGTCTGGCAGGAAGTTCATCTCGATCGTCTTATAACCATTGCCAGCACACGCCTCGCAACGTCCACCCTTCACATTGAAGGAGAAACGGCCAGGCTTATAGCCGCGGATTTTGGCTTCAGGCAGGTTGACGAATAATGACCGGATATCGGAAAAGACGCCAGTGTACGTGGCTGGATTGGAACGCGGTGTGCGTCCGATAGGACTTTGGTCAACGTTGACCACCTTGTCGATCTGCTCAATGCCTTTTATGCTCTCGTAGGGCATCGGCTTTTTCAGCGACCTGTAGAAATGCTGAGAAAGGATAGGCTGCAAGGTCTCGTTGATGAGCGTAGACTTTCCTGAACCGGAAACACCGGTGACAACAATGAGCGTGCCCAAGGGAAACTTCACTTCCACATGCTTCAGGTTGTTGCCCGTACAGCCGCTCAGCGTGATGAACTTCTTGCTCTTACGCCGCACGGCTGGCACTTCGATTTCTTGCTCACCATTCAGATACTGGGCAGTAAGCGTGTGCGACTTCAGCATTTCCTCCGGAGTGCCTTGGAAGACAACGTCGCCACCTTTCCGTCCGGCCTTTGGACCAATATCTATAATCCAGTCGGCTGCTCTCATCATATCTTCGTCGTGTTCCACCACAATGACCGTATTGCCAAGATCACGCAATTCCTTCAGGGAATTGATGAGGCGCTCGTTGTCACGCTGATGCAAGCCGATGCTCGGCTCGTCGAGAATATAGAGCACATTAACGAGCTGACTACCAATCTGTGTGGCCAGTCTGATGCGCTGACTCTCACCTCCTGACAGACTTGACGACTGACGATTGAGGCTCAGATAGTCGAGGCCGACCTCCAAAAGGAAGTTCACACGCGAGCGCAGTTCCTTGATTATCTCAACAGCTATCTTCTGCTGTTGGGGCTCAAGATGCTCCTCCACGTGGTCGAGCCACTCTTTCAGTTCGCTGATATCAAGATTGGCAACCTCCGAAATGTTCTTATCCCATATCTTATAGTAAAGTGCTTCCTTCTTCAAGCGCTGCCCATGACACACCGGACATTCGGTCTTTGTCAGAAACTGGTCGGCCCACTTCTTGCCATTCAGCGTTGACTCGCTGTCCATGACCGATTCCAGATATTTCACCACGCCGTCGTATTCCACGAAATAGTCGCTCGAGGTCTTCACCAGATCCTTTGAGATACGGATATTCTCCATGCTTCCATAAAGTACCTCGTTGAGCGCATCCTCGGGAATATCCTTGATGGGAGTCTTCAGCGTACAGTCATAGTTGTGCAGAATGGTGTCAATCTGCCAGAATATCATCTGATTCTTGTACTTGCCCAAAGGCGAAATACCGCCCTGATAAATACTCAGTTTGTCGTCGGGAATCACCTTCTTTAGGTCGATTTGGTCAATGTATCCCAGACCTTTGCACCGCGGACAAGCACCTTCGGGAGAGTTGAACGAGAAGACATTGGGCGCAGGATCACCATAAGAGAGACCACTCACGGGGTCCATCAACCGCTTGGAGAAGTTTCTCACCTCTCCCGATTCCTTATCGAGAACCATGATGGCGCCGTCGCCCTGCTTCATGGCAGTAGCAATCGACTGGCGGAAACGCTCTCTCTGGGTTTCAGAAGCGGCCTCTTTCGAGTCAACCACTTTCATCTTGTCGACAACGACCTCTATGTTGTGGTTCTTATAGCGGTCTACCTTCATGCCGCGAACGATATCTTTTATCTCTCCGTCTACCCGCACATAGAGATAGCCCTTGCGGCGCATGCTCTCAAAAAGTTCGCAATAATGTCCCTTGCGCTGTCTGACGAGGGGAGCCAGAAGATAAATGGCCTTTCCCGCATAATCGTCGCCTATCATGTCGATGATTTTCTCTTCGGTGTATTTCACCATTTTCTCGCCCGACACATAGCTGTACGCCGTTCCCGCACGTGCAAAGAGCAAGCGCAGATAGTCGTAGATTTCGGTGGTAGTACCCACTGTAGACCTGGGATTCTTGTTGGTGGTCTTCTGTTCAATGCTGATGACGGGACTCAGTCCCGAGATCTTGTCAACATCCGGACGCTCCATGTTGCCCAGGAAATTGCGGGCATAAGCCGAAAACGTCTCGATATAGCGCCGTTGTCCCTCAGCAAAAATCGTATCAAAAGCCAGTGAAGACTTACCCGATCCCGACAAGCCCGTAATCACCGTGAGCGACTTGCGTGGAATTTTAACGTCTATATTTTTCAAGTTGTGGACTCTAGCGCCGTCAACTGTAATCCATCCTGCTTTGTTATCCATTCTTTCCTTTATATCCTCTTATTCGCTTGCGCTGGCTCCACTCGATTCTGTATAACCTCGCAACAAGTTTACGTCTGTCTTAATATTATATTTGCGTCCATCAGCACCCCGTGCCTTGACGAGACAGAAATAGACGCCGTCCTTCACATCCTTTCCATGGAAAGTTCCGTCCCAGCCTCCGTCAGGGTCTGTCCACTCATAAAGTTTCTGTCCCCAGCGGTTAAAGATGTAGGCATGGAACTCCACAATGCTCTGCCAGCCTTTCTTGGCCTTATAGACATCGTTGATGCCGTCGCCGTTGGGTGAGAATCCGTTGGGCATCTCAAGTCGACTCTCTGAAATCGTCACTGTGATAGGTCCGCTCTCATTCCAATATTCATCGGTATAGGCCACAGTGTCGTTGCCCTGAACAAAAGTAGCATAGCAAACAACCAGATGCGTACCAGCTTCGCTGAAAGTGACTTCCGTTTCTTCATCATAGCGCACCATGTAAGGCTCGTTCTCGCGAGAATCCTTATAGAACCGCCATTCATAATAGCCGCTCCACCCGCTGTCCTCGGAAGGATTGGCAGCGAAATGAACTGTCAGCGGAGCATTGCCCGATATCGATGTGGAAGACTGCTCGTCGCCGTTATCATCGGTATAGGTGCCCAGAGGGTCGATCATGGGATAGCTGGTCTGAGCAGTTGACCTACAAGTCAACAACAACAGCCCTAAGAATATAATAAGTTCTTTTTTCATTCGTTATTTATTACGATGTAGATTGCAAAGTTAATAAAAAAGAAGGTATAAATCATGCCCACTTGATATTTTTTTGTATTTTTGCAAATGGATATAAACAAAAATTTAGATGGAGACTTTTAAGAGAATTCTGATTTTCATTTTTCTTGGTATTTTCAGTTTGGGTATCGCCGCTCAAACCACTAAGTGGCGCGACATGTACAAGGTAAAGAAAAAAGACACAATATTCGGAATAGCCAATAAATATGGTATCTCCATACCGGAACTGATGGAGGCCAATCCCGAAATGAAGGTTGAGGGATACCAACTGAAAAAGGATGACTATATCTTCATTCCCTACACAAAGGAACATCCTGCGCCCAAAGGCCACGAAGACCAAAACACACAGGCCGTCGCGAACAAGAAGCCAAGCCAGACTGCCCAAACAACAAATATGGCCCAGACGAATCAAGAGCGTAAAATAAGAATAGGAGTAATGCTGCCGCTCCACGACAACGATGGTGACGGCAGACGCATGGTGGAATATTACCGCGGAATTCTCATGGCCTGTGATCAATTGCGCCAGGAAGGCATCTCTACCGACGTTGCAGCATGGAACGTTCCTATCGATGCCGACATCCGCCAGACTCTTCTGGAACCCAAAGCAAAAGACCGCGACATCATCTTCGGTCCGCTGTATACTTCACAGGTTGGCTATCTGGCCCACTTCTGTCAGACCAACGGTATACGTCTGGTAATCCCGTTCTCCATCAACGGCAACGACGTGGCCACCAACAGCACGGTGTTTCAAGTTTACCAGAACCCTGACAAGGTGAGCCGGCAGTCGATAAACGTTTTCTTGCAACACTTTACGGGCTATCATCCCATCTTCGTTGACTGCAACGACACGACATCAAAGAAAGGTGGCTTCACCTTCGGTCTGCGTAAGGAACTGGAGAAACGCAACATACAATATTCAATCACAAACCTAAAGTCGTCGGAGGAATACTTTGCGAAGGCTTTCAGTGCATCCAAGCCCAATGTTGTCATCCTCAACACGGGCCGTTCACCAGAACTTAACGTTTGTCTCTCGAAGCTTGACGGTATGAAGGTGAATCATCCCAACGTGCAGGTATCGCTCTTCGGATACACCGAATGGTTACTTTATACCAATGTCTATTTGGATTACTTCCACAAGTACGACACTTACATTCCCTCAACATTCTACTACAACAGCCTGTCGGCCTCAACGCAGAGTCTGGAGAGAGAATATCGCCAATGGTTTAAAGGAGAGATGATATGGGCTCTGCCCCACTTTGCCATCACGGGTTACGACCAGGCCGAATTCTTCATTCGTGGATTGTACAGCAAGGGAAAGAACTTCACCGGAGCGACCAAAGAGAACACCTACAAAGCAGTGCAGACACCACTGCACTTTGAACGTGTGGGCAACGGCGGCTATCAAAATGAAGCTTTCATGCTCGTTCATTATCTGCCCAACCAAAAGCTGGAAGCCATCAATTATTGATAGAGACTATAAAATATGAAGATAAAAACCATAGCTATCCTCCTGCTCTTCTCTTTCATCACCACTGGAGCACGGGCTCAAATCGGAGAGCACCGCAGCATATTCTCGGTTGGTGTGAATGGCGGCTACGCCCTGAGCAATATTGGCTTCACCCCCTCTGTCTCTCAAGGCATGCATGGCGGAATGACGGGCGGCATCTCCATGAGATATATTTGCGAGAAATACTTTTCCACCATCTGCTCCATTTATGCCGAAGTGAATTACGCGCAACTCGGATGGAAAGAGAATATCAAGGATGCCAATGATCAACCCGTGATCAACGCTTACACCAATGCGGCAGAGAACTATAAGCGCACGCTCAACTACATCCAAATCCCGATTTTCGCCCATTTGGCTTGGGGAAAAGAGAAGAAGGGACTCCAGTTCTTCATTCAAGCCGGTCCACAATTCGGATATCTGTTGGGCGAAAGCACAGATTCCGACTTTGCCTTCGAACAACGCAACATGGACGACCGTGCCAACAAAGTGTATGCTCAGGACAGCATGAGTGTTGAAAATAAATTTGACTATGGCATCGCCGCGGGAGCCGGCATCGAGTATACGGCTCCGAAAATAGGTCACTTCCTTCTTGAAGGACGCTATTATTACGGGCTCGGCAATATCTATGGCGACAGCAAACGTGACTACTTCTCCAAAAGCAACAACGGAAGCATCGTTATAAAACTGACTTATTTGAGAGATATTTAATAGTAACGCCTAAAATATTTAATTTAACACCTAAAAATATGTTTGAGAATCAACCTAAAGGTCTTTATGCGTTGGCCTTGGCCAACACGGGCGAGAGATTCGGCTACTACACGATGATCGCCGTTTTCGCACTTTTCTTGAGAGCTAATTTCGGACTAACGCCCGGTAATGCTGGTCTTATCTACAGTATTTTCCTGGCACTGGTCTATGTCATGCCCCTTGTGGGTGGAGCCCTTGCCGACAAGTTCGGCTATGGCAAGATGGTTACCATCGGCATTATTGTTATGTTCCTTGGCTACCTGTTCCTCGCCGTTCCATTAGGCAGCAATGGATTTGCCATGGTCTGCATGCTGGCTGCTCTGCTACTCATCAGCTTGGGTACCGGATTATTCAAAGGCAACCTGCAAGTGATGGTGGGTAATCTCTATGACGACCCCAAATACAGCACTCAGCGCGACTCAGGCTTCTCTATCTTTTATATGGCCATCAACATTGGTGCTCTGTTCGCACCGACAGCCGCCGTTAAAATCCACGACTGGGCAATGACGCTGGGCTTTGAATCGGCCTCAGCCTATCATTTCTCTTTCGGCGTGGCTTGTGCGTCACTGATCATCTCCATCATCATCTACTACGCATTCCGCTACACCTTCCGTCAGGTAGAAGGCAATGCCAATCAGGTTAAGGAAGCTGAAGCCAAGACTGAACACGTTGAGGAACTGACGCCTCAGGAGACCAAGGAGCGCATCATTGCTCTTTGCCTCGTCTTCGCTGTGGTGATTTTCTTCTGGATGGCCTTCCATCAGAATGGTCTGACGTTGACTTATTTCGCCAACGAATTCACTCAGAAAACTTCTACAGGCGTTCAGAGCATGGCCTTCAATGTGGTCAATCTCGTTGCCATCATTTTCATTGTCTATGCTCTGTTTGGTCTGTTCCAAAGCAAGACCAGCAAGGGCCGCATCATCTCCTTGGCCTTCATTGCCGTTGCATGCTGCATCTTAGGCTACGACTATATGAATATCAATGGTTCCGTAGAGGTCAGCGCTCCTATCTTCCAGCAGTTCAACCCCTTCTACGTAGTTGCTCTGACTCCCGTCAGCATGGCTATCTTCAGCTCATTGGCCAAGAAAGGCAAAGAGCCCTCAGCTCCTCGAAAGATTGCCTATGGTATGCTCGTCGCAGCCTGCGCTTACGCAGTGATGTGCCTTGCCTCTACAGGTCTGCCCACACCCAACGAGCAGAAAGCTCTTGGTGCAAACGGCGACTTCGTTTCTGCCAACTGGCTCATCGGCACCTACCTCATCCTTACTTTCGGAGAGCTTCTGCTTTCGCCCATGGGCATTAGCTTCGTAAGCAAAGTTGCACCTCCCAAGTACAAGGGTATCATGATGGGTGGTTGGTTTGTTGCCACAGCTGTTGGTAACATGCTCGTCAGCGTTGGCGGTTATCTCTGGGGCGACCTGCCTCTTTGGTCGGTTTGGGCAGTATTCATCGTTCTCTGCCTCCTGTCGGCCGTGTTCATGTTCTCTATGATGAAACGCCTGGAGAAAGTTGCTAAATAATAATAAGGTATCATACCATTCATATAAGGGCAAGCAGAATCTTCTGTCTGCCCTTTTTCTTTGTTAAAAACATACCTATTAATTTTGTTCTTATGAGATCACAGCAATGAACAATTACTGAAAAGATAGGTAGAATATCATCTCGCAAATGATGATGCAGCCAACAACTCGCTCCTTCTCATTTTTTCTGCGACCAACATCATTGGAAGAGCGATTACAGATGCTTTCCGACGAACGTTAGACAATCGTCTGACGAACGTTAGACGATCGTCCGACGTACGTCAGACAATCGTCCGACGAACGTCAGACGGCAAGAACTTCCCAATAAACCGCTCTATTACGTCAAATTCTTTTGGTTAAAGAGAAGGAAACAGAAGAAACTCGAATCGATATAGGGTGACGAATCTGAAACGGAAAGAAAAAAATATGTTGAATCACTATCAGTCTCCTCTATCACATATCACTATGTATTGCAGAACTCTTTTCAAGAATGCATAACTGACAAGAAGAAGAGGAATAATGCCTGACAAACTGAATAATTTGTTGCAATAAAATCGATGAAAATGCCTTATTTATTTGCTTGATTTTTCTGAGACGATTAAAAAAAACATTTTTTACGATTGTCTTTGCCAATAATCTTGACGATTTAAATAAAAAAAAGTATATTTGCATTGAAAATTGGTGGAAAACCCCTCGGCGTGGGGGCTCTCATGTTTAACGAGTGAAAGGAGATATAAAAGGAAATAAGTTTTACTCTGATGACTAAATACAACATCACACCCAAAAAGGATAAGACGGCCGCTTACAGGAACCTGGTCAATCCTAAATTGATGGACCGCTTAGAGGCGCAGATCTACGACATTATTGTCAAACAAAAAAAATTTTTGGACAAGGATTATTCCGCCAAACAATTAGCTGCTGACCTGAACACGAATTCACGCTACATTTCAGCCGTGATCAATGTCAGATTCAAGATGAACTATACGTCGTTTATCAACAAACAGCGTATTAAGGAAGCTATGTCCTTACTCTCTAAGAAGGACAACAAGAACCTCAACATGGAGGACATTTCTGATATGGTGGGATTTGCCAATCGCCAATCGTTCTATGCATCCTTCTACAAAATCAACAAGATTACTCCTCGCGAATACAAACTGAAGCAATTCTCAAAACGTGCTGCAAAACGACCGATGAATGGAGAAAATACAATTCCGGTCATGGACAATGAAGAACTGTCAGCTGCCGCTGTTGGCGAGTGATTTGAAGATTATTGATAGTCGCTGCGGATAAAACGTGCCAAGAGAATTCACAAAGCATTACAAACCGTGAATTTCATCATCCGTTTAATTCGCAGCGATTTATTTTGTATATACAATTGACACTTCAATTATGCTTAACGAGATTAACAATGTCCGCTTTGCTGACATTCAGATGCTTAGGTATGAACTGCCTGGATGGGAGAATCTAAGCTTGGAGCAGAAGCTTTATATATACTTTCTGAGCAAAGCTGCGCTGTTTGGCCGCGACATCATCTTCGACCAGATGGGGAAATACAATCTTCTGATACGCAAATGTCTCGAAGCTGTTTGGCAAGGCTACGATTTTACCGATCACGATTCTGAACGTGAGGCACTCCACGAGTACCTGCGCCGTGTTTGGTTCTCAAATGGTATCTACCACCACTACGGCTGCGAGAAGTTTCAACCAGAATTCTCAGCCGACTGGTTCGCCGAAGCTTTGAAAGAGGTTGAGTATCTTTTGCCCGAAGAATATTCGGCATCAAAGGCATTCTCAACAATCTCAAAAGCCATGTTCGACCCGACATTTCTTCCTATGCGCGTCAACAAGACCGACGGTGAAGATCTGGTCAAGACTTCTGCCTGCAATTATTACGACAACGTTTCACAAGCTGAGGTAGAGAAGTTTTACGAACAGAAACGGACGAATTCCGCAGAAGAGCCTTCGTGGGGATTGAATTCCACTCTCGTTAAGGACAAAAATGGAAATATCAAGGAACTTGTTTGGAAAGTCGACGGTCTGTACGGAGAAGCCTTAAAGAAGATTTCCGACTGGCTACTCAAAGCCATACCCTATACAGAGAACGAACAACAGAAAAAGATTCTTCGTTTGCTGATAGACTACTACAAGAGTGGTAATCTAAGGACATTTGATGAATTCTCGATAGAATGGCTGAAAGAACAGCAAGGCGATATCGACTTCATCAACGGCTTTATAGAGGTATATGGCGACCCCTTAGGCCTTAAAGGGTCTTGGGAAGGACTGGTAGAATACAAAGACCACGAGGCTACGAAGAGAACTGAGCTCATCAGCAGCAATGCACAGTGGTTTGAGGACCATTCACCTGTCGACGACCGATTTAAGAAGCCAAAAGTAACCGGAGTCTCTGCCAAGGTGATTTGCGCGGCCATGCTTGCAGGCGATGAATATCCTTCGACAGCAATCGGTATTAATTTGCCTAATGCCGACTGGATTAGAGCTCGGTATGGATCGAAGAGCGTAACGATAAGCAACATCACACATTCCTATGACAGGGCCGCGCAAGGCAATGGGTTCCTGGAAGAATTCGTTATCGACGAGCAAACACTCAGCAACATTCGCACATGGGAGAGCGTCACTAATGAGCTCCATACCGATCTGCATGAATGCTTAGGCCATGGCAGCGGACGTCTTCTGCCCGGAACAGATCCCAACGCTCTCAAGGCTTACGGCAGTACGATAGAAGAGGCTCGTGCTGACTTGTTCGGACTCTATTATATAGCCGACGACAAACTGATAGAATTAGGACTTTTGGATTCTGATCAAGCCTATGAGGCACAGTATTACACCTATCTGATGAATGGATTGATGACACAATTGGTTAGAATCAGACCCGGATTCAAGATAGAAGAAGCCCACATGCTCAACCGTTCGCTGATTGCCCATTGGGCTGCCGACACCAATCCTGAGATTGTTGGGCTGATAGAGAAAGACGGAAAGCATTACGTTAAAATTAATGACTATAAAGCTTTAAGAAGTGTCTTTGGCTCACAATTAGCCGAGATACAACGCATTAAGAGCGAAGGCGATTACGATGCCGCCCGACAACTGATCGAACGCTATGCAGTGTCTGTGGACCAGAACCTCCACAAAGAAGTTTTGGAGCGGTATGCCCATCTCAACATTGCACCCTACAAGGGATTTATCAATCCAAAGCTGTCACTTGTCGAAGAAAATGGAAAGCCGGTTGATGTCAAAGTTGACTACAGCGAGAGCTACGACGAGCAGATGCTGCGCTACAGCAGAGATTACTCAACGCTTCCAATACATATAGGTTAAGCGACAATTCTTATTTAAAAACAATGAACGAAGAGATAAGTAAACAAATAAAGGAAATCAAGCAGTCCTTTCGCCTGATGATGAATGGTGAAGCATCGCAATCCATGCGTGAGAAAGGCGTAGAATATAAACTAAACTGGGGAGTTACGCTGCCACAACTCAAGCAGCAGGCCAAGCAATATGAGAAGAACTACAGCCTTGCCGTAGAGTTGTGGAAAGAGGATATCAGAGAATGCAAGATTTTGGCTACGCTCTTGATGCCGCCCGAGGAAATGCCCGAGGAAGTGGCTGAACTGTGGATGGAACAAACCAGATCACAGGAAATGGCCGAGATGGAAGCCTTCAACCTTTTCCAGTACCTCAGTTACGCTCCAGACTTGGCCTACAAATGGATAGCCAGCGACAACGACCTCTATCAGATCTGCGGATACAACATTCTCTCCAGACTGTTTATGAAAGGACAAGAGCCCAACGAACGTGGTCTCAACGAAGTGATAGACCAGGCCTTAACAGCTATCCAAGGTGGAAGTTATGGCGTGAAGCATGCGGCCATGAATTGCATGACAAGGGTGGGAGAAATCAGCGAGGAATATGCCAACGTAGTCGAGAAAGCCTTAGCTGCAAAATAAGGAAAAGTCGAATTAACACAGGGCTAGAATAGATTTCTTGTGGAAAAACTTGGGCATATCCAAAAATAATATTAATTTTGCACAAAATAAAACAATTAATTTCATTTTATTTATATCAGATGAAAAGAGTTATCGTCCCATTAATCGCACTGACGATTATCTTGCTTCTTGGTAGTTGTAATTCAGCCAAGGAAGTGCCCTATTTTCAAAATGCTGACCAAGTGAGTCTGGAAGCTTCCCGCATGCTCTACGATGCTAAGATCATGCCTAAGGATCAGCTTACCATTACCGTCATCACTACGGATCCTCAGGCTTCGGCCCCATTCAACCTCTCTGTGACCAATACCATTGGAACAACCGGCCAGCTCAGCGTTGGTAGCGGATCTCTCCAAGGCTACCTTGTTGACAACTCAGGTAACATCACTTTCCCTGTAATTGGAAAAATCCATGTTGCCGGAATGACAAAGAGCCAATGCGAAGACTTGATTCTCTCAAAGTTGAAACCCTACTTGTCTGAGACAGAACACCCGGTCGTGACGGTTAGAATGGCAAGTTATCGCGTGACGGTGCTCGGTGAGGTTCAGAGCCCTAAAGTAGTTCCCGTCACAACTGAGAAGATGAGCATTCTCGAAGCTTTAGCACAGGCTGGCGACCTCACGATTTACGGTAAGCGTACGAACGTGATGTTGATTCGCGAAGATGCACAGGGAGAGAAGCACATTCACAGATTGAACTTGAATGATGCTAATATCTTCAATTCTCCTTATTACTATCTGCAGCAGAACGACATTCTCTACGTTGAGCCAAATGGAGTCAAGGCAAAGAACTCTGATATCGGCAGTTCGACAACGATTTGGACTTCATTCGTGAGTGTGGCCATCTCGATTGCATCACTTGTTGTGAACATCTTGCGCTAATAGAGAGGAAAGATTTTATTGAACTTTTAAATACATGAGAATGAAAGAATGCTGATGAAGTTGCTTAGACGCGATTTCTCATCATTCTTTCATTTTTTATATAAAACAGTACCAATAATGGAACGGGAAATACATGAGGATTGCGGCGTGGCTATGATTCGCCTTTTGAAGCCGCTTGAATATTACCAACAGAAATACGGCACTTGGATGTACGGACTCAACAAACTCTATCTGATGATGGAGAAGCAGCACAACCGTGGCCAGGAGGGCGCAGGACTTGCTTGCGTAAAACTGGAAGCCGAGCCTGGGAATGAATACATGTTCCGCGAAAGAGCTGAGGGAGCTAATGCCATAACCGAGCTTTTCAATACCATACATAAAACTTATCAGACAGTGGTGGCTGATATCACTGACGAGAAGCAAAAAATACATGAGTTCCCATACGCTGGTGAACTATATATGGGCCACCTGCGCTACTCCACCACTGGAAAGAGCGGACTTAAATACGTACATCCTTTTCTGCGTCGGGACAACTGGAAAGCCAAGAACTTATGTCTTTGCGGCAACTTCAACATGACCAACATCGATGAGATCTTCGCAAAGATAACAGCACAGGGACAATGTCCACGCATCTATAGCGATTCCTACATCATGCTGGAACTGATGGGGCACCGCTTGGACAGAGAAGTCGAAAGAAACTATGTTGAGGCAAGAAAACAAGGCCTGACCGGACTGGACATCACAAACTATATCGAAGCACACGTGGATATGAGCAACGTGCTCAAGACTTCCATGAAAGACTTCGACGGAGGCTATGTGATGTGCGGCGTCACAGGATCGGGTGAGATGTTCACCATTCGTGACCCATGGGGAATTCGTCCTGCTTTCTACTACAAGAATGATGAGATTGTAGTCCTGGCAAGTGAAAGACCAGTACTGCAGACCACATTCGATTTGGAATGCGACGATATAAAGGCACTCGAGCCTGGTAAAGCTTTGCTCGTGAAGCGCAACGGAGAATGCTCTATCAAAGAGATTTTCGAGCCCAAGGAGAATTCTGCCTGTTCATTCGAGCGCATTTATTTCTCGCGCGGAAGCGACCGCGACATCTACAAGGAACGCAAAAAACTGGGCGAGCAACTCACGGATCCTGTATTGAAGGCTGTGGATTACGACACAAGACACACCGTGTTCTCTTTCATCCCAAACACGGCAGAGGTGGCCTTCTACGGATTGGTTCAAGGTTTCACCCAATATGTTCATGAACAGAAGATCAACAGCATTTTGAGTCTTGGTCATGCACCATCAAAGGATGAACTGGAAGAGATTCTCAATTCACAATCAGTACGCTCAGAGAAAGTTGCTTGGAAAGACATCAAGCTCCGCACGTTCATCACCGAGGGAAATTCTCGCAACGATCTTGCCAGCCATGTATACGACATCACCTACGAGAGTCTTACCCCCTACGAAGACAATCTTGTCATCATCGACGACTCTATCGTGAGAGGAACGACACTCAAAGAAAGTATCCTGAGGATTCTCGACCGTCTGCATCCCAAGAAGATTGTTGTGGTCTCATCGGCTCCGCAAATCCGCTATCCGGACTACTACGGAATCGACATGCCCCGCTTGGAAGAATTCTGCGTATTCCGCGCGACAGTGGCTCTTCTCATCGAACGCAACATGCAGGACGTCATCGACAAGGTCTATGAGGAATGCAAGGAAGAGCTGAAAAAGCCAAAGAAAGAGATGCGCAATTGCGTGAGAGACATCTACAAGTCTTTCAGCGTAGATGAGATCAACCACATGATTGTCAAGATGCTGCGTCCCGAAGGTGTCTCTACGCCCATTGAGATTGTTTACCAAAGCATAGAGGGGCTACACGAGGCTATCCCCAATCACAAAGGCGACTGGTATTTCACAGGTAAGTATCCCACACCAGGAGGTACAAAATGCTGCATCCAGGCTTTTGTGAAGTATTACGAAAACGTATATCAAAAGAACAAGAGATAACAACCACAACTATGAGAAATGTAACATTAGTATTGTCGGATGGTACGGCTTTCCATGGAAAGTCGTTCGGCTACGACAAACCTGTAGCAGGTGAGGTTGTATTCAACACCGCTATGATGGGTTATCCGGAGAGTCTTACCGACCCATCTTACGCAGGTCAGCTCATGACGCTGACTTATCCGCTGGTAGGTAACTACGGTGTTCCACCCTTCACCTTCTCCGCCAACGGATTGCCAGATTTCATGGAGAGTGATAAGATTTATGCCTCCGCGATTATCGTAGCAGACTACAGCGAGCAGTACTCACATTGGAATGCTAAAGAAAGTCTTGCCGACTGGCTAAAGCGGGAACAAGTGCCTGGAATCACCGGTATCGACACTCGCGAACTTACCAAGGTATTGCGCGAGCACGGCGTGATGATGGGCAAGATTCTCTTTGACGATGAGCCTGACAATATTCCCGAAGCGACCTACGAGGGTGTGAACTTCGTAGACAAAGTGAGTTGCAAAGAAATCATCCGATACAACGAAGGCTCAGGCAAAAAGGTAGTACTTGTCGACTGCGGCGTGAAGGCGAACATCATTCGCTGCCTCATCAACCGCGGTTTGGAAGTAATCCGTGTGCCCTGGAACTACGACTATACCGAGATGGACTACGATGGACTCTTCCTGGCCAACGGTCCTGGCGACCCCGACACATGCTCTGATGCTGTGGAGATTATTCGCAAGCAGATGAGCATGAACCGCAAACCTATCTGCGGAATATGCATGGGCAACCAACTTCTGGGAAAGGCTGCCGGCGCTACTATCTATAAACTGAAATATGGTCACCGTTCCCACAACCAGCCTGTGCGCCTCGTGGGAACTGATAAGTGTTACATCACATCACAGAACCATGGCTATGCCGTTGATTCGAAAACGCTTGGCAATGATTGGGAAGAACTGTTTGTTAATATGAACGACGGTTCCAACGAGGGTATCCGCCACAAGACAAATCCCTGGTTCACTTCTCAGTTCCATCCCGAGGCTTGCTCTGGCCCTGTCGACACGATGTTCATGTTTGATAAGTTTGTTGAAGCCCTCAACAAATAATGCTAACAGTCTAATCTTTAATGATAATCCAAGATGAAAGATCAGAATATAAAAAAGGTATTATTGCTTGGTTCAGGAGCATTAAAAATCGGTGAAGCCGGCGAATTTGACTATTCAGGTTCTCAGGCTTTGAAAGCTCTGCGCGAAGAAGGCATAGAGACCGTGCTCATCAACCCCAACATCGCCACGGTTCAAACTTCTGAAGGAGTAGCCGACAAGATCTACTTCCTTCCGGTTCAGCCCTATTTCGTCGAACGTGTCATAAAGAAGGAGCACCCCGATGGCATCCTGCTGTCCTTCGGCGGCCAGACAGCTCTCAACTGCGGCGTCCAGCTCTATAAGAACGGTATTCTTGAGAAGTATAATGTCCGCGTTCTTGGCACACCCGTCCAAGCCATCATGGACACAGAAGACCGAGAGCTTTTTGTGGAGCGTCTGGATGAGATCAACGTAAAGACCATCAAGAGTGAGGCTTGTGAGAACATAGAGCAGGTGCACAAGGCCGCTACCGACCTGGGCTACCCGGTCATCGTGCGTGCAGCCTATGCGCTTGGAGGTCTGGGCTCAGGATTTGCCGACAATGAGGCAGAGCTCGACGCTCTCTGCGAGAAGGCTTTCTCTTTCTCTCCCCAAGTGCTCATCGAGAAGAGCCTTAAAGGATGGAAAGAGATTGAATATGAAGTTGTGCGCGACCGGTACGACAATTGCATCACAGTGTGCAACATGGAAAATTTCGACCCACTGGGCATCCATACCGGCGAGAGTATCGTCGTAGCTCCTTCGCAGACACTCTCCAACAGTGAATACCACAAGCTCCGCGCCCTGTCTATCAAGATCATCCGTCATATCGGCATCGTGGGCGAGTGCAACGTGCAGTATGCCTTCGACCCCAACAGCGAGGACTATCGCGTCATCGAAGTGAACGCCCGTCTGAGCCGTTCTTCTGCCCTTGCCTCCAAAGCAACAGGTTACCCCTTGGCATTCGTGGCTGCAAAACTTGCTATGGGATACGGACTGTTTGAATTGAAGAACTCCGTCACCAAGACAACATCCGCATTCTTTGAGCCGGCACTCGACTATGTGGTCTGCAAGATTCCACGCTGGGATCTGAGCAAGTTCCATGGCGTTGACAAGGAACTCGGATCTTCGATGAAGTCTGTAGGTGAGGTTATGGCCATCGGACGCACCTTTGAGGAAGCCATTCAGAAAGGTATGCGCATGATTGGTCAGGGTATGCACGGATTCGTTGAAAACAAGGAACTGGAGATTCCCGACATCGACGCAGCGCTCCGCGAGCCCACCGACAAGCGCGTTTTCGTCATTTCTAAGGCCATGCATCGCGGATATACGATTGACCAAATCCACGATTTGACGAAAATCGACAAGTGGTTCCTCTACAAGCTCAAGCATATCATCGACATCGACGAGGCCCTGAAGAAGTGCACCAGCATCAATGTACTCGATAAGGAACTGCTCCGTACAGCTAAGGTATACGGATTCACAGACTTCCAGATTGCACGCGCCGTCGGATTGGAGAACGAACTCCACAACATGCACAAAGCATTGCTCGTCGTACGCAATCTCCGCAAGAGCATGGGCATCCTGCCTGTCGTGAAACAAATCGATACCTTGGCAGCGGAATATCCAGCCCAGACCAACTATCTCTACGTCACTTATGCCGGCGTGAAGAGCGACATCGAGTTCCACAACGACAAGCAGAGCATCATCGTCTTGGGTTCAGGTGCTTATCGTATCGGTTCTTCGGTTGAATTCGACTGGTGCGGCGTTCAGGCGCTCAATACGATCCGCAAACAGGGTTACCGCTCCATCATGATCAACTACAACCCCGAGACGGTCTCCACCGACTACGATATGTGCGACCGTCTGTATTTCGATGAGTTGACCTTCGAGCGTGTCATGGATATCATCGAATTCGAAAATCCTCATGGTGTCATCATCTCCACAGGCGGACAGATCCCAAACAATCTTGCCATGCGCCTCGACGAGCAGAATGTACCTATCTTGGGAACAGCCGCACAGGACATTGACAATGCCGAAGACCGTGCCAAATTCTCCTCGATGCTCACTCGCAACGGCATCAACCAGCCTGAGTGGAGCGCATTGACGAGCCTGGACGACATCGACAAGTTCGTCGACCGCGTCGGCTTCCCGGTTCTCGTTCGTCCGTCCTACGTGCTTTCAGGAGCCGCCATGAATGTCTGCTCCAACAAGGAAGAGCTGACACGATTCCTCAAACTTGCCGCAAATGTGAGCGAAGACCACCCGGTTGTAGTTTCCAAGTTTATTGAGAATGCCAAAGAGATCGAGATGGATGCCGTGGCACGCAAGGGAGAAATTCTTGCCTACGCCATCTCAGAGCACATCGAGTTTGCCGGAGTTCACTCTGGTGATGCCACCATTCAGTTCCCGCCACAGAAGCTCTATGTCGAGACCGTTCGCCGCATCAAGCGTGTCAGCCGCCAGATAGCCAAGGAACTCCACATCTCAGGTCCTTTCAACATCCAGTACATGGCACGCGATAACGATATTCTCGTCATCGAATGTAACCTTCGTGCCAGCCGTTCCTTCCCCTTCGTAAGCAAGGTTTTGAAGATCAACCTCATCGACCTCGCAACAAAAGTGATGTTAGGCGTCCCTGTAGAGAAGCCGAACAAGAACCTCTTCGACCTCGACTATGTAGGTATTAAAGCCAGCCAGTTCTCATTCAACAGATTGCAGAATGCCGACCCCGTATTGGGTGTAGACATGAGCTCCACCGGCGAAGTGGGTTGCCTTGGAGACGATACCAATCAGGCCCTCATCAAGAGTATGCTCTCCGTAGGACAGTCAATTCCCAAACACACGCTGCTGCTCTCTACGGGTGGCGCGAAACAGAAGGCAGAGATGCTCGACCCGGCCAAGATGCTCGTTCAGCATGGCTATGAACTCTACGCTACTCCGGGCACAAGCAAATTCCTCACAGAGAACGGTATCCCCAACACCTGCGTCTATTGGCCTTCCGATGAGGAGAAGAAGCCGCAGGCCATGGACCTGCTCCATCAGCATAAGATCGACATGGTGGTGAACATCCCGAAAGACCTTACGCCTCACGAGCTCACCAATGGCTACAAGATACGCCGTGCTGCGATCGATCTTAACATCCCTCTCATCACGAACAGCCGATTGGCAGCCAGCTTCATCAATGCTTTCTGCACACTAAAGCTCGACGACATCGACATCAAGAGCTGGGACGAGTATTAACCCGTTCTCTCACCCACTCTACAGCGGATGAGATGAATTGATTTTCAAACGAAGATTTCTTCTTCCAAAACAATGGAGAAGAGATTGTTCGAAGACTATAGATACTGTATAAAAAGGCAGCCAACAACAAAAAGGCTGCCTTTTTTATTTCACATCTATGTAACTATCACCCCGGAGGCCATCAGGAGAAAGAACGAATGCACACTTCACACTCCTGATGAAGTCAATGTCTCGTGACGGTCGTCACAAAACAACGTGACGGTCGTCACAAAACAACGTGACGGTCGCCACGAACGAACGTGATGGCCGTCACGAAGAAACGTGACGCTCGTCACGAAAGAATAGAAGCCTCAGCTCAATTCAGTGTATCCTTCTGCACAAGCTTGTCTCTTCCGATATCAACCCTTCCCTTTATTCTCAATCCAACGAAAAACAAAGTCTTTGGGAAGCGTATATCACAAAGAAAAGTAAAAAGTTACACGAAAAGTTCTGCTTAGGAATATTTTTTATATCTTTGCACTGATTTTCAAATTTTCGATAACACAATTTATTTGATTTTCAATGAAACAATACAAGCTCGTGAACAATATCCTTGGATGGGTGACCTTTGTCATCGCAGCCTTTGTGTATTGTTCCACCATCGAACCGACGGCGTCCTTTTGGGATTGCCCTGAGTTTATCGTGACAGGCTATAAGTTGGAAATCGGCCACCCACCTGGCTCGCCGTTCTTTATGCTTACAGCCAATCTCTTTTCGCAGTTTGTCAGTGATCCTTCGTTAGTGGCAAAAATGGTGAACACGATGAGTGCTCTGCTCTCAGCCACAACGATTCTGTTCCTTTTCTGGACCATCACCCACTTGACACGCAAGTTGGTGTTGAAGAGTTGGGACGAACTGACCACCAGCAAGCTCATCGCCATTGAGGCCAGCGGTCTGGTAGGCGCCCTGATCTACACTTTCTCCGATACCTTCTGGTTCTCGGCTGTAGAGGGTGAGGTTTATGCCTATTCTTCCGCATTCACAGCCGTTGTGTTCTGGCTCATCCTGAAGTGGGAAGATCACGCCGACGAGCCTCATTCCGACCGTTGGCTCGTGCTTATCGCCTATATGATGGGATTGAGTATTGGTGTCCACCTGCTCAACTTGCTCTGTATCCCCGCCATCGTACTGGTGTATTGCTACCGCCGCTTCCCCAATGTGGAGACGAAGGGCTCGCTCGTGGCTCTGTGCGTGAGCTTTGTCATTCTGGCCGCTATTCTGTATGGTGTCGTTCCTGGCATCATCACCGTTGGCGGATGGTTTGAGCTGTTCTTTGTCAACACGCTTGGCCTGTCGTTCAACACCGGCACCATCATCTATATTATCCTGCTGGTTGCTTCGGTAGTATGGGCCATCTTCGAAAGCTACACTGCAACGAGCAAGACCCGAGAGAACATCTCCTTCATGCTATCGTTTGCCCTGCTGGGTATTCCTTTCTATGGTTTTGGATGGAAGGCAGTGGTGACAGGCGTAGTAATCCTCGCCATTCTCTGGTGGCTGCTGAACTACAAGCGCACCGTTGAGAAGAAGAAGAGCTACGTCATCACGTCGCGCATGAAGAACACTACACTGCTCTGCATGCTCATGCTCATGATTGGCTACTCCAGCTATACGATCGTCGTCATCCGTTCTACCTCCAATCCTCCTATGGATCAGAACTCGCCTGAGGACATTTTCTCCCTAGGCCGCTATCTGAGCCGTGACCAGTATGGCTATCGTCCGTTGTTCTACGGACAGACCTACGCCTCTGAGTACAAGATGGGTGAAGTGAACGCCGACGGATATGCTACACCGAAATTCACCGATGGAGCACCTATCTATAACAGAACCGAGAAGCGCAATCCCAACGAGAAGGACTCCTACTATGTTTCTGGCCACAACAGCCAGGTGGAGTATGAACAGAACGTGTTCTTCCCGCGTATGTACTCTGCCCAGCATGCCTCGCTCTATCCTGGATGGGTAGGCGGCATCACGGGACGTCAGGTACCCAGCGTCTTCCATCCCGGAGAGACCATAACGATCCCGACGGCTTGGGAGAACCTGAAATTCTTCATCAGCTATCAGTGCAACTGGATGTACTGGCGCTACTTCATGTGGAACTTCGTAGGCCGTCAGAACGATATCAAGAGTGATGGCGAAGTGGAACATGGCAACTGGATCAGCGGCATCAAATGGCTCGACAACGCCCGACTGGGCAATCAGAGCAAGCTGCCCGACGAGCTGCAGCACAATAAGGGCCACAACGTCTTCTATGGTCTGCCCTTCCTGCTCGGCATCATCGGCCTGTTCTGGCAGGCCTGGCGCGGACGTCGCGGCATACGCCAGTTCTGGGTGGTATTCTTCCTCTTCTTCATGACGGGACTCGCCATCGTGGTCTATCTGAACCAGACGCCCAACCAGCCGCGTGAGCGCGACTATGCTTATGCCGGCTCGTTCTATGCCTACGCTATCTGGTGCGGCATCGGCGTTGCAGCCATCATCGACCTGGTGAAGAAGTATCTGAAGCTGAGCAATGTGGCTGTGGCTTCGGTCATCTCGCTGCTCTGCCTGCTCGTGCCTATCCAGATGGCCAGCCAGACATGGGATGACCACGACCGCAGCAACCGCTACACCTGCCGCGACTTTGGCGCCAACTATCTGCGCTCGCTCACCGGCAAGAACCCGATTATCTTCACCAATGGCGACAACGATACCTTCCCGCTCTGGTACAACCAGGAAGTAGAGGGCGTCGGCACGGATGCCCGCGTCTGCAATCTGAGCTATCTCAATACCGACTGGTATATCGACCAGATGAAGCGTCCGGCCTACGGTTCGCCCGCTCTGCCCATCAGCTGGCCTCGCTACGACTACGTAGAGGGAACCAACGACCAGATTCGTGTCAACACGGATATGAAGCAGCAAGTGAGAGACCTCTACAACTCCGATCCTGAAGATGCCAAGAAGATCTTCGGCGAGGATCCGTTCGAACTGAAGAACGTCATGAAGTACTGGGTACGCAACGACTTCACTCCGCAGCAGCGCGAGTTGATCAAGAACGTACTGGGATATACCAGCGACGACATCAGCAACAACCTGCATTGCATCCCCTCGGATACCCTCTTCCTGACCATCGACAAGAATGCCGTGAAGAAGAGCGGTATGCTCATGGCCGTTGACAGCATCCCCAACCGGATGACCATCTCTCTCTCCGGTCACAACTATCTGGGCAAGAGCGACCTGATGATGCTCGAGATTATCTCCAACAGCGACTGGACACGTCCTGTCTACGTGGCTACGACCGTTGGTGAGGAGAACTTCATGAACCTTGGCGACAACTTCATCCAGCAAGGACTTGCCAACCGCATCACGCCGTTCAACACGCGTGCTGAGGACGCCCAGCGCTTCGACGCCGACAAGACCTACGACGCTGTGATGTACCGCTTCAAGTACGGCAACCTCAGCCATCCCGGTCTCTATATCGACGAGACTACGATGGGCATGTGCTGGACCCACCGCCGTCTGCTTGCGCGCACAGCCATCCAGCTGGCACTCAACGGCGAGAAGCAAAAGGCTATCAATGTGCTGAACAAGGCCGAGAAGGAAATCCCCGAATACAACGTTCCGATCAACTATATGAGTGGCGGTGGCGACCTGTCCAAGGCTTGGCAGATGGTTGGCAACAAGCAGAAAGCCAAGGCTTATGCCGACAAGACCTGGAAGGTGCTGTGCCAGTACATTGAGTTCTACCTCCAGCTTCAGGGCAATGCCTTCAACGCCGAACAGGAAGAGTGCTTGCGCAACTTCTACTATATGCAGGATATGTGCAATGCCTACCGCATGATAGATCCTAAGCTCTACGAGAGCAAAATGCAACAATTTGCCAGCTACACCCAGCGCTATCAGGCAAAGGGTGGGCAGATGCCTCAACAATAAAACAACAGTCCCGGCCCCTGGATGCTCATTCACGTGAGCGTTTGGGGGACGGGTCTTCTTTGGCACTCTAATTCATTATAACCCGTGATTATTGAGCAACCGGCCAAATGGCTGAGATGGATCTACCCCAAGGCGTTGTGGAGGATGGACAAGCACGAGCATGCCGTCTATCTCACGTTCGACGACGGCCCGATACCGGAGTCTACGCCTTTCATCCTCAAAACGTTGCGGGAGCATAATGTGAAAGCCACCTTCTTCATGGTGGGCGAGAACGTTCTGCGCTATCACAATCTCTACAACCAGATCGTTGAAGAGGGGCATCAGGTGGGCAACCACACGTTCAACCACATCGGCGCGTTCAAGCATTGGTCGCTGACCTACGTAATGAACACGCAGAAAGCCAACGAACTGATCCACGCCCATCTCTTCCGTCCGCCTCACGGCTGGATGCGGTCGAGCACCTACTGGTGGCTCAGCATGAAATACCGCATCGTGATGTGGGACTTGGTGACGCGCGACTATTCCAAGTGGCTGACGGCTGAGGATGTGCTCAACAACGTGAAGCGCTATGCCCGCAATGGCAGCATCATCACGTTTCACGACTCGCTGAAGAGCATCGACAAGTTGTACTATGCTCTGCCCAAGGCCTTAGAGTGGCTAAAAGAACAAGGATATGAATTCAAAACATTCGAATGACATGATGGATTCCCGTGTTGAGGAACTCACGTTGAAGATAAAAGCCGAGGCCAAACGCCTTGGCTTTTTCGCTTGTGGAGTGGCCAAGGCCGGCAGGGTGTCGGCCCAGGCCGAAGCCGAACTGAAGTCGTGGATTGACGAGGGCCGCGAAGCCGACATGGACTACATGTGCCGCAACACCGACAAGCGGCTCGACCCGCGTCTGCTGATGCCCGGAACGAAGAGCATTGTGTGCGTGGCGCTCAACTACGCGCCTCAAACCGAGATGCCCGAGGGTGAATACCAGTTCGCCGCCTATGCCTTGGGCAAGGACTATCACGACATCATGAAGTCGAGACTCCGTCAACTTGCCACGGCCTTTGGTTTCGAGGATGCCCTCCATTCCGAGCGGCAGAATAATCTTTTCCGGGCCTTCGCCGACACGGGGCCCGTGCTTGAACGCTACTGGGCCTGGCAGGCAGGCATCGGATGGATAGGACGCAACCATCAGCTGATCATCCCGCATGCCGGCAGCATGTTCTTCTTGGGCGAGTTGCTACTCAATGTCGAACTGGCCTACGACCAACCAATGCCTAGCCGCTGCGGCCGTTGCCACAGATGCGTTGACGCTTGTCCCACGCATGCGCTGATTCCCAAAGACGACGAGAGCATGCCCTCAACAGATTTCGACGCGCGCCGTTGTCTTTCCTATCAGCTCATCGAGAACCGCCAAAAATTGTCGGCCGATGCCGTGGAGACGATGGGCGACTGCATCTACGGCTGCGACCGATGTCAGAAGGCCTGTCCGTGGAACCGCTTCTCCACACCGACCACAGATCCCCTGTTGCAGCCTTCTGAAGCATTGATGAAGATGACGAAAGAAGACTGGCACGAGCTCTCCGTAGAGAAATATCGCCAGCTTTTCAAAGGTTCGGCCGTAAAACGTGTGAAATATGAGGGACTCATACGTAATATAAGAGCAGCTGAAGATGAGTCTTCGAAAAAAAGCAGAGAAGCTAACGAATCTCTTTAAAAAAAGTTGTATCTTTGCAGTAAATAATTTAGCCTTAACTCTTCCAGTTGGGTTGAACAACTATAAATTAAAAATATCTACGAAATGAAACCAACATTATTGCTCCTCGCTGCCGGTATGGGTAGCCGCTATGGAGGTTTGAAACAGCTTGACGGTCTGGGTCCCAATGGTGAGACCATCATGGATTATTCCATCTATGATGCCATTCAGGCAGGCTTTGGCAAAATCGTCTTCGTTATCCGCAAATCCTTTGAGAAGGATTTCCGCGACAAAGTACTCTCCAAATACGAAGGACATATTCCCGCAGAACTCTGCTTCCAGTCGC
>Ga0256406_1000377_pt1 | contig 83573 bp, 65 predicted proteins | sample RumenRJG_03DNA_FD_185986 | JGI IMG/M metagenome (GOLD analysis project Ga0256406, IMG submission 185986) | Bovine rumen microbial communities from Lethbridge, Alberta, Canada - RJG_03 | ecosystem: Host-associated > Mammals > Digestive system > Stomach > Rumen | place: Canada: Alberta | collected...
CCTCAGCGGGGTATAAGTTTGAAAGTCCTGCTGATGCAGGACTTTCAAACCGCAGCATCGGTGCTGAAGCACCGGCTGCCGCATTCGGCAAAACCGCATCCGCGGATTTTGCCTCAGCGGGGTATAAGTTTGAAAGTCCTGCTGATGCAGGACTTTCAAACCGCAGCATCGGTGCTGAAGCACCGGCTGCCGCATTCGGCAAAACCGCATCCGCGGATTTTGCCTCAGCGGGGTATAAGGACTCCCGCCGGACAGGTATCAAAGAAGAAGTACTGAACAAGGCATGAACGAAGCAGCATGACCGCAGCTGTCCCGTACCGGACAGTTACGTAAAAAAGGCTTCACAGAAAAAAGGTATATGAATTCAAATTACAGCAGACAAAATGTTGAAAATCTGACACACACCCTTCAGAGCCGTACGCAGAAGAGGGAACGCAAGGTCGGTCTCGGCATTCTCCAGATTGTCCTCATCTGCCTCATCGCAGGCGTCATCATCGTCCTGTGTGCGGGCATTGGTGCCTTCCGCTCCATCATCGACACCGCGCCGGACATCGGGAACATCGATGTGACTCCGACCGGATATTCCACCTTCGTCTACGACAGGGAAGGCAACCAGACGGCCAAGCTTGTCTCGACCGATTCCAACCGTATCCCCGTAACGCTGGATATGGTCCCGGAGGATCTGCAGCACGCTTTCGTCGCCATCGAGGATGAGCGTTTCTATGAGCACAACGGCATCGACATCACCGGCATCCTACGCGCGGCCGTAAAGGGAATTACCACCGGAAACTTCTCAGAGGGCGCTTCGACCATCACGCAGCAGCTGATCAAGAACAACGTCTTCACGGACTGGACTTCGGAAACAAAGACGGAGTCCATCAAGCGAAAGATTCAGGAGCAGTATCTTGCCATCGAACTTGAGAAGACGATGAGCAAGGATGATATCCTGCTCAACTACATGAATACGATCAACCTCGGTCACAACACGCTCGGCGTGCAGGCTGCATCTCTGCGCTATTTCGGCAAATCCGTCAGTGACCTGACGCTCTCCGAGTGCGCCGTCATCGCGGGCATCACGCAGAATCCGACGCGCTATGATCCGATTGAATATCCGGAGAACAATGCCGAACGCCGCAAGGTAGTCCTCGGAAATATGCTCGATCAGGGCTACATCACACAGGATGAGTACGACGAGGCAATGGCCGACGACGTCTATTCCCGGATTCAGGTCATCGACTCCGAGACGGATGACGAGGATATCAACTCGTATTTTGTCGACGCTCTTACGAATCAGGTTCTCGAGGATCTCGAAAACAACGGATACACGGAGACACAGGCATATACCCTTCTCTATTCCGGCGGTCTCAACATTTATTCCACACAGGACCCCGAAATACAGAAGATTGCCGACGACTACTGCTCCAACGAGGATAACTATCCGGCCGACACGCATTATCTGCTGGATTACCGGCTCTCGGTGCGGAATTCGGAAGGCACCCTCACCAATTACAGCTCGGAAATGCTGCTGGAATGGATGAAGGAAAACGGCCTCGGCAGTTCGCTTGAATTCAACAGCAAAGAAGAAGCGGAGGCAATGGCAGATCAGTATAAAGAAGCCGTTGTGGGCACCGGGGACACTGTCTCCGGAGAGTCCCTGAACATTACTCCGCAGCCGCAGATTTCCATGACCATTGAGGATCAGCACACCGGAGAGATTGTCGCGATGGTGGGCGGCCGCGGCGAGAAGACCGCGAACCGCGTGCTGAACCGTGCGACGGACACAATGCGTCAGCCCGGTTCCACCTTCAAGATCGTTTCCACTTACGCTCCCGCTCTCGATGCTGCCGGCCTCACACTGGCCACCGTGCAGGACGATGCGCCCTACACCTATCCGGACGGCACACAGGTCCGCAACTGGTACGGCGAGGCCTACCGCGGTCTCTCCTCTCTCCGTCTCGGAATTCAGGAGTCGATGAACATCGTCACCGTCAAAACACTTGAACAGATTACTCCGCAGCTCGGATATCAGTATCTGCTCGATTTCGGATTCACAACCCTCGTCGATAACGAAGTCATCGACGGGCAGACCTACTCCGACGTCCGGCTCACCCTTGCCCTTGGCGGTATCACAAAGGGTGTAAAGAACATTGAACTGAACGCGGCCTACTCCTGCATCGCAAACGGCGGTCTTTATATCAAGCCAAAGCTGTACACAAAGATCACGGATCACGACGGCAATGTCATTATCGACAACTCCGGCATAGACTCGACCAACAGCCACCGGGTTCTCAAGGAGACAACAGCATGGCTTCTTACCAGTGCCATGGAGGATGTTGTCACAAAGGGCACCGGAACATCGGTCAATTTCGGAACCACCAAGATCGCGGGCAAGACCGGTACCACCTCGGATTACAACGATGAATGGTTTGCAGGCTACACGCCGGAATACTGCGCAACGGTATGGACAGGCTACGACGACAACACCAAGCTCTTCACTTCCGAACAGCGCGCTCTTGCAAGAACCGTCTGGCGCGGCGTCATGGAGCAGATTCCGGCCAACCAGACCTATGAAGACTTCACGATGCCGGACGGAATCGTTCAGAAGACGATCTGTACCTCGTCCGGCCTTCTTCCGGTTGCCGGACTGTGCGATGCAACGCTTGGCACAGAATATTTTGCGGAGGATACCGTTCCCACAGAAACGTGCAACGTCCACTACAGCGGTATGATCTGTGCATACAGCGGACTTCCTGCCGCCGATGCATGCCCGTTCGCTTACCAGGGTGTTCTTACCGTCGACCCGTCGAATGTCGGCCAGAAGTGTGAACACACTGCAGAATTCATGGCGAGCGACGAAGGAAAACTGATCGTGCAGCAGGAAGAGGCTGAAATGGAGCAGCGCAATGCAACTGCGGCGGCGCAGAGCAGTCTCGATCAGGCCAATACGATCCTGCAGCAGGCTGCACAGGCACTGTCGGATGCGCAAAATGCACTCGCTTCGGCGCAGCAGACCGGAGATCAGGCGCAGATTGCCGCAGCACAGGCGCAAGTCGATCAGGCAACGGTCAACTATCAGAACGCAACCGTGAACCAGCAGCAGGCCGCTGCAGCAGCCGCCGCGGCACAGACGGGCGGAACAACCGGTGATACAACAGCGGGAGGCGATGCTTCCGCAGGAACCGGACAGCAGAATACCGGACAGACTGCGCAGCAGGATCAGCAGCCTCAGCAATAAACGTGCGCCGCCGGGCGCACATAAAGACCTGCGGCTTTGCGCCGCAGGTCTTTTTATGTTCATTGCCTGTTATTGTCAGATGATATCGTTTCTTCGGATATATCCCGGAAGCTCCGATGTGGAGACCAGATCCTTCACATTGAGAACCTGCGCCCACTTATCGATGATCTGTCTCTCAATATGAACACCCTTCCCGATGACGGAATGCCCGAGGACCAGGCTGTCCTTTACGACGGCGCCCTCTCCGATCTCAACACCCCGTCCGATAATGGAATTCTCAACCGTACCCCGGATATTGCATCCGTTTGCAATCATCGAATTCTTCACAACAGCGCCCTTGAAATAATGAACCGGGCAGGAATCGGTCGTCTGCGTGTAAATCGGCCAGTCTGAAGTGAAAAGTTTTGACGCAAGGCTGTAATCGAGCAGAGCCATGTTCGATTCATAGTAGCTGCGGACATCGTAGATGCAGGCGACATACGAACCTTTGTGCTGAATGCCGCGGATATCCAGAACATCTCTTTCCTGATTCAGTATATCGACAAGTCCAAAGATCGAGGAGCGTTTCATTGCTTCATTGATGAGGTCAATGAAGGTATCCTTCTTCATGATGAAGGTATCCATGAAGACATTGCAGTTCGGTTTCGACCCGTCGTTCGGCTTGATCTGATTTACGCCCTTCTGGCGGTTGAGTTCGAGAACGTTGCAGGCACGGTATTCCGTATCTCCCTTTTCTGTGCGGTGATACAGGAGCGTCACATCCGCACCGCTCTCGATGTGCTGATTGACAAGAGCCCGGAAGTCAGCCTTGAATACCCAGTTGCCCGGAGTAATGACGACATAATCCTGCTGCATGCGCTCGATGATATCCATGTTATCGTGATATGCACGCACATCGGTGTTGTAAATCGGGTTAAAACGGGAATCCTGGTTAAACAGAAGCTGCAGTTTGCCGCGCTTTGCATTGATGTTGTAATGCTGTCCATAGCTTAAATGCTCGGCAAGGGAACGCGGATTCTGGCTTACATAGACCTGAATACGGTCAATATTGCTGTTGGACAGATTGGAAACCGGGAAATCGATGACGCGGTAGCGTCCGAGGAATGAAAATGCGCCGATTGGCCGATAGTCCTCAAGTCCATCAATGTGATAGCGGATATTGGATGTATTTACAATCGCGAATATGGAAGCCATATCATTCCACCCCCTTTACGTCCTTTGCGACCAGCGTGATACTGTCCGATCCGGCACTGCCGACGACAGCGCCCTTTCCGATTTTCACTCCGTTCGCTACAAGGCAGCGGATGACCTTCGCGCCCTCACCCACCGAAGAATCCGGCATCAGAACAGAATCGCACACCTGAGCACCCGTTTTAACATCGGCTCCGGTAAAAACAACCGAGCGGCGGATGGTTCCTTCCACATGACAGCCCTGTGTCACATACGCTTCATCGACGACTGCATCCGGACCGATGACCTGCGGAAACTCCGTGGCATCCTCCGTGTAGATCCTCCAGTGATTGTCGTCGAGATCGAGCTCACTCTTTTCATCGAGCAGATCCATGTTGGCCTGCCAGAGAGAATCGACCGTTCCGACATCCTTCCAGTATCCCTTGAATTCATATGCCATCAGCTTTCGGCCTTCGCCGAGCATCGTCGGAATGATATCCTTTCCGAAGTCATGGCTTGATTTATCGTTGTCCCTGTCGGCAACGAGCAGTCTTCTCAGTTCCTTCCAGTTAAAAATATAAATTCCCATCGAAGCCAGCGTGCTCTTCGGGTGCGCGGGTTTCTCCTCGAATTCGACGATTCTGCCCTCTCCGTCCGTGTTCATGATGCCGAAGCGGGATGCTTCCCTCATCGTGACCGAAATAACGGCAATCGTCGCATCCGCCTTGTTTTCACGATGGAATTTCAGCATCTGGTGATAATTCATCTTGTAGATGTGATCTCCGGAAAGAACAAGGACATACTCCGGGTCATACTGATCGATAAAATCGATGTTCTGTGTGATTGCATCTGCTGTTCCGCGATAGACATTCAGGTTGCTGTCTGCCTTCTCGCGCGGCGGCAGAACAAAAACGCCTCCATCCCTTGTATCGAGGCCCCAATTCCGGCCTCCTGCGACATAGCTGTTGAGAAGGACCGGCTCATACTGTGTCAGCACACCCACGATGTTGATGCCGCTGTTAGCGCAGTTGCTCAAAGGAAAATCGACAATCCTGTATTTCCCGCCAAAAGAAACGGCCGGCTTTGCAACCTTATTCGTCAGGTCCTTAAGCCGGCTTCCGCGTCCGCCGGCTAAAATCATGGCCAGCATCTCATTATTCGCCATTTTTCATTACCCCCTGTGGCAGTTCTGGAGTTTTTCGTTTCTTCACGTGGCAAGCCCGTTCACGTGAAATCTGATATTATAGTAACAAATATATAGTAAATTGTCACACAAAATGAGCTGAAAATTGTAAAAACAAGGCAAAATCGTCGGACAAACAGAGGGAATTACAGAATATTATCCCACATCATTCCAATAGAATCCGACAAAATTCAATCGAAGAGGCTTCTTTTATGATCAAATCCAATTTTCACACACATACGAATCTCTGCGACGGCATGGATACGCCGGAAGACATGGTCAAAACTGCCCTGTCACTTGGATTCACCGCTCTCGGCTTTTCCGGTCATATGGACACCGAAATACATATGGATTTCGATGCATACAGAAAAGAGATTCTCCGCCTTCAGGCAGAATATAAGGACCGGATCGACATTCTGCTGGGCGTCGAGCTTGATACGCTGTACGACCCGGCAATAGCCAAAAAAGCGGAATACGTCATCGGATCAACGCATTATATTCCGGTCATCCGGAAAGATGCAGGAAGCGGCGTCACCGGCCGTTTTCTCCCACCGGAAGAAGTGAAAATACCCGCTGCGCCGCAGAATGTAGTGGCCGTAGACAGCTCGGTGGAAGAAATACAAAGGCTCTGCGACGAAATATACGGCGGAGACTGGTATGCGCTGACGCGTGATTATTACCGGACAGAAGCGACCGTCTCAAACCGCTTCCCGTGTACGTTCATCGGCCACTTCGACCTTGTCACAAGATTCAACGATTCCATGCACGCCTTCGATGAGACAGACCCGCGCTATACCGGCCCCGCCCTGGAGGCGCTGGAATACCTTGCAGGAAAGGGAATTCCTTTTGAAATCAACTGCGGCGCCGTAAACCGTGGCCGTAAGAAAGAGCTGTATCCGCGCATGGAATTTCTCCGCGCTCTTCACTCTTTCGGTGCAGAAATCGTAATCAGCTCCGACGCCCACGACCGGCTCCACCTGAACGGCGGTTTTGACATCGCCGAGAATGCTGCCCGCGAGGCGGGCTATGACCATTGTCTCACCCTCCGTCACAATGCGGACGGCGCAGTCGTATGGGAAGAAACGCCGCTCGGATAAGCGGAATAAAAACAGGCAGGCCTTTAAAGGTCTGTCTGTTTTTATTTCTCACGCAGTGGAGCTTCAAAGAGAATTACGGTCCGTGTTCAGAGCCGCAGATAAAAGATTCTTCTCAAGAAGCTTACGATGCTTCCTTCTTCGCGTGCCTGCATTTTCTGCCTTTGCCGACAGCCATGTTAATGCCCTTATATCCGGCCCGCAGCAGAATTGAAGCGCCGGTTGTCAATCCGGTTAAGATCAGGAAAATGCAGGTTGACTGCGGAACGCTCAGGACCAGGAAGGCAAGTATTCCATTCAGGAATAAAAGCTGGATGAGCCACATGTAGGAAGACAGGCCGCCGAACCAGGACAGAATGCCACAAAGATGCCTGCTCTCTCCCACCGAGAGAACCAATCCCAGCATGAAGAACGGGGCCAGCAGAAAATCAAAGCGCGCATAGGACGCATTAACCGTAACCCTCGTCCGCACCGCAAAAACTGCAGCAATCAGAAGAAGTCCGGCCAATATGCGAACAGGCTCTTTCCACCGATTCATGACCACGCGGATTTTTTCTGCAAGATCAAACCGCGCGAGGATATATCCTGTTCCAAAACACAGCAGATAATCCGGCATGAAAAATTCGGCCGCGGTAAAGAGCGGTGCCGAAATTGACGCAGAAATCATTTTACCGCACACGTACTGGAGCCCGAGTGCAAGGAAGAGAAGGAGAAAAAGAACGGCTTTGATCCGGTTTTGACGCCTGTCTGAAAGACGCGCAAAGAATAGGTCAAGAAGCGGGAAAAGGAGCAGGAGTTTTAGATACTCACCCGCATACCACCAGGAACCGTTGATGCTGTCTGAAAATGCCAGGAGATTCAGAATGAGTTCGACCAATGGAATGGTCCGTTTCCAGAGGATGCACCAGAAAATGCAGTAAATCCCTGCGACGTACCAGTACAGAGTATAGAAGTGAAAAACGCGCACCAGGATATTTTTATATTCATCTCTGAGCGTGTTCAAGATGGTTCTCTTCTGGTATTTTTTGAATCCAAGGCAGAGGCCGTATCCGGACACCACTGCAAACAGCGCGACACAGATTTTCCCGAACCACGCGAGGCGAAGTTCGCCCTGTTCTCCGAGGAGATGCGAATACGGGACAAAAATCGAACCGGGCGTGCAGAAAAGATGATGATAGATCATGAACAGAATGGCCGTGCCCTTGATCATGTCCGATTCCTTCTTGCTCATACTCTGCCTTTCCTGCGCCGGTCGATCCGAGCCCGTCCCCCGGAAGCTGATTTTACAGAAACGATCGGACCGTACTTCCTGTTCCATAGATTCCTGGCTGCTTCAAAACTCCGCGGAGCGGATGAGATTTCGCAGACACAGCCTTTGCCATTTCCGATTGTATCATCCAGACCCCGTGAGGTCATCATAAAGTCGCAGCGGGAATCCCGGCATACTGCCGCACATTGCCCGCCTCCACGAAGACGCATTCCGGCTGGACGTATTTCCCGTCAATTCGCCGTCAATATATTGGCCGATTTATTCCGGTCAATCCGATAATATATTTTTAAAGAAGCACATTGACAAGATAAAAACCCCTATGGTATTATCTTCCTTGCGTTCGTAAGAATGCATTGTCTGCTGATGTAGCACAGTCGGTAGTGCGTCGCATTGGTAGTGCGGAGGTCACGGGTCCGATTCCCGTCATCAGCTCTTTATGATAAACCCCGGAAATGCCGTAAATACGGCACTTCCGGGGTTTCCTTTTTGCGAAGACACCAACCAGTGATATTTGGTGATCACTCTCGTTCTATACTTTGGCTGCAAACATCAGATGACTGCAACTTTTGTTCTGCTAATAGCCATAAGTAGTAGACTCCTCATACCGTACGGGCGCACAGTCAAAACAGGTTATCGCACAATGCACCGCTCTTTTCATCGAATACCTGATCCGTGAATGAGCGCCCTCACCTGCCCGGTCAATTTGCTTTTTCCGCTGATCTGCGGCATTTTTCCGGCTATTTCGCATCTTTCCGCTCTGTCTTTTTCAGAATGACCAGTTGATCTTTTTTACCATATTGACGAATTCGCCATTGGTGCGGGTGCGCGCAAAGAGGTCAATTACCCTGTCGACCGCGTCATCTGCCTTCATTCCGTTCAGGGCCCGTCTTACCAGATTGATGGCTTCCAGTTCATCCGGCGTGAGAAGCAGATCATCCCGGCGCGTACCGGACTTGACAATATCAATGGCCGGGAAGATACGGCGCTCGGACAGCTTGCGGTCGAGTACCATTTCCATGTTGCCGGTCCCCTTGAATTCTTCGTAGACAACATCGTCCATCTTGCTTCCTGTTTCGATCAGCGCCGTCGCAAGGATGGTAAGGCTTCCTCCCTCACGCATGTTTCTTGCTGCACCGAAGAAACGCTTGGGCATATGAAGCGCTGCCGGATCGAGACCGCCGGACAGTGTGCGGCCGGAAGACGGTTCTGTGAGATTGTAGGCTCTCGTGAGACGAGTAATGGAGTCCAGCAGAATCATAACATCCTGCTTGTGCTCGACGAGTCTTCTCGCCCTCTCGATGACCATTTCGGAGACCCGCTTGTGGTGTTCGGGAGTCTCGTCAAAAGTGGAATAAATAACCTCGATATTCGGTCCCTGGATAGCCTCTTTGATGTCCGTGACTTCCTCCGGGCGCTCATCAATGAGAAGGATGATCAGATGAATTTCCGGATTGTTTGCCTTGACCGACTTTGCGACTTCCTTCAGGAGTGTGGTCTTGCCGGCCTTTGGCGGAGATACGATCATGCCGCGCTGTCCTTTGCCGATCGGGCAGAGAAGATCCATGATGCGCATGGCAAGGCTTGCGCCGGGCTTTTCCAGACGGATTTTCTCATCCGGGAAAATCGGCGTCATATCCTCGAAATTGTATCGTTTGGTAGCTTCTTCCGGCGGGAGGTCATTGATTGTTTTGACAAAAAGAAGAGCGCTGAATTTTTCCCCGGGATTGCGGACACGGATGTTGCCGCGGATGAAGTCGCCTGTTTTCAGATTAAAACGGCGTATCTGACTCGGGGCTACGTAGACATCGTTATCTCCCGGCAGATAGTTTGCACAGCGAATGAAGCCGTATCCGTCCGGAAGAACCTCAAGAATGCCATTTGCCATCTGGCCGCTGTCCAGGTCCGGAATGAGTTCATCTTTGTGAAGAATCGGAGCGTCCGGGCGGGCAGTTCCGCGCACGGATGTCTGTCTTGCGGGAGCTGCAGGCAGTGTCTGTGCCGGCGGATTCACACTGACGGCTGACGGCGCCTGCGCTGTCTGCATAGACCCATTCTCCGTCCGCTTTGTCTCCGGTTTTATCTCCGCCTTTTTCTCAGGAGCTATCTCTCTTGCATCACGATTCTCGCGGATTTCACGATTGTCGCGGTTTTCGCGCTGCGTTTTCTGCCCTTCCGGATTTCTGCGGACATTTGCCGCTTCATTTCCCTGTCCGTGGCGTGTGTACCGTCTGCTGCGCCCCTTTCCCTGATTCTGAGCGGACTCGTTCTTCTCAGAATGGCTGTCTTCTCCGCGGTTCTCTGCGGTCTGTGCTTTCTCCCGCTGCGGCTGAGGCCTGCGATGGCGGTGCTCCTGCGTCCTTGCGCCGCGATTCTGTGCAGATACCTTGTCGGAGACTTCTGCAGACGCTTCCCTGGAGGTTTCTTTTGCGTCCTCTTTCTGAATATCCTGCTGTCCTCCTGCAGTCTGCGTCTTAGCACCCGCTTCCTTCACGGCAGCTGCCTGCTGCGCTTTGCGCGCTTCATTTGCAACAATGGCATCCCTGCGGTCCTGCTCAAGCATCGCATCTATGAGCTGTGCTTTGCGCATGGCAGAAGTACCTTTCATATTGCGAGCCTTTGCAATATCGTGGAGATCCTTCAGCTGCAGTGATTCATAACGTTCTCTGGTCATAAAATCTCCTTGCCTGTGAATTTGTTCTGTGAAACTGACATAATTAAATATGATTGAATATTCAGAACCATCCCGAATTTGCTTCGCGAATCCGGGATGAGGCGGTACGGGCACTTTAGCGCCCCCGCCACCCTGAATAATCTCTCAAAACCTGCCCGGGATGCATGCACCTCGTTCAGATTGAAAGATTATTCGGGAGTGCTGAATAGATACATATAATCTTCCCTGTATGCAGAATGAACTTCTGCTTATGCTCAATAAAAAATATAGCGGGAAATAAATTGAATAAAACAGACTGATCAGGATTCTTCCGTATAGATCGAACTGATTAAGACTCTTCAGTGTCTCTGATGTGATTTCCTGAAGCAATTCCGATTATAGTACGGAGTTTTTGCGTTTTCAATATCTTCTGAACTGCACATTCCAAACCATCTGCGCAGGTTCTGTACCGTTTCTGATCCAGTCACTTTGGCCCCTCAGAGGCGTGTTCCGATTTGGAGATACAAAACAGACTGAAACGACGGATCTGCTGACAAAGATTCTGCGGATTAGGAGAGATTGTGGAAAACAATGCAAAAATGATTTCGATGAGCCGAAAGAATAGAATGATGCAGACTTTTTCTGCTGAAAGAATGTCATAAAAAAGCAAAAATAAAGAGAGGTTATCGTTTTCTCGTCGCGATAACCTCTCTCACTGATGGCTTTCAACCTGTCCCAACGGTCCGTACCTCCTTGTTGGTTTTTATCTCATTTGCTGCCGCTAGCCGGCCTGCCTGCGATTTCCTCTCTGCCTTCTCAATATTTCTGTCCGTCTTCGCTCACCTTTTCGTACTCCGTACATGTGATCATTTTATCCATCTTCGGCAGTTTTTGGATCTCTCCGCAAACTTTTCAGATGTCTCTCACTATTTCGTCTCCGACTGATTTTTGACTGAGAAAGGGAAATCGGTATTAAATTTACTTTCTGGAACTTTGGAACCTAACCTATTCCGGTGGTCTGTACCTCCTTTATCAGATTTGCGGTTCCGCCGCATCGGAATCGGAATGTCTACCGGAAAATTCTCATCTTCTCTTTCTGGTTTCGTTCCTCTTGACAACTTTAAGATACCATTTTGCTGCTTAATTGTCAATAAATTTGCTTTGAAAATATAATTTGTCTTTATATTCAGAATTATTTTGGCAACTCCGCCTTCCCCCGGGCTGAACTCTGACTATTTCATCTCTTCCTGAACAATTCTTTCGGAAAACGGCTGCATACGGCATGCAGAATTTGAAAATCGCCCCGCAAAAAAGTATTATAAACATACAGTACAGATGTAAATCTCAGAAGAAAATCTCCGGGAAACCGCAGGAATATATACACAGGAGCGATTTCTCCGGCAAACGATCTTTGCCGCCGTGCGGCAGAAAGGGCAAAACACCATGAGCCATTTTATGAATGAAGCAAATGCTTTGCTTGCGCAGACAGTCATCCGCAATCTGAAGAACCGCGGTATGGACGGCGAATATTTTGCATCTGCGGACGAGGCAAGAGAGGGAATCCTGAAGGAACTGCCGGAGGGGGCAAGCGTTACCTGGGGCGGAAGTATGTCGATCGTCGAGATGGGGCTGATCGATGCTCTGAAGAAGGGGCCGTACGTCGTAAAGGACAGAGACACCGCAAAAACTCCGGAAGAAAAACGGGCCATGTATGCCGAACAGACGCTGTGTGATTATTTCTTTATGAGCTCCAATGCTATCTCCCGCGACGGTCAGCTTGTCAACATTGACGGCATGGGCGGACGCGTTGCCTGCCTGATCACCGGTCCGTCCCACGTTTATGTCATTGCATCGATGGATAAAATTACACCGGACCTTGATTCCGCGATAAAAAGAGCAAGAAACAGCGCAGCTCCTGCAAACAATCTCCGTCTCAATCATCCCAATCCCTGCACGAAGGTCGGCCACTGCTGTGACTGTCTCGTCCCGACAAGCATCTGCAACCAGATCGTCATCACCCGGAGGAACAGCGGCGGAGCACCCGGACGCATCAAGGTGATTCTCGTCGGAGAAAAACTCGGATACTGATCAAAGATAGAAGGAAGGCGGATTTATTTCCCCATCTTTTTTGATTTGGGCTCATTCAGGCTTCTTCGGCGAAATTCGATGTTTATGAATTAAATTTATAAAAAATCCCGGCTGTCCATGGCAGGGTCCCAATACAGGACCTTGGACAGTCGGGATTTTTCATTCGAACACCAGGATATTCAGTATACAGAGCCGTCAGCACAGTATGGCGGAAAATCAGTCTTCTGCAACATCGAGCGGATACTTTGCCGTAAGACCTGCAATAATATCACGGGCTGCCGGGATGCCTTCCTCTTTCTGCTTAAGAACAATGGAAATCGCCTCCGCGATTGTTTCCATGTCGTCTTCCTTCATGCCGCGCGTTGTGACAGCCGGGGTGCCGAGACGAAGTCCCGATGTGACGAACGGGCTTCTCGTCTCCGTCGGAATAGTCTCCTTATTGACGGTGATATGTGCATCGTCAAGCCACTTCTCTGCGTCCTTCCCCGTCTCGTCGAAATTTGTGAGATCAATAACCATAAGATGGTTGTCAGTGCCGTCCGATACAATCTTTACGCCGCGCTTCTGAAGACCCTTGCAGAGAGCCTGCGCGTTTTTCAGAATCTGCTCCTGATAGGTTTTGAATTCAGGCTGCAGATCTTCCTTGAAGCAGACTGCCTTGCCCGCAATGACATGCTCGAGGGGACCGCCCTGAATTCCGGGGAAGACTGCCTTATTGATCTTTATCTGCTTTGCGGCATCTTCATTTGCGAGAATCATGCCGCCGCGCGGACCGCGGAGTGTTTTGTGCGTGGTCGTCGTGACAATGTCAGCGACTCCGATCGGACTCGGGTGAAGGCCGACTGCAACAAGACCTGCGATGTGTGCGATATCAGCCATGAGAACGGCACCGCATGCATCGGCGACCTTGCGGAACTTTGTGAAATCGATGGTTCTCGCATAGGCTGACGCGCCGGCGATGATGAGCTTCGGATGGTTTTCCATTGCCAGATCCATCAGCTGATCATAATCGATGTATCCGTTTTCATCGACCCCATACGGAACTACATGGAAGTATGTTCCGGAGATATTTGCCGGACTTCCGTGTGTCAGGTGACCGCCCATATTGAGGTCCATACCCATCAGTGTGTCACCGGGCTTGAGGATGGCAAACTCTACGGCCAGATTTGCCTGCGCACCGGAATGCGGCTGTACATTTGCGTACTCACAGCCAAACAGCTTCTTCGCACGCTCACGGGCCAGATCTTCGACTACGTCGATGTACTGGCATCCGCCGTAATAGCGGTGTCCCGGATAGCCTTCTGCATACTTGTTCGTCAGAGGGCTTCCCATTGCAGCCATGACAGCTTTGCTCACCCAGTTCTCCGATGCAATGAGTTCGATGTGATCATTCTGACGAGCCATCTCATCTTCGATTGCCCTGGCAATTTCCGGATCTTCTTTTCTGAGTAATTCCAGTGAATACATGCCGTGCCTCCGCTTAATGAATTTACGTTCTGAAATGCTGTCGATCGGAACGTATTGATTGCGTAAAGTGTACCATCTGCAGACCCGGCGGGCAATCTTTGAATTTCCGCAAAAACATTTTTCTGCACACGCTCATATGGCAAGTTTTCTGATTTCGCCCAGCTGCAGGCGCTTTTTTAGGCCTTTTTACCATTGCCGGTAAGTTCCGGGCAAAGTAAAATGCAAATGTTCGAAAAGGGAAAAGGGTAAAAATGCACGGTATTCAATGACGGATACCATTCCGCAGAGACGGGCAGTTCTTCCGGATGCAGTTTTTTTAAGGAACAGAAATACTTTCCGGACAGGCTCCGCGCGGATAAAAATGATGATTATGAAATCTATCAGAAAAACTTTAGAAAAGACACCTCTTAAATCCGACATCCGAGACTGTCACACGGCAGCGGAGCGCGTGAAATTTATTAATTTCGTCGCACAGGACTGCTATCCGATGGCCCTGTACGTCCTCATTTATTTCATCTGGTTCACGATCCTCGAGCATATTACGCGCCTCCACTATGCTGTGATTTACTCGCCGCTCGACAGTCTCATCCCGTTTGTTCCGGCGTTCATCGTCCCATATTACCTTTGGTTTGCCTATGTGGTAGTTGTCTCTGTCCTGCTCTACTTCAAGGACCGCCCGACCTTCCATCGTTTCTGCTCCTTCATGTGCATCGGCATGACGGTGTTTCTGATTGTATCCATGGTCTGGCCGAATATTCAGTACCTTCGCCCCGCACATGTGGCCGGAGATGACGTGTTTGTGCGCATGTGCAAAAAAATCTGGGCGGCAGATACCCCGACGAATATTTGCCCGAGCATTCATGTCTTCAATTCGATTGCCGTCATGTGTGCCATCACGAAGACAAGCTGGTCCGGTTTTCACAGGAAGGCGGTCTACATTCCGATGCAGATTTTCGGCGTGCTCATCATTGCTTCGACAATGTTTGTAAAACAGCACTCCGTCATCGATGTCACTGCAGCACTGCTTCTGTCCGTTCCGTGCTTCATTCTCTGCTTCCGGAACGAGTTCTCCTTTGCCGGAAACACCGGTACGTTCGAGCCTGCAGCAAAGGTCTCCGGCCGAAGAAGAGCCCAGCAGTTCTGACAGATGCATTCGATTGCCATTAACGATACAATTTCCTTCTCTCTCTTTGTTCTTCCCGGTGCAGACATTGACAGGTCCGGAGAGTAAAAAAGCACCGCATTTGTTTTGACGCCCGGAAATGCGGAACAAATGCGGTGCCTTGAACTATAAACATCTTCACAGCATCAATTGAAGTTGTAGAAATGCCGCAGGATTGTGTAGCCCTTCACGGTAATATAACGGCCTGCACTTTTCTCCTGACCGGAGGCGATTCCGAGAATACTGTAACGGAGCTTTCTGTACAGCCAGAAATCCTTTTTCCGGATATACTCCCAGAGTTCTTCCTTTTTTGCCATGTTCTCCTTTGTGTAGGAAAGCAGCGCCAGCACAGATGAAATGGTCGTGATGATCTCGAGGTAATTGTACATATACTTGCGGCACTGCGGCATTTTGGAGAGCCGGTCGCGCGTAGTTTTGTCGGTGTAATAGTCCACCATCAGCTTGTTCACACGAATCTGCTGATCAATGCGTGAAATCATTACCTTCTGGTTCACAGACTGATCTGCCCGCCCAATGAAGTAATGGTAGAGGTTGACATCCATGTAGTACATGTACTTCACGTAGCAGAGCGGAATAAATACATAGAGATTATCGACGTAGAAACAGTGCTCCGGAAGGCTGAGTCCGCACTCGCGGAGAAGGCCGGTGCGGTAAATAACACTGTGCATGAGAATGTAGTGGCCGCGATGGAAATGTTTTGTCTCATCCCAGGTGATCATTTTCCCGACCGGGATGGATTGGCGGTACTGCATGACCTTATGGCGGTCCTCACCGACTTTGTCATAAACAAAGTTGCAGATGAGCATGTCCAGCTGCGGACGGGTTCCGGCGACCGAACGCAGAAATTCAAGGACCTGCAGCAGCGCCGTGTCCTTAAGCCAGTCATCGCTGTCTACAACCTTGAAGTAAAGACCTGTCGCATTTTCAATGCCGGCATTGACAGCCGAACCGTGGCCGCCGTTTTCCTTGTGAATGACACGGACCACATTCGGATGCATGACCTGATACTGGTCCGCAATTTCACCTGTACGGTCGGTCGACCCGTCGTCCACGATAATGATTTCACAGTCGTCACCGCCGACCAGCAGGGAATCGATACATTTCGACATGTAGGCTTCCGAATTGTAGCAGGGTACTGTAAAGGAAATAAGTTTCATGTTTCCAACTGTCCTCCAGACTCATGACTCAAGGTGCTCGCGGTAATAACGGAATGCCGTCGGGATGGAATAGCGATCCCTGATTTCATCCGGTCCCGCAAAAAAGATCTTTCCGCTGTCGCCTTCTAAAGGATATCCTTTTTCATCGAGTTCGTCTATCCGAACTTTATAACCGATCATGTGCCATTCGATGTGCGAGAAGACGTGCTGTGCATCCCCAAGCGGTGTGATATGAAGAGGTGTAAAGCCCAGTTTTCTGACATAGGCAAGTGCCTCCTTCTCCCCGAGATGGCCGGACGTGTTCGGAAATTCATACAGACCGGAAAGGAGTCCTCGGTCCGGTCTCTTCCGGATGGCCGTCCGGTTCCCGCCCTGAATGAGAAAAACCGTTATGCCTTCCACCTTTCTCGGCTTTGCGTCCGGAATCCGGGGAAGACTTGTCTCTCTTCCCGGCATGGTTCTGTGAACAAGGCATGCCTCTTCCAACGGACAGTTCTCACAGTCCGCCTCCTGCCCCGGCACGCAGATGAGCGCCCCAAGGTCCATCAGTGCCTGGTTGAGATCGCCATATGGATTTTTATGATCTTCCCCCGCATTGCGGCCAATCCGGTCCATCATCGCGCGGAAATAAGCTTCTGCCCGGTTCTTCGCTTCCTGTGTCCGAATGTTCTCACTGTAAAGGGACAGACGCGCGAACACACGGAGCAGATTCCCGTCCACTGCCGGTTCCTCTCTGCCGAATGCGATGGATGAGATCGCCGCGGCCGTATAGGAACCGATGCCGGGAAGTTTCATCAGATCCTTCTTCTCCTCCGGCATTTTTCCGCCCAGCCGGCACACTTCTCCGGCAGCCTTTTTCAGATTCCTTGCACGCGAATAATATCCAAGTCCCTCCCAGTATTTTAAAACAGTTTCTTCTTCCGCCTCCGAAAGCGAGGAGATGTCCGGGAAAGCCCCGAGAAAACGGGCATAATACCCTTTTACTGCCTCGACCCTCGTCTGCTGCAGCATGATTTCCGAAATCCACACATGATACGGCGTCGGATCCTCGCGCCACGGAAGATGTCTCCTGCTCCTGTAATACCACCGGAGAAGAGGCGCAGGATCCGGAACAGAGGATATTTTAATGTCTCCTGCATTTTCCGGGGTCCGCTCTGCCGGCTGCTTTTCAGTCATGGTAGCGGCTCCTGCTCTGTTCATAACGGCTGATGGTAAGGAGGCAGTCGCGCAGATCCATCCAGCGCGAAGCGGCATCTCCGGGCTCAATTTCGATTCCGAGTGCCATCGCCATGACATCGATCATATCGTTCGTGACCCGCGGCCGAATGGCCGAAAGAATATTCAGCTTTTCCTCATTGCTCTGCGCATCCAGAAATTCCTCCACGAGCGGATCAAGAACAGGCATTTCGCCGGCGGATTCCTCCTTTTCCCCACTCTCTTTCGGAGCCGGCCCATAGGTTCTCTTAACATCTCCGATCGTGACCCGGTCTTTGGCATCTGCCGGAGAATCCTGGGGCTTTGAAGCCACGGCAGCCGGCTTTTTTTCTTTTTCCGCTTCCGGTGTGCGCCCCCGGCTCTCGTCGGATATTCCCTGATATTTCTCCTGAAAATCCGGCAGCGGTCCCGCCAAAACCCGGAATGGCAGCGACATCTCCCGGTAAACAACAATCTTCTCGCCCGTTTTGATGTCTGCCGCAATTGTAATGACTTCTACAAAGCTGCCGCCGGCGTCCGCAAAAACTTCCTGTGCTCTGGGTAATCTGTCCGGATTGATTTCCGGATATCTGTTTTGCTCTTCCATTCTGATACCTCGCTGAGGCAAAATCCGCGAATGCGGTTTTGCCGAATGAAGTCCTGCATCAGCAGGACTTTCAGGCTTCCTGTCCCTTTCGTTCTGAAATCATGCCAGGCTGTCATGCCAGGCTAAAATGCCAGGCTATCATGCCAGGCTACCCTGCTGCGACCAGAATTTCAACCGCCATCTCATCCGTGATGAGACCGCGTTTGTACTCGTCGGAAGCTCTGACGCAGCGTTCGAATGCATCGCGGATTTCCTCCAGGGACGAATACTTTCGGCATGCAGGCTGATAATAATTTTTCACTGCCCACTTATTCATACCCGTTTCCCGTGCAATCGCCTCATAATCCATATGCTTATCGTCCAGTTCCCGCACCTGCATGAGACTCCGGTACTGCGATGTCATAATCGCAAGTATCTGCTGAGGAGCCGTGTTAAGCCGCAGAAGGTCCATATAGATGTTCACTGCCATCCTCCGGTCTCTTGCGGCGATCGCATCCGTCATCTCAAAAATGCGGGTCGAAAGAACCGGCGTAACGATGGCTTTGACATCCTGTGCAGTGACCGTGCCCTGTGCTCCCACATACGCGCAGAGCTTGTCAATTTCGGACTCCACATGCAGCATGTCCTCACCGGTGTACTGAAGAAAAAGGTCCAGCACACCGTTCCCGATCCGGCAGCCGCCGTCGGCGAAGCGCTTTGCAGCCCAGAGGCGGATGGAGTCCGTATCGATCTCGTCAACGCAGATTGCAGTGCAGTCCTCCTTCTTCGCCGTGAGGCTCTTGTAAAGCCTTCTCCTGGAATCGACACTGGCCTCACTAAAGACAAGAAAAGTTGTCTGCGGGCAGCGGGGAAGATAATCGGTCAATTCATCCGCAGCGGAACTCATGGCACTGTCCTGCAGAATGCCGGTATTCTCAAAAAGAATGACGCGCCGCTCTGCAAAGAAGGGAAGTGTGTCGGCGATTTCGATCACCTGCCTTGCATCAAAGTTTTTGCCCCGGAAAACCGTATAATTCATGGAGCTCCCGCTCCCGGCCGAGGGGTCCTCTGACAGCAGTGCATCGCGCACCTTGTCCCGGTTCTGATTGCGGAGATAGGACTGCGAGCCGTAGAAAATATAAAAATGCGTGAAAGCTCCCTCTTTCAGGCGGCTGTTAAACGCACTCTGGACCGTTCTGAATGACGGGCCGCTGCTTTTCTTTTTATATCCGTAATTTCCCGGCATGCACTCTCCTCATGATCCCGAAAGATCCTTAAGATCCTTCTTTTTCCATTCTTTTCAATTATACGCCATCCGGCATCGGTCATCATCACCGTAAAAACTCTTTCACCCGTGTCTTTCGTCCGTTCGTGATAAATTCGATCTCCCCGGACTTTCGGGTGTCAAAAATCAGGCATCCCTGCTTCTCGAGCCGCTCCGTTGTTTCCGGCGCCGGGTGCCCGTACCGGTTATTCTTCCCGACAGAGAGAACTGCTGTCTTTGGGCTCCACTCCGCAAGCCATGACGAGGATGATGCAAATCTGCTCCCGTGATGTCCGCACTTCAGTACCGTGACAGAGGAAATATCCGGTAAGCTTCCTTCTTTCTTCCGCTGCCGGCAGTAAGAAAGACACTGCCTCTCGCCGTCCTCCTCGAGATCCCCGGTGAGAAGTGCCGTGAAGTTTTCATAGGTGAGGAGAAACGTCAGAGATCCCTGGTTGATGTCTCCCGCATAGGCATCGGAAGATTCCGGATGAAGGCAGTACATCGTGAGTTTTCCCTTCTGCAGCGTCTCCCCGCGCCGCAGGAAAGTCACGGGAATCGATCTCTCCTCTGCCAGAGCAAGGATCGTAAGCATATTTTCTCCCCATTCTTCCTCCGAAGCATTCCCCTGATAAGCGACGATCAGTTCCCGAATGTCAGTGCCGCTTTCAAGGAGGTAAATAAGACCATTGCAGTGGTCGGCATCCTCATGCGTCAGAATGGCAGCATCAATTCTTCCCGCTCCCTTCGCCTTTAATAACGGCTCTATCACGTACTTTCCGACATCGCTTCTCGAAGAGCTGCCTCCGTCAATCAGAATATTTGTTCCGTCCGCCTGGATGAGAATCCCATCCCCCTGTCCCACGTCCATGAAGGAAAGAATGAGACCCTGATGCGGGCGGAAGCAGAGAAGAAAAACAGCAGCAAGGATAAAAGAAGCCTTTTTCCACTCCGGCAGTCCCGGATTCTTCTCGGAAGCAAAGACCATTGCAAGAAGAAGGATGATATAGACCGCCGTCTGCCAGTGCACCGGCTGCCCGATAACAAGGCGGTGACCCGGGAGTTTTGACGTGAGGACGCAGGCAGTCCGGTAGAAATAAAGAAGCAGTCGGACCGGGAGACTGAAGATCGTCCCGGATGCCGGGATGAGGACTCCGGCGAGAACCAGGACGGCTCCGCTTGTCATTACCGCGGACATGAGCGGCACAACCGCAAGATTGAGAAGAAGCGACCAGAGAGGAAACGAGCCGTAAGTAAAGAGGCAGACAGGAAGGGTCGCGGCGGGCACCGCTGCCGCGCGGAGCACCGGTGATTTTACCTGCGGAAGAATAATTCCGATGCCGAGAACCGCACCGAAGGAAAACTGGAAACCGCTTGTCAGAAGAAGCAGCGGATCGGAAGCCGCAAGAATTGCGCCGGCGATGGCAGCCGCGGTGAGAAGATCGTACGTGCGGTAAAGAACTTTCGCTCCGAGAAAAAGGAAGAACATGATGACAGCGCGCACGCCGGATCCGGAGAGATTTACCATGCAGCTGTAAAGAAGGATGAAACCAGCAGACAAGGCCGCCGACGGAAGAAGAGACAGGCGTGCTCTCCGCAGAAGCCGGTAGAGTCCCATGCCGAAAAGGCTTATGTGAAGGCCGGAGATCGCAAGGACATGAAGGATGCCGCTCTCGCGGTAGAGACTTTTCAGCTCCTCCGAGAGAAACCCTTTCTCTCCGAGAAGCATGGCTTTCATAATCCCGGCATCCTCTTCCGGAAGGCTCCTGTCGAGAACTCCGGAGAGGCGCCTTTTGAGAAGATACAGCGTATTCTGCAGCGGCGATGCCCGGCCTGAGACAAGCCTGAGTGCTGCATTGTCGAGCCGCAGGTTGATTCCGAGCGTCCGATAATAAAGGCGGCTGTCGAACTCCCCCGGATTTGTTCCGGGGGAAAAATTCCGGATTTTCCCGGACAGACAGACCCTGCACCCGATGGGCATAGAGTCATCCAGTGCTTCAAGATACTGCTCATCAGCAGTTTTCTCTTCTGCGGCCTGCTTTTCCGTTTCCTGTTTTTCCGTACTCAGCCTTTGCGGACTTTTCCCGGCCTTGGACGTAAAAATGGCAAGAGCTCCGTCAGGAACGGATGGAAAGCTGTCGCCGCGGGCGCTTTGAACTTGTTTGAGAGTGACGCGAAGAGACAGCGTACCGTCTTCTTTCCTCTTATATTCCTTGGACGCAACCCTGCCGGACAGGACTTTCACCTCCCCGTCAAAGGATTCATAGGAGGGATATCCGGGCGGAAACAGAAGAAGGAAAAGAAGCACAGAACCTGTAAACGCGAGAAGAAAAACAAAGAGGGGTCTTCTCAAAGATGTGCCTTCCGGCCGGTCACGATTCCCCGTCCTCGACGAGACTTAAATTCCGGTCGAAGACAGTCGTGAGCGGGATCTGTTCAAGAAACGACTGTGTTGTGTCGCCGTCAATGGAAATCTGGACTCTGCTGACAAAAGGAAGCTCTGTCAGCGAATCAACAATGGAATAGACTGCAACTTCGGCCGTAACCGAATACGGCTCTGTCATGAAACTTTTATCGAAATTCACATAGCAGACACCGTCGCGGGACGTGACATTGATAATGGCAGTCTCCGGATTAATCGTCGGATAAACGCCGTCTCCGTTAGGTCCCTTGAGCAGCTCTTCCACGATCAGCTTGTCCTTCGAAATATTGCTGTTATAGATGACCGTGCGATAGACACAGATCAGATGATCGCCCTTCTCATTGGCAAAATAAAGCTTGATCCGGTCCTTCTCGTACGAGTTGATGTCCTTGCCGAGATTGAGGATGAAATCCGAACTAGTCTCTGCCCCGACAGCAAGGCCGTCCTCTCCCGTCAGAGGGCTTCCCTCTATCGTTACTGCAACTCCGGATACGCCGGGCACTTCACAAATCGTGGATACGATGGCTGCTCTGGTAAGCGCCTCGCTCGTAACGCTCAATTCCTCATAGGCCTTGGAGAAATCTATGGTGACAATGCCATTGTCGATGCTGGTCCCCAGTACTTCGAAATTACTGATCGGAGCGGTGTAATCAATAGAATCGGAGGTAGAAAGACGCTCGAGGAACTCTTCGATGAGTGCCTCCGAATCCGATGAAACCGGCTGATAATCCACACTGGTAACCCCTGTTCCGGATTTGTCGAGGTAATAAATCTTATAGGTATTCTCTTCCCCGCTCTCTCCGGTTCCGGAATCAGAACTGTTCTCAGCCGAGCCGCATGCAGAAAGGCAGAATACCAGAACGGTCAACAATAATACAGCTATAAGACCTGTCCATCTTTTGTTATGCTTCATTTGTTTTTTCATTCTGCTTCTCTTCGTGAACATCTCCTGCGGCATCCGGTCTGTCCTTCTCCGTCGTTTCCTGCCCGCTCTTTTCCTCCATCTCACGGATTGCCGCATTGACCGCTGCCGTATCAATTGTCTTCGTCTCGGCAAGCTTCTCCATAGCGGTCAGTTCACCCGGCACACGGGTCTTGTCTTCTTTCTTTTCCTCCAACATTCCCGGCAGGGTGAAGAGATGAAGGAATTTCTTTCTCCGCTCGATTCTTGCCTCCGTGCGGCGCAGGCTCGCCTGTTTGCGGCGGATTTCGTCCTCCGTCTTCTTAAGGCTCTTCTCCAGCTGTGCATTCCGGGCGTTCTCGGAAGGATTTTTCTTCTTCACGATTGTCATCTTCGACTGGCCGGGCTCCGTGATGTACGTGAGCGGAATCCGCATTGTGAAAGCAGACCCTTCACCAAGCTTGCTCTTCACGCTGATTGAACCGCGGTGCAGAACAACTGCATTCTTCGTAATCGCAAGGCCAAGGCCTGTTCCGCCCACCTCTCTCGATCTCGACTTGTCAACACGGTAAAACCGGTCATAGATTTTATCGAGATCCTGCTCCGGAATACCGACACCGGTGTCCGATACGGAGACAGTGAAATTCTGGTGATCCGCATCAACGGCAACCTTGACCTTTCCGTTGTCCTTATTGTACTTGACGGCATTTTCAATCAGGTTTGTGAGAGCCAGTGATATCTTGACCTCATCCACCTCTGCCTTCACCGGCCGCTCGACCACCAGGGTGATCTCGATGCCCCGCTTCTTTGCCAGAGGCCGGATCCGCTTGCAGATCGTCTCCGTGAGCTCCCCGATGTCGACTGATGTGATATTCATATGAACGGCCTTGTTTTCCATCTTTGCAAGGTCCAGCAGATCGCTGACGATCTTGTTTTCGCGGTCGATCTCGGAGTCGATATCTTCGAGGAACTCCCGGTACATCTCCGGCGGGACATCCGTCTCGGAGAGCAGAGAATCCGCCAAAACCTTCATGGAGGCCATCGGAGTCTTCAGTTCATGCGAGACATTCGAGACAAATTCATTACGGCTCTCATCGAGGGCATTCAGCCTCGCCAGAACCCGGTTGAATGCGCCGACAATCTGCTCCGTCTCATAATAGGCCGGTTCCTGTACAGTTTCGTTTGAAATGCCTTCGCGGACTTCCCCGATATGCTGCGTCAGGCGGTCGAATGGCTTGACCAGCCGGTCGGAACCAAAAAATGCGATGACAAAGAGTACAAGAAGAACCAGTGCCTCGATCAGCACGGCCTGCTGGCTCAGGATTTTCCTCGTCTGTTCGATGGAATCCGTCGAGACAGACGTCAGCAGGACACCGCGGACGGTCTCGTTCTGAGAGCTTTCAGAGGACGAAACATCAAACGACTCGAGCGCTGCAGTCTCCACAATCGGTGTATACATCTCGATATAGCCGATTGTCTTGTCATAATTGGAGGAAGCGCCGGCCGATCCCTGCTGAAGGCATTTCACAACCTCAGGTGTTACGATGGTTTTTCCCTCTGCAATTCCATAAGTATCCTTGATGACTTTCAGATTGTTGTCGATTACAAGGACTCTGCCGTCATTCAGCGTAGAGAAAAGAGATAATTCCGCATTGACAGAATAGGAAGAAGGATCATTGATGTAGCCGTATGTGATGAGATGATTTGCAATGACGCGCATCTGCGTGCGCACTTCCGATGTGCGCAGGGAGACGGCTCTTGACCGGTATGCGGCCAGAATTCCGTACTGCACCAGAAGACAGGGAATAAGACCGCTCAAAAATATGATAATAAAAATCCTCGTCCGAAGACTCCGCAGAATCTTCGAACGGCGATACCAAAGTTTCAGCTTTTTCCACATGTAAACAGATTCAGATTCTGCCCTGAAGAAGGGCTGTTAAACGAAGACGCCGATGAAAGACGGAAACCGCATATCCGCCTCCCTGTATCGTACAGGACTCATTCCTGATAATAATAACCGATGCCCCATTTTGTCTGAACATACTTCGGCTCAGACGGGTTCGGCTCAATTTTCTCGCGGAGCCGCCGCACATGTACATCGACTGTGCGCACATCTCCGAGAAAATCCTGTCCCCAGATGGCGGTGAGAAGTTCTTCTCTGCCATAGACCTTGCCCGGATGACGGACAAGCAGTTCGAGAAGCTCAAATTCCTTCGAAGTCAGATTGATTTCCCGGCCGGAGATGGAAAGCCGGCGGTTATCACAGTCAAGCCGCAGCTCTCTGCTCTCGATCACATTGGATTTCGGCGCTTCCGGCTGTCCTGCTTCCTTCCTGGACGCGGATGTCCGGCGCATAATGGCCTTGATGCGCGCCTTGACCTCGAGGACATTGAACGGCTTCGTGATGTAATCATCTGCGCCATAATCCAGACCGAGAATCTTGTCCATGTCCTCGCTCTTCGCGGTCAGCATGATGATCGGAACATTCGAGAACTCGCGGATTTGCTGACAGACCTCAAAACCATCCATTTTGGGAAGCATGACGTCGAGAAGAATAATATCGTAGTCATTTCCCTTCGCCTTCGCGAGGGCCTCTTCCCCATCGTATGCCGTGTCCACCTGATAGCCATCCTGCATCAGGCTGAACCGCAGTCCCTTCACAATCAGTTTCTCGTCATCAACAACCAGTATTTTAGCCATTCCGTCCTCGTTCAGTACCACAGCCGCTCTGCATTTTCTTTCTCAGATCATTATACCCCATCATGGATAGGAATGACCGCTAAATGTTAAGAAAATATTACAGGGCGTGCAGCCTTTCTCACTCTGCCGTGATCTTATCCTCGATCTTACTGTAGACTCCCTCTTTAATGCCGGTTATGTTCATGATCTCTTCTTTCGTCCCGAATCCGCCGTTCGTCTTCCGGTATTCCAGAATTGCATCCGCCTTGCTCTCTCCGATGCCGGGAAGTGTCATGAGCTCCTCACGCGATGCCGTGTTGATATTGATCAATCCTCCGCTGCCGGAACCTCCTTTCGTGTCTCCTTTGGTCCCGGTTCCGGAGTCTCCCCTGTGAATCACGCCGAAACTTTCTGTGTTCACGCCCTCCGTACTCTTCCCCGAACCGGACAATTTCCCGGAGGATTGGCTGTTTTCTTCTTTTCCCCCGCTGCTTCCTTCTGCTGTGCTGCTGCCCTCCGCATCTGCACCGCTCTCTTCTTTTGCAGGGATGCGGATGACATCTTCATCCCCGAGAATCAGCGCAAGATTCACATAGGATGTGTCCGCGTCCGCCCTGAAACCGCCGGCTGCTTCAACGGCCTGATAGACCCGCGCACCTTCCGGAAGCCTGTAGACGCCTTCCTTTTCCACAGCCCCGCTCACAAAGACGCAGATCAAAGGAGCTGTTTTCCCGGCACCAGAGGAGCCTTCTTCGGGAGCAGATGAGGAGACCCCGGCGGATACGCCGCCGGCCGCCTCAGAGGGCTCCGAAGAGAAAGCTGCCGTCAGATCCTCTTTCTCTCCCTGCACATCTCTTGCAGGAAGCGTTTCTTTCTCTCCCAGGATATCCTCCCCGCTGCGGTAAACACCGGAGCTTTCGACTTCCACGCCGCTCCCCGCACTGCACACAGCTCCGATAATACAAACTGCGATAACAACAAAGGACAGACCCAGCCATCCGGATCTGTCCTTGAGAAATTGCATCACTTTCGATCGTCCGATCGTAGTTTCTTTCTTCATTGCACAGCCTCCGCTCAGGAGTGCCCCGCCGTGCGATGAGTCTATTTTATGCAGGGAAAGAACGAAAGTCAATTGCCGTCGTCCTGTCCGTTCGAGAGCATGATCGGTTCCGGGCTGTCGATTGCCTCCACCGTGTAAGATTCATCCCCGGTGAGCTGAATCATGAGCTGTTCATCGAGGCTCTTCAGGGATTCGTTCGGGTCCGCTCCGTTCCAGACATTTTCCATGGTATTCTCCAGCAGTATCCAGAAATTTCCGGTTCCGCTGATTTTTGACTCACATTCCGAACTCTGGTATGCCGAGACAAAACCGTCTGCGTGAGAATCACTGTAGGTGACTCCGTTCCGGCAGAGCAGGTAACCTGTCCGGTCAAAGAAATCCGAGCTCTGGTCCTCATTGAGGAACGCGGCAAAATCCTCCGCTCCCTCCTGCTTTTCAGAATAGCCGTTGATGACAAGGCAGTTTGTGACAGCGATGCCGCGCGTTCCGAGTGTATCCGTGATGTCCGGGAGCGGTACTGCTCCGTAATTCTGAAGCGTGCCTGCTGCATCCTGCTGCCCGGAATCTCCTGCATCGGACGACTCTGCAGAAGTCTCCGAAGAAGACTCCGAGGAAGCATCCGAAGAAGCCTCCCCTTCTGTGTCAGAAGCCGCGCTCTCCGTTTCGTCTCCGCCCGCCGATGAAGAGATTTTCTCCGACAGCGTCTTCAGTGCATCCGTCGTCGCCACCGTGAAAACACTTTTCCCCTGTGCGAAGTCGTCCAGAATATCGCTGTAGCTGTTCTCATCCGTATCGAGTGAGAAGTACTGGTTCAGCTGCTGAAAAACCTGCAGCGCAGAGATGGTGTCTGCATTGTAGATGTCGATCTTGTCCCGGTCATCCCCGCACTCGCCGCCGAGATCGGAGCTTTCCCCGATGAAATAATAGTTATAGAAAATATCGCCTACATCCCAGCTGAAAACACTCGTCACGCCTTCCGGTGCATCATAATTGCCCGCAAAATCAATAATATCCTGGATCGTACTGGGAACCGTCTCCTCCAGCGACTTTCCTGCCTTGTCGGCAAAGCTCTGAAGGTAGTCCGCGTTGTACAGCAGCGCCGCCGTCTCAAAATAAAACGGATAGGCGACCCTCCTGCCCTGATACGTCACCGAATTAATCGCAGTCTGCGGGTAAAAAAGTGTGTTTTCAAAAACTGACGAATTGCTGACTTCCGCGGCAAGTCCCGCGCGATAAGCTCTTCCGAGGGAATTGTCTGCGATGATGTAAAGATCCGGCATATCCGACTCCGCCTGCACGGACGCTGTATTTACAGCCTGCAGGAAGTCCGTTCCGTCCTTATACTCCGGTTCAATGCGGTAATCCCGGTTTTCGCTGTTATAGGCGACCGCGATCTCGTTGAGGTAATCCGTGAGAGCATCATCACTGTACCACAGGTACAGTGTCTCCTTGCTCCGCGAGAAAAGAGAACTGGTCTGCTCCTGAGCTGTGTCAAGCGCATGCCCGGGACCGGCAGCCCAGATAAGACCTGCAAGAAGGGCGGCAATCAGCGCCACCGAAATAATTTTTGTCCGTAAACTCATGAGAATCTGTCCGCTTTCTTACGCTTCGATGGCTGCCGATAGAATTTCCGCCATCTCGTCGATCTCCTTTTCCGTCACAATAAGCGGCGGCACGAAACGGAGAATATTCGGGCCGGCATTGATGAGAATAAGGCCGTTCTCCATCGCACGGTCGATGATGCCGCGGACCGGGCGGTCAAACACCAGTCCCTGCATCAGGCCGGACCCGCGGCGCTCCGTGATACAGTCAAAACGATCTTTCAGTCCGTCCAGTGTCTTTTCCAGATACGGCGCCACATCGCGGACATGTTCCACCAGATGTGTGCTCTCATAAAGATCCAGTACCTTGTTGATGGCGGCACAGGCAAACGGGTTGCCGCCGTAGGTCGTTCCATGATCGCCGGCTGTAAGAGAATGCTCCGCGACATGCTCCGTCATGAGAAAGGCGCCGACCGGAACTCCGCATCCAAGCGCTTTGGCCGTCGTCATAATGTCCGGCTTTACGCCGAATTTCTGCCATGCGTACATATAGCCGGTGCGGCCCATGCCGCACTGAACCTCGTCGAAAATAAGGAGAATATCTCTCTGTGTGCAGAATGCGCGGAGGCTCTCCAGGAATTCCTTGTTCGCCGGAATAAGGCCGCCCTCCCCCTGCACGACCTCAAGGATAATAGCCGCAGTTTTTGCGTCGCACTTCTCCTTTACGGATTCGAAATCGTTCATCTTCCCGAAGCGGACATCGCAGACCATCTGTCCGAACGGCTCGCGGTAATGTGCATTCCCGGTGACGGCGAGTGCGCCGTATGTGCGCCCGTGGAAGGAATTTTCGAGAGCCACGATATTGTGATTTTCATCCTTGTCCTTCAGCCATGCATACTTCATCGCGGCCTTGAGCGCCCCCTCGTTCGATTCCGCGCCGGAGTTTGTGAAGAACACGCGGTCCATTCCGGAAATTTCCTTCAGGCGCTTTGCCGCGCGGATGCACGGCTCATTGTAGAAATAATTCGAGGTGTGGATGATCTTATCAATCTGCGCCTTGAGTGCGTCATTGTATTCTTTGTTGTTGTATCCGAACGCAAAAACGGCGATGCCGGCCATAAAATCAAGATATTTCTTCCCGGTGACATCATAAAGATACATTCCGTCGCCGCGGTCGAGCACGACCTGATAACGATTGTACGTATGAAGGAGATCCCGCTCCGCCTCATCGATCATCTTTTTCTCTTCTTCTAATGTCGCTGCCATAGTCTTCCTTTCCGGCCGGAAAAACGGCCGTATGAATTCCGGAGAAATTTCCTCAGGCCTGCTGTGAAATCTGCTTTCTCCGATTGTACTCTCCCCGAACGGTTCTGTCACCAGAACGGCCGGACCTTTGCGGGCGCTCTGCCGTTCCGGCGGCGTTCCTGCCCCGAATCTTCTCTGTCACCAGAGCTTGCCGGACAGCACTCCGAGCGGCTCACTGAAGCGCTCATAGAGCCCGTCCTCCGATATGTCCGTCCCAGTTTTTTCGTTCCACATCATATACACTGCGCCGGGCATGCGGCTCGAATACGCGGGAATCGTGATCACGGTGCCGTCCTGTTCGAAAACATTCGGCTCCCACGTGTCCTTAAGATAATCCATATCAAGCCGGTCGTATCCGCCGCCCGGAATGATATACAGATGCGAGCTCATGGAATTGATGACGGAAAAGCCGTCTTCATACAGTTCTTCCGGATTCTGCCAGACAAACTGCCACACCTGCATCTGCACATCGGTCGATACAGACTGGGGATCCGCGCCGTACCAGTCAAAACTTCCCCATGCCCGGACGGTGATGTCCGGATCGAGCCCGGATACCGTATTCGCGATGGTGTTGAAGTAGTCAACATAGTCGCTTCCGCTGCCGTAATACTCATCCATCCCGATTCCGACAGTCTTTGCATCCGCAAAGGTTTTTCCGTCACCGACGTATTCCGTCCAGATTTCCTTTCCAAGCTCTGCCGCCTCCGGGTCTGAGAGATCAAGTTCATCGGCGCTCCCCGCCTCATCGCCCAGAATCAGCTCCGGAAATACCTTTGTGAACGCAAGGGAATGTGCCGGCGTGTCGATTTCCGGAACGATCCGGACGCCGTAATCCGCAGCCCAGCTGATGAAATCTGCAAACTCTTCCTTTGTATAGAAGAAATCCTCAGATGTGATGCTCTCCCCGTCCTTGTTCCGTATATCGGAGGCAAGCCGGAAGCCCGACTGCAGGGAAAGCGCTCCTTCGACGGTCCCGTCATAACCGCTCTGTGCAATAGTCTCGTTGTCGTTGAGATGCACCTGCAGCTCATTCATCTTCGCGCCGGAGAGAGCGATGACCAGTTTTTTCAGAAAATCCAATGAGATTTCCCGTCTGCCGACATCGATGCCGAACCCGCGGACCGAATATCTGGGATAATCGCGGATGCATCCGGCAGGAATGTTCCCGTCCCCGGCTCCCTGCAATATTTTTTCGAGCGTTATTTCTGCCCAGCGGAGTCCCTGGACCGAGCCCGCCGTAAGATAGATGCCCTTCCCGTCCGAGGCAAGATCGATGCTGTATCCTTCCTCCCCGGAGACCGAGGCAAAGCATTCAAACGGCGTGGTTCCATCCTCATCCGCAAGCTGCAGTGCAATCAATGAAACCTTTGACTCCTGCTCTTCCGGATTTTCTTCCGGCAGAGCAGATGCTCTCTCCACCGTGAATCCGGCCTCTTTCAGCTCTTCTGCAAAAATGTCAGCATTTCCTGAAAGATCTCCGCTCTGCGAAGAAGGAAGAACGAGTTTCACCGCATCTGAAAGGACAAAGCCCCCGCCGGATGGTCTCCATTCGCGGACACTCACCCCGTCCGGAAGCGTTGTTTTCTCATCTGCTTCCTCTGCGCCTTCTTCTGCCGCTGCGTTCTCTCCCGCGGCAGCCGAGGCAGGGATTGTGATCTTCATGCCGGGAAGATCCGTCGCCACGCTTCCGCTGATCAGACGATATCCGACTTCGACTTCTACATCCGCGATTGTGTCCGCAATCCGGCCGCGGCTGTCAATGATGGACTCAAGGTCCGCGCCCGCGAATTCAAGCCGGTATCCGTCCGGAACCGACGGCGTTTCCAGTATACGCTCCGTGCCGGCGGAAACCTCCGGATTTCTTACCACGAAAGAGTCCTCTACGCCGGAATACACTTCCATCTCAAGAACCGATACATTCTGATAGTAGAGCGTGGCATCCGCTTCGTTCCGCAGTACATCCGTCACATGCAGTCTCAGATACCGTCCCGTCACAGGAGTGTCAAAACGGATTTCGTCCTCCTTCGATACCGGAGGGGTGTCAAAGGATGCTGCCGTCTGCCATGTTTTTCCGTCATCGGAGACTTCAATGGCGTACTTCGAGGCATTGCAGCGCTCCCAGTAAATGCGGACGACTCCGAATGTCTCCGTCTCCCGGAACTTTGCCTCCACATAGTGATCGCACTTCTCCCGGTCATTTTCCGAAGACCACCGGAGCGTATCATCATCCCGGATCCCATCATTCACGTATTTGGCCAAAAGCTTGTTGTTCTCCGTGCTGTCCGCAGAAATGCGCACGCCCGGAAGAAGCATCAGATTTTCGCCGGCGATATCGACGCGGACACCGTCCTCTGTGGACTCCGTGTCAAGGACCGTCACATCCTGGGTCTGCGATGTTACACTGCTTCCGTTCTGTGTCGCCTGCGAAAGTGCCTTATGCCCCATGAAAAAGACAAGCCCGATGCACGGAATGACATACACGACGAGAATTCCAAAGAGCCAGAGAATCTCTCCCGGATCTTTCTCTCCCCGGCCGCTTTTCACTGCCGCATTCTTTTTCTTTCTGCGGCGGACGCATAGAACAATCAGCACCGTCAGTGCGGCCGCCGAAACAAGAATCCCGGCGTTCAGTCCGTCCGGAATAAACACAATGCGGATTGTATTAAGGCCTTTTTCTGTGCGGATTCCCATGAGCCCGCCGAGGACCTCCGCGGGTTTTACCGTTTTCCCGTTCAGCGTCACGTGATAACCGTATGTCTCCACGATCGGAAGCACGACCGTGTCTCCGTCTCCGGCGTCATCGATCCGGATGTTGAGAAGAGACCTCGACTCATCGTCGCTTATCTCCGCATCGCTCAGTACACGGGCATTCGCGCCGTCCTCTGCATTCTCCCCGTACAGGATCTCTTCGAAAGCCTTCTTCCAGATGCTCTCATCCACGGCAAGAAACGAAACATTATCCTCCGACGGTGCTGCACCCCCATCTCCGCGTATCCGCACCGTAACATCGCTGTCCTCAAAGATGCCAAGATCGATCAGCACAGAAGGTGCCTCTGCCGCGCTGTCACCGTCGTAGGAGAGCTTCTCTCCGTTCACAAAGACGGTGAAATCTTCGGATGGTGTTTCCGTCTCGAGGTACAGATGCTTCTTCCCGTCCGTATGAATTTCATATTCCCCGTCAAAACTTACCTCGCTCCCCTCTATTACCTCTGCCGCGTCTTCCTGTCCCGTGAGGATCTGAGAAAGTTTTTGCTGCCGTGTGACCGCCGAGTCTTCCGAAATGGCAAGGTCTCCCGCCGATGCTTTGAAAAGAAGCGGTTCATTCAGAACAAAGTCCGAAATAACCGTGCCGCCGGTCTCATCCGTCGCAACCCAGTACGTGTAATAACCGAAGTTTTGAAGAAAACGCTGCGTCCGGTCCGAGAGAGTCGGGAGATACGCGGTGAGCGTCGAGGCACGGCTCACCAGCGCAAAATCGCGCGGCATGTTTCCTTTCGCATCCGTCCGCATGAAAATCCGACTGCCGGTGTAAAGAGGGCCTTCCTCCCTGCCGCTCTTCACCGCATCTTTATTCCAGCCGGAAAGCTCCTCATAGGCCTCTTCATTCATCTGCCGGACCTGATTCGACTCCGGGAGGAAGAAGAAAAGTCCGTAACAAAGCCCGGAAGCCAGCGCCGGAATGGTGAGAAGCACCGCAAAAACTTTCTTTCCGCGCGAACCGGAAAGAAACCTTTTCTTTCCGCAGGAAGCGGAAAGCAACCTTTTCTTTCCGCAAAAAGCGGAAAGAAGCCTTTTCTTTCCGCAAGAAGCGGAAAGAAACCTTTTCTTTCCGCAGGAAGCGGAAAGAAAAGGGAAGGCACCATTCGTGATCAGGAATGAGCCGGCCGTAAGGAGCGCCAGGATTCCGGCCACCATGCATGTTTCCGTCCGGCATGTGAGACTGATGGCGAGCGTTGAAAACGCATTGGAAATCCTCTCCTGCCAGCGGACTGACAGAGCGATGCCTGCAAGAAGCAGCGCAGTTCCAAAGATACAGAATAATCCCTTTCGGATTTGTCCGTGCGCTCCGGCATCTCTGCTCCCGTGCGCAGACTTTTCCCGGTACAGAGCCGCACACAGGCACTCTGCGCTGAGAAGCACCATATAGGCATAACGGACCGGAAAGCAGCGGTAGGATCCGAGATGCCAGATGAGGTTGGCCGGCTGCAGAAGGACTGTAAGAAAAAGAAAGAGGACCCATGCGCGGTAAAACCGTACCTCTTTATTCCCGCCTGCGGTCATCGGACCGGCGTCCATGATCCCATTATCCGCCGCAGTCGTATCTAACGCATTCTCTGCCGCTGTCTTTTCTGCCGCAGCTGTATACGCTGCGGTTTCTGCTTCCCATGTTTTTCTCTGCCTGCGGACCGATCCGGAAGTTTTTGCGCTCTTCCGCCCCCTTCTTCTGCTGTGCCCGATTCTCCCGGGGAGAAGGCAGAGCATCAGGGCGAAAACCGCCGGGTGGAAGATATTGAAAATCCGCTCAAAAAGATCGTCGAGGCCGTGCTGCTGCATGACGCCGATGTACGATGCCGTATACCCGGAGCGGGCGGAAGTAAGAAGGGTGCAGATATTCGGGATCAGGACTGCCGCCGATAGAGCCACTCCCAGGAGCGAATAGAAAACCAGGCGGCGGAAGCGTTCTTTTTTCTCCTGCTGCGGGACAAGAATATGAAGATAGAATCCGTATCCGAAGAAGACAAATAGGCAGGTTTCAAATCCGAGCTGGATGCTGAGCGCGATCTGATAAGCGAGCAGAACAGAGTACAGCGCGCCTCTCCCCTTCTTTTCCATCCGCCGCAGGGCGATAAGGAACAGCGGGAGAAGAACGACGAGATATTCCCATTTGATGATCTGATAATTATAAAAGACGTATCCCGACAGCCCGTAGGCGCAGGAGAGCGAAAGGATGACAGGGTCCGAATCCGGAAAGGTTTCTTTCAGGAACAGTGCCGCCGAGGCGGAGGCCGCCGTCATATACAGAAGAAGAAGGAGGTTTACCGAAAGGTAAATGTTCTCTCTCCCGAAAAGGAGCAGCACGTAATTGAACGGGTTGAGAATTTCATTGATCGTATCCGCATAGAGGTTCAATCCGCCGGCAATGCGGATATCGCCGAAAAGATTCTCTTTGCCCGTCACACAATCGAAGAAATGATACAGGAGAGGCGTGTACTGGGAGAAAAGGTCCTCCACGATTACAGACCCTTTTCCAAACGGCCAGAACCCAAAGAGACCAAAGAGCAGACAGGAAAGAGCCGCCGTGAATACGGCTGCTTCGAGAGGAATTCTGCATTTCAGGCCTCTTTTTTTCTTTTCCAAACTTAATCTCCTTCGGATCCAACTCCCGGAATATTGTCGGGATAAAATCCAGGGATTATTTATCATCCCTGGATTCCTACATTGCGCACCAGACTGCGGTCATCAGAACCGACAGAAACGAAAAAACTGCCGTAAGAAGGGCCGCAAAGACCCGGAGCGGCTTCTTCATGGACCCGTACACAATTCCCGCCCCCGCCGCGGTCGGCACCAGTGTGACCGTGATATAGCGGAAATTCATACTGCACTGCTGCGGATAATCATAAACAAACTTAAGATAAAACAACATCGTCACCGCATACGTGAGAAGAAGCAGGATGCGGTCGTATCTGCGGACGCCGTAATGCACGCCCCGCACGAGGAGGGCATCCAGCATAGCGATGAAGGAAATGACGGCGGGCAGCGCGCCGGCCGCCATCAAAAGGAGCGCCAGAATTTTGACGGTGCGGCCGGCCCCGGCCATATCCCACTCCCCGAGGACGGAGGTGCGGAAGATCTGAATCCAGGTATTATAGCCGCAGCCGATCCTGCCCTGCCGCAGATTCGAGACGAGCTCAGAACAATCCGGGAGCAGGAACCGATACACCGCAGGAACGTTTCCCACATACTGCCAGGAATCCTCCGGCAGAGTGTAGACCCAGACGAGGGGTACTCTCCAGCGCACGTAATTATAGAGATAAAACCAGAGCGAAAGCGGGCATGCGATCAGAAGAAAAACCGCCCACTGACTGACAATCTTTCTGCGTCTTCCAGCCTGCTTTGCAAAAATGTAAAGGAAAGCCGCGCCGACCGGCAGCGCCATCTCGGCCACATTCTGCTTTGTCATCACCCCGAGGCCGAACCACAGAGCAAGAAATACGATCGTCCTCCACTCCTGCGCACGGCACCACCGCATGGTCTCATAGAGAATGAGTACCGTAAACAGCAGTCCTCCGCCGTCGTTGTTGACGCTTCCGGAAAGCAGGATGAGTGCGGGATGAAACGCAAAAACTGCTGCAGCCAGCCGCTCTCCCCGGCGGTCCATCGGCAGAAGCCCGAGAATGCGGATAAGAAAAACAAGCGTAAGAACCGACGAGATAAACGGAATGATCTGAATACTCTCCTCGAGCACTGCCGTATTGCCGATAAAGAGCGATGCAAACCGAAGCCAGAGCGCCGACACGGCGTAATGAAGCGGCGGGTGGTTGAACTGATAGACACTCGTCGGATCAAAGTCCATGCAGGGCAGATGCCCGCTCTCATAAACATACTGTATATAGGCAAGATGCCCGCCTGAAACCGTGTGGCCCGCCGCAAGGTCGATCTCACCGATATCGTACTGCCGTTCATAAATTGTGGAAAAAAGGCAATAGAAAAAACGGAGCAGAATTCCTGCCCCTGCAATGGTAAGAAGCCCCGCATCTTTCCGTGCAGAACCTCCGGCCCTGCCGGCCATTTTCTTTCTGCCCGCTGTTTTGTCCATTATAAAGTGTCCCTGTCCTCATCCGGATAGAACATGGTTCCGATACCTTTATCGGTGAAGATTTCCAGCAGCATACTGTGCGGAATCCGGCCGTCGAGGATATGAACCCGGGAGACGCCTGCCCGGACCGCGTCCGTGCAGTTCTCCAGTTTCGGAAGCATGCCTCCTCCGATCGCGCCGTCCCGGATCAGCGAATCCGCCTCCAAGACAGACATGCGCGAGATGAAGGTCGACTTGTCATTAAAATCACGGTAGACGCCCTCGACATCCGTGAGAAAGACAAGCTTGTAGGCGCCGACCGCCTTCGCAATTGCACAGGCGGCATCATCCGCATTGATGTTGTAGGAGCGGAACTCATCGTCAAAGCCCACCGGGCACACAACCGGCAGATAGTCGGACTCCATCAGATCATGGAGCACCTTCGGATTCACGCAGTCAATCTCGCCGACATAGCCGATGTCCTGCCCGTCCGAATATTTCCGGTGCACATGCAGCAGATCTCCGTCCTTGCCGGAGATGCCGACAGCCCGGATGCCGAGCTGTTCAATCATCGAGACGAGCTGCTTGTTCACCCGGCCGAGCACCATCTCGGCGATCTCCATCGTGGATTCATCCGTCACGCGGAGTCCGTTCACAAACTTCGGCTCTCCGCCGGTTTTCTCGACCCACCTGCTGATGGCCTTGCCGCCGCCATGGACGATGATGGGGTGAAATCCGACGAGTTTCAGCAAAGTGACATCTTTGATGACATTCTTCTGCAGCTCCGGGTCCTTCATCGCGGACCCGCCATACTTTACGACGATGATCTTGCGGTTGTATTTCTGAATGTAGGGAAGCGCCTCAATCAGCACCTCCGCCTTTCTCTGTGCCTCGTCAACTGTTGTTTCCATCTGAAGATCCTCTCCTGTCTGCTTTCCCATGGATTTATTTTCTGCCTGCCGGCGGAGCCGCTGCCATGTAAATCCCCGGAAGCCATGAAAGAAACAGTGCCCATACATAACGCAGATCATTCGCGACCGGCGTCGAAAGCAGAACCGTTATGAGAACGCCGAGCGGCAGCATATAGACATACGCAGTTCCAAGTGACAGCGCCGCTGTACCCGTCCGGGCATGTCCCCTGCGCACATACCGGTGCGCACGGACTGTCAGGACAATCATGGATGCGGCAAGCAGATAAAAGTTGTAAGCCGCACACCAGGCATACGTATACACCTGCGTAAAATTGTTCAATATATTATACATGAAAATGACCGCTGCATACGGAAGATGGTACGTCCGCACAAGTCCGATGTCATTTTCCTGTACCTCGGAAGAATATCCGGCCTTTGTCCCAATCGTCGGCATATAGTAGCCGTAGGTCTGGTCATACCAGGCCTTCCTATAGCATTTCGGATTCCGGAGCCCGATCCGCAGGTAGACCGCGGCATACCGGAACGGATGCGCCTTAATCTTCTCTCCGCCCCCGCTCTGCCGCACGAGATCCTTCGTGGCGTCGGCGAGCCATGTATCGTGCATATCTGCGGCCTTCGTCACGTCCATCACTTCGGAAAGAACCGCATATTCATCCTCCGTGATAAGCTCATGCTCTTCGTCCTTCTCGTCTTCGATGACAGTGTAGGTCACCTGCTGCAGCGGGATCGAAAGCGCCTCCGTGAAATCCGCCTTTTCCACCCCACAGACGTTCTGAATCGGCCCATTCCAGAGGATCGTGCACAGAATGACGAGAACGGAAGGCACAAGAAGACGGCGGAATCGTCTCCAGTCTGCCAGTGCAAAAACAAGGATGAAAATGCACCATGCGATGAATCCGTTCGACCGCAGCAGACTCACAAGAAGAGAGAGAACAAAGAAAAGAATCCGCGCTCCCGGCGTCCACACAGCCTGACGGCGGCAGCGGTGCCACACATAGACGAACAGTACAAGAACCGCGGCTCCGAACGGAACATCCTTCCACATCGTGATCGAGTAAACTGCGCAGTACGGGCACAGAAAGAAGAACATCCAGCACAGCACGAGAAACCACCGCGGAGCAAGTTCCTTGCGCAGCATCGTGAGCACAGCCTGATAGCACACGCATAAGAATCCCATCTGCAGGAGCGAATAGACCGCATTCCCGCGGTTCACATCCCCTCCCCTGATCCTCATGCAAAGTTCGATGAAGAGCGTGTGCAGAAACGGGTGCTGACTGTTGTACGGCACAAGGTGCAGTGCCTGTCTGATCTGCCAGATGGAATCCGGCGTTGTCACTCCCGGATAAAACGCGAGAAAGTACGGAAGATAGCACAGGAACCCGACTGCTCCCCAAAGAAGCGGGGAAGCAAATGCATTATGAAGTTTTGCGTGTTTCTTTTTTGCTGCCATACCTGCGGCCCGGGCTGCTCCCGGATAATGCTCAGGGATAGATCCAATCTGTCTGAATACATCCGGGGAAATATCGAAAATAACCGGAATTCCTGAAGAATTCCGGTATATCCGATTGATACGTTTTATCCGGCTTAAGTCAAATCTGCGCTGATTCATTTAAGAGCGGTAATCCGCATTGATTTTTACATAATCATACGTGAGATCACAGCCCCATGCTGCCGCCTCTGCATTTCCCTCATGCATATCCGCCGCGATGGTCACTGCCTTTCCCGAAAGAAGGGCCGTGGCTTCTTCCTCGCTGTAATCCGCTGCGCGTCCGTTCGAAAAGATAAGCATCTTCCGGTATCCAGGGTTCTTCTCGTCTCCGTCAAAACTCCCGCACGGTCCGCTGATCATCGCCTCATCCGGAAGATAATCCGCCTTGTTGTCTGATTTACTGCTGCCGTCACCGGTGCCGATAAAATAAAGATCTACCTTGTCCGGATCAAAGCTCACACCGGAATAACCGAGCGCACAGAGAATGCGCCCCCAGTTTGCATCCCGGCCGAAAATAGCGGCCTTCGTGAGACTCGAGCACACGACGGATTTTGCGAGAATCTTCGCATTCTCCTCTGTATCCGCATGAAGGACACGCATTTCGATGATCTTCGATGCCCCTTCACCGTCGCCCGCCATCGTTTTGGCGAGCCGTTCCGTCAGCATCCGGAGAGCTTCGGAAAACGTCTGAAAGTCCTCTCCGTCCCCGGTGATCTCCCTGTTGCCGGCCAGTCCGTTTGCCATCACGACACAGGTGTCGTTCGTGGACGTATCTCCGTCGACGGAAATCATGTTGAAGCTGTTATTTACTGCCCTGTGAACTGCGAGGTCAAGACACTCTCCGGATATGGCGGCATCTGTCGTGATGAAGCAGAGCATGGTGCACATATTGGGGTGAATCATGCCTGACCCCTTGCTCATGCCGCCCATCGTGATCTTCGTCCCGTCCGACAGACGGAAGGTGCATGCACATTCCTTGGCAATGGTGTCAGTTGTCATGATGGCCCGTGCAGCCGCTGTTCCGGCATCCGCGCCGGCTGCTTCCTCTCTCGGGGAAAATGCGTTTCCTTTTCCGGTCCCGATCTCTGATGCGAGCTCTTCAATGCCCGCCTTCACCCTGTCCATCGGAATGGGCATGCCGATGACACCGGTCGAGCCGAGCAGCACCTGCTTCTCCCCGATTCCGAGAACACCGGCGGCTTCCTCTGCCTCCGCGGCGCACATGGAAAGGCCTTCCCTTCCGGTGCAGGCATTTGCAATGCCGGAATTCACTACGACCGCCTGCACGCTCCCACCATTCTTTACGATGTCACGGTCCCAAAGGACAGGGGATGCCTTTACAACATTCGAAGTGAAGGTGCCGGCCGCCGTGCACGGAGCCTTGCTGTAAATCATGGCCATATCCGTGCGTCCCTGATACTTAATTTTTGCTGCTGCCGCTGCAGCAAAAAAACCCTTCGCAGCGGTCACGCCGCCGGCAGTCATTTCTATTGCACTCATAATATCTGTCCTTCTTTATGGAATCCTTTATACCCGTACGTATGGAACACTTTCTGTCCCTGCTTCTTTATTTTACTCTTTATTGACCTCTGCATGCTTTGTATGGAGGATTGTACTGCAAATATCACTTTCCGACAAAACGCGTGATGTTCTCGTCGTTGAGGATGAAGTCATAGCTGTTGACATCACTCCGCTTCGTCCATCCGATGCGGTTCCAGAAAGCATTTCCGATGTCATTGTCCGTAAAGGCAATCAGACTGATCTTATTGATTCCGCGCTCCTTGAGCGCGTACATGCACCGCGCGACCATCGCCGATCCGATGCCTTCCTTGCGGTAATCGCTCCGCACACACACATGATACAGGCATCCCGTGCGTCCGTCCTCACCGCAGAGAATCGCCCCGACAATCTCTCCCCGCTCGTTTTCAGCGACTACGGAAAGACCCGGATTGCGCCGCAGAAACCTGTCCACCCCGGCCCTGGAATCGTCAATCGAGCGGATTCCGAAGCCCCGGATCTGTTTCCAGAGCCGGTAGACTTCCTCATAATCATCAATGGACATCGGATAAAACCGGACCGAACCCGGCACCTTTTTTTCTTCCTCCGAGATAATTTCTGCCCGGCGAATTTCCGCTCTTTTCCATTTTTCGTCCGCCGTCAGCGTCTCCGGAGCTGTCTCCGGGCAGGTAACATTCTTCATAATAATAATACAATCCCCGGCTTTGCCCTGCAGCTTTGCCTGCAGATCTGTCTGCTTTTCTGTTCTGCCCCGGCACCGGTTTTCTTATGGATTCCGTTTCCGGCTGCTGCGGGACAATCGTTTCTGGGAAGCATTTTCCGTTTGTTCGGAGCAGTTTCCGTCTTTCATTGGATGCAGTTCCAAATATACTACCGTACTGTACTACCGATCTGAATAATATTCAATAATTATTTCATTTTTATGCAAAAATGAATTTAAATGAAGTTATTGTGCCCGAAAAATGTATATTTTTTCACTTGCAAGTGCATAAACAGGGGTGTATATTCATTTCGTCAGTAAGGAACACATTGCCGTCAGAAATTCTGACGGTGTTCCATATTAATAAATCTTACATCCGGACGGAGGTTCATCTCATGGCAGACATAAAGGAAAAAGTTGTTCTCGCATATTCCGGCGGTCTTGATACGACCGCGATCATTCCCTGGCTGAAGGAGACGTACGGCTACGACGTCATCGCCTGCTGCGTCAACGTAGGTCAGGAATCCGAACTCACCAATCTCGATGAAAGAGCCGCCGCTTCCGGCGCCTCCAAGCTCTATGAGCTCGACTGTGTCGATGAATTCGCAGATGAATACATTGCCCCCTGCATTCAGGCACACGCTGTATATGAAGACAAATATCTCCTCGGCACTTCGATGGCGCGCCCGCTGATCGCAAAGAAGCTTGTCGAAGTCGCCCGCAAGGAGAACGCGGTTGCCATCTGCCATGGTGCTACTGGCAAGGGCAATGACCAGCTCCGCTTCGAGCTCGGCATCAAGGCCCTTGCTCCGGATATCAAGATCATCGCTCCCTGGCGTGATCCGAAGTGGACGATGCAGTCCCGTGAGGATGAAATCAACTATATCCGACAGCACGGAATTTCGCTTCCGTTCTCTTCCGAGGACAACGCCTACAGCCGTGACCGCAACCTCTGGCACATCAGCCATGAAGGCCTCGAGCTTGAGAACCCGGCCAACGAGCCGGACTACGATCACCTTCTCGTGCTCACCACGCCGCCGCAGAAGGCCCCGGATAAGGAGACAAAGATTTCCATCGACTTTGAACACGGCGTTCCGGTCGCTCTGAACGGCGAGAAGATGAAGCTCTCGGACATCATCCGGGCACTCAACAAGCTCGGCGGCGAGAACGGAATCGGCATCATCGATATCGTCGAAAACCGTGTTGTCGGAATGAAGAGCCGCGGCGTCTACGAGACTCCCGGCGGAACCATTCTCTATGAGGCGCATCAGCAGCTGGAGGAACTGATCCTCGACCGCAAGACCTATGAAGAAAAGAAGCGCCTTTCCAGTGACTTTGCAGGCCTCGTCTATGAAGGCAAATGGTTCTCCCCTCTCCGTGAGGCGGACCAGGCATTCTTCGAGAAAGTCAACGAGTATGAGACCGGCACCGTGAACCTTATTCTCTACAAGGGCAACATCATCAAGGCAGGCACCACAGCGGTCTACTCGATGTACAATGAGAGCCTTGCCTCCTTCACGACCGGCGATCTCTACGACCACAAGGATGCTTCCGGATTCATCACTCTCTTCGGCCTTCCGGAGAAAGTACGGGCCATGAAGATGATGGAAGTCAAGGCAAAAGAGAAGTGCTCCCCGGCAAAGGAAAAGTAATAAAATTCTCCCTTGAAAGCGCGGAGATGCCCTTCCTGTGAAAAAGTAAGTTTTCTTGCCTGTGCGGCCGATTTTCACTACAATACCCTCTGAGAGGTTCTCTCTCAGAGGGTATTGTTATGACAACGATTCAGTTTATTCTCGGCTATCTCGTGATCATGAATTTTGCCGCGTGGCTTCTGTTCGGCATCGACAAACACAAGGCAGAAAATCACGAGTTCCGCATTCCGGAGGCCGTCCTCTTCCTTCTTGCCCTGATTGGCGGAAGCATCGGATGTATCTGCGGAATGCTCGGCTTTCATCATAAAACCCGCAAATGGAAATTCCGTATATTCATGCCGCTCATTCTTGCACTGCAGATCGCGTTTCTTGCACTCTTCTGCACGCATTTTAACGTGAGCATACGCTGAATCGGATACGGCAAAGATGCGGGAGAGAAAACCCGGACGGCGCAAAAACCGCAGGGACCAGATTTGCCGGGAGCATCAGGCAGGGGAAACGTATCATGCATATCGCAATTGTTGAGGACAATATCGCCGACCGTCATCAGTCCGAGCGCATCATTGGCCGGGAAGGCAAACGCCGCACCACGGACGATGAAGGGTATTATATCGACTCCATGGGGAGTTTTGACGCTGTGCTTCCGTTTCCGACGCTTTACAACATGTTTTTCATAGACATGACGGATTCGCCGGAGGGGAATGGACTCGATCTGTGCATTAAACTCATGAACAAGGGCGCCTTCGGCTACTTCATCCTCATGTCATCCAAAATTGACTACCGGAAGGAAGCTTCAAGACGCAGCGGCGAAATCCGCTGGCCGGATCATCTGCGTTTTCTCACGAAGCCTGTCCTCACCAAAGATCTGAGTGATCTGTTTACGGAAATCATTCCTCTCTGCAAGGACAGACCGGAGCTTGTGGAGATCCGCGGCATCACCGACGATGAAACCTATCACCTCGACCCCGATGAGATCCGCTACGCCGTTGCGATCGACGACCACAACTGCCGGGTTTTCTCGACTCTTCCGGAGCACAGCCAGATTTTCTGCGCCGAGACCGTCGATACGCTCTTCCGCTTCGTCGAGGATTTTGATCAGTTCTATTATCTCAGCGCAAAAAAATTCATCAACCTGAACCATATGAAGGATGCGTCCGGATTCCGCTATCACATGGATGACGGCTCCGGCGGCTTCTGTTCACCTGCCTGCACAAAGGAAATGATGCAGATCAAAAAGGAAATGAAAGAAGGATAAAACAGCCGGGGCAGCATCAGGCGAAAGGACGGAATCAGATTATGCAGGAATTCAGAGTAAAACAGCTCGGGCCATTCATGGCAAGGCTCTTCTCATCGGAGCTCTTCGACTCTTTCCTCCTTGAGTCGGCCGCCGTGCGGACCAATGCCACTTGGAGTTTTGACGGTTCGCTGAACCGTGATTTCTACGATGAAAGTGAATGGAACGACCCTTCGGTTCGTCCCTATGCGACCGCCGCATGGAGCGGAGAGAGGGCGTTTCTCCGCAGTCTCATCAGGGGCAGGAAGGCGCCGGCATCCATGGATTTCGTTCTCTCTTTAAAGCCGGAATATCTCACGAAAACCATCACAGCGGGCGGCGGCAGCGAGGAGGACGCAAAGGACATCTCCTCTCTTAAGATCTCTGTCCGCTACGACGGAAAGAGCGCAGGCATCATCACCGGCGTTGCCTATAAAACATTCACGCCCGATAAAACTGCCGAAAAAATCTGGGACAAAACCATGTCCCGCTTTCTCGAAGCGCATGGGATCAACTGCGATGAGATGTGAACAGATTGATGAATTTCCATGGACTCCTGGGCAGCCGCAGGCAGTATAATCAATTCTTCAAAATATCCTGTCATTTCAATTAAAATTTCAGACAGATACGGACGGTCTTTCCTGCTATAATGATTCGCCAGAACCAAGTGTACCAGTTTGCTTCAAGGAAAGGAGTTACCATGCGTCACCTACTGACACCGCAGGATTTCTCTGTCTCCGAGACGGAAGAGCTTTTCAGGCTTGCGGACGATATCGAGGTTCACCCTGAGAAGTACTCTCACATGTGCGACGGCAAGAAGATGGCAACGCTCTTCTATGAGCCCAGCACCCGCACGCGCCTGTCTCACGAAACCGCCATGCTCAATCTCGGCGGAAAAATCATCGGTTTCCCGTCCGGAAATGTCTCATCTGCAACGAAAGGTGAAACCGTCGCCGACACCATTCGTGTTATTTCCTGTTTTGCAGATATTGCTGTCATCCGTCACCCCAAGGAAGGTGCTGCCCTTGTGGCCGCCCATTACTCTTCCATTCCGGTCATCAACGCCGGCGACGGCGGCCATCAGCATCCCACGCAGACACTGCTCGACATGCAGACCATCCGGCGTCTCAAGGGAAGGCTCACGAACATGACCATTGGTCTGTGCGGTGACCTCAAGTTCGGCCGCACCGTCCATTCTCTCGTAGAGTCGATGAGCCGCTATGACAACGTTCGTTTTATCTTCATTTCCCCGCCGGAGCTTCGTATGCCCGACTATGTCACAGATCTTCTCCGCGACAGAGGCATTTCCTATGATGAAGTCACGCGTCTCGAGGATGCAATTCCAAAGCTCGATATCCTCTATATGACAAGAGTCCAGCGGGAGAGATTCTTCAACGAGGAAGACTACGTAAGACTGAAGGACTTCTACGTACTCGATGAGAAAAAACTCGCATCGGCAAAGAAGGACTGCTATATCCTGCACCCGCTGCCGCGCGTCAATGAGATCGCGCCGGAAATCGATGATGACCCGAGGGCGGCCTATTTCCTTCAGGTTCACTACGGTGTGCTCGTGCGCGAGGCCGTCATCCTTACACTGATGGGACTCGTCGATCTTAAGAGCTTTGCCTGAAGAGGGCGTCCTGAAAGACATGGAGAAAACAGTATGCTGAATGTTGGAAAAATAGAGGAAGGATTTGTTCTCGATCACATTCCGGCCGGGAGGGCACTGTACATCTACAAGCACCTCGGCCTCGACAGGCTGGACTGCGGCGTTGCGATCATAAAAAATGCCCGCAGCGGCAAGATGGGGAAAAAGGATATTCTGAAGGTGGAGTGCCCGATTGACACGCTGGACCTCGATGTCCTCGCGTTCATCGACCATAACATCACCGTGAACGTCATCAAGGACGGAGAAATTGTCGAAAAAAGAAAGCTGCAGCTTCCGAAGGAAATCACGAATGTGCTGCACTGCCACAATCCCCGCTGCATCACCTCAACCGAGCGGGAACTTCCGCATATCTTCTACCTTGCAGACGAAAAGCGTGAGATTTACCGCTGCAAGTACTGCGACGTGAAATATGAAGAAAACGACGGAGAAGTTTTCTGATTGCATCGGATCAATCTGAAATCTGATGAATCTGATCGATCGAGTATCCGTCTTTCATTCCAATACAGAATATTACCCTCTGCAGCAGAGAGCTTTTCTTCTGCTCATTACGGTTTCCCTGAGAAAACAGCAGAGACACTCTCTGCCCCATGGATGTGAAAGACACCCAAAAGAAGCAGAATGAGAATGACGGCAGCCGCGGCCAGGATGACGATGAGAATCGTCATGATCGTGACTGCCCTTTTTTCTGCCTTTTCGGAAAGACGGTTCCGTTCCGCCTCTATTGCCTCCAGAGACGGAATCTCGGCTGTCTCTGAATCCGTTTTCTCTGCAGCTGTTTTCTCTGCAGCTGTTTCCCCGGAATCTGTCTTCATGGAATCTTTATTCTCTTCATCCGTTTTGGAATTTATTTTCTGATTGTCTGTATCCATTGCCTTACCCTGTCTTATTCTTTCGGAAGCCGCTTAAAAGTCTCATCCTCCGGCTTCCCATCTCCGCCGTCAGTTCCTTCTTCCAAGCTTCTTCTTCAGCTCCGGATGTTTCTTGGCCATATCCACAAGTTCACGGAGCTTTTCGTCAAAGACCTCTTCCACAGAAAGATCCGATTCCTGCGCCTCTTTTTCCGTAAGGCTTTTTTCCCTCTCCTCGAGTTCTTTCTGCTTCATCCTAACGGCTTCGAATTCTTTCTTGGCATACTCATGCCGCTCCCGCGCGTCGCTGTATTCTTTCTCCGCCTTCGCATTCAGATCATCCGCGGCCTTTGCTTTTTCCTCAGCCTCGCGCATTTTCTGCTCAGCCGCAGCCAATTTCATCTCCGCATCCGCATTCGTTGCATTCTTTCTGTCTTCCAGTTCTGCGGACGCCTTCGCAATATCGGCCCGGATCAAGGACAGTTTTTTCTCCGCCTCTTCACTCTGCCCATGGATCTCCTCAAGCTCGCGGGCCGCCTCGCTTACTTTCTCCTTTGCCTCCGCATCCGCCTTCAGCAGACGTTCCCTCGACTCATCGTCCGCATCGGAGAGCTTCTGTGCAGCCTGCTTCCCCGCATTTTTCAGAATCTCCTCCGCCTTTCCGGAAGCTTCGGCGATTGTCTTATCCGCCTCTTTTTTCGCATCCGCCCGGGTTTTTGCAGCGTCAAAACCTGCTGCATCCCTCTTTGCTGCAGCAGCAGCCTCTGCGCCTGCGATAGCTGCAAGAATGTCCTGCCTTGCGGTATCGTCGAATTCGTCCTCGAACTCATCCTCGTCCGTCACACCGGCACTTCCGAAATCAGACCCGCCTCTCCGGCCGGACTGGCTTTCCCCTGCAGCGCTCTTCTCAAACGCCGCTCTCTCCGCCTTCTCTTCTTTCGGAAGCGAATCAGCAGACTCTCCCTCCGAAACACCTTCGCCGCCGTCCTTATCCTCCTCCGGGCGGTATGCCGGGCCCTTTTCCGTGTCCTCTCCCCGGACATCGAAGCCGCCTGAAGTCACAGATCTTTCCGTTCCGGCCTCCGGATTTTGCTGATCTCTTCCTTCGCAGGAGAGCTTCCCGATCTCCTGCCTCAGAGAGTGATTCTCCAGTGCGAGAGCATAAATGGTGTCGATAAGCTCGAGCCGGTTCATACGGCCGAGATTCACCTGCTGCGCCTTCTTTTCCAGTTCTTCCGCGGAGAGAGAATCTTCTCCCTTCTTTTCGCTTTCTGTCTTTTCTTCCGCTTCTGCTCCGTCTGCAGAATCCTGCAGCGCATTCCCGTTCGTTTTTACGGATTCATCCGTCTCTTCTTTTCTGTTTTTCCTGCCGCGATGAAAAAGTCCCATACCTCATCACTCCTGCCCTGCGGGCCTTCTGAGATTACATTTCCAGTGCATGTACGGCCGCCGCGTCGTACGTCACACCCGTCTCATTTCCGGACTCAATGCGGTAAAGGGCATTCGCCGCAATGTGCTCGGCTGCCTGCTCCATATCGCGCACGCCGGGTGTATTCCGATAAATCTCAACCACCGCATCGGCCGCGTCCTCCGTCACGATGCACTCATCCTCACGCATGCCCATTCGCTTCAGAACACGCGGGAGCGAATAGCGGAGGAAAATTGTCTTTTTCTCCTCCGGCGTGTAATCCGGAATGTCGATGACCGCAAAACGGGTGAGAAGCGGATCACTGATCCTGCTCTTGTCGTTGGCCGTTGCGATCGGATATACTCCGGCAGTCGGAATCGTGCACTCCATGTAGTTATCGGTAAAACCGAGATTGTCGAGCAGCGTCAGCAGTGCATCTGCCGGATTTCCGTTTGCACTCTTGGAATCTGCCTTGTCGAGCTCGTTGATGATGAATACAAGATTCGACTCTCCTGCAAGGGAGAATGCCTCCATAATGCTTCCCGGCTTCGCGTTTGCGTATACTCTTGAGCTCCCCGTGAGCTGCTCCGGATCATGAATCGAGCTCATATCAAGAGACGTCCACGGAAGCCCCAGGATCCTCGCGACCGCATAGGCGATCTGCGACTTGCCGGTACCGGCTGGCCCTACCAGGAGAAGTCCGTATGCCGGCAGGGTGTGCGTTCGATTGATCTGAATGATGGTTTCGATGATGCGCTGTTTTACCCTGTCCATCCCGTACAGCTCTTCATCAAGAATACGACGGGCTTCCTTCGGATCAATGGAGCCGAAATAAGAATCCTTCCAGCGGACATTGAGCATGATGGAAAGTGCATGCTGTGCATGCCTTCTCTCCTCCATCGTGACCTCGGCCGACTTTGCGATGGAAAGATTCCGCCTTGCCCACTTGCGGATGTTGGAAGGAAGCGTTGTCTTCGCGCACTCCAGGTAATCGGACATACTCTGCAGACTCGTGAGCTTCATCTCATCGCTGTCTTCTACGTCGTCCTCATCCTTCCCGGTCTCTTCCGATGCCTTCGTCTCAAGGAGACGGCTGATCACGTACTGGAGAAAACCGTCCTCCGCCGAGAGCTTATTTTCCGATCCGGAATCCACTTCATTGATTTCCGTTACCGCATAGCCGCCTGCGGTGTTCACCCCGGTAAGGCGCACTGTGATCGCATTCTTTCCGATCCAGGAAAGGAGGGCAGTAAAACGGCTGTCCACCTTCAGGATATCCGCCGATCCCGTTCCAAACCGGAACACCGTCCGGTCGCCGGGGGCACTGAAAATTCCCGTCACACGGCTTCCGCAGATTCCTGCCGTGTCCTCAAGCACGAGAATCGGATGACTCTCATCCGCCTTCGCGCTGTCCGAATCAAAAACTGTATACGTGACAACCTTTTCTTTCTTCTCTTCCGCAGGCGGCACAGCCGCACCCTGACCCGAGAAGCTGAAGACCCTGTTTGCCATAAGACTCCCTCTTGTTATTTCTTCATCTCGTGCTGCGCACTCGATGGTGTGCACTCGCGCGCAGCCATGATTCGCAAGCAAGCTTGCATCATGGCTCCCCGCTCGTTGCTTCTTCATCTCTTGCTGCGCACTCGATGTGTGCACTCGCGCGCAGCCATGATTCGCAAGCAAGCTTGCATCATGGCTCCCCGCTCGTTGCTTCTTCATCTCGTGCTGCGCACTCGATGTTGTGCACTCGCGCGCAGCCATGATTTGCAAACAAGCTTGCATCATGGCTCCCCGCTCGTTGCTTCTTCAAAATGAGCCGTCTGCAGACCCGCAGACGGCTCTTTCATCATATCATGTTCAGGGCCTTTCAGTCCTCTTCCGCACCGGCATTTTCAAGCGCATCGAGCATGTGTTTTGCCGTTACCATACGGACACAGACAGTGAAAAGCTTTGCCGCGGTCTCGAGGTCCTCCAGCGGCGGATAGGACGGTGCAATGCGGATATTCGAATCCGCCGGGTCCTTGTGGTAAGGCCAGGTAGCTCCCGCCGGTGTCAGCGTAACACCTGCTTTCTTCGCTTTGTCGACAATCTCCTTTGCGGTTCCCTTGGTTCCGTCAAAACTGATGAAGTATCCGCCGAGCGGCTTGGTCCAGGTTGCAATCCCCAGTCCTCCGAGCTCCTCCTCGAAAATTCTCTCGACCGCTTCGAACTTCGGACGGAGAATCGCCGCGTGCTTCTTCATGTGCTCCTCAATCGTGTATCCGTTGCTGAAGAAGCGCACATGGCGCAGCTGATTGACCTTGTCGTGGCCGATCGTCTGATGCTTCAGCTGATTCTTGATATCGACGAGGTTGTTCTCCGAGGTTGCGAGCGCGCTGATTCCGCTGCCGGGGAAAGTGATCTTGGAGGTCGATGCAAATTTGTAGACCATATCCGGATGACCCGCAAGCTTGCACTCATTGAGAATCTCGATGATGTGTGTCTGTTTTGACGGATCATCATAGAGATGATGCACGCAGTATGCATTATCCCAGAAAATACGGAAATCCGGTGCCTTCGGGCGGAGTCTTGCGAAGCGGCGGACGGTCTCGTCCGAGTAGCTGTATCCCTGCGGATTGGAATACTTCGGGACACACCAGATTCCCTTGATGGCTTCATCCTCCGCGACGAGCTTCTCTACCATGTCCATATCCGGACCGGTGGGATACATCGGAACCGGGATCATATCAATCCCGAAATATTCGGTGATGCCGAAATGACGGTCATACCCCGGAACCGGGCAGAGAAATTTCACCTTATCGAGGCGGCACCACGGCGTGTTGCCCATGATACCGTGCGTATAAGCTCTGGAGACCGTGTCGTACATGACATTGAGTGAGGAGTTCCCGTAGACAATAATGTTCTCCGGGTCATTCTCCATCATATCTCCCATGAGTTTCTTGCACTCTGCTATGCCGTCAAGAACACCATAGTTGCGGCAGTCCGTTCCATCCTCACAGGAAAGATCCGCATCCGATGTCAGTGCATCCATGAGGCCCATCGAGAGATCGAGCTGCTCACGGCAGGGCTTTCCTCTCGCCATGTTCAAATTCAGTTCCATTCCCTGATACTTGCGGTAGATCTGACGCAACTGCTGATATTCCGAAGACAGTTCCGCTTTCGACATCTGCGCATACGGTTTCCTGCTGCTCATGGATATTCTTCCTCCTCGTATAGTAAAAGGGTACTTCCTGACCTGTGTGCCGCATCTTTACGGCCAGACCCGGTCTTAATACTGCACCGTTCCAAAGTATAATCGGATTTTGACCATAAGTAAAATACTACAATTCAATGCTGAGTATAAGCTCTGCTTATCCAGGAGTCATCCCCGGCATAATTCATCCGGCAGGGAGTCTCTTACTCCAACCCGGTTGTTTCCGGAAGCCCCAGACAGATGTTCATGTTCTGAACAGCCGCGCCGGATGCGCCTTTGCCGAGATTGTCGAAAAGCGCTGTTACGGTCGTCTGCTCTTCTGTGCCGCAGACAACAATCTTCAGGTAATTCGTACCTTCCAGCGCATTTGCATAAAGCTTCGGGTCATTTTCGCCGAAGGGGACGACGGAGACAAAATGCTCGTCTTTATAATAATCCTGAAGCTTCTGACAGATCTGCTCTGCCGTCGGATTTCCGTTTAAAAGCCGGTTCTGCAGCATGATCGTCGTCGCCATGCCGCGATAATAATCATCGACGACCGGAAGAAAAACAGGGGCATGCAGCAGGCCTGTCATTTTCTGCATTTCCGGAACATGCTTATGATGAAGCGTAAGTCCGTAGATTCCCGGGGAAGAGAGAAGCTCACTGCGGTCCTCGCTCTGGTACTCCGCGATCATCTTCCGTCCGCCTCCCGAATAACCGGTGAGCGAAAAGCAGGTCACAGGATAGTCTGCCGGGAGAATTCCCATGCGGACAAGCGGCGCCGCCGTGGAGATAAGACCGGTTGCATGGCAGCCCGGATTGGCAATCCGGCGGCTCTCCCGAATGGCCCTTCTCTGCTCTTTGGAGAGCTCCGGGAATCCATAGGTCCAGCCCTCTGCCGTCCTGTGCGCTGTCGACGCATCAATGACGCGCACCTCCGGGTTCTCGATCATAGAAACCGCTTCTACCGCACCCGCGTCCGGAAGGCACAGAAACACAATGTCTGCGGCATTGAGAAATTTCTTCCGCTCGGCAGGATCATGCCGCTTATCTTCATCGATCCGCAGGAGCTCGAGATCCTCCCGCTTTCCGATCCGTTCGTAGATTTCAAGACCGGTCGTTCCGCTCTGTCCGTCAATATAAACCTTTGTCTTCATCCTGTTCTCCTGCCTCCGGGAATTTTTGTCCGCCCCGGCTGATATGTATTATACCCTTTTCTCTGCGGCCGTCCGGATCGGAAAACTTCCTGTGCTTTGCCGGTCACAGATCACAGCCTGGAAAATAAGCACACGGTCTCTACCGACGATGTCCAGGGAAACATGTCCACACAGACCGCCTTCAAAGGCCTGTATCCGGAGGACGCAAAACCCGCGATGTCCCGCGACAGGCTCGTCGGTTTGCAGGAAATATAGAGGATATAGGGCACTTTATATGCGAGAATTTTGGGCAGCGCCTTTGGATGGATTCCGTCGCGCGGCGGATCGAGGATAATAACATCCGGCCGCTCCTCTATTTCATCGATCTTCTTCAGCACATCACCCGCAATGAATTCACAATTTGTAAGGCCGTTTCGTTCCGCGTTCTCCCTTGCAGCCTCCACTGCTTCTTCCACAATCTCAACGCCGATCACTTTCTTTGCAGCAGGCGCCACAAGCTGTGCGATCGTCCCGGTCCCGGTGTATAGATCGAATACAACCGGTTTTCCTGAGGAGCCGTCCGCGCTGACCATGAGCCCCTGCAGATACTCCTTTACCGTCCGATACAGGACCTCTGCCCCGCGGCTGTTCGTCTGAAAGAAGGAGAACGGTGTTATGCGGAAAGAAAGCCCCAGAAGTTCCTCTGTGAATTCCTCCTTCCCGAAAAGTATCTCTGTTCCCTCATTCTTCACCGCGTCTGCCGGTGAATCATTCTTCGTGTGCAGAATCCCGCGGATTGTTCCTGACAATGGCAGCGATAGGAGTTTCTGCGCCCAGGCGTGCAGCAAATCCTCATGCTCTTCCTGCGTGGAAGTCACAATGTCGATGAGTATCTCTCCCGTCTTCGCTGCTTTTCGGATGAGGAGATGGCGGAGATACCCTTCATGGCGCATGCGGTGATAATAGCTGATTTTCCCTTCTGCATAGTAAGGCGCATAAAAATTCCTTGTTGCCGTGAGAACCGCACGGAAATCCGCATCGACAATCCGGCAGTTTTCCACCGTCAGGATATCATAGAACCCGCCCTTGCGGTGCTGTCCGACCGACAGCGGGCCATCCTTGTACTCATCGCCGAATGTAAACTCCATTTTATTGCGGTATTCAAAGGGCTCCGGTGACGGCCGGATGCCTCCAAAATCCGGTCCCCCGGTAAGCCCCCATCCCGATGCATCCTGGCAGGCACTGTCGAGGAGCTTTTTTACCATTGAGGCTTTCAGTTTCAGAGTTTCCTCATAGGGCAGATTCATAAATGTACAGCCGCCGCAGCGCCCGAAATCCGCGCACGGGGGCTCACACTCGAGGGGAGACTTCTCCAGCACCCGGGTAAGAGCGGCCTCTGCGCGGCCCTGCCCGTGTTTTTTCGTCACACGTGCCTCGATTTTCTCACCGGGAAGAACGCCCTTTACCGTAACCGTTCCCTCTTCCGTGTGAACAGTTCCCTTGTCCGGAAAACGGATCTCCTCCACGGTTCCGGTTACAATTTCCCCTTTTTTCATCGAACACCTCGCTGCTGCTTCAAAACCCGCGAATGCGGTTTTGACGAATGCGGCACCCTATTAAAAAGGGACGGTCCGCAAACGGATCGTCCCTGCTGACAGTCAATTGCCCTGAAGGCCCTCTCACTTTTCCGCGGTGTCTTCCTTTTCCTTCTTTACCGCTTCGCGGACTGCCTCCTGTTCCTCTTCGTCCTCATCCTCATAGTCATCGTCAAATTCGTCATCATAATCCTCGAAATAATCCGGGGTCATGAAGCGATAGATGGCATATGCGATGACGCAGCCCAGTGAAATGGCACCGAAGATAGCGAGGAAAATGACCAGCGGATTCGATTTCTTCCCATCTTTTCTGTCAATCAGTTCATTCAGTTTACTCATGGCAAGCCACTCCTCCATTCGCTCATTCATAATACAGAATCCTTTCCCGGTGCACTCGCAGGGATGAAGACTTTTCTCCTCATTCCATCGACAGGCTCCCGGCTCTGAGACGCTTCTCGGAATTCCTGATTATTCTACCACCTTTTCCAGACGCGCAAAACCCGCATACATTACTTTCTGTCCATAATCATCAAAATTCACGGTTACTTTGTAGTCTCTCGGCGTCTTCTCGATCTTTGTCACCGTACCCTCGCCGAACTTTACATGGCGGACCCGGTCGCCTTCCCCATAGTCAATGTCGGTGAGCCCCGGCGCACCTTTCTGAAGGCTGCTGAGGGAGGACGTCTTTGCAATATAGGGCCTGCGGCTGTCATCCGTATGCGGCTTCCTGAGAACCGCTTTCGGGCGTCCCGGCGGAAGGGCACTTCCGCTGCCGGACTGTATATGAGAGGTCTTATCCGACCCGAGTTCTCTTCGCCCGGATCCGTTTCCGCGCGCAGTACTTTTCTGCACCGAACCTCTTCCCACATTTCCATACGTCACATAAGTGCGGCCCGTCCGGATACTGTTCGCATAATCCTCAAAACTTCCGTAACCGCCGCTGTCCCCGGATCCGGAGTCATAGGAACCAAACGGAGATTTTCCGCGGCCATATCCGTATTCACTGTCTTCGTCATCGTCCTCGTCTTCGTCAAAAATTGCTCCGTAGCGGACCGGCTTCTGATCCAGGAGATTTTCCGGTATTTCCCGGACAAATCGGCTCACCGGATTATACTTTGTCTCCCCCCGCAGCATGCGGCTCTTTGCACAGGTGATGATAAGCTCCTTCTTTGCGCGCGTGATGCCGACGTAAGCAAGCCTTCTCTCCTCTTCCATGTCGTCCTCATCCCCCGAATCAATGGACATCTGCCCCGGGAAGACGCCGTCCTCCATGCCGGAGAGGTAGACAACAGGAAATTCAAGTCCCTTTGCCGAGTGCAGCGTCATCAGAAGGACGCGGTTGTCGTCCTCACCGACATTATCGATGTCGGCGACAAGAGCCACTTCCCCGAGGAACCCTTCCAGCGTCGGAATACCACTTGTCTCTGTCCCGTCATCGATTTCATTTCCGGCATTCTCTTCGTAGGTGACAGCCTTTGTCACGAGTTCATCAATGTTGGAAAGCCGGTCCTCCGCCTCGTCCTCATCCGCCTCCCGGATTTCCGCATCCATACCGGTATCCAGAACAACCTTTTTCAGAAGATCGGAGACCAGCGAGGTGCTGTCCTCGTTTTCCTTTACAAAATTCCGGAAGGTATTGATGAGGTTCACGAAAGAAATCAGTTTTGACGCCGCTGATTTTGAAATCGAATGGATGTCACCCGCATGGGTGAGGGCCTCGTAAAAACTGGTGCCTGTCTCTGAAGCATAGTCTGCCACGCGGTCCTGGGTAGTCCGTCCGATGCCGCGTTTCGGGACATTGAGAATACGGCTGCAGGCCAGGTCATCGGCACCGTTGTCGATGGTCTTGAGATAAGCCAGCAGATCCTTGATCTCCTTCCGCGAATAGAAATTCACGCCGCCGACCACGTTGTAGGGAAGCGACTCCATGACAAACCGCTCCTCAAGCGCACGGGACTGTGCATTGGTCCGGTACAGAACGGCAAAATCACGGTACGAAAGCTTCGGATCCTCCTGTATTCTGGTGCGGATATCATCCGCGATGAAGGCTGCCTCGTCGAGAGAATTGTCGAGCTGGCGGAAGTGGACCTTTGCACCCGCTCCCGCATCCGTCCAGAGAGCTTTGTCGCGGCGGTTCACATTATTTTTGATAACCGCATTCGCCGCATCCAGAATGTTCTGGGTCGAGCGGTAATTCTGCTCCAGTTTTACGACAAACGTATCCGGATATTCCTTCTCAAAATCGAGGATGTTCCGGATGTCCGCTCCGCGGAAACGATAGATGGACTGGTCATCGTCGCCGACCACGCACAGATTGCGGTACTTTGCGGCAAGCAGCCGGACGAGCTCGAACTGTGCCTTGTTCGTATCCTGGTACTCATCCACACAGATATAGTGGAAGCGCTCCTGATAATTCCCGAGGACCTCCGGATGCGTGCGGAAAAGCTCTACGGTCTTCATGAGAAGATCGTCGAAATCAAGTGCGTTGTTGCTCTTCAGTTCCTTCTGATATTCCTCATACGCATCGCCGCTCACGCGGTCTTCCCAGCTCATTCTGTGCGTCTTTTTAAACTGCTCGGGCGTGATGAGCTGATTCTTCGCACGCGAAATGGCCGACAGAATTGCTTTCTCGCGAATGTCCTTCGGATTGATGTTCAATGTCTTCATGACCTGTTTCATCAGTGTCTTCGAATCGTCCGTGTCATAAATCGTGAAGCCGGTCCCGTATCCGATTGCATCAATATGCCGGCGCAGGATCCGCACACACATCGAATGGAACGTCGAGACCCACACGCTGTCCGCGCCAAAACCCACGATTTTATCGACTCTTTCCCTCATCTCGCCGGCTGCCTTGTTCGTGAATGTAATTGCGAGGATATTCCAGGGATTCACATTGCATTCCTGGATGAGATAAGCGATGCGGTGCGTGATGACGCGGGTCTTGCCGGAACCGGCTCCCGCGAGGATCAGAACCGGGCCCTCCGTATGAAACACAGCCGACTGCTGCTCTTTATTCAGGGAATCATAAATGCTCATCTTGTACGAAAACACCTTTCCATGAGGGCGTAAAAAACCCCGGCTGCAGAATAGCATCAGCCGGGCTGATAATATACCTTCTATTGCCGAATTCTTCTTCCCGCCTTATTTCCATGGCTGCCTTTGTTCTTTTTCCTGTCTGATGATTTTCTGTCTTATTTTCACCAATTGGAAAACGCAGGCGGACCGATTGATTCGTTATTGCTCTATCTTGCTGCCGCAGTTCGGGCAGAAACGGGGCGGGTTGTCCGCATCGTACGGAGTTCCGCAGTTTGTGCAGAACTTCTTATGGGCGATTGCGCCGCCCTGCGAAGATGCCCCGCTCTGCGGTGCCGCCTGCGCTCCGGAGTTCTGCGCGCCCTGGCCGTTCTGCGCGGCCATACCGTACAGTTGTCCGAGATTTGCTCCGCCGGCCTGTCCGGCCATGTTAAGCCCCATGAAGCCCATCGCAGCGCCGTTCTTGTTGGACGCGGCCGAACGCATAGCATCGGCCTGCGCCGCGGCAAGGGTGGCCGCCGCCATCGAAGGGTCGCGCAGCGCGCCGCTCTTCTGCATATCCTTGATCATCTTCTCGTCTTCTTCCGACGCCGTGATGCTGCTCACGCCGAAGGAGACAATCTCGATGCCGCGAAGTTCCTTCCACTTCTTCGAGAGCTGTTCATTCAGTGCATCTGCAACTTCTGCCGTGTGTGCCGGGACCTCCGAATAACGGATTCCCATCGCGGAAATCTTTGCGAATGCCGGCTGAAGTGCAGTGAGAAGCTCGGTTTTCAGCTGGCCGTCGATCTCGTCTCTTCTGTATGCATCCGCGACATTGGCCGCTACATTGGTATAGAAGAGAATCGGATCCGTGATCCTGAACGAGTACTCACCGAAGCAGCGGACAGAAATATCGACATCGAGTCCGATATTCCTGTCGACAACACGGAAAGGAACAGGACTTGCCGTACCGTACCGGCAGCCCGTGATTTCCCTCGTGTTGATGTAATAGACGCGCTGATCCTTTGCCGCGGTTCCGCCGAAGGAAATTCTTTTCCCAATGTTCTTGAATGTTTCGCAGACACTGTCCGAAAGAGAACCGGTGAAAATGCTCGGCTCAGTTGAGGAGTCCCACACGAACTCACCGGGCTCCGCGCAGAGCTCGACGACCTTGCCCTGTTCGACGATAAGCATGCACTGGCCGTCCGCAACGGCTATGACCGATCCGTTCGAAATAATCGCATCGTCTCCGTGGTTTCCGGATCCAAAGAGCCTGCGGCCTTTCTTCTTCTCCCCGCGGACCATCAGGAGATCTGTGTCCATGGCGTCACAGTAGAAATATTCTTTCCACTGATCTGCAAGAACGCCCTTTACCGCTGCCGCTGTTGCGCTGATAAGTCCCATACTTGTTCCTTTCTCACTTAAAATCAGTTGTCTGTTGTGCTGTCAGAATCCGAGGATGCGTCAATGAGCCGCTCCAGGAACAGCTTTTTCATATAGATATCCGCCGAAATGCGGCAGACTGCCGCAAACTGCTGAAGCATCGGACGCAGAGACGGGTCTGCATCCTCAAAGGTTTCCGCCGCTGAATCAATTTCCTCCGAGATGTTCTTCTCAAGTTCTTTCTTCCCGCGGCTCAGGCTGTCGCGGATAACATCATAGACCTTTGTGAACTCGAGGGGGGCCTTTTTCTCCTCTTCACCCTTTTTCGGAGCCTTTCCTTCCCTCTCTTCCTCCGTGAAGCATACCTCCCGGACAGGGTCCAGTACCGCCTTTACGTCACTGATCGACAGGAAATTCTTGAACATGTAAATATAGATGAGGGAGACCAGATGATCATTGTTGTATTTCTTCTTGTCCGGCGGATTCAGGAGACCAGCCTTCGTGTAATTATTGATCATCGTCTTTGTGAGGATTTTATCTTCCCCCGGCCGTCTGGTAAGTCCTCCGATCTGATCCCAGAGATATGTTACCACCTGATCCATGTAAAGGTCGAGCTCCGGGAGCTCATCCGAATGCATAAGATGATAATTCGTTTCCAGCCCTTCAAGGAGCTCATGCATTTCATCAATTGTCAGCGTTTTTGCCATATTTATACCTCGCTGAGGCAAAACCCGCGGATGCGGTTTTGCCGAATGCGGCAGCCGGTGCTTCAGCACCGATGCTGCAGTTTGAAAGTCCTGCATCGGCAGGACTTTCAAACTTACACCCCGCTGAGGCAAAATCCGCGAATGCGGTTTTGCTGTATCACATCTTCTTTGCTTCCTTCGCCTCGCGCTTCATCTCCGAAGCATTCTCCAGCACTGCCTTCGTGACCTTCATTCCGCCGAGGAGCCGTCCCAGTTCCTCCGTGCTTTCCTCTTCCGAAAGGCGCGTGATATGCGTATAGGTTCTCCCGTTTTCGGTGTCCTTGCGGATGAGGAAGTGGCAGTCCTCCATCGATGCGATCTGCGGAAGATGTGTGATGCAGATGATCTGATGATTCCCAGCCAGCCGTCCCAGTTTTCCTGCCACCTTCCATGCCGTCTGTCCGCTGATGCCGGTGTCGATCTCATCAAAGATGAACGTGTGAATATCATCTTTGCCCGCGAAAACAGTCTTCATCGCCAGCATGATTCTGGAAAGTTCGCCGCCGCTCGCGATCGTATCAAGCGGCCTCTTCTCCTCTCCCGGATTCATCGAGATGAGAAACACGCACTCGTCAAAACCGGTTTCTCCGGCGCTGTCCCTGTTTTCCGTAAGGCTGACTTCAAATTCCACCTGGTTGAAGTTGAGTTCCAATAACTCTGCCTTCATCTTCCGTGCGAATTCATCCGCCGCCTTCCGGCGGATCCCGGAGAGTTCTCCGCAGAGTGCAAGGTACTCTGCTTTTTCCTTCTTTATACTCTCTTCAAGGCGCTTCCGCCCAGCCGCGTAGTCCGACAGTTCCTCCGCCTCCTGTTTTCTTTTCTCCAGTGCCTTCTGGATGTCTTCGATCGTCGGCCCATATTTATCCTTCAGGTGATTGATGAGGTCAAGGCGCTCTTCCACCGTCCGGAACTCCTCCGGATCGAAGGTGAGACTTTCCGTATAATCATCGAGAGACCGATTGAAATCCGAAAGCAGGCTGTCGATGTCGGAAAGCTGCGATGCAATCGCATCGAGTGCCTCGTCATCGCCATTTACCTCGGAGAGTTCCCGGCAGGCCCTTGACACAAGTTCGGAGGCTCCGCTCTCTCCATCCGTCAGCTGCCGTGCGGCACCGCAGGCAGCCGTCAGCCGGCTCACGGCAGACATCCGCCGGTAATCCTTCTCGAGCTTATCATCCTCACCGGTTTTAACGGCGGCCTTCTCCAACTCATCGATTTCAAAATCAAGGAGCTCGAGCTCACGGCGTCTTTCGGCCTCGTCGAGGTCGTTTTCATCCCACTCCTTCTCAAGTGCATGCAGGGATATGTAATGTTCCCTGACCTTTCGAAGAAGCTCCTGTGCCTCTCCGCCCGCATATTCGTCGATGATGGAAAGCTGTCTGCCCCGCCGCAGGAGCGTCTGATTCTCCCGCTGCCCGTAAACATCGATAAGAAGTCCGGCAATCTCCTTCAGTTCCCGGCCCGTCGCGGCCTCTCCGTTGACAGAGGCCACAGAACGCGTGGGCATGATCTTGCGCTTGATAAGAATCGTCCCGTCATCCTCTGCCGGAAACCCCATTTCCGACAGCCTGTCCAGCTGTCTCTTTGTGTCCGCCGTGAAAACCAGTTCGATCAGCGCATAGTCTGCGCCGTCGCGAATGATGGATTTGTCCGCTTTGCCTCCCAGCGCAATACCGATGGAGCCGATGATGATCGACTTGCCGGCACCGGTCTCGCCGGTGAGGATGTTGAGGCCATCCTCAAAATTCACTTCTTCTTCCGAAATCAGAGCCAGATTCCGGACATGCAGACTGACAAGCATGGGCACCCCTCCCGGCGCTTCTCAACCATTCTGTTTCATTGCATCCTTCAGCCGCTTCATGACCGAGGACGCACCCTCCGCCGTTCGGACAGCGGCAAAAATCGTATCGTCGCCGGCGATGCATCCGACAACTTCCGGCATCTCGAGTGCATCGACTGCCGCCGCCACTGCCATGGCCATCCCGGACACCGTTTTGATGACCAGGATATTTCCCGCCGGCGTCATGGAAATATATCCCTCGCGAAGCACGCGGATGTACTTCACGGAAAGTCCCTGATCCGGTTCGGCAGCCGAGCTCACATACTTCTGGCGGCCATTCCCGGTCTGCACCTTTGAGAGACGAAGATCCCTGATATCTCTCGACACAGTCGCCTGCGTTACCTCATAACCGGCGGCGCGAAGCGCATCCGCCAGTTCCTCCTGTGTCTCGATTGCCTTGTTGTCGATGATTTCCAGGATTTTGGCATGTCTGTCCTTCTTCATAGTAAACTCTCCTGCAGCTCCGAACTATACACTCATCTTCCGGTGAAGTACTTCGAGAAAACTTAACCGCTTCACGCGGAGAATCCGTGTCGTTTTTGCGGAGACCCGGATACGCATTCTCTCGCCCGTCTTCATCCTGACCGAATGGTAGTCACCGTCAAAATCCGCGTCGACCTCGGCCTGCTTACCCGTCCGGGCCGCTCCGATCTCCATCTCAATTGTATCATTCGGAGAGAAGATAATGGTTCTCGTATTCAGTGTATGCGCACAGATCGGTGTCATGAGGATGAGCCTCGCCTGCGGCTCCACAATCGGACCGCCGGCGGAAAGGTTATATGCAGTCGATCCGGTCGGCGTCGATACAATGATGCCGTCCGCCTCATACCGATTGAGGAACTGGCCGTTGACATACACGTCAATCCCCACCACCTGCAGTTTGCCCGCACGCGTGATGACAATGTCGTTGAGAGCCTCCATGGTTTCGCCCGTGCGGGCGCTTCTGCCCTCGAGCATCATGCGCTCTTCAATCTCATAATCTCCCGAGAGAACGCTGTCCAGCGCTTCCTTCCAGCCCTCTTTCTCGATTTCGGCCATATATCCGAGCTGTCCCAGATTGATGCCGAGAAGCGGCACACGGCCTCCCGCGTTGTCGTCCGCGGCCTTCAACATCGTTCCGTCGCCTCCGAGAACAATGATGAGGTCCGTCTTCTCCGGAGCAACCTGCTTCCCGTCCGGGTCCCCGAATGCCTCCGTGCAGGAGGCGCCGCGGCTTACCAGATAGTCGCGCACCTTTCCTCCGAATTCAAAATCGGGGTCCTTCATTCGGTTGGAGATGATGAAAAAATTGTTCATGACTCCGCTCTATCCTTTATCAAGCTCCGCATGTGCTGCATCGACAATCGCCTTTATTTTCTCCTCCATTTCGCCGGGGAGAAGGTTTTTCCATTCACCGGGCCTGTATGTATCACCGGGACGTATCTCACTCTCAAGGCCTGCGCCGCCGTCCGGCAGATTTTTTTCGTTCAGATCTGTTTTATCGCCCGGAATCATTTCTCTTCCCGGGACATTTACGTCTGTCCCCGGCTTTAAAAGCCACATCAGATATTCGATATTTCCCTCGGGTCCGCGGATGGGAGAATAATCAAGCCCCAGAAGCGTAAAGCCGGCCTGCCCGGCGTACTCCGTGCACTCACGAATAACATCGCAGTGAACACTTCTGTCGCGGACGACACCCTTCTTGCCGACCCGCTCTCTCCCGGCTTCAAACTGCGGCTTGATGAGACAGACCATCTGGGCGTTCTCACGCAGAACAGAAAAAGCAGGCGGAAGGATTTTCGACAGAGAGATGAATGACACATCACAGGATGCAAAATCGATCGGATCGCCGAGATCCTCCGGTTTTACATATCGGAAATTGGTCTTCTCCATGCACACAACTCTCGGATCTTCGCGAAGGCTCCATGCGAGCTGGCCATAGCCCACATCGATGGAGTAAACCTTCCTTGCCCCGTTCTGCAGCATGCAGTCTGTAAAGCCGCCGGTGGAAGCGCCGATGTCCATACAGGTCTTTCCCTGAAGATCAATCGGGAAAACAGCAAGTGCTTTCTCAAGCTTCAGGCCCCCGCGCGAGACATATCGGAGCGTCTCTCCCCGCACCTCAATCTTCGTCTTCTCCGGGTCAGGGTCAAAACCCGTCCCGGCCTTGTCTTCCTTCTGCCCGTTCACATAGACCACGCCGGCCATAATGAGAGCCTTTGCCCGTTCCCTCGACGGCACAAGGCCCCGGTCTGTCAGAAGAAGGTCCAGTCTTTGTTTCATCACTCATCGACCTCCGTGTCCGGCGTATCCTTATACTCTTCTTCCTCTTTCTGCTTTTCTTCTCTCTCTCCGAGCTCTGCCATCCGGCTGCAGAATTCAGGGTCGATGCAGCAGTACCGCTTCACGATTTTCTCTGTGACTGAATCCGCATCGATCCCGACAACCTTTTTCAGGATACTGACTCCTCCGTGCGGCACGAACTCATTCAGAACTGCAATATTAAGCACCTCACTGCCGATGCATTTTTCCTCGCAGAAATCCGCGACATGCTCGCCAAAACCTCCGGAGAGTACATTCTCCTCCATTGTGACGATCAGCGGGTGTGTCTTCGAGAGCCGCTCGATGATCTCCTCATCGAACGGCTTTACAAACCGGACGTTGACAACAGTGCAGGAAAGGGAGCGCGCTCTCAGTTTCTCCCTCACAGCCACAGCCGTCTCTACCATCGAGCCGACCGCCAGAAGAAGAATGTCCCTTCCCTCATACAGGATCTCAGCCTTCCCGTATTCAATCGGCGCCCGCTTATCCTCCAGTCCGTCATACGCCTCTCCTCTCGGATAGCGCACGGCGATCGGCGCAGTATAACGATCCGCAAACTTCATCATGTCCGAGAGCTCCCATTTGTTCTTCGGGGCCATCACGGTCATGTTCGGAATCGAGGACAAATAGGAAAGGTCGAAAATACCCTGATGCGTCTCGCCGTCCGCGCCGACGATGCCTGCCCGGTCAACGGCGAAAATCACGTGCAGATTCTGGATGCAGACATCATGGATAATCTGATCGTATGCTCTCTGCAGGAAGGATGAGTAAATACATACGACCGGCACGAGACCGCCGACGGACAGACCCGCCGCAAATGTGACCGCATGCTGCTCCGCAATGCCTGCGTCAAAGAAGCGGTCCGGATATATATTATGGAATCGCTTGAGTCCTACGCCTTCCTCCATCGCCGCCGTGATCGCAACGATCTTCGGGTCCCGCTGCGCCAGCTTGATCATGACTGTGGAAAAGACATCCGTCCATGCAGACTTGGATTTCTTCGCCGTGGGCAGGCCCGTTTTTACGTCGAAGGGACCGGTGCCGTGAAATCTCGAGGGGTGGCGCTCCGCCGGCTCATACCCTTTGCCCTTTGTCGTGATGACATGGACAATGACTGCCTTGTTGATGCGCTTTGCATCCTGGAAAAAATGCATCATCTCCGGAATGTTGTGACCGTCGACCGGCCCAAGGTACGTTATGCCCATGTCTTCGAACATCATGCCCGGAATCATGAGCTGTTTTAACGAATTCTTTGCCCGGCGGATACGGTTTACAACCTGCGGAAGGTTGTCGTTCATGGAATAATAAATCTTGTCGCGCAGATGCAGATAACTGTCTGACGTACGGATATCGGTGAGATACGTGCTGAATCCTCCGACATTCGGACTGATGGACATCCCATTGTCATTCAGGATGATAATGAAATTCGTTGTCAGTTTGGACGCGTTGTTGAGAGCCTCAAGAGCCATGCCTCCCGTCAGCGCACCGTCACCGATGACCGAGACGATCGTGCGCTGTTCTCCGAGAAGGTCACGTGCCTTCACAAGCCCAAGGCCGGCCGATATGGACGTGGAGCTGTGGCCTGTGTCAAATGCATCGCAGTCACTCTCCCACCGCTTCGGAAAACCGCTCATCCCGCCGTACTGCCGCAGCGAATCGAAGCCGCTCTTCCTTCCGGTGAGCAGTTTGTGCGTATAGCTCTGATGCCCGACGTCCCAGATGATTTTGTCGTTCGGCAAATCAAGGCACAGATGGAGGGCCATCGTGAGTTCTACCGCGCCGAGGTTGCTCGCAAGGTGCCCGCCGGTCCGGGAGATGTGCTCCACCAGGAATTCACGGATCTCCGCGGCCAGCTGCGTATAGTACTTCGGCGGGATCTTCTTAATATCATTCGGTTTCTCTATGGAATCAAGGAGTGAACCCATTTCTTTGTATTCCCTGTCTTATTTCGTGCGCGTCATCATCGACTCGATGAGCGTGCGGAGAAAATCATTCTTTGCGGAAAGGCCGTCATACAGCCCGATCGCCTCTCTGGTGAGCCGCTTCACATCCTCACGCGACCGCGCAAGGCCGTGAACCGAAACATAGGTTGCCTTCTCCTCTGCCGCATCCTTCCCAAGTGTCTTCCCGACCTCCTCGGAATTTCCGACAACATCGAGGATATCGTCCTCAATCTGGAAAGCAACGCCGATTTTTTCAGCTATTTTGCCCAGGTCTTCGATGTCCTTCTCCGGCGCACCGGCAAGAATGGCACCGATCTGGAATCCGCTCTCAATCATGCAGGCTGTCTTGTGTCTGTGAATATACATAAGCGTATCCGAATCCACCGGCTCCGCGCCGCCCTCGGACTCAAGGTCCGCACACTGACCGCCGACCATCCCGTAAATTCCGGCATTTACCGCAAGCAGATAGGCAGCCCTTGCCTTTCTTGCTTTCATTGTTTCATCTGTTTCATCCAGGATCGCCTTCAGCACCGTCTCATACGCGTAATTAAGAAGACCGTCGCCCGCCAGCACGCCCATGCCGGGGCCGTATACAGCGTGCGTCGTCCTGCGCCCGCGGCGGTACTCATCGTTGTCCATCTCCGGGAGATCATCGTGAACAAGCGAATAGGTGTGGATCATCTCAATGGCAGCCATGAACGGCTCTGCCTCTTTTGTATCTCCGCCGTACATCCTGTCCGTCTCATAGATGAACAGCGGCCGCAGACGCTTTCCGCCTGCATTCACGCTGTAATTCATCGCCTCGATGACTGTCCGTGCGTACCCTTTTTCTGCCGGAAGGAATTTCGCGATGATGTCATTTACCTTACCCGCTGCTGCTGAAAGTTCTTCGTCAAAACTCATAGCTTCCCCTTCACTGTTCTTATTTATCCTGCATTCCTTCAAACTCAGAAAGCGAACCATCCGCACTGAGCTTCATAACCTTCTTCTCAACAAGGTCAATCCTGCTGCTGCAGTACTTTACAAGCTTCATGCCGCGTTCATACTGCTGAAAAGATTCTTCAAGCGTCACGTTCGGATCCTGCATGGCAGCGAGAATCTTCCTGAGCTCCTCGAAAGCCTCTTCGACGCTGAGCTCTGCGGACTCATTTTCTCCGCCTTTCTCTGCGCCAATATCTGCGCTTTCTTTCTGTTTTGCGCCCGCGCTCTCTTCCCCCGCGGTTTTCATTGTTTTTTTGCTGTCCGCAGTAAGGTCCGCTCCTTCGCGAAGATCATTTTCTTCGCGGATTTCCTGACCGAAGAAGTCTTCCTCTCTATTCTGTCCTGTCATTGCCATCCCTGTATTCTCCTTCCGGTTCCGGCATCTTCTGAATCAAGATCCGAAGAATCCAGATCCACAGACTTTGCCTCGGCCGTCACACTGCCGTCACTCAGGCGGACATCAAAAAGATCGCCCGGCTTAAGCTCCGCTGCACTGTTAATATTCCTGCCGTCCATACTGATATATCCGAAGCCGCCGCCAAGTTTTTTCAGCGGGGAGACCCCATCCAGCCCAGCACTCAATACAGCAAGGGTATGCTTTGCATCTTTGATCTTCTGTTTCTCCGCCCCGGTGAGATTTTCTTCACTGTACTGTGAGAGACGATTCTTATACTGCCCGATCACGGCTGTCATGGCACCGGTGAGTTTCTCCGGACTGTACAGCAGAAGTCCTGTCCCTGCCCGCTGCAGACTTGCCCGCATGAGCTCTGTCAGCCTGTCGGAAGCCGTCGCGGCCATCATCCGCTGCTCCCGGATCTTTGCCGCCGGTGAAAGCTGTATGAGACTTCTCTTCTCCGTATCCAGCGTCTGTCTGGCCTGTCGGATTTTCCAGCTCATCGCATCCGTGAGTGAGTTTTCTGACGCCGAGAGGTCACGGAAAAACTGCCTCACGTCAAAGACTGCAAGTTCTGCACCCGCCGAAGGAGTCGGAGCCCGAAGGTCCGCCACATAATCCGTTATGACGGTATCCGTTTCATGGCCGACCGCTGAGATGACCGGCGTTCGGCACTCGAAGACGGCCTGTGCCACGATTTCCTCGTTGAAAGCCCACAGGTCTTCGAGGGAACCGCCGCCGCGGCCGACGATGATTGTATCCGGATGTATTTCCGGAGGAAGACTGTCCAATGCCCGAATTCCGTTTACAATCGATTCCTTTGCTCCCTCACCCTGCACAAGTGCCGGATAGAGGATGATCCGTATATAGGGATTCCGCCTTGTCGCAATATTGATGATGTCGCGGACCGCGGCACCGGTCGGGGCTGTCACCACACCGAGTGTGCGGATATATTTCGGGATCGGCTGCTTATAGCGCTCATCGAACATTCCCTCTTCTTCGAGTTTTTTCTTGAGCTGATCGAAGCGTGCATTCAGCGCGCCCGCACCATCCCGCACGATCTGCTGTGCATAGAGCTGATACGACCCAGTCTTCTCGTAAACGTCCACCGTTCCCAGGACGATGACCTCGTCGCCCTCGCTCATCCGGAACCTGAGGCCGCCCTTACGCACATTTCCTGCAAACATCACGCAGGAGAGCGTTCCGCCTTCATCCTTCATCGTAAAATAAATATGTCCGGAGGAATGATACTTGCAATTGCTGACCTCGCCTCGTACGAGCACCTGCGAAAGCAAGTAATCCTGCCGGAACATATTTTTGATATATGCATTTATCTGCGATACAGAATAAACTGACTTCATCAATCCTTCGTTTTCCTGCTGCTTACGATATGCACCTCAGCACCTCCGCTGCGCTCTTTCGCCAGTTTTTCCTTCTCTTCTCTCCGGAGGGCTTCCTTCTTATCGCGTACGGGAGCTTCCTTCTCTCCCTCTTCGGTGAATTTCGAGAGAATTGCATTCACGAAAGCAGGGGAATCATCCTGTCCGAACTTCTTCGCCAGCTCAACCGCCTCATTGATCGCAACCTTCTCCGGGACCGTATCGTCTTCCTTCATCTCGTAAAGTGCGAGACGGAGGATGGTGAGCTCCACCTTGCCGATCCGGTCGATGCCCCAGCCTTCGGTTTTTTCTGCGATCATCCTGTCAATCTCGGGGAGCTCCTGCAGAATTTTCTCGAATTTATCGGAGATTTCTTTCCTGTCTTCCTCTGAATATGTCTGATCTCCACTGTCGAAAAACATCTCTTCCTGCTTCTTCATCTGATCGCCGGGCAGGAATTCAACTCGGAAAAGAAGCTTGAAAATCTGTTCGCGGAGTGTTCTTCTAAGCATTGCCATGATCTTAACCGTCCTGACCTTGTATCACTTCGTAGTATCGCTCTCGGGCGAAATCCGGATGCTTGCAATGCGGACATTGACATCCGTCACCGCAAGACCTGTCATATTCTCGACAGCCTGCTTCACTCTTGCCTGTACACGGCTGCTAGTTGCCGGAATATTGTAGCCGTATCCGATAATGATGGACAGATCGACCCGGACATTCTTCTCGTTGACATCAACATGGACACCTTTCTGCGGGTCCTTTACACCGACGCGGCCGAGCCATTCGCTCGTGCCCGAACCGGCCATGCCTGCAACGCCGTCAACTTCCTGCGCTGCATAGGAAGCGATCATTGCTACGACATCATCCGCAATACGGACCGTTCCAATGTTTGCATCGTCAGCAGCCCTGGCAGCTGCCTCTGCGGCCTCTTCCTCCGCTTTTGCCCTGCGGCTTGCATCGGCCCTTTCCTTTGCATCGCGGAAGGTCTCGCCCGCCTTCACGGTCTGCTCCTTCATGACATTTCCGGCCTTCTGAGCGCCCTCCAGAATTTTGTTGCCGTAAACAGAAAGATGATCCACGAACGATTTCTTATCGTTCTCTTCTGTTTCATCTCCGGCCGGCTCTTCCTTTTCGTCCGATTCACCTGCATCCTTCTCAGCAGGTTCTTCTGCCTCACAGGCAGCCTCACAGGCAGCCTCACCGGCAGCCTCTGCCTCTGCAGCCGTATTATCGGCATTATCCGTCTCTTCGGGAGCCTCATCTGCAGATTCAGAAAACGTCTCTCCGGAAGCTTCTGCTTCGGTTCCTTCTGCCGCAGGTGCTCCTTCGGCAGCAGCTGTCTCTTCGGAAGAAGCTTCTTCCGCTGCACACTCCGCCGTCTTCTCTGCGGGCTCAGCCGCTGTCTCCGGGGAGGTCTCTCCACCATAATTTGTTACATCAATATATTCAGACATTGAATGCATCCTGCCTTTCTGCCAGCCTCCGCATCGTTGCTTCTGCGGTACCAGCCGCACCGGAAGCCATCCCGGCAAAGTTAATCATATTCTATCATTTATTAGATTATTTGCCTATGATTCTCAAATGCTTTCGGGCTCATTCATCCGCTCCGGAACACCAAAAGACAGGAATCCGACCATGTGATGAAGCAGATACAGATGCCCCTTTCCTGCTGCGTGATATTTCTTGAGGGAAACAAGCCGTCACGAATCATTCTGTATAATTTTACATCGAAAACCGGCGTGGCTGCGAATGAACAGCCATGCCGGTTATATGCCTGCAAATCCGTATCCAGACATCGTTTAAACAAGGATTCCCGCCGCTCCGCGGATTGCCCGCAGAAGGTCCGGGAATTCTTCAAAACTCGGAATGTCCGGATTGTCCGCGATAATCTGCGGCGTGCTCCTGAAGAGGAAACCCGCCGAACTTGCGCGGATCATGCCCAGGTCATTATAGGAATCACCGCTTGCGATGGTTTCAAAACCGATCGACTGAAGAGCCTTCACCGTTGCGAGTTTTGACTGTGCCGTGCGCATCCGAAAATCCCGGATCATTCCGTCCTCACCGACGATGAGCTCATTGCAGAAAAGAGTCGGATAGCCGAGTTTTTTCATCAGAGGCATCGCAAACTGCGTGAAGGTATCACTGATGATGATGACCTGCATATCCCGGCGGAGCTCATCGAGGAACTCCTTTGCGCCGGGCATCGGATCGATGGTCGAAATTACGTTCTGGATCTCTTTCAGCCCGAGGCCGTGTTCACGGAGAATATCAAGTCTCCAGTGCATAAGCTTATTATAATCGGGCTCATCGCGCGTCGTCCGTTTGAGTTCCGGGATCCCGCTCGCCTTCGAAAAGGCAATCCAGATTTCCGGCACCAGTACGCCTTCCATATCGAGACAGGTAATATACATTGTCTTCTCTCCTTCCGGTGTGCTTTCGTTATTTCCGTATTGTTCTATTGCTGACAGGCAGCCCGAATATACAATCCGGATCAGATCCTGCTGTTTTAAGCGGATGCCGCCCCGTGTCAGTCCGGGAGTTTTACCTCATGCACTGTCTTCTCGCCCTTTTCGAACGCCTCTGCCGCCTCGAAGCAGCTGCCTACCATGTGGCTGATCGCCTGCTGTGTGTAGAACGCCGTGTGCGGACTCATGATCACATTCGGGAACGAACGGAGCAGCGCCATGTCGCGGTTCGCGATGACATCGCCGATGCGATTATAATAATAAAGTCCGTCCTCCTTCTCAAGAACATCCAGGGCAGCACCGCCGACCTTTCCGCTCTCAAGCGCCTCGACCAGCGCATCGGTATCAATCAGCTTGCCGCGTGCCGTATTGACGATGAGAACTCCGTCCTTCATCTTTGCAAAAGCTTCCGCGTTCAGGAGATGATGGTTCTCCTCCGTCGCGTTCGTGTGCAGCGTGATGACCTCCGACTTTGCATACAGCTCGTCGAGAGACACATACTCAGCGTATTTCCTTACCTCTTCATTCTGATATGGATCGTAGCAGTAAATCTTGCAGCCAAAACCCGACAGATGGTCGATGACCGTCCTTCCGATGCGTCCGGTTCCGATGACACCGACCGACGAGAAACTCATATCACGGCCGATCTTGCCCTTGAGTGAATAATCCTGCAGGTCCGCACGGGCGAGAATCTGCGTGATTCTGCGCTGCAGCATGAGCATCAGCATGATCGCATAGTTCGCAACTCCGGACGGCGGGTAGCTCACGTTCGAAACCTTCATGCCGAGTTCCTTCGCTTTGTGAAGGTCGACGTGATCATAGCCGATCGAACGGCAAAGAAGATACTTCACGCCGATCCCTGCAAACAGCTCCACCATCGGTGCCGACATATCGCACGGCGTCATGCTGACTGCATCCGACCCTTTTGCAAGAATATAATTCTCTTTCGTCGGATATTCCGTCGTGTAGCCAAACTCAATTCCCGTCTCTTCACTGAATTTCTTCGCAAATCCGAGTTCATCAAATTCACGAAGTGCATAAAAGAATATTTTCATGACTGCCTCTTTTGCCTTTATTGATTTTCTATTATACTGCTGCGCGGATCCCCTCCGCAGCTTTTCCCGGCAGCTTTTGAAAGCGTTCTGTCAGTTCTTCCTGAACTCTTCCAGCTCCAGGCCTTTGTTCCGGTCGAGCACCATCCCGACTGACCACTCATTTACGAAAATGAGGAGCGGATTGCCCTTCAGGTCCTCAATCAGTTTCATATCCGAAGTGCCGACGATGTTCTTCACGTCTCCGTCCCATTTCGAAATCCAGCGGATATATTCATACGGGAGCTGCTCCAGAATGATATCCACATTGTATTCGTTCTTCAGGCGGAATTTCAGAACATCGAACTGCAGTACGCCGACAACGCCGCAGATAATCTCCTCGAGTCCCATGCCGATCTCACGGAAAATCTGAATGGCGCCTTCCTGCGCAATCTGCGAAATGCCCTTTACGAACTGATCCCGTTTCATAGTATCAACCTGCCGCACCCTTGCGAAATGCTCCGGCGCGAACGTTGGAATACCTTCATAGCGGAAGTTCTGCTTCGGCATGCAGAACGTATCTCCGATACTGTACAGACCCGGATCGAAAATACCGAGAATATCACCTGCATACGCCTCGCTCACAACCTTCCGGTCATCCGCCATCAGCTGCTGCGGCTGCGAAAGACGCGCCACCCGCCCTGACTGCACATGCTTTACTTCCTGCGTGGCATCGTATCTGCCCGAGCAGACCCGGATGAACGCGACACGATCCCGGTGCGCCTTGTTCATGTTCGCCTGAATCTTGAAAACAAACGCAGAGAAATCATTTGTATATGGATCAATCGGACCCTGGTCCGAATTCCGCGCCGTAGGCGGAAGTGCCATCTTCAGGAAATGCTTCAGGAAAATCTCGACGCCGAAATTCTGCAGCGCAGAACCGAAAAACACCGGCGTGAGCAGTCCCTGCTGCACCTCATCGAGGTCAAACGGCTCCGAAGCCCCGTCGAGAAGATCAATCTCCGACTCCAGTTTTTCCTTCGCATTCTCACCGATCGCAGCCGTGATCGCCGCATCGTCCGAAAGCGGAATCCGCTCTTCTTTTCCTTCCTTCGTGCCCTTCAGCGTATCCGAATAAACCAGGACATCCTTCAGCTCGCGGTCATAAATGCCCTTAAACCCCTTGCCCGAACCGATCGGCCAGTTCACCGGGCACGTCGAGACACCCAGATTCTTTTCAATATCATCGAGCAGGTCAAACGTATCCAGCGCATCCCGGTCCATCTTATTGATGAACGTGAAAATCGGAATATGCCGCATCGCACAGACCTTGAACAGCTTCCTCGTCTGCGGCTCGACACCTTTTGAACCGTCTATGACCATGACCGCCGAGTCCGCCGCCATCAAAGTCCTGTACGTGTCTTCCGAGAAGTCCTGGTGGCCCGGCGTATCCAGCAGATTCACACAGCACCCTTCATACTCGAACTGCAGCACCGAACTGGTGACGGAAATACCTCTCTGCTTCTCGATCTCCATCCAGTCCGACACTGCATGCTTCGCCGTCGCCTTACCCTTGACGGAACCGGCTGTATTGATCGTTCCCGAATACAGCAGGAACTTCTCCGTCAGCGTCGTCTTGCCGGCATCCGGGTGCGAAATGATCGCGAACGTGCGCCGTCTTGCAATTTCTTCCTGTACACTAGTCATAATAAATACCCAAAATCCGAATTAAGAATTAAACAGTTAACCGTGAATTTAGAGGCTGAATCTGTCTGCTTCAGGGACTATTTTGCCGCGGTCTTTGCGAAGCGGAGCCGCAGGCGAACGCTGAGCTTAGACCGACGGCAAAAACGCAGCGAAGCGACCGGAAGCAGACAGATTCAGCCGGAATATCTGTCTGCACAGCAAAAGACCCGACCTGCACCGGGAGTTTTGACGCAGCGCCAAACCTCCCGCCTGCCGGCCGGGTCTTTCAAAAAACGATTACTGATGCTGAGGAGCGTCCTTGATCGAGAAGGAAAGTCTTCCCATGCGGTCCTTGCCGAGGCACTTCACGGTGACCTTCTGGCCGATGCTGAGTGCATCTTCGACCTTCTCGAGACGATGATTCGTGATCTTCGAGATATGGACCATGCCCTCCTTGCCGGGAGCAAACTCGATGAATGCACCGAACTCCTTGATGGAAACAACGGTTCCGTCGAGGATCATGCCCTCTTCGAAATCGGTGCAGATGATCTCGATCATCTTCTTTGCTTCCTCGAGGCCGTTCTTGTCCATACCGCAGATGGACACCTTGCCGTCGTCGTCGATATCGATCTGCGCACCGGTGCGCTTGATGATCTCGTTGATCGTCTTGCCCTGCTTTCCGACAACATCGCCGATCTTCTCCGGGTCAATCTGCGTGAAGATGATCTTCGGCGCATACTTCGAGACTTCTTTTCTCGGCTCAGCGATTGCCGGGGTCATGACATTGGTCATGATATACTCGCGGGCATCCTTGCAGCGCTGGATTGCGCCCTCCACGATGGCACGGGTAAGGCCGTGAATCTTGATATCCATCTGGATTGCAGTGATGCCGTCATGCGTTCCGGTGACCTTGAAGTCCATATCGCCGAAGAAGTCCTCAAGACCCTGGATATCGGTGAGAAGCACGAAATCATCATCGGTCTCGCCGGTGACAAGTCCGCAGGAAATGCCTGCTACCTGCTTCTTGATCGGTACGCCTGCTGCCATCAGAGACATGCAGGAAGCACAGGTCGAAGCCATCGAGGTAGAGCCGTTCGACTCGAGCGTCTCAGATACGGCGCGGATTGCATACGGGAATTCCTCAACCGACGGAAGTACCGGCATTAGAGCGCGCTCGGCAAGTGCACCATGACCGATCTCGCGGCGTCCCGGTCCTCTGGAGACCTTGGTCTCACCGACGGAATATGCCGGGAAATTATACTGATGAATATATCTCTTGGTTGTAATGTTCGGATCGAGTCCCTCCACCTTCTGTGCATCGGAAAGCGGTGCGAGGGTCACAACATCGAGGATCTGCGTCTGTCCTCTGGTGAACATTGCAGAACCATGGACTCTGGGAATGACATCAACCTCGGCTGCCAGAGGGCGGATCTGTGTGAGCAGACGGCCGTCCGGTCTCTTGTGATCCTTGAGAATCATCTTGCGGATGGTCTTCTTCTCGTACTGATAGACCGCATCGCCCAGCTGAGCAAGGTACTGCTCATTGTCCGCAAATGCTTCCTTCATCCTGTCAGTGATCTCTGCGATTCTCTTCTCGCGGGTCTGCTTATCATCGGTGAAGCAGGCCTCTTCCATCTCTTCCGGCGGGACAATCTTCTTCATGTCCTCAAACATCTGCTCCGGAACCGCGACGGAATTATATTCCTGCTTCGGCTTGCCGACTTCCTCGCGGATCTTGTTGATGAAGGCAACCAGCTGCTTGTTGACCGCATCTGCCTGATAGATGTAGTCGATCATATCCTTCTCGGGGATCTCATTTGCGCCGGCCTCGATCATCATGACACGGTCTGCCGTGGAAGCAACAGTCAGGCGAAGATCGCCCTTGTCCCACTGCTCCTGGCTCGGGTTGATGATGACATTGCCGTCGACAAGGCCTACCTGCGTGGAAGCGCACGGTCCGGCAAACGGGATATCGGAAATCGTGGTCGCAACCGAGGCGCCGATCATGGCAAGAAGCTCAGGTCTGCACTCCGGGTCAACACTGAGGACCATGCACTCCAGCGTGACATCATTGCGCATATCCTTCGGGAACAGCGGACGCATCGGACGGTCGATGACGCGGCTCGTCAGAATTGCGTTCTCGCTGGCCTTTCCTTCTCTCTTGTTGAATCCTCCCGGGAATTTGCCGATGGCATAGAACTTCTCGGTATACTCCACGCTCAGCGGGAAGAAGTCCACGCCTTCGCGGGGCTCTTTGGACTCCGTTGCAGTGCACAGAACAGTGGTGTCACCGTAGTGCATCAGTGCGCATCCGTTTGCCTGCTTGCCGACACGGCCGATATCGATCGACAGTGTTCTGCCGGCAAGATCCATTGAATAGGTCTTGTACATTTTTTTCTCCTTCGTCTCTTCTTCGTCCTTTGCCAGATCCCGAAGACAGATCTTCGGTTCTGTCCCGGAAGAATCCTCTTCCGGAATTTCCGGAGCCTATTCGCTCAAACATGTTTCTCCGAAAAGCCGTTCATATCAAAGAGAGACGGACTGCTCTCCAAATTCGGGAAGGCAGCCGTCTCTTCTTATACAAGGGTAAAATTACTTTCTGATGCCGAGATCTGCGATCAGCTTACGATATTTCTCAAGATCATTCTTCTTGAGATAGTCGAGGAGTCCTCTTCTCTTACCGACCATCTTCAGAAGACCGCGGTTGGAATGGAAATCCTTCGGGTTCTTCTTCATGTGCTCGGTCAGCTCCTGAATTCTCTCGGTGAGAACTGCGATCTGAACTTCCGGTGAACCGGTGTCATGCTCGTCGCGCTGATACTTCTTGATTATCTCTGTCTTCTTTTCCTGTGAAATCATTTTCTCTCCTTCTGCCCATCCACGGGCTCATGCGGCAGACTATTCTGCCTGGGCCGCAACCGGGTCCCGGTCGGAGTCTCCATAGAACCAGGTCACGGAAAAATGTGCACAAAAACGCACAGCAAATGCATCATATCATGGGGCAGACAGAAAGTAAAGAAAATGATTGAAGCCCCTGTTCATTTTCCGGTGAGAGACTGCGCTCCTCTTCTCTCCGCGTGGAATTTTCTCCCCGCCTCAATGTCCAGCTCCATCTGACTCTTCAGCGACTCAAGGGATGAGAACTTCCGCTCACTCCTCCGGAAAGTGTAAATTTTAGTCAGTGCTGTTTTTCCGTATAGATCGCCGCTGAAATCATAGAGATAGGTTTCGACTGTGACCGGCGGCTCTTCTCCCGGAACCTTGCCCGCCGAGATCGTGGGCTTGATGCCGATATTGGTCATCCCGTGATAGGTTTTTCCGTCGATAACCGAATCGGAATAATAGACACCGAACGGCGGAAGAAGCTTTGTTCTCTCCGGCACCTGATTCACCGTCGGGATGCCGATGGTCCGCCCGATCCGGTTGCCGGACACGACGGTGCCGAGGATACTGTACGGCTCGCCGAGGAAGCGCTCCGCCTCTTCCATCTTTCCCTGCTCCACCAAAGTCCGGATATAGGTTGAACTCACGACGGTTCCGCCGATTTTCACTTTCGGGACCATTTCCGTCTTAAATCCAAGCCGCAGCGAGGCGTCCTCGAGGAAATCAAAATTTCCCTTTCCGCCCGCGCCGAAAGAAAGGTCGCTTCCGGCGGCAACAAACCGCGCATGCATCTCCCCATAGAGAATCCGCCGCACGAAATCCCCGGGATCCGTCACTGCCGTCGCCTCATTCATGGGGAACTCGACAAGATATTCGATGCCCATCTTTTCGAACGCAAGGCGCTTTTCTTCCCTCGTCATGAGCTCACAGCGCTCAGCCGTTCTGTGACTGAAGAAAACGGTCGGCGACGGGTCAAACGTAAAAACTGCCGCAGCCAGTCCGTTTGCCTTCTGTCTTCCGCAGACATCGAGAAGTCTCCGGTGACCGATATGAATCCCGTCAAACTTTCCGATGGCCGCTGCCGTCGGAACGGGAATCTGAAATTGATCCGTGCCGCTGATAAGTATCATAGTCTGTCTGCTGTAAAAAGTCTGTTCATTCTGAACGCAAGCCCAGAATACTGATTTTCAGGATACTGATTAAAGGAACATTTTAACCGGCCGGATTTTTCCGCTCCCGGGTTCCGGTCCGTATACAGCCGTAAAAACGCCCTGCGAATCATACACCCGGATGCGGCCGTCCGCGGATTCCGGAACTCTGCCTTCCGTCAGATCCGCCCCAGCAAGCGCGTTTCCGTTTCTCAGATGTACATCGGATTCCTTTAAGGTTCTCACGGCCGGGCACTCCGAGAAGAAAGCTTCCACCGGCTGCACCAGAGAGCGCACGTAGGCATATTTTTCTTTGCCTTCCGCCTCTGCTCTCTTCATTCTCTCTTCCAGCTCCCCGAGCGTCACCGCATTCTCCAGCCGGAACATTCCGACCCTCGTGCGCACGAGGTGTTCCATCACTCCTCCGACGCCAAGCCGCTCACCGATGTCATTGCAAAGGGTCCGGATATACGTTCCCTTCGAGCAACGCACCCGCATCGTCACGTGCGGAAGATCTATGTCCGTGATTTCGATCTCATAGATCCGGATTGTTCTTGCCGCGCGCTCCACGGTCTTTCCCTCACGGGCGAGTTCATAAAGCCTCTTTCCATTCACCCGGACGGCAGAATACATAGGCGGAACCTGGCTGATCTCCCCGACAAACATTCCGGCGGTCTGCCGGACCATTTCCGGAGTCACTTTCCGAAGGACCTCCTCATCCGGAACGGACGAGAGCATTTTCGCGCCGGGTGCAAGGTCCTGCGTGTCGGTCGTAATTCCGAGGCGCAGCACGGCGGAATATTCTTTATCGGTATCCTCGATGAGGCTTACCAGTTTTGTCCCATTGCACAGACATACAGGGAGCACCCCTTCCGCCTCCGGATCGAGGGTCCCTGTATGTCCGATTTTTTTCATATGAAGAATGCCGCGCAGCTTTGCCACTGCGTCATTCGATGTATACCCGCGCTCCTTGCAGACGTCGAGCATTCCGTTCAGAGTATTTTCCGGCATCAGCCCTCGTCCTTCGCGCCCTGCTCACTCAGAATTGCTGAGGAGATGTTGTTGATAATGTCGTGATACGGCGCACTCACTGTGCAGCCGGCGGCACGTTCATGCCCGCCGCCGCCGAAAAGTGCGGCGACCTTCGCGACATTTACGCTCCCATCTGAGCGGAGAGAAACCTTGTATGTGCCAGGATCCGTTTCGTACATAAAGATGGCGCACTTCACGCCTTCCGTGAGCTTGAGCTGCTCTGCGATACCGTCCATATCCTTCGGACCGACCTCATGGAATTCCATGGTCTTCCGGTCAATCACGCTGACGATGCAGGTGCCGTTGTTGAACATCATGCTCTCGAGCAGCGCGCGCCCCATAATCTGGTTCTGCAGATAGGTGCGCCCGAAGAAAATGTCGTTGATGAGAATTCCCGGTTCCGGCTGGAGCTTGTGGCTGATGAGATCACCGGCGATCTCCATCGTGCGTTTTGACGTGTTGGAATACTTGAAGACACCGGTGTCCGTAACAATGCCGATGTAGAGTGCGCGCGCGATCGGCTCATTGATCTTCGCCGGGTCCATCGTGAGATAGACAAGCTCACAGGTGCTGCTCGCATCCGGATCAATGAAGTTTACATCTCCGTCTCCCGGGTTCGACTCGTGATGGTCGATGTTGATACGCTTTGCGGCCGTATCAAAAAACGGCTTTGCTCTTCCAAGACGGTCCGACGCAGTATCAAGGCAGATAAAAACATCGTATTTCTTAATATCCGTCTGATAGTCAAAACGAATTCTGCCGACCTCCGGCATATGATGCCGGAGACTTTCCTTGAAGTCCTCCGCAAAAACATCTACCCGGACTCCCGGCATTTCCTTCTCAAGATAAAGCGCCATGCCGACAGAAGAACCGACTGCATCCCCGTCCGGATTGATATGACCACTGACGGCGATCGTTTTTGCGCCTTTCGTTTCTTTCAGTATATCCAATGGCTATTTCCTCCGTCCCGTCCGATGCTTATTCTTCTGTCTTCTCCGGTGTTTCCCCGCGCGCTTCCTCTGCCGCCTCGTCCGCTGCGATGACTTCGTCAATCTTCTTCGACATGGCAACGCCATATGCAATCGAGTCATCATAGATAAAGGTAAGCTCCGGTGTGTTGCGCAGATTTACATCGTGTGCGAGTGCCGTGCGGATGAAGCCCTTTGCGCTGTTGAGGCCCTCAAGCGTCTTCTTCCCGTCCTCCGGGGACCCGTAGACGCTGAAAAACACCTTGCACGTCTTCAGGTCCGGCGCCACCTCGACCTCCATTACACTCGTCATCGGCGAAACCCGTGGATCCTTGAGATCGCGTATAATCTGCGCCAGCGAGCGCATCACTTCGTCATTGATTCTTCTGTTCTTGACACTGTTTTTTCTCAAAATAATTTCCCTGAATCACTTACTTGTTTTCATCTTTGTCGTCTTTCGCAGCCTGTGCCTTCGCTGCAGCCTCAGCACGGCGCTGTGCCTTGATTTCTGCTGCGCGGTCGCCGGTCACCTTGACCATCTCATAGGCTTCGACCATATCCCCGACATTGATTGCATCAAAACCGTCAAATACAAGACCGCATTCGAAGCCTTCCTTTACTTCCTTGACATCGTCCTTGAAACGCTTCAGAGATGCAAGGCCGCCGTTGAAGATTTCCTTGCCGTCTCTTGTGATGCGGCACTTGCAGCCGCGGCGCACAAGACCGTCTGTGACAGATGCACCAGCGATGTTGCCGACCTGCGATGCATGGAAGATCTGACGGATCTCCGCGTGTCCGATGATGGATTCCTCATAAACCGGAGCTTCCATGCCCTTGATGGCCGCCTCGACCTCATCGATCGCGGTATAGATGACATCATACACGTGAACATCAACGCCTTCACGCTCCGCCATCGCCTTCGCAACTGCATCGGGCTTCACATTGAAGCCGATGATGATTGCATCCGAAGCGGAAGCAAGCGAGACATCGGACTCCGTGATGGCACCGACCCCGCTGTGAATGCACTTCACGGCGATTTCATCATTGGAAAGCTTCAGGAGACTGGATTTCAGCGCTTCAACCGAGCCCTGGACATCCGCCTTGATAATGATATTGAATTCCTTGAGATTGCCTTCCTTCATCTGCGTGAAGAGATCGTCAAGACTCATATGCATGCGGTTCTCTTCAAGCAGGTCCTCCTTGTGCTGGTCACGGTACACAGCTGCAAACTGCTTTGCTTCCTTGTCACCGTCGTGCGCGATAATAACTTCACCTGCACTCGGTGCCTCGGAAAGTCCGAGTACCTCGACCGGCGTCGAAGGTCCGGCCGCCCTGACATTTCTTCCCTTGTCGTCGATCATCGCACGGACCTTGCCGGAAGCTGCACCTGCGGAAATGAAGTCTCCGATGTGCAGTGTACCCTTCTGAACGAGGACATTTGCGACCGGACCACGACCCTTGTCCAGCCTTGCCTCGAGGACAAGACCCCTCGCCCTGCGGTTCGGATTTGCCTTGAGTTCAAGGATGTCCGCCGTGAGCAGTACGGTGTCGAGAAGATCATCGACGCCCTGACCAGTTTTAGCGCTGACCGGAACAAATTCCGTCGAGCCGCCCCAGTCCGTCGCGACAAGATCATACTTCGTGAGCTCCTGCTTCACGAGATCCACGTTTGCACCCGGTTTATCGATCTTGTTCACTGCAACAATGATTTCAATGCCGGCCGCTTTCGCATGATTGATTGCCTCAATGGTCTGCGGCATCACACCGTCATCGGCCGCGACGACGAGGATAGCAATATCCGTGGAATTCGCACCGCGCATACGCATCGCCGTGAAGGCCTCATGTCCGGGGGTATCAAGGAATGTGATTTTCCTTCCCTTCACATCCACCTGATAAGCGCCGATGGCCTGCGTGATTCCGCCGGCCTCCTTATTGGCGACGGAAAGAGCCGCCATCTTTCTCTCGCGCTCCTTCTTGTCCTCATCGGTGATCCCGAGAGATTTCGCGCGGATATAATCGAGAAGAGTGGTCTTGCCGTGATCGACATGGCCCATGACGCACACAACCGGTGCGCGGGGAACCAGCGTATCCTCCGGATCTTCCTCATCCTTCAGAAGTTCCTTGATGACATCGACCTTTTCCTCCTTCTCGCAGAGGATATCGAAATCGACCGCAATATTGGAAGCCTCATCATAAGAGAGCTCCGTATTCGGTGTGGTCACTTTGCCTTCGAGAAACAGCTTCTTGATAATCTCCGCATCATGCATATGCATCTTGGCTGCAAGATCGCGGATTGTAATCTTATCCGGAACAGAAATGGTCTTGATCTGCTCTTCAGGAGCTTCCTCGACCTTCTCCGGCTTCACGAAGCGTCCGGGTTTCTTGGCCCTGACATCCTCGTCTGTATACATATAGTCCTTGCGGTTTCGCTTGTCGCGCTCCTGGCCGGCCTTGCGCCGGTCCGCATCGCGATGCTTCTCGGAGTCCTTTACAAATGCATCGCCTCCGCCCATCGCTCCTCTTCCGGCCGGACGTTTTCCGCCGGCAAAGGAACCGGATCTGGTTCCCTGACCGCCTCTGCCGCCGGAGAATCCGCCCTGTCCAGGTCTTGCGCCAAAACTGCCGCGTCCGCCGGTATAGCCCTGTCCGGGTCTTGCCGAACGTCCCTGGTAGCCGCCCTGACTGCTCTGGCTGCGGCTGTATCCGCCCTGACCTGTGCGGTTATTGCTCCCCTGGCCGCCGCGGTTATATCCGCTCTGACTGTTTCCTCTCCCGGTTCCGCGGCCGGCAGACGGGTTCTGGCCATTCCGGTGAAGTCTCTCCGCCGGATCCTGAATATACGGAATCTGGTTGATCGAACGGACGACGGTTCTTGTAACACTCTTCCCGGCCTGGGAATCATTCACAATAACTGTTGTCTTCTTTGCAGGCTTCTGCTCAGCGGACTTCTGTTCTGCGGGCTTCTGTTCTGCAGGTTTTGCGGGAGCCTCTTTCGGCTCTGCCTTCGCCGCGGCATTCGCCGGCTCTGAAGGCTCTCCGCCCTTGGGAGCTTTTTCGGAAGTGCCGGCACTTGCTGTTTCTTCAGCCTTTCCGGCTTTCTCTTCCGTCTCTGCTGCCGCCGGTTTCGCTTCTGCCGCCGGTTTCTGCGCTGCAGGTACTTCTGCAGACGGAACTTCTGCCGCGGCACTCTCTACGGCTGCTGCAGAAACGGCCTCTGCCGCCGCTGCCTTTTTCTTCACTTCCTCCGCCTTCAGCGGAGCTGTGCTCTGAGCAGCTTTCACGCGGATCGTCTCTCCATTGCCCTCTGCAGACTTCGTCCTCTGATCCGGCGCATGGAAGTCAACATCCATCTGGGTAGGAACCGTCTTGGGACGGATGATCCGGTGCACCGGCGTACTGGCCGTAAATGTTCCGGCCCCCGATGCGCTGTGTTTCTTCTCCGGCGTGTGCTGAGTGCCCTGATTCTGGGCACGTCTTCCGGATGGTGCCGCAGCTCTTCCGCCGTTGCCGCCGCCATTCCCCGCAGTCACGATGATGATCTTCTTCTTTTTGGGCTTTGCCTGCACAACTCTGCGGGCAGGCTTTGCCTTAGCACCTTCTTCGCCCGCAGCGGGAGCTCCCTGCACTCCGGAAGTCTTCCCGGATACATTCTCCGTTCCCGAAGTCTCGTTGTTGTTCATCCTATTGTTCTTTCCGGTTTCAGCTTCTGCCATTGAATCCTCTCTCATAATTTGTGTGACTTATATTCCATCCGGTCCCTACTTCACACCGACCGGGATGTTTACCAATCTATTATTTCTTTTCTTCCGCTGCTCCGCTGCCGGAGCCGCCATTTCCTTCTTCAGACAATTCTCGGATTTTTTTTGCAAATCCGTAATCCGTGACTGCAAGACAGGAACGTTCTTCTTTTCCGATGCAGGCTCCCAGCGTTTCTCTGGTTCCGTATCGGATAACCGGGACACCGTGGGACCGGCATTTATCGTCAAAACGTTTTGACGTATTCTCACTTGCATCCCCGGCAAGAATGACAAGTTTCGCCTTACCCTTAAGGACCGCTTCTTCAGTCTCAAATCCGCCGCTGCGGATCCGGCCCGCCCGCTCGGCAAGGCCAATCATCTGCAGAACATTATCCCGCATGCTGTCAGCCTCCTCTTTCTGCATCCGTTTTCCCGGATGAATCGGAATTGGCGGCTCTTTCAAGCTGCTCCCGGATTTTCTTTGCATCCTCTGCCGGAAGCGAGGTCTGAAACGCCCTTGTGAAAGCTCCTTTTTTCATCGCCTTATCGAAGCAGGCGGGATCTTTGCACAAATATGCCCCTCTTCCCGGCGCCCTGCCGGTCAGGTCCATGCAAATGCTCCCGTCCGGCGAGTGAACAATCCGGATAAGGTTCCTCTTCTCTTTACTTTGTCCGCATCCGATGCAAGTCCGCATCGGAATTTTCTTTGCCATACGCGTTTCCTTAATAAATAACGTATCTGTTCATTGAAATCACAGCCGGCGGGCCGTGATTCCTTCATCGCCGGCATCACCGGCGGTTCCCGACGGATTGGTCTCTCCGGAAGATACTCAATCAGCGGATTCCTCTCCCGAGGGCTCTTCACCTGAAGGCTCTTCATCCGAAGACTCATCAGCGGCAGTCTCATTCTCTTCCGCCTCTGCGCCGTTCTCTTCCTCTGCGCTGTCTTCAGCCTCTGTAAAGTCCCCGGCTTCTTCTTCGTCAGCCGGAAGCGGATT
>Ga0256406_1000378_pt1 | contig 83527 bp, 63 predicted proteins | sample RumenRJG_03DNA_FD_185986 | JGI IMG/M metagenome (GOLD analysis project Ga0256406, IMG submission 185986) | Bovine rumen microbial communities from Lethbridge, Alberta, Canada - RJG_03 | ecosystem: Host-associated > Mammals > Digestive system > Stomach > Rumen | place: Canada: Alberta | collected...
AAAGGTATTAAGAGCCTGGCGGTTGAGAAACCGCCTTCGGGCGTTTGTGCCTATCGTCACATTCATTTAAACGGATTACATTGTGACATATTGTCTTCTATGTCGGCTTAAATGAAAGAGCCCTTGCATTGCTGACCACAATCCGTATGTCTGCGTAGTGTTTCTCATGGTATTCTTTTGCGAATAAGCGCATAGCCAAAATGACTAAACAATACATTATATAATGCCCAGTCAAAATAAAGTTGGCCCACACTCATTGTTATTTCGGTGCAAAGGTACATAATTTTTTCCCCGAATCCAAATTTCTGTGGTATAGAAAGGGGGGTAGTGAGGGGTATAGAAAGGAGGGTAGGGCGCGGAAATAAGTTCTGCCGTGGCGTTTGCTACCGTACAATTTCCCTCACGCTAAGGAGAAAAGAAACTTCGTATCCTCGTATTCCCATTTCACGATACCGTATCTCACGAGTCGTGCCAGCGTCCCGATGACGTGGTGACGGCCTTGCTTGCTGAGGCGGACGAGTCGGTTCAGCGTCGATTGCGGGTTCGCCTTCATGACCGCGATGAATGCCTGCTCCGTCGATGTGTAGTGCATTACGGTCTGTGCCATTTGCTCCTGCCGCCAAATCTCTAACAGCACCGGTGACGCAACAATATTCTCATCGGCTATCCTGACGAAGGCCACCTTCTTCCCGTCGTCATCGATGGCGCACACGGGCTTGCGCGTTGCAGGCGGTATGGTGGCAATGACGACCGTGCGCCCGTCGGCATGGTATGTTCCGAAACTTATTCCCGACTCCGGCCGACAGTACTTATATGCTGCTGCGTGCATCATGTATATCTCCTCCTCGGAGCGTACACCCGATATGTTTCCGTCGTCGCGGACACCTATGAGCAGTCTTCCGCCCTCAGTATTGGCAAAGGCCGACACCGACCGTGCCAGTTTCACCGCATCCTGAACCTTATATTTGAAATCCTGTTGACTGTGCTCACCCTGCGAAATGAGGCTCGTGAGGTATTTTTTGTCGTCCATCTTCTGTTTTTTCTCGTCCTTATTCTTTTTTAAGCACAAATATACCCTAAAAAGTTTGAATCCGAAAACTTTTTACTATCTTTGCGATTGGATTTACGACAATTTAATATTACTAATAACGCGTTTATGGAAAAGATTAAGATGATGACCCCTCTCGTGGAGATGGATGGCGACGAGATGACCCGCATACTGTGGAAGATGATCAAGGACGAGCTTATCCTTCCGTTTGTTGACCTGAAGACAGAATACTACGACCTTGGTCTTCCTCACCGCGACGAGACCGGCGATCAGGTCACTATCGACTCTGCCCGTGCCGCCTGCAAGTACGGTGTGGCCGTGAAATGTGCCACTATCACCCCCAATGCGCAACGCATGACCGAGTATAAGCTCCATAAGATGTGGAAGAGTCCTAACGGTACCATCCGCAGCATTATGGACGGCACCGTTTTCCGGGCTCCGATAACCATTCCTTCCATCCACCCTGTGGTGAAAAACTGGGAAAAACCGATAACCATTGCGCGCCATGCTTACGGCGATGTGTACAAGAGTGTGGAACTGCGGGCCGATGAGCCCGGTGTGGCTAAGCTCGTCTTCGACGGCGAGAGCGGCAAGCACGAGGAAGTGGTGGTCCATAGCTTTGACGCACCGGGCGTTATCCAGGGCATGCATAACACCGACAAGTCGATTCGCTCCTTTGCCCACAGCTGCTTTAAGTTTGCCGTTGACACGAAACAGGACCTGTGGTTTGCCACCAAGGACACCATCTCGAAAACCTACGATGCCCGTTTCCGCGAGATATTCCAGGAGGTCTACGACCATGACTACAAGGCTAAGTTCGAGTCGCTGGGCCTCACCTATTTCTACACCCTTATCGACGATGCCGTGGCCCGCGTCATCCGGTCGAAGGGCGGTTTCATCTGGGCTTGCAAGAACTACGACGGCGACGTTATGAGCGATATGCTCTCGACAGCCTTCGGGTCGTTGGCTATGATGACATCGGTGCTCGTCTCGCCCGACGGCAATTACGAGTATGAGGCTGCCCACGGCACCGTGACCCGCCACTACTACCGCTATCTCAAGGGCGAGGAGACATCGACGAACCCTATGGCCACCATCTTCGCCTGGAGCGGGGCCCTGCGCAAGCGTGGCGAGCTCGACGGCATCGACGCACTCGTGAACTTCGGCAATCAGCTTGAGGGCGCATGCTTCGACACTCTCAACGACGGCATCGCCACCAAGGACCTTGTGAACCTCATGGAAGGTGTCGATGTGAAACCCGCAAACTCCAAGGAGTTTATCGCCGCTATCCGTCAGCGCCTTGAGAAACGTCTGGCCTGATGACTGACGATATTCTTACTTTCACCCTGCGCCTCGTCGTCGCGATGGCCCTCGGGGGCATTGTGGGCCTGGAACGTGAGTACCGCGCCAAGGACGCAGGATTCCGCACCCACTTCCTCGTGGCTATCGGGTCGGCCCTTTTCACCCTCATCTCCATCTACGGCTTTGCTGAGGGTGTTAAGGATACCTCCCGCGTAGCGGCGCAAGTGGTCTCCGGAATAGGATTTCTCGGTGCCGGACTGATAGTCTTCCAGCGCAACGTCATCCGCGGTTTGACTACTGCTGCCGGCCTGTGGGTGACGGCTGCCATCGGCATGGCGTGTGGCGTGGGGATGTTCTATGTCGCAGCGCTCGTCACGGTGCTCATGCTCTTAGGCTTGGAAGTCCTCAACCACATCATTCCGCACTTGGGAGCGTCGGCAATGCAGATAACATTCTCGTCGCCGTCGCGTACCGATATCGCTGAGGCCATCACGAAAATACGTCAGACGGTGGTCGAAGTCGTGGCTTACGAGATAAAGAACAAGCACACCTCCGGCGGCGTTTTCTACGATGTCCACATGGAGGTGCGCATGAAGCGCGACCAGCGCAACGACATCATCCTCGATATTCTAAAGGATTTCGACGAGGTTTCGATCATCGACGCTGAATGATTTTGTAAAAAATGAAGTAATATTTGTCAAAAAGGGAACACGTCTATGACCGTTCCCTTTTTTCTTGTTCCTTTGCAGCCGGAATGAGCTGAGGGGCAGGAAAACGACATTCTGTTCCCAATGCTTCCCAATATAATGACAAGATGAAAACAATCCTCACAATCACAGGTAGCGACAGTACGGGCGAATCGGGTATCCAGGCCGATATCAACACTATGACTTCGCTTGGTGCCAAGGCCGTGTCGGTGGTCACGTCGGTGACCATCCAGAACACCATTGGCATCCAGGACTTCTACGATCTGCCCTCCGATGTCGTCAGCGGTCAGCTCGACGCCATCATCAACGATGTGGAACCCGAGGTGGTGAAGATTGGAATGATTCGCGAGGCTGAACAGCTGAAAGTCATCGTCAGGGCCCTCCGCCGCTACCGTCCGTCGGCCGTCGTCTACGACCCCATACTCTTCTCCAGCCGTGGCGATCGCCTCATGGGCACCGATGTCATCGACCAGATACGCCGGCATCTGTTTCCTCTGTGTACGGTCATCGTCATGCGGCAGCGCGAGAGTGAGACCCTCCTGCGGGATTATGTAGGCGGCAACATCTGCTTGCTTGCCGACAATACCGGTCACGGCTACGCCAACGACTTCTCGTCGGCCCTTGCCGTCTACCTTGCCGACGGCATCTCCGTCGCCGACGCCATCGACAAGGCCCGCACGTTCATTGCTCGTCGGACCGGCAAAGTCGGCCGTCTGCAGGGCCGCAGCGGCGAACTCTACAACGAGTTCCTCTCCGTTGTCGCTGCCGACTATTCGCGCAACAGTGATGTGGCCCACTATGCCGATGCTCTGAACGTCAGCGGCCGCTATCTCGCACAGGTCTGCCGCCGTATTGCGGGGAAGTCGCCGAAGAGCATCATCGATGGTTATGTCGTCAAGGGGGTTATGACCCGTCTCGACACCACTGCTGACAGCGTTCAGCAGATTGCCGCCGACTTCGGTTTTGCGAATCAGGCTCATCTGTCAAAATTCTTTCGGAATCAAACGGGGAAGTCCCCCACAGAATACAGGAACAGAAAATGGAAAACAGACAAGAACTGAACCGCAATCTTGCGCAGATGCTCAAGGGCGGTGTGATTATGGACGTGACGACACCTGAGCAGGCTAAGGTGGCTGAGGAAGCTGGTGCCTGCGCAGTTATGGCCCTCGAGCGCATCCCGGCCGACATACGTGCTGCCGGCGGCGTAGCGCGGATGAGCGACCCGAAGATGATCAAGGGCATACAGCAGGCCGTGTCGATACCGGTCATGGCAAAGTGTCGTATAGGGCATATTGCTGAGGCTCAAATCCTTGAGGCTATTGATATCGACTATATTGACGAGAGCGAGGTGCTGTCGCCTGCCGACAATGTGTATCATATCGACAAGACAAAATTCAAGGTGCCATTCGTCTGCGGAGCCAAGAATCTCAGTGAGGCTCTCCGCCGTATTGCCGAGGGCGCATCGATGATCCGCACGAAGGGCGAGCCGGGTACGGGTGATGTAGTACAGGCCGTTCAGCACATGCGCATCATGCAGAGCGAGATACGACGTCTGGCTAACCTTGCCGAGGACGAGCTCTATGAGGCCGCCAAGCAGCTGCAGGCTCCTTACAGCCTTGTTAAGTACGTCCACGACAACGGCAAACTGCCGGTTGTCAACTTCGCCGCCGGTGGCGTTGCTACCCCTGCCGATGCCGCACTGATGATGCAACTCGGAGCTGAGGGTGTGTTCGTAGGTTCAGGTATCTTCAAGAGCGGAAACCCGGCAAAACGTGCAGCAGCTATCGTCCAGGCCGTCACCAACTATAACGACCCGAAGAAACTCGCCGAACTCAGCGAGGATCTCGGTCCGGCAATGGTCGGCATCAACGAGGAGGAGATTAAGGTCCTGATGGCTGAGAGAGGAAAATAAGTCTATGGAGAAATCAAAACATCCTACAATAGCTGTCCTTGCTCTCCAGGGCGCGTTCATAGAGCATGAGAAGATGCTCCGCAGCATTGGTGTCGACAGCTTTGAGGTGCGCCAGCTTGCCGACTGGCAGCGCCCTAAGGACGGACTGATAATCCCCGGCGGGGAGTCGACGGTGCAATTGAAGCTCCTCCGCGACCTCGGACTTCTCATTCCCATCCGTGAGGCCATAGAGTCGGGGCTGCCCGTATTTGGGACCTGTGCCGGACTGATACTGTTGGCCAAGAGCGTCGAGGGCGAGGACTTCGACCGCCTGTCGACAATGGATATCGACGTGCGCCGCAATGCCTATGGCCGTCAGTTGGGCAGTTTCTCGACCGAGGCCGACTTCCGGGGCATTGGCCGTGTGCCGATGACCTTTATCCGTGCGCCATATATAAATAAGGTGTACGGCCGTGCCGAGAGCCTCGCCACCGTCGACGGACATATCGTTGCGGCCCGTCAGCAGAACCAACTTGTCACCGCTTTCCACCCCGAGCTCAACGGCGACACGCGCATTCATGAATTCTTTGCAGGCATCGCCACCAACTGGGCCAACGGCCACAGATAGCCGTCAGCGGCTCCCGACGTCCATCGGACAAAGGTAAAAGAAAATCCCTTTCCGCCGTTCTGCATTCAGCAGGCGATGGAAAGGGATTTTCTTTGTTGCCGTTGTCGTGGTTTATTCCGGCATATTACGGCAACCATTCAGCCGTTCGGCATATAAAATTTCGTTATCTCACGACAACCATTCAGCCGTTCGGCATGTAATTTTCGTTATCTTACGACAATCTTCCGGCCGTTGAGGATGTAAATTCCGTGCGGGAGAACGCTCGCGTCGGTACCCACATACTGGCCTTGAAGGTTGAAGATGCGGCTGTCGGCAGTCTTCTTGCTGCTCGTGATGGCCGTGATGGCATCCGGTGTGCCACCTTTTTCTACTCGCTCGTAGAGCATCGGCATGATTCCCTGCGCTGAGTTGTAGCATCCGTAGGACGTGTACTTCGTGGAGTACTGGATGTAATAAACGGCATCGGTGAGAATCTTGAATGTTCCGTCGGCATTGGCTGTCAGCGTCCATGTGGCTGCATTGCTTTCGTCGGCGCTCACGCTGATGGTCTTGAACGAGCCTTCGTGCCAGAGATAGCGGCCTGTGGCGTCGGCGATAGTGTAGCCGCTGCCATTCTGGGTGAACGTGAAGGCGTCGGTGAGCGCCGTCGTGCGGATGGTGTCGCTGACCTCTTTCACCTTGTCGGCCTTAGGATACCCATACTTCTGCGAGCTGCCAAGAGGTGCCATAGCGTATAGAGTGTCGCTGTTCTTAGCCACAACGAGATACTGCTTGCCTGAGGTTACGGTCGTTGCGGCAACGAAATAATACTTCTCCGTGTCGCCTCCAGGCTCGTCGGGCGAAACGCTGTTGCTATAGCGGTCGTCGTCACTGGCCGTAGTTATCGACGTGTAGGGGTCGAAAGCCACGTTGACGCTGTCGCCCCATACGTACTCGGCGAGGTTAGGATAGTCGATGAAGAGGTTGCGGTTGCCCTCGATAGCAGCAATGGCATTGTTGCGGTCGAGCTCGAGCGTACTCACCGAGTCGGTCTTGTTCCAGGCTATGTACAGTGTCGATGCCCACGGTTTCAGTCCCGGGTAGTCCTCGTTGCTCATCGTCTGGAGTCCTGTTTCCGAGAATGTCAGGTCGCCGTAGGCTACGGCCATATACATATACGTCCGTGCAAAGTCACCTTTGAATCTGTCGCCTGGCTCCCAGGCTTTGCCTCCGGTGTGCACTCCGGTACCCACCTTGTCGTAGCCTTCGTCCTCCGATGTTACGTTCTTGACCTCGTCCATAGGGTAGTTCGATTTCGACGAGTTGGCGTCCTTGTCCGACGGATAGAGGTGGTACAAATCCTTATAGGCATTGTTCTTTGCTCCGCCCCACCAACTCTTGGGGAAAGAGTGCTCGATGTTCATGCCCGAGATGGCCTTATAGGGATTTGAGGGATCGAAGTAGAACTTCTTCGAACTGTAGCGGTTGTAGCACTCGTTGGTCTCGGTGTTGCGGTCGGTCTTGTAGAATCCGCTCCACGTATGTCCCTGTCCTGAGCCATATTCGAGCACTTGCTGCGGTTTGAGCAGGGGCATGAGGGCCGCCTTCAGACTGGCGCCTTTGAGTCCTTTCAGCGAAGCGGCATACGTGGTGAGGGCCTGACGGTTGATGGCATGTGCGCTGAGGCTGATGCCGATGGACAGCACGAGGAACGCTGCCCTTGAGAGTAATCTTTTGTTCATTGAGTTGTAGGTTATGTTTATGGTTGCAAAGTTACGTTGTTTTGACTTGATTGGCAAACTTTTCGGCATTAATCTGATGGCCGTAATGTGACAATAAGGTTAAATGTCATGGCCTCTCAGCTCGCTCGGTGTTCCAAATCCCATTTCTTTGCCCTTCTGATGACCATATCCATCTGTGTCGTTGGCGTGATCTCATAGGCTGTTTGGGTATTCCGATGAATCCCTTCTGCCTGCCATTCCAGATCCTTTCGTGACATGGGAAGAAGAACTCTGAATACTGAAATATCTTTACACCATTCCGATACATACCGTTTTACAATGCAAAACGGCCCGTTTCGTCGTGCGAAACGGGCCGTTTGACAATGCAAAAAGGGCCGTTTTGCAATCCAAAACGGCCCCTTTGCGTAAGTTGTTGTGTATCAGAGAGTAAGAAGTCTACTCCTCTTTGAATATTTGTTTGAATTATATTTACATTCTGTTTGTGCTCTTTTGCACTTTCTATCCGCCCGGAATCTTTTGTTTTCCGGTCTGCGTCGGATTATCAGCGCATGCCAACGCCACAGCTGTCGGCTTACTTCTGCGCTGAGGCATCGGCTGTAGAGCCGAACTCTATTATCAGTGTCTGACGCGGCGAGAGCTGGATGTTCTTTGTCAGGTCGACGGTAGCGCCGGTGATAACGTCGCGTGCCGTGGTGGCCGAACCGATTATCTCCTTGTAGCGTTCCACCTCAAGGGTGTTGTCGCTACGTTTGCCGTTGAGGATGGTCATGACGGCCTTGCCGTTATACTGTCGTGCGATGACGTACACACCCTTCCAAGGTATGAACTGAGTCTGCTTGCCTTTGGCTATGACGTCGTTGCCCTGGCGCCAGTGTAGGAGCTGAAGGGTCCAGTTGAACATGGCGTTTTCGGCCTTGGTGCGTCCCTGCTCGGTGAAGCAGTTGTGCTTGTCGCCGGCGAATCCGCCCGGGAAGTCTTTTCGTACGTTGCCGTCGGTGACCTCCTTCGTGCCGTTCATCAGTACCTCAGTGCCGTAGTAGAGCTGCGGTATGCGGTTGATGGTGAGCAGCAGAGCAAGGGCCTGGCGCAGGGCTGTGGAGTCCTTGCCGTTGCCGAGAAAACGGTCGGTGTCGTGATTCTCGATGAAAGCCAGCACGTGTGAGGGGTCGGCATATAGATAGTCGTAGCACAGCGAGTTGTAGATGCGGTTGAAGCCTTTCCACCAGTCGTCGGTCTCCTCGTGTTTGGCCTGGTTGAGCTTATCGTAGAAACTGAAGTCCATGACCGTCTTCAGATAGCTGTTCATCGTCGAGAGCTTCGAGTCCTTCTGCCATGCGGCTGTATAGGCGGGCTCGGTGACCCATGTCTCGCCGACGGTATTGAAGTTGGGATATTCGTTGTCGAGGACTTTCATCCATCCTGCCATTGCCTTCCGGTCGGCATAGGGGTAGGTGTCCATGCGTATTCCGTCGATGCCGGCAGTCTCTATCCACCACTCCGAGTTCTGGATGAGGTAGCGCATGAGGTGCGGGTTGCGCTGGTTGAGATCGGGCATCGATGGTACGAACCATCCGTCGACGGTCTCCTTCAGATCCTGCTTTGAGGCGTAGGGGTCGAGAACCGGCGTTAGCTTATAGCTCGTCTGCATGTACTTGCTCTTCGTCTCGCCGTTGGCCTTTCCCGTCATGGGGTCGTGGCCGTTGCCGTTCTTCTCGAAGAGCCATTCGGGGGTGTTGAACCAGTCCTTCGACGGCATGTCGGCTACCCACGGATGCTCAAAACCGCAGTGGTTGAAGATCATGTCCATGACCACCTTCAGTCCGTGGGCGTGGGCCTCGCGGATGAGCTCGGCATACTCCTTGTTGGTGCCGAAACGCGGGTCGACGCGGTAGTAGTCGGTGGTGGCGTAGCCGTGGTAGGTGCTGAAGCCGCCCTGGTCGGGTGAGTCGTTCTCGAGGATTGGCGTGAACCACAGTGCCGTCACCCCGAGCTGGTTGAAGTAGTCGAGGTGCTGGCGTATGCCTTCGAGGTCGCCACCATGGCGCAGGCTTGGCTGCGTGCGGTCGCAGACCTGTGTGCGCATGCCTTTGACGACATCGTTCTTCGGGTTGCCGTTGGCGAAGCGGTCGGGCATGAGCAGGTAGAGGACGTCGGCATTGGAGAAGCCCTTATGGTCGGCACCGGCCATGGCACGCTGCTTGAGCTCGTAGCCTACGGTTTTCTTCTTGCCGTTGTTGGTGAAGGTCAGTTTCATCGTCCCCGGCTGCGCCCCCTTGAGGTTGAGATAGACGAGCAGGTAGTTTGGTGAGTCGAGCCTCACCAGTGAGTCGATGCTCACGCCGGGGTAGTCGGTGCTGACGCTTGCCGACCGTATGTCCTTGCCGTAGACCATCAGCTGGAGCGACGGGTCCTTCATTCCCACGTACCAGTCGGTGGGGTCGATGCGGCTGACGTTAACTTGTGCACTCATTGTCATGGAAATAAGCAATAATGCTAACAATAATATTTTCTTCATGTTTTATTGGCTTTAAGGATTTCGGGTGGTTGTTTTCTTCTGCCGTTGTACGCGGTCAGTCGTGCAGAATCTTTACCGACTGGCCGTACATGCGTAGGGTGTGACCCACGAACTCGTCGGAGCGGTAGGTGTCGATGGCGTCGAGGTCACCGCAGATGTACCATTTCCCGTCGGGGATGTCGACGAGCTGGTCGTCGTCGCCGGCGTTTATGCACACGATGATGTTGTTCCACTCGTCGCCTCCGGCATGGTTCTTGAGCATGAACGTCACCAATCCGTTCTTCGTCGGGAGAAATTCCAGATGCTTGCGGATTTCGTCTGCCGAGCCCATACGGAAAGCCGGGTGCTCGCGGCGGAATCGGGTGAGGTCGCAATAGTAGGAGTAGAGCTTCGGGTAGCGTTTGAGGTTGTCCCAGTCGATGCGGTTTATGGAGTCGGGCGAGTTAAAGGAGTTGTGCACACCCTGTTTGGTGCGGAACATCTCCTCGCCGCAGAGCATGAACGGAACACCCTGCGAGAGGAATACTACCGTCTGGGCAATCTTGTCGAGACGGATGGCCTCGTCGGTGCTGATGCCCGGGAGCTCGGCGCGCAGACGGTCGGCGAGGCACATGTCGTCGTGGCAGCTGACGTAGCTGATCATCTGCGTGGGCTCTAAGGCCCATGGCTCCTTGGAGTAGTTCACCTTAGAGTAGTCGACCTGCGGGTGGGCGACCATTCCGGCTATGCCCGCCTTGATGCTCTCCTCGTAGCCTGGCAGCCCTGCTAAGAACGCACCCTTATGGTCGTCGGAGAACGGCCCGCGGAGGGCATCGCGCATATCGTCGCAGAAGGCGGCAATGCCCGGCATCTGCTTCATATTGGCCTTGACAGCTAAGCTGTCGGTGGGCAGAGCACACTGTCCGGCACTCCAGCCCTCGCCATAGACGAAGATGTTCGGGTTGATGGCCGCGAGCTCCTTGCGGATGAGGTTCATCGTCTCGATGTCGTGGCAGCCCATGAGGTCGAAACGGAAACCGTCGATATGGTATTCCTTTGCCCAGTAGGCTACGCTTTCGAGCATAAACTCGCGCATGAGTGGCTTCTCCGATGCTGTCTCGTTGCCGCAACCGGAGCCGTTGCTGGGCTTGCCGTCGGCGGTGTAGCGGTAGTAGGCACCGGGGAACGTGAGGTTGAAGTTGCTGTGGTCGAGGTCGAAGGTGTGGTTGTAGACCACGTCGAGGATGACGCGGATACCGTTCTCGTGGAGCTTCTCAACCATCGTCTTGAACTCGAAGATGCGCCTTGTGGGGTTGGAGGCATCATAGCTGTAGCTGCCCTCGGGTACATTGTAGTTCAGCGGGTCGTAGCCCCAGTTGTACTGCGGCTGCTCCGGGTGGTTCTCGTCGACCGACGCAAAATCGAACGACGGCAGCACGTGTACGGCGTTGATACCCAACTCCTTCAGATGATCGATAGCTTTCTTCTCCGTAAGGCACAGAAACTTACCTTTGTTGACAAGTCCTGAACTCGGGTCGACGGAGAAGTCGCGGTAGTGGAGCTCGTAGATGACGAGGTCGGTCATCTTTTTCGTAGTCAGCTGTGTGTCGTTGTCCCATCCGGCGGGGTTGGTATCCTTGAGGTCGACGATGGCTCCGCGCTTTCCGCAGCGCCCCACGGCCTTGGCGAAGACTCCCGGTGTCTCGCCCTTACCGATGTTGAACGTGTAGAATTTGCCTTTGAGGTCGCCCTTAACGGTGCATGTCCATACGTTCTCTCCTGCCGGCTGCATCTTTATGTGCTTCAGGCGCGTGTCGCCCTGTCCCGATTTGTAAAGGGTGAGCTTAGGTTGCTTGGGCGCGTTGAGCTTGAAAACGGTCTGCCGGGGACTGTACTCAACCTCGTTGAATGTAGTCTGCGAACGTGCCGGAAGGGCGTTCAGTAGAAGTATGGATGCTATTGCTGGCAATAGTGGGAATATTTTCATGTCTTACGGATTGATGTTATTTAGCTATTAAACTGACGGCAAAGCCGCCGCCGGGTGCCTCTGTCATCTTCAGGACGTCGCCGCGGCGCACCTTCTTGTGGGTGATGGTGTATGCTGACGGATTGTTCTTGTAGTCGGCATTCTTGGCATCGGCGTAGATGGTGCAGTCGTAAGTGCGACCGGCATCGAGGAAGTCGAGTTTCACGTTGACCTTGTGTCCGTGCTCATCGCACTTTCCGCCGACGAACCAGTTGTCGGAACCTTTGGCCTTGCGGGCTACGGTGATGTAGCGGGCGGGTTCGGCGTCGATATACTTTGAGTCCTGCCAGTCGACGGCGACGTCCTTGATGAACTGGAATGCATCGTTGTACTTGGCGTAGTTCTCAGGCAGGTCGGCAGCCATCTGCACCGGTCCCCACATGACGAGGTAGAGGGCGAGCTGTCCGACGAGCGTGGTGTGGACGTAGGACGTGTTGTCGCTCCACTTCTTCAGCTGGGTCTCGAGCACTCCCGGGGTGTAGTCCATAGGACCGCCCTGAAGACGTGTGAACGGCAGGATGACCGTGTGGTTGGGGTAGCTGCCGCCGAAAGCCTCATACTCGCCGCCACGTGCACTCTCGTTAGCCACGTAGTTAGGCCATGTGCGGCCGATGCCGGTGGGGCGGGTGGCCTCGTGGGCGTCGACCATGACGTGGTGCTTGGCAGCCTGCTCGACGACGTACTGATAGTGGTTGTTCATAGCCTGAGAGTAGTGGTGGTCGCCACGGGGGATGATGTCGCCGACATAACCGGTCTTCACGGCGTCGTAGCCATACTTGTTCATGAGGTTGAGGGCATCCTCGAGGTGGCGCTCGTAGTTGCGGGTCGACGATGATGTCTCGTTGTGCATCAGCAGTTTAACGCCCTTGGAATGAGCATAGTCGTTGAGAGCCTTGATGTCGAAGTCGGGGTAGGGGGTCACGAAGTCGAAAACGTCCTCCTTCCAGTGGTTGGCCCAGTCCTCCCAACCGACGTTCCAACCCTCGACGAGCACCTCGTCGAGGCCGTTCTTGGCCGCGAAGTCAATGTATTTTCTCACCTCGGCGTTGTTGGCTCCATGGCGGCCGTTAGGCTTCACCTTGTTCCAGTCGATCTGTCCGAGTTTGATGGAGGGGAATTCGTCGGTGTAGTTCCATGAGTTTTTCCCGACAATCATCTCCCACCAGACACCGCAGAACTTTGTCGGGTGAATCCAGCTCGTATCCTTTATCTTGCAGGGCTCGTTGAGGTTGTAAATCATGCTGTTAGCATCGCCGAGCATGTCGCGGGCATCATCGCTGACAGCCACTGTGCGCCAAGGTGTCTGGCACGGTGTCTGCATGTAGCCTTTCATCCCCGTGGCATCGGGGGTCAGCCACGACTCGAACGTCATAGTCTTGTCGTCGAGGTTCAGGTGCATCGTGGCGTAGTCGAGGCAGGCTGCCTCGTGGATGTTGATGTAGAGTCCGTCGGCGGTCTTCATCTGGAGCGATGTCTGCACTCCGGTTGGTGAGAATACGGCAACGGAGGAATTGCTCCAGTTTACGGCATCGTGGAAGCGCGACCGTATCTCTGAGAGTTTCGACTCCTGGGTTTCCTGCTCCTGGGTGTCGTAGTCGCCGGGGAGCCACCATGCGGTGTGGTCGCCGGTCATGGCGAACTGTGTATGCTCGTCTTTTATTACAAAATAGACGAGGCTGTCCTGCTGCGGGAACTCATAGCGCAGGCCCATTCCGATGTTGTAGACGCGGAAACGGATTGTCATTCTGCGACTTGTCGATGGCTGGGTGAGGTTGACGGCGAGTTCGTTGTAGTTGTTGCGAATCTTGCCGTACTGCCCCCAGACGGGTGTCCATGTCTCGTCGAAAGTCGATGTCTTGGTGCTCGTAACGGTGAAACCGTCCATGAGGGATGTCTCGTGGAGGCCTTTGCTGGCGTGTTTGTCCTTGGCCAACTCCAGTCCGAGATGGCTCGGTTTTACCACCTCGCGGTTCTTATACTTCATCTCGTACGTCGGTACACCATTGCCGGTCAGCGAGAATGTCAGCGAAACGTTGCCGTTTGGCGATGTCACCGTTTGTGCGGCTGCTGTCAGCGGCAGCAGCAGTGCGGCTATGAATAGTTTGATATTGTTCATAATTTTCTATGTGATAGTTAGACACTAATGTGCCCGCTGCCACAAAAGCGGCAGCGGGCTGTGGAATTATTTACGTCCCGATTCGGTGACAAGTTCTGAAATGTTGGCAACGAAGTCGGTATTGGCGATGAGATCCTCGATGTTTAAGTGCATGCGGTAGCGCCAGTAGTGCTTTGGATTGGCGGGGATGTTTATTCGCTCGGCGTTCTCGTCGGGCAACCGCAGTTTCTCGTCGATGCTCAGCCAGTCCTGAATGCTTATTACGCACACCATTGACGGCGACGTGAGATGACGGCTGACAATGTCGCGGGCGAGCCATCCCGGCAGCGGATGTGGTGCCGGACCCCTGCGGTAGAGCATGCTGTTGTAGTAGTCCTGGGTGCGGTTCCAGTCCTCGTCCCACCACTGGCGCAGTGTCGGGGTGTCGTGGGTGGATATCGTACATACCGAACGGTAGGGGTTACGCGACAGATGGCCGAAGCGGACGTGCGGATCCTTTGGCATGCTTTGGATTTCGAGACTGAGAATTCTCAGCTCGTTCATCACCCATGGCACGCAGTCGGGTACCATGCCGAGGTCCTCGGCGCAGACCAGCATCCGTGTGGCGTTGACCAATTTCGGCAGCTTTTTCATTGCCTCGCGGTACCAGAACTGGTTGTTGCGGCGATAATAATAGTCGTTGTACAGACGGTTGAAGATAGCTTTATCGCTGTCGTAGAGACTCTCGAAGATGAAGTCGAACTGCACGCTGATGCGTGGGTGGAACTTGTTGGCATCCTTGTGGTCGCGTACGAAGAGCACATCGCTGATGAGTGCGTAGAGACCGTCGCGCAGATTGTCGTTTTCGGTAATCTTGGCCTTGATGTTCTGAGCCTCTGTTCCGTCGGCGGTGTCGAGCTTCTTTCTCAGTTCCGCATTGGCCTTGGCAAAGTAAGCCTCCACCTTGCGCTGTGTGTCGAAATCGGCGCGCATGCGGTAGTGCTGCTCGTCCTTGTGCTCGATGAAGTTGTTGCGTACGTATTGTGCACGGTCGCCGAACATCCGGTCGAGCACCCAGTCGGTAATGAACGGTGTAGTGAATAGCTCCTCCTGCCAGTGCAGGCCGTAGCCCTCAACTTCCTCGCGCGTCATGCCGAGCGATGGCTGGAATTGTCCGAGCAGTCCGTGGACGGAATTGATTGGAATCTCCCAGATACGGAAGAATCCGAGGACATGGTCGATGCGGTAAGCGTCGAAGAATTTGGCCATATTCTTGAACCGGCGTACCCACCACAGGCATCCGTCCTTGATCATCTCGTCCCAGTTGTAGGTCGGGAATCCCCAGTTCTGGCCGTTCGTGCTGAAAGCATCTGGCGGTGCTCCGGCTTGTCCGTTGAGGTTGAAGTAACGGGGCTCCGACCATACATCGCAACCGTAGCGGTTCACTCCGATAGGAATGTCGCCCTTGAGGATAACTCCGTGAGCCCGTGCATACTTGTGGACGTCCTCCATCTGGGTGTTGAGGACGTACTGGACGAAGTAGTAGAAACTTACGGTCTTATATGCTTTCGTCCTCGCTGAGGTCAGCTCGGCGCGGTCGGACTCGCTCCATTGGTTGTGGTCGGGCCATTTTGAGAAGTCGGCAGTGCCGTTGACGTCGCGCAAGTAGCAATATTCGGCATAGGGGACGAGCCACTGCTCTGTTTCCTTGAAGAACTTCTTGAATTTCTCCGAGGCGAGGACCTTCTTGCCTTCCTGCTCAAAGATGATGTGGAGATATTCGGTTTTGGCGTTGTTTACGCGTTCGTAGTCGATCTGCGGCAGCTCGTTGAGTTCCTGACGGAGCTCCTCAAACTTCTTCCTTTTTGCTGCGTCGGCAATCGGCGGAAGCTGAGTGAGGTCGACATACTGTGGATGTAACGCGAAGATGGAAATACAGCTGTAGGGATAACTGTCTGTCCACGTGTGAGTTGTCGTTGTATCGTTGATGGGAAGAATCTGAAGTGCCCGCTGATGAGTCTTCGCTATGAAGTCGATCATCTTCTTAACATCCCCGAAATCGCCCACACCAAAACTTGTCTTGCTCCTCAATGAGAATACCGGGACAAGGGTTCCGGCGAGTTTCATAGGATAGATGTCGAAACCGGCCTCGGGGAGGCTGTAGACAACGACGTCGCCATTATGGATATCTATGAGGTCGACGACGCGGTTGTTGTTGGCCTCCCAGATGGGCGCATAGTCATTGTGTTTGTCGCGGATGAAGAACTTGAACTCTAACTGCTTGGTATTGAGGGTGTCGGCATCCAGGTCGACAATCCATTCGTTGTCGTTGTGCTGAACGAGCTCTATACAATGATCGGGATCCCAGTTGCCTAATGCGTCGCCCTTGCCGACAACAGCGAGGCTCTGGCCTTTCTTCAGCTGTGGGGCACGGACCTTCAAACGTACTGTGCGGTTGAAGGTTTCTTCCTTTACCGGTACGACGTTCGATGGCGATACGCAGTCCTTGAATGCCGATGTGTAGAGGTAGGAATCGTCGGGAATGTCTATCCAGTTGTCGAAACAGATATAGTTCTCGGCGTTCCTCTCGCTGATTTCCAGTCTGTGGGAGATCATTCTCCATTCTGTACGCTCGCAGACATCTCCGCGGTTTACGGAATAGAAGTAGTCGAAGCGGCCACCGGGGGTGACACCTTTGCGCATGGTGTACTGCCATGTCTTTCCGTCGTATGACGACATGTGATATTGGGAGATGCGTTCTTCTCCATCGTCGACCCCGTCGATGACGTTCAGGATCAGTTCCTGTCCGAAGACGGTGTTGTAGTTGATATTGAAATGAAGACTCATATGCGGTTTAGTGATTTTGATTTCAACTTCAAAATTAGTTAATTTTATCTATAGTGAAATGGCAACCGTTCACACTTCTTGCATCGGAATTGTGCAAACGGTTGCCTTATTCTATTTCGTCTTGATGACGCTGACGCTGAATATGCCTAAAACAAGGCTTCCGGCTGCTACGAACATCATGCTGCTCTGTATGCCTCCGACCAGTCCGAGGATGAGTCCGCCGCAGAGTCCTGCAACGATTTGCGGGAAGCAGATTGCACAGTTGAACAGTCCGAGATAGGTACCCATGTGCGGACGGCCCTCAAGAGCGTTCGTGACAATGGTGAATGGCAGTGCCAACATTGCGGCCCATGTGCAGCCGATGAGAGCGTAAGGCACGAAAAGCAGGGCCTGAGAGTGGACGAAAGGAATGATGGCGAAGCCTACTGCGCCGATGGCGATGCTAATGCCATAGGCTACTTTCAGCCCGGCCTTATTCTCAATGAACGGCAGGACGGCGGCCCAGGCTACGCTGGCTACGGCCTGTCCGGCGAGAACGATACCCAACCAGTTGCCGGCTGTCTGGTAGTCGGCCGACTTCGGATCGAGGGTTCCCCATACGGTGTCGGCAATTGTGCCGTTGGAATATATCCACATGAACTGGAAGGCGGCCCAGCAGAAGAACTGTACGACGAATACACGCCAGTAGTTGCCCGGTGCATCCTTCAGAAGCTCTACTATTCCGACGCTCTTTTCTTCCTCTTTCTCGTTGCCGCCGTGGTACATAGCGTACTCGTGTGGAGGCATCTCCTTTACGTTTACGCAAGTGTATATGACACAGACTATTAGAATTGCGGCACCAACATAGAATGCCATTTTCAGCGACATCGGTACGTCGTGGGTGGCATCATCGCTGAATCCGATGTAGGACATCAGGAAAGGAAGTGCAAAACCGACCACCTGACCGAGGTTGCAGAGGAAGCTCTGGATGGCATAGGCTGTGCCTTTCTGCTTCTCGTTGACGATGTCGCCGACCATCATCTTGAACGGTTGCATGGCCATGTTGAGTGATGTGTCGAGGAACATCAGGATGACGGCACCAATGATGAGGGCCATACTTCCGGTGCCGAGACTTCCGGCGTTAGGCAGCAGACACATAACGAGGATGGCGATGATGGCACCGGCTATTAAATAAGGTATTCGACGCCCCAGACGGCACCATGTCTTGTCGCTCAGTACGCCGACAATGGGCTGGACAATCATTCCCATCAGTGGTGGCAAGATCCAGAAGAACGACAGACTCTTAGGATCGGCGCCTATCGTTGAGAAAATTCGTGAAATGTTTCCGCTCTGAAGAGCGTAGGCAATCTGTACGCCGAAGAATCCGAAGCTCAGGTTGAACAGGCTCCAGAAACTTAGGTCGGGTTTCTTTTTTAGTTCATTGTTCATAATTTTTATTCAAATTAGCAGACTGTCATAGCATAATGCCTATAGACGAGTTCTTGTATTTATATTTTTGTTTTGTTGGTTCTAATGTTGTTCTTTGACCTTTTGCATTGTTTTTGCACAATTTGCGCTTCTTGCGCAATATTGTGCCTGATGATGCTTTCCAGTCTTATCTTTGGTCGTAACTGACCGTTCCAATTTCCATATATATAATGTAGGGGACGCGAATAATACATTTACGGGTGCTATATATATAATGTGTAGCTCCCATTGCTTGATGATCTTTTGCCTTTTGAGTCATCTGCTCATTATGAAGAGCTGTATCGCCACGATTGGCTTGCCGCCTTTGGCCGGTTGCCGCTCAGCGCGTGGCGTGTTATACCGGTTGCTGCTCAGCGCGTTGTGCCACGTATTATCAGCCGTGTTCTGACGACCCGTTTCTCCACCTTGTCCATCGGCAGACTTCCTTCCACCTGTCCGATGAGGATGTTTGCAGCCTCCTCGCCAACCATCACTCCCCGTTGCTCCACCGTAGTGAGCATTGGATTGCAGGCCTTGGCGCGGTTGCCGTTGGTGAATCCGCAGATGGAGATATCGTCGGGAACGTCGAACCCCATTTTCTTTGCCGAGTATAGAATGCCGATGGCTGTATCATCGTTGATGGCGAAGAAAGCATCGGGGTGGTCGGGCTGAGCCAGAATTTCCGGTGTGACCACTTCGGCATCAGCTCTGTTGTCACATTTCCTCAGCCAGTCGGGATTCGGTTTCAGCCCGTGCTTCCTCAGCGCGTCCTCGTAGCCGTTGAATCTGTTCTTGTCAATCTCCATCGACTGCACCATACCGTAGTAGGCAATCTTACGGCAGCCGGTGTCGATAAGATGAGTAACGGCTGTGTAAGCGCCCATATAATCGTCGACGACGACGCGGCTGGCGTTCACACCCGTGCAAATCCTATCGTAGAAAACAAGAGGTATGCCCATGTCAATGAGTTTCTGAAAGTGGTCATACTTTGTAGTGTTCTTTGCCATCGACACTATTATTCCACAGCATTTGTTGGCGTAGAACGATTTGCATATCTCCACTTCACGCTCATATTTGTCATCACTCTGGGCCACCATTATGCGGTAACCACGTCGGCTGGCCTTCTCCTCCACACCTTTGAGGATACTTGCGAAGTAGTAATGTATGAACTGCGGGACTATCACGCCGATGACCTTGTTTGGTTGCACACGGCTCTTGCGCAGAGTCTCCGCAATGACGTTAGGCAGGAAGTTATGCTCGCGCGCGTACTCTTGTATCTCTCTCCTTTTGGCCTCGGAGATGCGCGGGCTGTCTTTCAGCGCACGACTCACCGTTGCCACCGAGACACCGAGGTCGCGTGCAATATCCTTCATCGTTATGGGCGAGTTCTGTTTCATTTTCATTTAGGTTTGCATTGCAAAATTAAATAAGAATCTCTTAAATTGTTCTGCTATGTGGTCTTTTTATTTAATAACGCTGTGCAATCGATTACATTGTTCTATATCAAGATTTATTGAAAAAAAACGCTAACGAGCCCAAAACAATCATAACTTTGCAGCGTAAACGACTTCGAAACATTTTATAACTTAGTAACTAACTTAAATATTAAAGAATGATGAAGCAGGCAAAACTTAAATTCCCTGTCAGGTTGTTCGCTCTGTTGTGCGGACTTCTTCTGTCTGTCGGAGCCTTTGCACAGAACATTTCTGTCACTGGTCACGTCAAGGATGCTAACGGCGAGCCTATCATTGGTGCTACAGTACGTATCGACGGTACTACTGGCGGTGCCATCACGGACCTCGACGGTAACTTCACCCTTGAAGCAGCCAAAGGCTCAACTCTGAGTGTGTCTTATGTAGGATACCTCACCTCAAAAGTGGCTGTGTCGCCAAATGTAGTGGTGACACTGCAGGAGGACACCAAAGCCCTCAACGAAGTTGTCGTCATCGGTTACGGTACGGCAAAGAAAGAGGACCTCACCGGTTCTGTAGCAGCCATCAACCCTGATGAAATGTCGAAGGGTATCACCAACAACGCCAGCGATATGCTCGTCGGTAAGGTTGCCGGTGTGGATGTCCAGACCGCAGGCGGTACTCCAGGTGCTGGTGCACAGATTCGTATCCGTGGTGGTGCTTCGCTGAACGCCTCCAATGACCCTCTGTACGTTATCGATGGTCTTGTAATCGATAACAACACTGCTACCGGTATGTCGAACATACTGGCTATGATCAATCCTAATGATATTGAGACATTTACAGTCCTGAAGGACGCTTCTGCCGCAGCCATCTACGGTTCGCGTGCATCTAACGGTGTCATTATCATCACTACTAAGAAAGGACGTGCCGGCTCAAAGCCTAAGTTCTCTTACAACGGCGATGTCACTCTGTCGACAATCGCAAAGAAATATGATGTCCTCAGCGGTGATCAGTACCGCAAACTCGTAGGCCAGATCCTTCCCGACCAGGTCGACAATCTCGGCACAGCCAACAACAAGTGGCAGGACCACATCTTTAAGGATGTCATCTCTCACCATCACAGCCTGAGTATGTCGGGTGGCCTTAAGAATATGCCTTACCGCGTCAGCGTGGGCTACGACTATGACAAGGGTATCGTTAAGACCAGCTATATGAGCCGTTTCAATTCCAGCGTGAACCTCGCACCTTCATTCCTCAAGGATCACCTGAAATTCAATATCACTGCCAAATACATGCTTGAGAAGGACCGTTATGCTGATGCTGGTGGTGCCATTGGTGCTGCTTTGGCTATGGATCCTACCCGCAACGTATACTCAAACGACCCTGCATACCGCTTCTTCGACGGTTACTATCAGACCATCAACACAGCGTCGTTCACTGATCCTACTTGGACTTATACCTCTAACTCTAATGCTCCTCAGAACCCTGTTGCATTGCTGAACCTCAAGCAGACCTTCGCCAATGCCAACGACCTCTCGGGTAATATCGAGGCCGACTATAAGGTTCATGGTTTCGAGGACCTGCACATCCATGCAAGTCTCGGTTCGCAGTATACCGACTCTCACCAGAGCGATGACATCAGCCCGTATTCTTTCTCTAACAACTACTACGGCTATCATGGCATCACACGCTATTATAAGTACAATATCGTAGGTAGCGCATACCTGCAGTATGTTCACACTTTCGGTATCCATGGTATTGACATCATGGCCGGTGCCGAGGACAGCCACTATCACCGTTCCGGTTACAACGAGGGCGGTGCCATCCAGCATGCCAGCGACGCGAGTGCTCCGTCACCAGCTCTCCGCTCAGAGCAGGAGTGGGCTACTCACAACAGCCTGGTTTCTTACTTCGGTCGTTTGAACTACAACCTTCTTGAGCGTTACCTTCTCACTGTTACTTTCCGTGCCGACGGTTCAAGCCGTTTCTCTGAAGGCAACAAGTGGGGTTACTTCCCTGCAGCCGCTTTCGCTTGGCGTATCAACAAGGAGCCGTTCCTGAAGAATGTAAATTGGATTAACGATTTCAAACTCCGTTTAGGCTGGGGTATGACCGGTCAGCAGAACGGTATCGACGACTTCTACTATGCTCCGCTGTACGTACGCAGTGACTCTCACGCAATGTATCCTTTCGGCGACACATATTATTATACAACCCGTCCGAACCGCTACAACGGCGATCTGACTTGGGAGAAGACAACTACCTACAACGCTGGTGTTGACTTCGCAGTCCTCAACAACCGTGTATCGACAAGCATCGACTACTACTATCGTAAGACTCACGACCTTCTTGCTACCGTCGACATCCCGGCAGGTATCAACTTCGGTGACCAGCTGATGAAGAATATCGGCAGCATGGCCAACTATGGTCTTGAACTCTCTCTCGACGCACGTCCTATCGTTACTAAGGACTTCACATGGCAGGTTACATATAATGTAGGTTGGAACCACAACCGTATCACTGCCCTCGACGCTACTGCTACCGACTGGGTATGGGTAGGCAATACTATCAGCCGCGGTAACAACACCCGCATCCAGAAGAACAAGGTGGGCGAGGCTGCCAACAGCTTCTTCGTTTACCAGCAGGCTTACGACAAGAACGGCAAACCTATCGAGGGTGTCGTTGTCGACCGTAACGCCGATGGTAAGATTGATGATGCCGACCGCTACTATTACAAGGATCCGGCTCCAGACGTGACAATGGGTCTGACAACCAAGTTCATCTACAAGAACTGGGACCTCAGCGCATCGTTCCACGCATCACTCGGCAACTATGTTTACTACGACTATCTGTCGCGCAATGCCATCATCTCGGCTTCAGGACTCTTCTCTAACAGTGCTTTCCACAACAACACTCCTGACAACGTAGCCCTCGGCTGGACCGGTACCACTGTCGTCAACAACTATCTCAGCGACTACTTCGTTCGTAACGCATCGTTCGTCAAGTGCTCTAACATCACTCTTGGTTATTCATTCCCGTCACTCGTTACCACACGCACCGGTATCAAGACCCTCGACGGCCGTGTATTCTTCACATGGCAGAACCCGTTCATGATTACCAAGTATGACGGTATCGACCCGGAGGTTGCCAACGGTATCGACTCTAACCCGTACCCGCGTCCAATGAGTTTCCAGCTTGGTGTAAATCTTAACTTCTAATAGAAAGGAAATCAACAATGAAAAATATATTTATCAAGACAGCAGTCGTTGGCCTTCTCGCCCTTGGCATGTCGTCGTGCTCCGATGACCTGAACATCTCGTCAATCGACCCGCACAGTTCACCGTCGTACGACCTGAACGAGCTGCTTGCAAAACAATATGCTACCCTCGGCCTTACTGGCCAGAAGGGTGGAGCAGGAAAACCTGACCTGAGTATGGATGAGGGTGAGAGCGCCTTCTACCGTACCGTGTTCAACCTTCAGGATATGCCTTCTGACGAGTGTCTGTGGGCTTGGCAGGGAGATACCGACGTGCCTGCTATCACTAACCTTTCGTGGACATCGAGCTCCACACGTGCCAACTGGTGCTACAGCCGTCTGGCCTACGACGTGACCCTGTACAACCAGTTCATCACCAAGGAGGCTGAGAACGCTGGTCCACAGGTTACGGCCGAGGTGCGTTTCCTGCGTGCTCTCCACTACTATTACTTCCTCGACCTCTTCCACAAGGCTCCGTTCAAGGATAAGTTCGATACTTCTCTGCCGGTAGAGAAGAGTGGCAAGGATCTTTACGACTGGATTGACCAGGAGCTGACCGAGATTGAGCCGCAACTCGCTGAGATCGGTTCCTACGACGACTCTAAGAACTTCGGCCGTGCCGACCAGGGCGCTGCCTATGCCCTTCACGCTCAGTTGGCTCTCAACTCTGCCGTCTACACTGATGGTAAGGTTAAGGACTATCAGAAAGCCAAGGACTACTGCGATAAGATTATCAACAGTGGCAAGTATGCCCTCTCCACCCAGGCAAAGAACGGCTGGACCGGTTACGAGCAGCTCTTCATGGGCGACAATGACCAGAACCAGCAGGCTATGAAGGAGATTATCTTCCCGATCCGCCAGGACGGTAACAGCACTGAGGAGTATGGTGGCTCTACCTTCCTCGTCAGCTCTACTTGCGGTGCCGGTATGCCATACCGCAACATCAATAACTACTGGACCTGCTACTTTGCCCGCGAGGATCTCGTCAAGAAGTTCTTCCCGACAGCTGCCAACATTCCTCACGCTACTGAAAAGCAGGTGAAGGACTACACTGGCACAACCGAGTCGCAGGTTATCGCTTACGACGATTCTCTCGGTGTTTCGACCAAGGATGTCCAGAAGAAGGCCGGCGACGACCGCGCTCTCTTCTACATGGGTGTCGGCGGTGGCTACCGTACCCTCAACCCAGGCAAGACTATCTCTGGCTTCCTCAATGGTGCATCGATTGTGAAGTGGACCAACTACCGGACTGACGGTGGTGCCCGCCATAACGATACCTACTCTGACACAGATATTCCATTGTTCCGTCTCGGTGTCATCTATCTGACACGTGCAGAGGCTGAGTGGCGTCTCGGCGACGATGACAATGCCATCAAGGATATCAACGTTCTGCGTGCCCGCGCTCATGCCAACACTATCGCTTCGGTCGACAAGCAGACACTTATCGACGAGTGGTGCCGTGAGACATTCTTCGAGGGACGCCGCCGTTCCGACCTCGTCCGCTTCGGTGAGTTCACCGGAAGCTCGTATCTCTGGGACTTCAAGGGTGGTGTAGCCGGCGGTACAGGTGTCGACTCTCACTACAATGTCTATCCTATCCCGGCTATCGACATTGCCGGTAACCCGAATATGACACAGAACCCTGGATATTAATCAACCTAAAAACGAATTAACAATGAAAAATATATTAAAGCTAATGTTGCTTCCGGCTCTGGTTCTGCCGTTCATGCTCACTTCCTGCAGTGAGGACGATGACGACAACCCCACACTGGACCTCAGCCACGTCAACGAGGAGTTTAAGCTCAACACCCCGGCTGACGCAACCAACAATACATACGACCTGGTGAGCGCCAACACACTGACACTCACCTGCACGCAGCCTAACTACGGTGGCGTTCCTTATCCGGTACGCTACTATGTGCAGGCTTCTCTCGACAACAACTTCACCGACAGCACGCAGTTCGTCGAGCTGAGCACGTCGTACACCACCGCTAAGATGGGTGTCGATGCCAGCGAACTGAACAATGCTGTCTGCCAACTCTACCAGAAGGGCGACAACACGGTGAAAGTGCCTACTGATATGCCCGTAAACATCCGTCTGCGTGCAATCATCGACAACACCGATAACCTGGGTCAGACTTACTCTAACGTTATCACCCTGCCGCACGTCCAGGCCACTTACGTTGCTCCTCTGGCTACTATCCCTGGTCAGCTTTACATCCAGGGCGCTGCCAACAACAATGGAGCCATCAAGTCGGTTCCGCCTATCTACGGTGTTAAGAGTCCGACGACCAACAGCTACTACACCATGGTTTACATGCCGGCAGGTGGTACGCTCAAGTTCGGTGCTACTACTGACAAACTCCGCGGATTCAGCAATATCTTCGCGGTTGACGATCAGGCAAGCGCAGGTGTCAGCGAGAGTGCTGACGGCGATATTGCATTCGCTAACGCAGGCTGGTACACACTTGTCTTCGACGATGAGATTGCTGCCGGTGAGGACGGCCGTTTGACAGAGAGTCACTACACTCTGCATGTTTACGAGGCTAAGGCTTACGTTATCGGTGCCGGCGCAGGTGGTGATTGGACCGATGCTAACGCTACTTGGGAATTGACTAAGCCAGACGCTAACGGCGACTGGGTATCTCCTGCATTTACCGGTGCCGGTGAGCTGCGTGCTTACATTAAGGTTCCTAAGCAGGATTGGTGGAGAACGGAGTTCACAATCTTCAACGGTAAGGCTTTCTGGCGTCTTGTCAACTTACCTGACAACTGGGAAAAGAACTTGGGAGCTGAGTACTCTGTTAAAGTTGCTCCTGGTCAGAAGCTCTATGTCAACTTCGATAATGGTGACGCCAGCGTGAAGTAAAGTTGTAAAAGTCAATAACTATAAATTAACGAAACAATGAAAAAGACAATATTATATAGCTTGGCTTTCCTGGCTACCATAGGTCTTGCAAGTTGTAACGAGGACTACTCTGATTGGGCTTCGCCTCAGTCGTACTCGCAGGAGGAGGCAGCTGCCAAGTATGGTGTAACGTTCGCCAATGGTCCCGAGGCCAACGCTGTCCTCCCCGACAGCGATGGCAACATACGCCTCGTGCAGGTGAATCCGGGCAACGACGGCATCTCGGGTATCACCCTGAAGAATCTCGTCATCAACGGCGAGTCGGTCAAAGGCTCCATCGACGGTTACTATATCACCGTTCCGGCTGCCACCCTTTCCAAGATGGCTTTCAAGGCTCACGGCAACCGCAAGGCTGAGCCTCTGCAGCTCAACGTGCAGTCGCAGGTGTCTATCAACCTCGCTACCGGCGATGCTGTAACTTTCGATACCGAGGGTACAACAACAGGCTCTATCACTCCTGATCCAGTTCCTGCTGTCGACCCGAAGGGATACTTCCTCCTCGGTCATTTTAAGGAGAACGGCAAAGGCTTCGACCTCTCTGCCCCGGTGTGGATGACTGCCAACGGCGACGGCACATACAGTGCTACCGTCTCGACATCGCAGTTCAACACCACTAACTACTTCGCTTTCTATCGCGCCTCTAACTATGATGAGGCCAATCCAACATGGGACGAAGTAAACAAAGGTAAGATTGGTGCTCCGACTAATGGCGACCAGGCTCTCGACGAGTTCGCTGTCTATGCTGATGACCCTGTCTATGGCGAGCCGCAGTCGGCAGGTATCTTCTCGCTCGGTACGTATGTAATAACTCTCGACCCGATCAACTTGACTTACAAGATTCGTCGCGCTCCTACGGAGTATTACATTTACAACTCTGCCAACCGCGGTAAGAAGCGCCTGATGCTCTATTCTAACGGTGACAATACCTACACTATGACCACGAAGTGGAACGGTACTCAGGATATGAAGATCTGGGATCTTGCCAACTTCGGCAACAGTGGAATGTTCTTCGGTGCAACAACACCTGATGCAACGACTGCTACAGGATCCGTCACTCAGGGCACAGAGGCTGGCTTCATCTCTGCTCCTTCTGCCGGATGGTATAAGTTCACCCTCGATATGAACTCGTCGACCTACCAGTGGGAAGCTGTCAGCGAGCCTTCAAAGACTTACTCTTCAGTGACAGTCAGCGGCATCAATAAGGCTCTGACCCACTTAGCCAAGGCTCCTCACAACTGGTTTGTCAATGATGTCAACGTGGCCAGCGCAACAACAGTCCACTTCGTTGCAAACGATGGTACTGTATGGGGTGCATCGGCAGCAGGAAAGACAATTTCGAGTCAGAACTACTCCTTCGGCGTGGGTACCTACGACGTTACTCTCCCGGCAGGCAAGTACTCGTTCTACCTCAACGATATCGACGGCACTTGGAACATCGTAGCTGAGTAAAACCAACTGAGTATAAGCTCAGTAACATAGTATAAGAGTCCCATGATGGAAGTAAAGGTCCATTGTGGGACTTTTTCGTTTCCGCCTGTAGATAGCTTTGTGTAAACGTTTGCACAGCCGTGCAATGATTTTTTTTCATAATATTAGAATATCCTATTGCTATTTTGCTTATCTTTGTACCCGAAAAAAGGTAACTAATAACGTATTAACTTAAATAGAACAATTATGAAGAAATTATTTACTCTTGTAGCAGCCGCTTTCATGGCTGTTGGTGCTTATGCACAGTACACTCCGACACAGTCTTTGCACGTCATGGGCTTCCAGTTTGACGCAGCAGGTACAACCGACTGGAATCATGGTGCCGAGATGACAAACAACAATGGTACTTACACCTACACAAGCGAGGGCGTGACTCTCGAGGCTGGTACCAACTACGAGTTCAAGGTTCGTGAGGGTGACACCGACGGCGACTGGTCACTCGGTAACTGGGGTGACAACGAGAACCTCAATGCTGATGGTACTCCGTCTAATGTGAAGGCTTCAGTTCCTGAGACTGCTGTCTACACCGTGACCATCACTCTGACTCCTACATCCGCTTCTGCTCCTACGCCGACATTCCAGTACAAAAAGACTGGTAACGCTGGTGAGATTACTCACACTTACACTGTTGCCGGTTCTCCTGATACTTTCTTCGGCAGCAGCTGGAAGCAGGACGATGCCAACAACGACATGACCCTCGTCGACGATCCTAACAGCGACTACGATGGCCTGTATACTCTCGAGAGAAACTTCACCGCTGAGGCTTCTACCGACTTCGAGTTCAAGGTTGTCCAGGATCACGCTTGGGGTGTAGCTTACCCAGCTACTAACGCTACTGGTAACATTCCTAACGCAGGCACATACAAGGTCGTCATCTCTTACGACCCGACAAGCCACGCTGTAGAGTTCCATGCAACAGCTAACGCTGACGGTATCGACGCTGTGAAGACTGTAACAGTCAACACAGACAATCGCATCTTCAACCTTGCTGGCCAGCAGGTAACAAAGGCTTACAAGGGCGTTGTTGTTAAGAACGGCAAGAAGTATATCCAGTAATCATCATTCTTGCAATAAGAATAAGATTTAAGTGTTGGGAGGTCTCCTCGTGAGGCCTCCCTTTTTTTTATCCTCGCTCATCAGGGTTGCGTAATAGGTTTATCTTCTATTGCCGGCTTATTCCTGACTTTAGCGCAAAAAGCATTTACATTTTCAACTGCTTGGAAATGAAGTAGTTATAAAATTGTCTTTGAATTTAGGGTGACGCAAACTCGATTTTGATTACCTTTGCGTCATGTTTGTACGCAAAAAGAAGAATAGGTCTGGCACCATCAGTGTGGTTGTAGTGGACAAGAGCCGCGGCAAGTTCCGTGAAGTAAAGAAGTTTGGTGTGGGATCAACTGAGGTGGCACTGTTGACAATCTTGTTCAGGGTGGCGCTAATGTTAATGCTGCTGGTACTTACGACGTCGCCTTGTATTCTTGGGCTGACGGCTATGCATACTGCACGCTTACTGCAAAGTAAACTCTAACATCATTCTTTCAATAAGAATATAACTTTAGTCAAGGGAGGACTCTTAACGGGTTCCTCCTTTTCTATTGGCATATGCTAAAACAAAGTTTGTTGCACCTGCTATTGGCAAAGCTTTCTTGCACCTGCGCTATTGGCAAAGCTTTTCTGCAATGTCGTTAAGGTTAAGGCATTGTGAGCGGGTTATAGCCTTGTGCTCGTTGCTATGATATGTAGGACCAAGGAAGAGCATCTGCCCACTGGCACATGCGTCGAAGCCTGCCCCTGAAGGTTTTGTTAGTGGCGCAAAGCCGTTGTCCTTAATGATTATCTCCGGATAGCCCTTCTCAAAGGCTGCTCGCATAATGGCTTTCTCACCAGGAGAGATTGACGGTGAAACAAGCACTGCGCCTTGCTGGCACAGCTTTAGTGCGGCATCGGTCTTTTCCTTTATCTGCTCTTCCGTCAGCCTTCTCGAGCATTGCACTTGCACGAGGAACGGCTTTCGGAGCAAGAACAGGTTGCCAATTGCCGAGAACGTCATTCCTTTCCATGCCATCGCCCTCTGTACGCGGAAGAACTCCGGGTGCTGTCTCTTCACCAGAAGGCGCCGGGGATTATCGGCTAAGTATCGCTTCCAGTTGTCAAGCTGCCCGGCGCGCAAGAGTATCTTGTCGTTATAGCCCGGGGCAAAGAGAATGCCGTGATTATCGTCATGCCGTCCTCGTCGTTGCGTTTGTCGTCGCAATGCGACGGCGTACTCGACGGGGCAGAGGGTGCGGAAGGCCTTGCGGCAGCCGGTCTTGAAGCCGTTAAGGATAGTCCCCAAATGCTTGTCAATGTGCTCCTTCACAAACAGGATACCGTGGAAGTGATCGGGCATAAGCTGAAAAGCAACAACGGAAATATCGTCATTACGCTTCTCTATCTCATACCAGCAGGCGGTTATTGCCTGCCCCAGCGGCGAGGGCACAGTCCTTGGGGCCTCCTCGTTGCCGAAGGGCAGGCGTGGATCGCCAACGACAGTGCCGAAAATGGGCTGGCGCCCTTCGGTTGTCATCGTTATCATGTACATACGGCGCGACTGGTAGTCGTGGTCCTGCTTGCGGCGTGTCATTGACTGCTTCTTGGGTCCGGCGAGTTCTATGCGGCGTTGAAGTTGTTCTTGATTCATAGAATTAGGTACTTATAGTTGCAAAGATAGGTCAAAGTAACTGAAAAACAAAACAGTGAAAGGAAAAAATATTATCTTTACTGCACCAACGACATGACCCTCGTCGACGATCCTAACAGCGACTACGATGGCCTCTATACTCTCGAGAGAAACTTCACCGCTGAGGCTTCTACCGACTTCGAGTTCAAGGTTGTCCAGGATCACGCTTGGGGCGTAGCTTACCCAGCTTCTAACGCTACTGGTAACATTCCTAACGCAGGCACATACAAGGTCGTCATCTCTTACGACCCGACAAGCCACGCTGTAGAGTTCCATGCAACAGCTAACGCTGACGGTATCGACGCTGTGAAGACTGTAACAGTCAACACAGACAATCGCATCTTCAACCTTGCTGGCCAGCAGGTAACAAAGGCTTACAAGGGCGTTGTTGTTAAGAACGGCAAGAAGTATATCCAGTAATCATCATTCTTGCAATAAGAATAAGATTTAAGTGTTGGGAGGTCTCCTCGTGAGGCCTCCCTTTTCTATGTCTTGGCACAGCAGTCTTGCGGTCTCCTTTATCCCAAGACACTATGACTCGGCTGATGTTTTTTGCCCGTCGCTGTGGCTCATCGAGTCGGCGAAGAACATCTTTGGCGCGGACATCGTCTATTTTATTCCGTTTTCTTTACTCCATTCTGGCTTTGCGGAATATATTGTTTTTGGTGAGGATGATCGATGCTCTCTACGCATGCATACTTCCTCTTTACTCTATTTCTTTATAAATCCACGTACTACGAACCACGCGTGCATGGCTACGGTCGTTATCAGACCATAATGGTGGCGCATAACGTCGAAACGCTCTTTCAGCGAGTCGCGGTGGTTCTGCGTCGTGTCCCCACCATCGAGGAAATCTGCAACGACGGCATGTACACGGCGGTTGGGCAGACGGCGTCGTTTGCCCTCCTTCAGAACCTTTATGCACCAGTCGACATCGGCCGAATGACGGTAGCGGGTGTCGTAGGGTATATCTTTGGCAATGTCGCGTAGGGCATAGAAAGCCTGGTGACAAACCAACATGCCATGACGGAACGACCGCCACGTGAGGCGCTCCGGTGGTGCGAGGCGGCGGTGGCGGATGAAGTTGTGATTGGCATCGACGATGTCGGTATCGCCATAGATGACCGCCGGCAGCTTCTCGCCGTCGCCGACGCTGGCACATACCTCGTCGAGGGTATTGCCGGATGCCAATGTGTCGCCGGCATTGAGAAAGAGTACATAGTCGCCGGTGGCACGCTCGAGGCCTTTGTTCATGGCGTAGTAGATGCCCTTGTCGGGTTCCGACAGTATCTTCACCTCGTGGCCGTTCTCTGTGCTGTCGTCGTGGCGTTTGTATTCCTCGACAATCTGTAGGGTGTCGTCGGTCGAGGCCCCGTCGATTATCCAGTGCTCCACGTCGTTGTGGGCTTGTCGGAAAACGGAGTCGAGGGTCGGCCGCACCACTTCCGCTGCGTTGTATGTTATCGTTATTATCGTTATCTTCATATTGTAGAGTTGTCGGTTTATATGTTATAACCCCTTTGGGCCAGAGCGTCGCTGTAGACATCGATGTACTTCATTGCCACAGCATGCTCGGAGTAGCACCGCTGCACCTTGCTGACGGCATTGGCCGACAGCTCGCTCTTGCGGCGTGCATCGATAGCCCAGTCGATGCCTTTGGCGAGGTCGTCGGTATCGCGTTCCTTAGCCACGTAACCGGTCTTTCCGTGGTCTATCATCTCCGGAATTCCTCCTACGTTGAATCCCACGCAGGGCACGCCACAGGCCATGGCCTCCATAATGGTGTTCGGGAGGTTGTCCTCGAGCGACGGAAGCACAAAGACATCAGCACTGTTGTACACGTCGGCGATAGCCCGCTCGTCGGAGATATAGCCCAGTGGGTAGGCGGTGAAGTTGAGCTTGCCGGCAATCTCCTCACCGTGTCCTCCGAGGATGGCTACGACCGTTGTCGCCGTTGCCGACGGGTCGTTGGCCGCCATCTTGTCGAGAGCCTCAATGAAGTATTTCATGCCTTTGCGCTCGTCGGTGACTTTCTGCGATACGAAGAGAATCACGCGCTTGTCGACGGGCAGGCCGAGCAGCTTGCGGACCTCCTCCTTGCTTGCAGGACAGAAGATGTGCGTGTTTATGGGGTTCGGGATGGCTGTTACCGTCTGGTGACGGAAGAGCCCGCTGGCAGCAGCCTGCCGCTGCAGCCATTTGCTGCAAGCCACGAAGTGGATGGTGTGGCCGCTGATGGTCTTGTGCTTCTTCCGCCATACCTTCGATGAGAGGTCACGGTTGCTGCCTCCACCGGGTAGCAGCTGACAGTCGTGGCACGATGCCATGTAGCGCTTGCATCCGCGGGCGTAGTGGCATATCGCTGTAGCGGGCCATAGGTCGTGCATCGTCCATACTACTGGCTTGCCGCTGTCAAGAATCTTCCTGATTCCCCTCAGCGACAGCATGCCCTGGTTTATCCATTCGAGGTGAATGACGTCGGCCTCCTTGAAGTAGCGGCTGTGGGTGACATCGACACCGGCGTTGGCGATGTCGATCTCGAAGAGATGCTTGCGCTTGAGGTGGAGGTGTAGGAATATGCACAGTCGTTCCCAAAGGAATGCCCACTGGGCTTTCCACGGATGACCTACCGGCGATACCGTTATCTCGTCGGTCTCCTTGTCGCGCACGAGCATGCGCGCTTTCACGCCGTTGTTGTTCAGGGCGTTCATCAGGCGGTTGGAGGCTACAGCGGCACCGCCTGTCTTCTCTGAGGTGTTGATGATAAGTACTCTCATAGTCCTGTGCTTATAACTAATACAAAGGTAATGCAAAATGATTCATCTGACAAGAAAATTGAGGAAATAATCGTTGTGTACGTGCACATTTGGTTAAAAGACCTTGATTTGGGTCAATAAAGTATGAAATAGTTATAAAAAATCGGCCAAAATTATTGCCCGACGAGAAATTAGTAGTACCTTTGCATCGTCAAAAGGTTAATAGATTGTTTAGGTTAGTAGTAATAGATTTAGGTTTTTAGTTATTTTATTTTAAGGTAGAAGTTTAACAGATTCGTATAAGGATGACAACCGAGGTCGTGAGACTGAAGTTCGATTTGAAAAGGATTTTTAGTTAAACATAGGCTTAAACGCTGGGGCTCGTGAGAGTTTCAGCGTTTTCTATTCTATAGCTATTGTACTGTCCTTATACAATACGAGTGGATATGGTTGGCGCTGGCTTTCGTCGCTGTATTGTTACTTCTTTATTTCCCTTAGACGATACCGACTGAGGTAGTTGGCGCAGGCTGTTGTAGTCGGCGTTTCTTCACTGTCGACGGTGTACGGCCTTTATCATTTTCGTGTCGTATTATTTACCGGTTTATTTGCGTATTATCATTGCTACGGCATAAGCAGAGATTCCTTCCTCACGGCCGGTGAATCCGAGGTGCTCGGTGGTCGTTGCCTTTATGGATACAGCATCGGCGTCGCAGCCCATCACTTTGGCCAGACAGTTCTGCATTGCGGGGATGTGAGGGTTTAGTTTCGGACACTCGGCACATACCGTGGCGTCGATATTGCCCACCATATAGCCCTTTGTGGCAATGAGGTCGACGACCTTACGGAGGATAATCTTCGAGTCCATGTTTAGGGTAGCGTCTGAGGTGTCGGGGAAGTGGTAGCCAATATCTCGCATGTTGGCGGCTCCGAGCAGTGCGTCGCTGATGGCATGGATGAGAACGTCGGCGTCGCTGTGGCCGAGGAGTCCGCGGTCGTTGTCGATTTTTATTCCTCCAAGGATGAGGTCTCGGCCCTCTACGAGCTTATGTACGTCGTATCCCATCCCTACGCGGAATGGCAGTAGCGGGCTGTTGCTACTGTTGTTGTTAGTGTTGTTTTCCATTGTTATGTGTGTTGAATATTGTTTAGTGTGGTTGTTGACCGCCAAAGATTATAAAATCAGGGCGATTGCCCGTTGGCATCACAGCGGCTGTAAACGAAGAAAAATCTTGCAAGACAATAGCGCAGCCTATGTGCGGCGCTGTTGTCTTGCGGGTGTTAGGATTTAATTCTTTATGACTTCTGTCACTATCTTCTATGGAACAAATCCTTGATACCGTCCATATCGAACGAAAGGGTGAAACGCAGTGTCTGGTCGAGAGGATTGCTCTTGGCTGTGGCAATGACGTATCCTGCATCGAGGGAGAATACATTCATCTTGAATCCAGCTCCGACAGTGAAGTATTTGCGGTTACCTTTGTTCTCACTCTCGTGGTGGTAGCCGGCCCTGACGCTGAACCGGTCGTTGTAGGTGTACTCGCCGCCGACACTCCACCGCACTTCCTGCAGCTCCTCCTTGAATCCGCCGGGGGCATCGCCGAAGCTCTTGAAGATTCCGGCAATACTCGACACGTCGTAGTAGTCTTTCTGGACGCGATCCTGGTAAGCCTCTGTCGACTCGCCGTCCTTTTGTTGTGGATATGTAGGAACGAGGAGCTTGTTGGCATCAGCGGAGATGCTGAACTTGTTGTATTCGTCGATAGGTACCATCAGCGATGCTCCAAGGCGCATGTTCGTCGGGATAAACTCACTGCGGTCGTCGGTGCCCATAGTGATTTTTGAACCTATATTTGAGATGTTCAGACCGAGTCCCAACTGGCATTCGCGACTTCCGATGTTGATGTAGTTCTGATAGTAGGCTGCGATATCGGCAGCGAAGGCAGACCCCGGTTTCGAATCCTCGGTGTAATCGTATTTCAGATCGGAGTATATCCATCTCACTGCAGCCGCTATTGAGAATGTCTCACTGAGCATCAGCGAGTAGGCCACATCGACCGACATCTCATAAGGGTTGACGGTCAGGTCGTAGTTGCCGCTCTGCGACGAGGAGGCCTGCACTTCTCCTAAGGAGAAATAGCGCAGCGAGGCACTCACGGCACTATAGTCGCCGATGCGGTAGTAACCTGCAAGATATGCGAGGTCGATGTCGTTGACGAGTTGCCGGAGCCACGGTGTGTAGTTGAGTGCTACACCGGCCCTACTGATGGTGAACGGGTATTTGGCCGGATTCCAGTACTGCGAGTTGACATCAGGGTCGGTAGCGGCTCCGGTGTCACCCATTCCTCCTGCCCGTGCGTCCGGCGCGATGGTCTGCGAGGTCACCTCCGTCTTCTCCGGGTTGAACATGTCGCGCTTCTCCTGTGCCTGCGCTGTCAGTGCTCCCATGGCAAGAACGGAGAATGCGCATATTCTGATGTGGTCTATTTTCATTTGTCGTTTCCTATTGTTTCGAATCGTTATCCTTACTAACGCTGTCGGTTCTTAATTATTGTTCAATATAATCAGTTTCTTGGCCTTCGACACTCTCTTGCTGCCGCCGGAACTGAGGCGCACGCGGTAGAGGTAGACACCGGTAGGCAGCCGTCCTCCGCTCTGTGTAGTGAGGTTCCAGTCGACGGTGAAGGTGTTGCCGGTCGATACTCCGCTCGAGGCGTTCTGCCACAGCAGACGGCCGCTCATGTCGAAGACATCGATGATGACGTCAACGTTAGCGCCCGCAAAGTTGTGCTGGACGATGAATGTCGTCGACGTTGTGGCGGGATTGTTCGTCACGTTGATATTACTGATCTGTGGGCTCAGCCCCTTCACGACGTTGAAGTCGAGTCTCGCTGTGTTGCAGTTGTTAAGTATGTCCCACACCCTGAAGAGCAGCTGGTGCCTTCCTTCGCTCAGCTCGGGGATGTTGTAGAACGTTGATCCCTTGGTGTAGCTGCCGAAGTCGAACGAGAAGTTGTCGTTGAGGTCGTAGGTCTTCGTCATGTCGCCGTCGATAATTAGTTCCATATTGTGGCCGATGCCCGTTCCGGCGGCGTTGATGCCGTTCTTGTCGCTGACGTTTGCCACAAAGTAGGGGGTGGTATTAACGTTGTCGCCGTTGACGAACGACGGACTGTTGAGATAACAGTATATCGACGGACCGATGGAGTCGTTGGCTATAGTGTCGGAGCCATTGACGAGGAACTGCTCCGTGTAGCCGTTGGCGATGGCCGTATGACTGTTGTTGACGGCATAGAGGTTCATCAGCCCCGTACCGTCGGAGTAGTTGATATCGCATGGAACGGCGAAGAGAAGGCTGAATTTTCCGTCGCGGATGCTGTCATTGCCGTTGTAGATATTCTTTGTGCGGTCGTAGAATTTGAACGCCGACTCCGTGTCCTCTTTGCTGTTCAGACGGCAGGTGATGAGCTCGCGGGTGTCGCGTACGGTGATGGCTAACAGACCGTTGAAGCTGTTGTCGGGCTGGCCGCCTTTCTCGATGTGTCCGCTGACTTTGCAGACGGAGCCTGCGCGGAGCACGGCGAGCGTCTCGCCCGTGGTGCTTGTGCCGTTGATGGAGTCGATGACGACAGTCTGCGTGGGCAGGTTCAGCGACATTGCCGGGTCGCCGAGCAGTGAGTATTGGAGCTTGTTCTGGCTGAGGTCCTCGCGCCCGGTAATCATCTGGTTCTTCGTCAGGCGCTGAGCCTCACCGAGGGTTATCGGCTTTCCGTCCTTCAAGCTCAGCACATACTTCATGAATGCGATGTTGAGAGGAGTGTTGTCCTGGGCAAACACCGTCCGCGTGGTGCCGAAGAAGGCCACGGAACCACCGTTGCTGTTGAGCATTGCCGTCTCACCGATATTCTCCACGGTACCGTCGAAAGGCATGATATCGCAGCTTGCCGTCACCCACAACGGCAGATTGGTATTCGTGAACGATGCGAAGTCCTTCAGTCGCAGTACAGCCTCGTGCGAAATCTGCGTCTCTGATCCATGACCGGCATAGTCGATGATCAGTGCTCCGGCCGCCTGCTGCTTCTTTATTATCTCCGCTGCGTCGGGGTAGGAGTTTCCCGTTGAGGTGGACACTCGCTTGTAGGCGTCCCACATGACCTTCTTGATGACGTAGCCGGGATACAGTGCCGATGTCTGGTCGGCGGCACGGTTGGCGTCTGTCATGTGCAGATTGTTGTTTCCGTCGTCGCCAAGGAACATTATCGTGTTCTGCCATCCGCCGGCGTTGCTGTTGTTCTTGTAGTTGATGACCTTGTCGACGAGCACTTTCGCGTCGGCAGCGGTGGTTACGGGGAATCTTCCCACACCCATATCCTCCTTGTCGGTGCGGGTTATCGACGTGTTGCTGCCACCCTCACCGTCGTCGAGGAGTGTGAACCATCCATCGTCGACATAGCAGTAGACGAGGCTGTAGGAGTTCTCGCTCTCGTAGCAGAGGAGGTAGTCATCGGGGTTGAGGCCCCGTGTGTCGTCGGTGAGCATGCGGTTGTCCCACACGCAGTCGCCGAAGAGCAGTAGGTGCTTGGGCAGCTCCTTGTCGTCGGTGGCGCGGTCGTACATCATCTTCAGGTAGCGGCGGTAGGCTCCGGCGTCGGGTGTGCCACTCGAGAACTCGTTGTACAGCTCATCAGCGGGAACTATCCTCACCGTCATCGAGTCGTGCTGCTCGTGGTAGGCAGCCAAACGCTGTGCCTGGGCGAGGAGCTTCTGACTCGTGGGGATGATGATTATCATGTCGGCGTTGGCGTCGGCATGGTGGTCCTGATTGGTTATTCCGTAGACATATTCGGGCGTGGCGAACGCGGTTGTCGTGAGCGATGGCACCGGCCGCGGCTGGTCGTAGGTCATGCAGATGTAGTCGAGGCGCAGTGGCCCGCCGCTGTTGCAGGCGATGGTTATGCTGTCGGTGGCACATACGCTGTCGATATTCTGCGTCAGGCTCCTCTCGTTGCCACGGTCGTACTGTCCCGGCAATATCGACTGCAGGGTTCCGCTCTTGCCGTTGATGGTCACCGTGAAGTACGACTTTGTGCCGGCAGTGACGTTCATTGCCGCCATGGCCTTCTTTGCTCCTGCCGGACTTGTGAAGGTGTAGGTGCGTGATGAGCCCGCCTCTATGGGGTCGTTCTCGAACAGTTTGCGCCCTCCCAGGTACCAGGCATAGTTGTCGACCTCGTGGATGGCGTGGTAGTCGTTGTCGTGGACGTACTCGTCGCTCATGAACGTTGCGCTGTCGACGGTGAGGGCCTCGCCGTCGATATCGCTTAGAAAGTAATAACCGTATGACGAATACGGATTCTGTGTGCGCACCGTTGCCGTCGCCGAAGCCCAGCTTACGGGTCCGCGACCATAGAACAGCCGTCGGCCGCCGACGGTGCATGTGGCCATCTCGGGAACGTCGTCGTACTTCCTCAGGTCGTCGCCGTTGAGGGTCTCGTTCTCCAAGTGCCCGCCGTAGCCGAAGATTCGTACCTTCGATGGGTCACTGAACCCGCACCTTTGTATGAAAGCATCGGTGAGCTGGTATATGCCGTCGGAAGGAACGCGGATCTTCACCCATCGTCCCGACGCCAACTTGCTGTGGGCGGCATAGCGCGATGCCGCCGAGACTGAGCCGTTGGCAGATGATGCTTTTGCTCCCGTGCTTACCGAAGATGGCAGCCGCCGAGTCTTTGATGCGCTCTTCTTGGCCTTCGCCGTGATGGCAATCATGAAACTCACGAGAAATTCTTTCTTCCCGTTGCGCTCCACGATAGGCGTCAGTGCAAACTCCATGCTACCGTTCTTCCTGTCGACGACGATGCGTTTCGTTATCTGCGGAAGGGCGGGCAGGGGAGCGCCGCTGACCTTGTTGTACAGCTCAATGTCGTGGCTGTTCATCTCGATAAACTCAGGATAGCGTATCTCCAGACTGTAGGTGGAGTCGGCATAGTTCTTTCCCAAAGGTATCGAATAGGTGAACTCCGGCAGCATAGAGTCGATCTCTATGTCGTCAACGGTGAGGTTGAAGAACCGCTGCGACTGTCCGTGAGCCGCCACAGCAGCCAACAAGCATATTGCCGTTAATATAATATGTAATGTTTTTCCTTTCATTTACACCAGAAATTCGTAACTTTTCTCTCTTCAATGTATCCCTCGATATGGTCGTCGGGACTTACCGGGCCACAACCCGTGGGACAACCCGTGAAGAGGAGGTCGCCGGTCTTGAGCGTAAACCACCGGCTGATGAAACTTATTGTCTCGTCGATAGAGAAGAACATGTCGGCTCCGCAACCCTCCTGCACCGTATTGCCGTTGATGTCGAGACGGAACCGCAGTCGGTTGACCTCAGGCAGCTTGTCCTTGTCGACCCATTCGCCAATGACAGCCGAGTTGTCGAAGCTCTTGCTGCGCTCCCACGGCAGCCCCTTAGCCCTGAGCCGTGCCTGCAACTCGCGCGCCGTGAAGTCGACACCGACGGTGAACGCGTCGTAGTAGCGGTGCGCAAACCTTACCGGAACGGATTTCCCTAAGCGGCAGATCCTTACAACGAGCTCTCCTTCATACTCTATCCGCCCCAAGTCGTCGGGGATGAAGAATGGCTTTCCGTTCTTCAGCAGCGCCGAGTCGGTCTTGCAGAAGATGACAGGCTCCTCCGGTTTCATTAACGTTCCGTGCAGCGATTTATTGTGCTGCGGGTAGTTCATTCCTAAGCAAAATATCTTCATATTATTCGTATTTATGCACAAAGTTAGTGTTTTCGGTTGTCATCTCAAAGAAAATGCCGGTATTTTGTTCTTCATCCCGTCTATTGTGACTCCATAAAGGGAACTATCGTCTACCGCAGTTGTATATTAGTGAAGTCATCGTGAGCCTTTGTGTGGCCCATTGAAAGTGATTCTCACATAGTATGTGACGTGTTAATAAAGGGTGAAAATTGTCTGTGCCGATGATTGATCTACAATGCAAAGACGCAGGTTCTTTCCGGCATCTCTCCTTCTTTCTTTTGCTATTGGTGTTTCCGTAGAAATTATTGGGAAGTGGAAAACGTTAGCTGGCTACAAACTTAGGATTCTTGTCCATAGCTCTTCGCTTTCCTTTATGCAAAGATACAAAATTTTTATCCCGTTTGCAAGTTTTTCGCGAGAAATTTTTCAGACGGTCACATTTTCTTCTTTTCTAAATATGATGTAGCCGCCTGATAATCATTGGGGTTAGCCATAGCTACGCTAACGCGATTTTTTTTCTCGCCAGCTGGAGCATTGAGTGTTTTTCGTGGGACCACGGTGAGAGGAAATATAAATCTTTATACTATTATTATTGCTTTGGCATTTTCAGACGGGAACGAGGATAGGTTATTCTCTGTCACCGTAAAGCCCCGCCCCCACTTGATATTCAATTGATTATACCTTATTTACGTTGTTCTCTGCCAACGTAAAGCCCCGGCGGGGCTTAATCTTCAGTAACCCCTGACTAAGGGAGCGCAGCGACCGTAGTCTGGGGTGGAAAGTGGAAATATAGATTTATGACCAGCCTCGAAGAGGTTGAATAGCGGAACGCGCATGAATGTCAATGGCAAAGGTAAAGGCGCACAACGTGCTATTGTGCGTCTTCGAGGCACTGAATGTATAGCTGTCTGCATTCTTTTTCCCCGGACTGCACTCGCTATCGCTCGCTTATTCCGGGGTATTTGGCGATTCATCCCCGTTAAGGCTGGTGGTGGCAAAGAGAGGAAAATCTCCTCGCAAAGGCGCAAAGCCCGCAAAGGATACGCCAAGGAACATAAAAATTCTTTCGCGGAATCGTTGCGGTCTTGGCGGCTTGGCGAGAGATTACGAACAGCACCTATCCATTTGCAGGGGCGGCCTTTATAGCCGTCCGGTCGGTCGTAAGACCGAATCTCTGTCACGTTTGAAATACGCTAATGTCGTGACTACAATAAAAAAGGGCAGCTACCATACGGTAACTGCCCAAATATAAGAGTTGAAATGCTATTCTGCGATTACTCAGCAGCGAGGGTGAAGCGCTTGTAGTTGACAATCTTCAGATCCTTGTCCTGCTTCTTCAGCCAATCGTTGACAGAAATCTTTCCATCAGCCTCATCAGCGAACTGGAACTCCTGGTCGACGAGGCAGTTCTCCTTGAAGAACTTGTTCATACGGCCCTTGGCGATGTTCTGAATCATGTTCTCGTTGAGCTTGCCCGCAGCCTCAGCCTGAGTCTTAGCGATGATGTCCTTAGCCTTGTCAGCATCCTCCTGGGTGAGCCAGTTCTTTGCTACGTTCGACTCGATATGCTCCGGCGAGTCGACAAGGTTCGGGTTGATGCCGGCCTTCTTCAGCGCACCGTTGACCTGGCGCTGAACCTGCTCCTCCTTAGTCTTCTCGATAGCTACCTTGAGCTCCTCGTCCTTAACTTCCTGAGGAACAGATGCCTCGTCGAGAGCTACCGGCTTCATGGCAGCGACCTGCATGGCTACCTTGTGTGCAGCGTCCTCGTTCTCCTTGTTGAGCTGGACCATTGTAGCGAGGGTGTGCTTGCCCATGTGGTCGTAGATGGAGATATTGTCGCCCTCGATGAAGTTGTATCCATCGATTTCCATCTTCTCACCGGTGATACCCGAGCGGCGTTTTACAGCGGTCTCTGCGTCGTCGCCGTTAGCGAGTGTCAGAGCCTTAACCTCATCGAGGTTCTTCGGGCGCTTCTCGATGATAGCATCGAGGATCTCCTGTACCAGGGCGATGAAGTCCTTACCAGCGGCAACGAAGTCGGTCTCGCACTTCACGGCAACCATTGCTGCGAAGCCAGGAACTTTCTTTACGAGCACAACGCCATTGCTGGTCTCACGGTCGGAACGCTTAGCGGCGATGGCCAGACCACGCTCGCGGAGAATCTCCTGAGCCTTTGGGAAGTCGCCGTCAGCCTCTGTAAGTGCCTTTTTGACATCAGCAAGACCTGCACCGGTCATTGCACGCAGTTTTTTGATATCTGCAATTGAAACAGCCATATTTTCTGTATTGTTAAGAATTAGAAATTGATGTTATTACTCAGCCTTTGGAGCTTCCTCAGCCTTCGGTGCCTCCTCAGCCTTCGGTGCGTCGTCGGCCTTGCGGGCGCGGCGTGCAGCGCGGCGTGGAGCCTCCTCAGCCTGCTCAGCAGCAGCCTTCTCGTCAGCCTTCTCAGCCTTGCGCTCCTCGAGACCCTCGGCGATAGCGTCGCAGCAAGCTGTGAGGATTACCTCGAGAGAATCCTTAGCGTCGTCGTTGGCAGGGATGACGTAGTCGATGTTGCGTGGGTCAGAGTTGGTGTCGACGATAGCGAAGACAGGGATACCCAGACGGTTAGCCTCCTTGACGGCGATGTGCTCCTTGAGGACGTCGACGACGAAGAGTGCTGACGGCAGACGGTTCAGGTCGGCGATAGAGCCGAGGTTCTTCTCGAGCTTAGCGCGCTGGCGGCTGATCTGAAGCAGCTCGCGCTTTGAGAGGTTTGAGAAGGTACCGTCGTTCATCATCTTGTCGATGTTGGTCATCTTCTTGACAGCCTTGCGGATTGTCGGGAAGTTTGTCAGTGTACCACCGGCCCAACGCTCGATGACGTATGGCATGTTCACGCTTGCGGCCTTCTCGGCAACGATGTCCTTAGCCTGCTTCTTTGTAGCGACGAAGAGGATCTTCTTGCCCTGCTTAGCGATGCCCTTGAGAGCCTCGGCAGCCTCGTCGATTTTAGCGACGGTCTTGTGAAGGTCGATGATGTGAATACCGTTGCGCTCCATGAAGATGTAAGGAGCCATTGCGGGGTTCCACTTGCGCTTGAGGTGGCCGAAGTGGCAACCTGCCTGTAATAACTGGTCAAATGTTGTTCTTGACATTTTTTCTTTCTTTTGTTTTGTTTGTTTACTTTCTTGTTAATTCTTGTTGCCGGATTCGTTGTCCGGCTAAACGCAACGCCGATGGGGCTGTTGCCGTTCAGAATCAGTCCCAGGGTAAGCACAGTGCGTCCCTGGGATTTAGATGCTAAACTGCTATTAACGCTTACTGAACTGGAAGTGACGGCGAGCCTTCGGCTGTCCTGGCTTCTTACGCTCAACAGCACGGCTGTCGCGAGTGAGGAATCCAGCGTCCTTGAGCTGCTTCTTGTCTTCAGCGTTGATTTTCACGAGAGCACGTGCGATGGCGAGGCGCAGAGCCTGGCTCTGACCGGTGAAACCGCCACCGTCGAGGTTTGCCTTGATATCGTACTGACCCTCAACGCCGAGGAGCTGCAGAGGCTGCTTCACGACGTAGCGCAGGATTGCTGATGGGAAGTACTTTTCGAAGTCTCTCTTGTTTATTGTGATTTTGCCGGTGCCCTCAGTGAGGTAGACACGTGCTACAGCACTCTTGCGGCGACCGATTGCATTGATTGTTTCCATCGTTATTTCCTATTATTTATACTGGTTAATATCAATCTTCTTAGGCTTCTGAGCCTCGAGTCCACCGAGCTCTGCGCCCTCAATAACATAGAGGTTGTCCATCAGCTTACGGCCGAGGGAACCCTTGGGCAGCATGCCCTTGACAGCGTGGCGAATCATCTTGTCGATACCGCCCTTGCGAGTGCGGAGGTCGGCAGGAGTGTTGAAACGCTGGCCACCAGGATAACCGGTATAACGGGTGTAGACCTTGTCGGTCTCCTTCTTTCCGGAGAATACGACCTTTGCTGCGTTGACGATGATAACGTTGTCGCCGCAGTCTACATGAGGAGTGAATGATGGTTTGTACTTTCCGCGGAGCAGCTTGGCAACCTTTGAGCACAGACGGCCCACAATCTGGTCGGTGGCGTCGACGATGACCCACTCTTTATTAGCTGTTTCCTTGTTGACGGAAATAGTCTTGTAACTTAAAGTGTCCATAAAGATTTAATAATACTACTTTAAAAACGTTTTTATAAAAGATATCTGTGCGAAAAACAGGGACCTTCACGGCGCCTCCAGTCTAAAAGAGACCATCCAGCATTATCCCTGAATGCTTGTGGCGGTGATTCACGAACCATCGTGTCCGGCCAGAGACACGGCTATTCACACATCCGCCGGCTGCGAACCTTCTAAGTCTCAGTACGCAATCGCGGCTGCAAAGGTACACAATTTATATTAACTGAGGAGAGGATGATTACGCAACAGCCTTCTTTTTATGATTATTTAACCATCGATCCTCCGTGTGCCCCATGGCGTTTCTTGTGTGACGAATGAATGTATTGTGAGATTCAGTGGATGAATTGCGCACTTGGAACGAGGCGGAAAAGATGATGCAGGAGTAATAATAGTTGTAAGGATATTTCAAAACCGAACGAGACTAAAACCGGTTCTGTAACTGGCTGTTACTCATGGAGATAGCAAAACATACCGTTTGGCGTTGCGAAACGGACTGTTTGGGACGCTGAAACGGACTGTTTCGCAATGCCAAACGGTCCGTTTGAGAGTGCTAAACGGTACATATTGTAATCGTGTTAAGATTTTTCGTAAGCGATCTTCAGTTGATTGGCGTGGAGAAAACAGAATATCTGTGTAATCAGTAGGTTCAGCGTGAGAAGTATATTCGACACGCAGACACCGCAGATACCGCAGATTCACTGACAATCGATAATGTGCGCTTGTGGCCTTTGGCCCCTTGTGACCATCAGCAAGCATCGTATTAAACGGGAGAATCCATGCCGTGACGGAAGAAAACAACTCGCTCGCAGCAAGCGCGTTGGCTGATTCTCACTGTGTTCTGCGCCCACTATTAATAATGTTTGTACGTATTTTCTTCGATAAAAAACGGCAAACTGCTTGCGTCCTACGTGTTTTATTCGTAACTTTGTGGGCATCTTAAAACAATTTATCTAAGAAGTCTAAATTAAGTATCTTTTTTGCTATTCTGTTCTGGGGCAGCATTTGGGGCATTATTGAGGCCACGATAGGATGGGTTCTCCATGCCACTCAGCTCCATCACGGCACATCAAATATCCTCTTTGCTTTCGGCATCTTCTGCATGCTCTCCGCAGCCGGACGCTCGGGCAAGGGCTCTGTGGCTGTGATGCTCACCGCTGTTGTGGCCGCAGTCATCAAATTGGCCGACTTCCTCCTCCCTGGTGTTGAGGGCGGCGTGCTGCATCCGGCAATGTATATCCTCCTCGAGGGAGCCATGATGGCCATTTTCTGTCAGGCATTCTCCTTCCGTCCGCGGTTTAAGGCTAACCCTGCTGTCGCGCTGTGGGAGTCGCGTTTGGCTGTTCCCGCATTCGCTGTGGCTGTGGCCCTGACGCTTATCGTGGGGTGACCACCGTGCAATGGGCAAAGCTGTAACGTCTTCAGGGACGATGCTCTCAGCAGCAATCTTGGCCGGAGGGCACAGCAGCCGGTTCGGAAGCAACAAGGCTCTGTTCTATTACGGCGGTGAGACGCTCATCGTACGTGCCGCCCGACTGCTACGGTCCGTCTGCGACGAGGTCGTCGTCAGTGCCAGTCGCGTCAACGCCCCGTCGTATGAATTTCTCGGACTGGAGATTGTTGAGGACGAACTCACCGACTGTGGTCCGTTGGGTGGTCTTGAGGCTCTGTTGGACCGGTGCGCTACGCCGTGGCTCCTTGTCGTGACCTGCGATATGCCCTATGTCGACAGCGATGCCCTCAACATGATGATCGATGAGGCCGGGCGTATGGACGGTGGCGGGGAAAAATGCCTTCCGCATGCCGTGGCGTGGCGGAGGCGGTCGGACGACAGTATTTCGCCCTTCCCCTTGCTCGTTGAGCGCGATGCGCTGACGGTGCTCCGCCAGAGGATTAACGACGGACGGTACAGCGTGAAAGGTCTGCTCGACGCTTTGGATACACATTATATATATAGCACCACGGACGAGATGCTGTGCAATGTCAATCGTCCGGGTGATTTGAGATGAACCATAACTAAATAATATTTAACGAAAACACCTAAATTGAAATAATGGGACAATCGCAATTTAAACTTAAAGGAACGCCATCCTCCGCTCTCTGGGGAGCTACGATAGGCTTCTTCTTCGGCGTGATGGCCATCTCGCTGTTCGGTCCAACGAGTACCAATCTCGGTGCCGCTATGGGCTTGGGAGCCACTGAGTTAGGTCTGCTCGTCTCGGTGCCGTCGCTGACCGGATCGCTGCTCCGCATACCTTTCGGTGCCATGGTCGACAGCAATGGCGGCCGGCGCGGGTTTCTCTTCCTCTTGGCAGCCGCCGTCGTGGGCCTCGCCGCGCTGAGTTTCCTCTTCACGGTCTATCCTGTTGAGACTCCGGGCAGCATGAAAGGACTCTATCCTGTGGTCCTCGCCCTCGGCTGTCTTGCGGGCTGTGGCATAGCCACTTTCTCCGTCGGTGCGTCACAGTCGAACTATTGGTTCGCAAAGAGCCGGCAAGGCTATGCCTCAGGCATTTACGGAGGACTGGGCACCACCTCGGCCGGCATCCTTGCCTTTGTCCTGCCGATACTGCTTCAGCACTTCGGTTTCAAGGCCGCTTACTATATTCTGACGGCTGTGATGCTCCTCGGCCTAATACTGTATATATGGTTGGGTGCCAACCCACCGTATTTCCAGTTCCTTAAAGCCGGAAAGGACGAGGCCACGGCGAGGGACAACGCTCTGGCCTGCGGACAGGAGCTCTTCCCCAAGGGCAGTGCGGTGACGAGTCTGAAGATTTCGGCCAAGATACCACAAACGTGGATGCTCGTGCTCTGCTACTTCACTACCTTCGGCGGTTTCATGGCCCTGACGGCTTGGTTTCCGACTTTCTGGAAGAAAGCTATGGGTCTGGACCCGATGCTTGCCGGCGGTCTTACGGCCGTATTCTCCATTCTCGCCGCGCTGCTGCGTGTGCCCGGCGGAAAGCTCTCCGACCGTATCGGCGGCGAAAAGGTATCAATGGGCGCCCTCGCCCTGCTGGCCGTCGCCGGCATTCTCATGAATATTCCGATGGGGTGGGGCGCTACCTTCGTTGTCAGTCTGCTCATCTCGGTGGCCTTCGGCTTTAACAACGGTGCCACAATGAAACTTGTCCCGGTGTATGTCAGCGAGGGTGTGGGCGGTGCCAACGGCTGGGTGGGAGGCTTGGGAGCCTTCGGTGGTTTCGTCTTCCCGCCGCTGATGGGTCGTCTTGTCGACATCTCGCCGCAGTTTGGCTACGGACTGGGATTCCTGCTCTTTACATTCTTCGCCCTTCTGGTGATGATTATCAACTACTTTGGGATGATTCGCAAGAAGTAATGACACTGTTTTGAACATCATAATATGAATACGATATTTAGCAATCTGAAATACTTCATCAATAGGAAGAACGTGACCAACGAGGAGTGGGAGCATTTCTACCGCACGCGTTGGGCTCACGACAAGGAGGTGCGGTCCACTCACGGCGTGAACTGTACCGGTTCGTGCTCGTGGCGTATCTTCGTTAAGAAAGGTATCGTCACCTGGGAGATGCAGCAGACCGACTATCCTGCTACGCGCCCCGGACTGCCTAACCATGAGCCGCGTGGCTGTCCGCGCGGTGCCAGCTACAGTTGGTATCTGTATAACTCCGGTCGCGTGAAGCACCCGATGATACGAAAGGAGCTCCTCGACCTATGGGATGCGGCATTGGCCCAGCACCACGACCCCGTGGAGGCATGGGCGTCGATTGTCGACGACGAGCAGAAAAGGAAGAAATATAAGGCTGTGCGCGGTCTCGGCGGTTTCGTTCGCCTCGACTGGCCGACGGCCCTGCAGATTATTGCCGCCAGCAATATCTACACAATTAAGAAGTTCGGTCCCGACCGCTTAGTGGGCTTTACGCCCATTCCGGCCTTCTCCATGCTCAGCTACGCCTCCGGCACCCGCTATCTGAGTCTGTTAGGCGGCGCCTGTCTGAGCTTCTACGATTTCTATTGCGACCTCCCGCCGTCGTCACCGCAGACGTGGGGCGAGCAGACCGATGTCCCGGAGAGTGCCGACTGGTTCAACGCCTCGTTCCTGTTGCTGTGGGGCAGTAATGTTCCGACGACGCGAACGCCCGATTCGCCGTTCTACACGCAGGTGCGCTACAAGGGAACCCAGGTGGCTGTCGTGTCGCCCGACTACAGCGATGCGTCGAAGTTCGCCGATGTGTGGATGGCTCCCAAGCAGGGCACCGACTCGGCTTTGGGCATGGCTATGGGCCACGTCATCCTCAAGGAGTTCTACCGTGACCGCACGGTGCCGTATTTCGATGAATATGTAAGGAAATTTACCGACCTGCCTTTCCTCGTGAAGTTAGAGGATACCGGTGACGGACGTTATGCCGCTGGCATGCTCCTGCGGGCCTCCGACCTCAAGGACGACTTCGGCGTAAAGACGAAAGCCGAGTGGTACCCGATAACCGTTGATGACGTGTCGGGCGAGCTCGTCACGCCGAACGGCAGTATCGGCAGCCGGTGGAACAATGAAGGCCGGTGGAATCTGAAGTGTGAGGATGTGCGTACGGGCAAGTCTTTCACTCCACGGCTGTCGCTCATCGACCACCGTGACGAGGTGGTGACACTGCTCGACCCTTACTTCGGAGGTGCCGACTATAAGAATCCGCATTTCGATGCCACCCGCCATCCGGATATTATAGAGCATAAGATTCCCGTCGTAAAGGTGGAGACAAAGGACGGTGTGGCTTATTGCGCCAACGTTTTCGACTTGCTGATGGCCCATTATGGCATCGACCGCGGCCTCGGCGACGACAACTGTGCCAAGAGCTACGACGACGATCTGCCCTATACTCCTAAGTGGCAGGAGCAGATTACGGGTGTCAAGGCTGAGAAAGTTATCGCTACGGCGCGCGCTTTCGCCTCTACGGCTGAGAAAACGCGTGGAAAGAGCATGATAATCATTGGTGCCGGTGTCAACCAGTGGTATAATACGGATATGACATACCGCGCAGCCATCAATATGCTTATGCTCTGCGGAACACTCGGTGTCAACGGCGGAGGATGGAGCCATTATGTGGGACAGGAGAAAGTGCGGCCGCAGGCCGGATGGGCCCAGATGGCTTTCGCCCTCGACTGGAAGCGTCCGCCGCGCCACATGAACACGGTAAGCTATATCTACGAGCACGCCGACCAGTGGCGATATGAGAAAGTGACTGTCGATGAGCAGCTTTCGCCGTTAGCCGATAAGAACCGGTGGAAAGGACTTACGCTCCTCGACTGCAACATCAAAAGCCAGCGTATGGGCTGGCTGCCGTCGTCGCCGGAGTTCAACCGCAACTCGCTCGACTTGTGCCGTGAGGCCGCCAAAGCCGGTATGAGCGAGAAAGACTATGTCTGTCGGGAGCTCCACGAGAATAAACTGGCTCTCGCGGCCGAAGATCTTGATGCCCGCGGGAACAGTCCGAAGGTGCTTTTCATCTGGCGCGCCAATCTTATCGGCTGCTCGGCGAAGGGCATGGAATTCTTCATGAAGCACCTCCTCGGTGCGCAGAATAATGTTCTCGGACAGAATCTTGAGCAGTGCGGACAACCGTTGCCGAAATATGAGAAATGGCACAGTGAGGATACTGTCGGCAAACTCGACCTCGTCGTGAATATCGACTACAGGATGACGCAGTCGAGTATTTTCGCCGATATCGTGCTGCCGGCTGCAACATGGTATGAGAAGGAGGACATCTCGTCCACTGATATGCACCCCTTCCTTCATCCGTTCAGTAAGGCTGTCGACCCCGTATGGGAGAGTCGCACCGACTGGGACATCTTCCGTGAGCTGTCGAAGGTCTTCTCAAAGATGAGCGTAGGCCATCTCGGCCACGAAAAAGATGTCGTCTACACCCCGTTGGCCCACGACAGTACGGGCGAAATCAGTGAGCCGTTGGCCGTCGACGACTGGAAAGAGACCGGTGAGATGCCTCAGCCGGGTCGGAATATGGGCAATCTTGTCGTCGTGACGCGCGATTATCCCGATATCTACCGCCAGTTTACGACTGTCGGACCGAATGTCCGCGACAAGGGTATCGGCGGTAAGGGCATTGGCTGGCAGGCCGTTAAGGAGTATGACGAGCTGAAGGCGATGAATGGTGTCGACCGAAGCGAAGGCATAAGTCATGGCATGCCGCTGATAGAGGAGGCTACGCAAGCCTGCGATGCCGTGCTCACCCTCGACCCGACGAGCAATGGCGATGCCGGCTACAGGGCGTGGAAAGCCCTGGAGAAGAGTGTCGGACTGCCTTTGGCTGAGCCACTTACGGCTGATTTTGGCAAGACAAAATACACCTATAAGGAGCTCGTCATCCAGCCGCGACTGTCGTTGCCCACACCGATATGGTCGGGAATCAACAACAAAACGACGGAATATACAGCCAACTACACCAATATTCATTATCTCATCCCATGGCGGACGGTCACGGGACGGCAGAGCTTCTATCAGGATCACCCATGGATGCGTGCCTTCGGCGAGTCGTTGGTGGGGTATAAGCCGCCATTGGCGAAGAAGGAAATAAATAATCTCAAGGAGCGGTTGAATATTAAGGACGAGACCCTTGCCTTGAACCTGCTCACTCCCCACAACAAGTGGACAATCCACTCGTCGTGGAATGATAATCTGCTGATGCTCACCTTGGGACGCGGAGGCCCCGTAATCTGGATGAGCGAGAGCGACGCTGCCAAGCTCGGTATCGCCGATAACGACTGGGTGGAGGTCATCAACGACAATGGATCGGCCATGGCCCGTGCCTGCGTCAGCCAGCGTATACCTGAAGGTGCGCTCTATATGTATCATAACCAGGGACGTACCGTCAACGTGCCGCTGAGCCCATTGACTGGCAACCGTGGCGGTATACATAATTCAATCTCGCGGCTTTGCCCTAAGCCAACGCACATGATTGGTGGTTATGCGCAACTGTCGTACAGTCTGAACTACTATGGTACGATAGGCGCTAACCGCGATGAGTATGTGTTGCTGAGAAAAGTTGACAATGTAAAATGGGAATAAGATGAAGATCAAATCACAGATAGCAATGGTCCTCAACCTGGACAAGTGCATAGGATGCCATACATGCTCGGTAACATGTAAGAATGTCTGGACATCGCGCAAGGGGATGGAATATGCATGGTGGAATAATGTGGAGACGAAGCCCGGCCCTGGTTATCCGAAAACATGGGAGAATCAGGAGAAATATCGTGGCGGATGGGTCAGACGCAAGGACGGCAGCACGGAACTGCGCCTTGGCAACCGCCCGAGAGTGATGTCGCAACTGTTCTCCAATCCCTATCTGCCGCAGGTCGAGGACTATTACGAGCCCTTCACCTTCGATTTCTCCTCGCTGAAAGGAAAGCACCGGATGAAGACACCACCGTCGGCGCGGCCTTTCTCGATGATTACCGGTAAGCAAATGGATAAGGTCCAGGATGGACCGAACTGGGAGGATGATCTCGCCGGGACTTTCGACCAGCGGAAGAGCGATCCGAATCTCCATGATATTGACACACAGGGCTTTGCCGAGTTTGAGCGGACATTTATGTTCTATGTTCCGCGCCTCTGCGAGCACTGTCTGCATCCGGCCTGCATCCCGAGTTGTCCGTCGGGGGCTATCTACAAGCGCAAGGACGGCGTGGTTCTTATCAATCAGGACCGCTGCCGCGGCTGGCGCCAGTGTATATCGGCCTGTCCGTACAAGAAGATTTACTTCAATTATAAGCGGATGAAGAGCGAGAAATGCGTTTTCTGCTATCCCCGTATTGAGGACGGACAGCCCACGGTGTGCAGTGAGACGTGTGTAGGGCGCATGCGTTATCTCGGTGTTATACTCTACGACAGCGAGAAAATCGACGAGTATGCAGCCGCCGACGAGCGTGATCTGGTCCGTCGCCAGCGTGAGATGATTCTCAATCCAAACGACCCGGAGGTCGTTGCAGAGGCCGAACGGCAGGGAATAAGCCATAACTACATTATGGCCGCACAGAAGAGTCCGGTCTATAAGCTTATGAAAGAGTAGGCCATAGCGTTCCCTCTGCACCCCGAATACCGCACACTGCCAATGGTCTGGTACGTTCCGGCTATGAGTCCGAAGGTCGATGAGGTGGCGGCTGAGGAGCAGAAAGGCCCTGCCGATGCTGCCGCCGGGGAGATGGACTACTTTGCCAAGGTCGATGAGATGCGCATTCCGGCTCAGTATTTCGCTAATCTGCTGACGGCCGGCGACCCGCAGCCCATCCGTGAGGCACTGGCAAAGCTTGTGGCCCTGCGTGAATATATGCGGCGGAAGACCGTCGATGGCGATGATCAACCATCTGTCCCTGAGACTATTGGACTCACCGCCGCTCAATATGACGACATGTATAGGCTGCTGGCCATTGCCGACTACAACGACCGGTTCGTTATTCCCACCGACCCGAAACAACAGGGCAGTCACCACTTCGATGAGCGTACAGGCCTCGGATTTGACGATGAGGAGGAAAATTTCGTCGAAGGCTGCAAACGGCATAACATCTTTGGCGGCATATAAACGTAGGCGGAGATTATGATAAAGACATACAATATACTATCGCTTCTGCTCGACTATCCCTCTGTAGAGCTGTGGGAGAGCCGTAGCGAGATAATGCCGGTGCTCCGTGATGAGAAGATTCTCAGTGTCAAGTCGTTAGCTGAGGTCGAAACCTTCCTCAGCTATGTGTCGTCATTCCCCGATGTGCGTAGTTGGCAGGCGTCCTACAGCGACGTCTTCGATACTTCCTCAAAGACCACTCTTTATCTCTTCGATATGGTTTATGGCACGAGCCGCGACCGTGGTCAGGCCATGGTCGACCTGAAAGAAGAGTACCTCAAAGCCGGTCTGATGCCCGCCGAAGATGAGTTGCCCGACTATCTGCCGATGTATTTGCAGTATGTTGCCAATATGGACAGCGTGGAACAGGCTCGGTCGGCGATGGACGACATACGCGGCGTAATCACGAAAATGGACGAGCGCTTCGCTAAGGAACAGCATCCTTACGAGCCGCTCATAGCTATCTTGAAAGAAGAATAAAACAAAACGTCATGCACACATTTCTTTTCCAATACCTGCCTTATATCGCCGGAACTCTGTTCATCTGCGGAGTTACCTACCGCATTGTGGCACAGGGGAATACCGTTCAGGCTTATTCCTCGCAGTTCCTTAGCAATGATAGTCTGCTGAAGTGGGGCAGCAACCTTTTCCATGTGGGTATTATCCTGGTGTTCTTCGGACACATCTTCGGTCTGCTTGCACCCGAATGGTCCTACGACTGGCTGATAACCAATGAGCAGAAACGGCAGTTGGCCATCGTCATGGGCAGTGGAGCCGGACTCATTACCCTCGCAGGTATCAGCATGCTAACCCTCCGACGGTTCACCAACCGTAATGTTGTGGCTAACAGTAACTTCGGCGATTATCTCTTCGTCGTACTCATCTTCCTCCAGATAGTCACCGGACTGATGGGCACAGTGGAGACAATCAACAGCGACCTCGACCATTACATGAATCTCGACAGATGGGCGCAGGGCCTGTTCACGTTCCTCCCTGGGGCCTCCGACTACATTGCTGACGCATCCCTGCCGCATAAGATTCACATTCTTCTTGGCTTCCTGCTCGTAATTATCTTCCCGTTCACGAAGCTGATGCACATGGTTGCAATCCCAGTGAGATACATTATCGACTTCTTTATACACCGGAAATAAGGTTTGAAGACCCCGTCCAGCGCGCTTTTGGGATCTACGTGGAAACAAGTTTTCGCATGGAACCCAGCGCGGCGGCCGCATCACCGATTTTCGGTGCGGTCGGGGTGAAGGTGCGGTATTTCGCTGATTGTGTGTCAAAATGTACCATAATAAAAAGAAAAACAAACTCAAGAATATACTGAATTATGTTGTTATTATCTGCTGTTGTTGCAGCGTTACCCCTTACTTTTAATCCGCCAACCGACACGACCCATGTGTTCCATCTGGGCGAAGTGATGGTTTTCGACCGTCAGAAGACCTTTAAGGACAATCAGGTTAATGCCGATTTTATGAAGTCGTCCGACATTCAGTGCGTCTCCGAGGCCCTCAATTGGGTGCCGGGACTTATCGTTCAGGAGACCGGCGGGCGCAGTGAGGCCGGCTTTATGCTCCGCGGCATCAGCAGTGCCGACGTGCCAATATATATCGACGGAGTGCCGATGACGGCTCCTTACGACGGCACCGTCGACCTCTACCGCCTTCCGGCGGGTATGCTCAGCCGTATCGATGTCAGCAAATCGGCCAGTTCACTGCTCTTGGGAGGCAACACCCTTGGCCCGTCGGTCAATCTTGTCACCCGACAGCCACAGAAACCCTTCGAGATGCACTTCGATATCAACACCCTCTGGCACAGTAATTTAAATCTTGGCGGACGATGGGGTCACTGGTTTGGGCAGGTAGACGTGAGCTATGCCAACATCGCGAACTTCCGGCTGCCCCACAGCTATCCCACCGACTCCCCCTATCTCGACGGCCACAAGCGCCTGAACTCGCGGTCGCGCGATTTCGATATCAGTGCGAAAGTGGGCTATTCGCCTAACGCTACGGACGAATATGTAATCGGCTACACCCATGTCAACGCCAAGAAACATGTTCCCCCGTACTTGGGAAGCAACGGCCGGGCGCAGTTCCGCATCTATCCTGAATGGAAAAAGGACGAAATCTACTTCCACTCTACAACGAAAGTGGCATCTCGACTGACGCTGAAGAGTCGGCTGTGGTACGATACCTTCGACAATACCCTTGATTCCTACGACGATTTCACCTATTCCACACAGAAGGGCAAGCAGGGGTGGACGAGCATCTACAGTGATTATGCCCTCGGAGCCAATGCCAACCTCGTTTGGGCAACGACGGACCGCAACGACCTAAAGTTCGGCGCAAACTATAAATATGATGTCCACCGATCGCATAACGTCGGCGAGCCGGTGGCCCATATCAGCGAGGGTATCTACTCCTTCGCCGTTGAGGATGAGGCCCGTCTGAGCCCCCAACTGTCGGCAACGGCCTCTGTCGGCTGGTTTGCACGGCAGGGTTATAAGATTGAGGAGTATAATGCCAAGCGCGGACTGGCCGAGATGCCCAACTCCCATGACGGCAATGTCAATGCCCTTGCGGCCATCGATTATCATCCGTCGGCACTCCATCACTTCCGGTTCACCGTCAGCCGCTCCTCGCTCTTTGCCCGTATGAAGGACAGATATTCCTATAAACTCGGCAAAGCCATCCCCAATCCCGACTTGGGAACAGAGAAATCCGTCAATATCGATGCCGACTATGAGGGCCATTGGCAGAATCTGCGGTGGCATGCTGGTGTGTTCTACAACTTCATCAATGACATTATCCAGGAGGTTACTGGCGTTGACGATAGCGATCCGAAAATCTATCAGCTCCAGAACCGGGGCAAAGCGCAGTACCGTGGCTTCGAACTCGGTGCCGGCTACGACATTTCCTGGCTGACGGCCAATGCCAACTACAGTTTCATCGACCAGAAGAATATGGACAACCACGACCTGAAATTTCTCTACAGCCCGCGCAATAAGTTCACCGCCTTCCTTGAGTTGCGTCCCGTTTGGCAACTCCGTCTGCAGGGACGCCTTCAGGCTCAGGGCCGGGCCTATTCCTCTTCCGACGGCAGTACGTCGACTGGGGGCTTCGCCACCATCGATGCCAGCATAGCCCGTAAGTTGTGGAAGACAGATATAAAGGTAGGAGTGCTCAATTTAGCTGACAAAATCTACGAGTATTCAGAGGGATACCCCATGCGCGGCAGGACGTGGTACGCCAGTGTCTCGTTCGATTTGTAATAGCTCGAAAAACAGAATAAAAAAGACATTCATATTATGAAGATAACTATTTTCACAGGAACGCGCGGCGCCGGAAAGTCGACCCGCTTCATCAAGGAGTACCGCGAGCATGGCAACGGGCTCTGTTTCTTCTCGCTGAAGAAACACGGTCCCGACGGAAAAGTCTGCGCCTACGACCTCGTCCTCTACCCGAAGAACGAGACCCTTCCTTTCTTCGAGAAGGACCCTGACGTCGAAATGGAAACAGCCACGAAGGAGCAATTGGCCGTGAGGGACCTTACCGGTGGAATGATGCACAGCTGCAGCTACTTCGTACATAAGTCGGCCTTCGACAAAGCCCTACAGTACTACAATGAGCATCCGGAGACAAAGGAGGTTTGGATTGACGAGATTGGGCGTATAGAGATTGCCGGTCAAGGCTTTCGCCAGTTGCTTATGACAGCTATTGCCGACGGTAAGGACATCTTCTTCGTGGCTCGTAACAACTTCATTTCCAAACTTCTACCCCTGCTGCCAGCCGATGCCGATATCAGAACGGTTGAGGTGGGAGAGTGATCCGGGCTTACGAGGCTGGTCCCACCGCCCACATCCTAAAATCGTTAAGTCATAAATGTATTATCCTCTTTGTGAAAGGAGAGGATAGTACATCTTTTACTCTTTCCCGGTTAGCGTCGATGCTGTAGGCGCATGAAAATGAATCAAAACCTTGGTGGGATTATAAATAATGTATACCTTTGCCTCGCAAAATGTTGACAGGGCCACATTCGGTTCGTCCTCCGGCAGCAAAATGCCGATAGCGGCGTAGCCGTCCGGTGCCGAATCCTTTCTTCGGCCGTCAGCGTTTGCAGGGCATTGCGCTGCTTGTTTATGAAAATAATGATTTAATGGGAAAGAGCCAACCGACAGTTTCCGTTGTCATGGCGACATACAACGGCGAAAAATATATCCGCGAGCAGATTGATTCTATTCTGAACCAGTCGTACCCAATCTGTGAGCTTATCATCCAGGACGACTGCTCCACCGACTCCACGGCCTCCATCTGCCGTGAGTATGAGTCGCGGTTCCCCCATATCCATTTCTTCGTCAACGATCACAACCTCGGTTTCAACGAGAATTTCCGTACCGCCGTGATGCGGGCTACGGGCGACCTCATAGCCATCAGCGACCAGGACGACGTGTGGTCCCCGCAGAAGATTGAGCGGCAGGTGGCTGCCATCGGCGATTACGACATCTGTACGTCGCTCGTCTGCCGTGGTACGACGACAGAAGATATGACCCCCGACCCCTATAGCGACGACATCCGCGTCAAAACTCATGTCTTTCGCGACATCCTCGGTCATACCATCCTCGCCAAGAGAGGCTTCCTCCAGTGTGAATCCAACTGGCGTGGCACCTTCATCTACGACTGGAATCTGACCCTCCATGCCGACTGGGGCAACGGAATGACGAAAGTCAACGAGCCATTAGTCTTCCACCGCTCCCACGAAAAGAGCTATACGGTCATCGCCCAGGAGTCGCGGGCCCGTGGAAAATCGCTCACGGCAGCCTACATTCATGGCCTCGGATGTCTGCGCAGGATGCAGCGGATGCCCAAATTCATCAGCCACTGCCGGTTCATTCAGGAGAGCACAGCCGACATCAGCGACGACGATATCCGCGTCCAGCACCGCTTTGCCGAACTGCTCATGAGCCGGTCGCTGACAGGACTGCTGAGGCTCTGCATCCTGTGCATGAGGAACCGCAAGGATATTTACAACCCGCCACGGAAGGCACAGGGCCTTATGGGCGCCTTTCATGGGTTCTTCTTCCCCCTATATTACGCTTATTACTGTTACATGGTCTTTGAGTAAGATGAACAAAAATCCCACAGTCTCCGTTGTCATGGCGACATACAACGGCGAGAAATACATCCGCGAGCAGATAGATTCCATTCTCGGCCAGTCGTATCCGGTCTATGAGCTTGTCATCCAGGATGATTGCTCCACCGACTCCACCCTCGCTATTGCCGAGGATTATGCCCGCCGCTACCCTAATGTGAAGGTCTTTGAGAACCAACGCAATTTGGGTTTCAACCTCAATTTCCAGACAGCCTGCATGCGTGCTACGGGCGATTTTGTTGCCATCAGCGACCAGGACGACGTGTGGTTTCCTGAGAAAATAGCCCGCCAGATGGAGGTCATCGGCACCCACGACATCTGCACGTCGGCAATATGTCGTGGCGCAACCCAGGCAGCTGCCGTGGTGGAGGACGAGAGCAACGACGTGCGGCCGGCAACCCACGTATTCCGCTGTCTGCTCGGACATTCCATTTTCGGACCAAGCAGTTTCATGAAGAATCCTAAGAACTGGGAGGGCAGTCTCAACTACGACTGGAATCTCACTCTTCATGCTGACTGGAACAATGGTATCGTCAGGATTGGCGACGTGCTCCTCTTTCACCGGTCCCACGACAGCAGTGTGACCCACAAGACGATGGCGCTGACGGCAACGACCTCCTCCGTTGCCCCTTACCTCCACGGCTTCCGTTTCTTCCGCCAGTTGCAGGAAGAGCCAAAGTTCATGAACCATTGCCGCTATGTCTTCGACAATACCCTGTCGGCAACCGACGGTGGTGTCGTTTTGCAGCACCGCCTTGTGGCTCTGCTCCTCTGCCACTCCTTTGCCGGCTACCTCCGTCTGTGCTTCTTCTGTGTGCGCAACCGCAAGAGCATCTATTATCCCGCCTCAAAGGCCAAGGGATTGTTGGGCTTTGTGCGTGGCTTCTTCTTTCCGGCCTTCTCGGCATACTACAGTGCATTCAACTTCAAATGAGGCCAGCCGGCATAAGATGGAATCAGTGAGCTCTTGCCTTGTCTCGTGGCGATATTGTTTATTTCCCATTTGTTTCGGTTTTCCGACGGATGGTACTTGGCTAAAAAGTGTAATTTGATGATAATAAATTGTTACAGCCATCGTTATTTCAATATATTTTTATTGCGTTTTACCGTCATGAAGTTCTTTAGACCTAAAGTAGTCAGCTCCCTCGGCTTTAAGATTAGGCTGTTTCTTGCTGTCTTTGTCCTCAATTTTACAGTCGCAGAGGCAGACGACAATCATGTTTTTACCGATACAATACCAATAGTTGAGCGGTACGGGCATATTCTGATGCCCGTAACCATAAACCATGAGCGTAAGCAACTTGCATTCGACACGGGGGCAGAAGGCATTGCGCTGTATGGGGATAAAAAGCCATTTAAAACGAAATGGATTTCTGACGGTGTTGATGTAAAAAATCATACCAAGGCATTGGAAGAGGGTAATATGCTTGTTGAATTTGGCTCACAATGCGATTCCTTGCCCGTTACGTATGCACCACTACCCTGTGACAGTACCTTAAGAACTGCCTTATTAAATACCGGTGACGGCTTAATGGGCTTTTGTCCATTAATAAGAAGAGGACTCAACTATTTTGTCAAGGTCGATTTGCGGAAGGGTATCATGATTGTATCGAACGATCACAAGTGGGCAAAGCGAACAACAGGACTTAGGGTGAGTTACAAAAAGTGCGATGTGTTGCCTTCTTTCTCAATTAAGGTGGGTAAACGTCACCGCACGAAGACGGCATTAGATTCTGGCGCCAGCCATTTCTGCACCATACGGACAAGTGTCCTTGACAAGTGGGAGAAAGCCGACAAAGAGTTCAAAGCTTGTAAGGCCTTCGATGATAGTATTGAAGACAATGCGGGCTTATTCGATACGGCTATATATAAGCGAAGAGTCAAGGCCTACAAATGTGAGTTTGCCATCAAATCGTTCAAGGTGGACAATGCTGTCATCACGGACGATCCAAGCGGTACAACTTCCGTTGGCGAGGAAATATTCCATAAAGCCGTCATCGCCTTCGATCCGTGGCATCGTAAAATCATTTTCCAGCCGTACGATAAATAATGTGGTTTGCTCCGCGTTATGGCAGCTGCGTGTATTTTCTTCAATCTGTCTTTGTGGCAGTAGGGTGAGGATGGCTCTCGCCCAACGGAGGATTGGAGAGGAAATATGCAGTCGATTGAATGCGTTTGGCGAAGGTTGATGCATCGATTCTCATTCTCTCTGATTTGCTTTCATTATTCCGAAAAATATTTACAGCATTCCGATATGGACCGTTTGGCCTTCTGAAACGGTCCGTTTGAGGACGCAAAACGGACCGTTTCGCACGATGAAAAGGACCTTTTTAGAACGCCAAAAGGCATGTATCTCAATGTGGTTGATAATGAGACGGTTACGAGGATGGCTTTGTTTGTGTGTTGGAGTGAAAAATTTTTACATACAACACCTCTGTATTGTGTCATGCTTCCTCATACCGCTGACAGCCTCGAGGAGGCTGAATCGTTGCTAACCACAGACTAAGCGAGTGATAACGAGCGCAGTCTGGGGATTGATAATGTGGAGAGATGTTCATTCAGTGCCTCGAAGACGCACAATAGCACAAAGTGCGCAGGAATCTCAGCCAGTTGTGGCTATGCAACTACCGCTATTCAACCTCTCAGAGGGTGGTCATGATTGTCTTGTGTCGATGTTCTACCCCGGACTGCGGTTGATGTGCTCTGTTAGTCCGGGACTATTGAGAAACAAGCCCTTCTGGGCTTTTTAGTGGAAATTAGAAGCCACGGGGGGACTCCAGTGAACTATTTTTTTTCTTTTATAATGTTGATTTCCTGCAGAAAAAAGTCGAAACCATGGGCTTATAGAGTAGTTATGTGTTAAATCTTCGAAAGGACTTGCAAGATTGGTTGAAACGTAGTATATTTGCACAAAAGTTAAATTGAATATGAAAGCTCTGGATGTGGCTAAATATATAATAGCCAAGTGTGATAATGTTGGAGACTTAATAACAAACAAGAAACTCCAGAAAATACTCTACTATGTGAAGGCATGGGGAGTGGTCTACTATCCAAGCACAGGAGTTATAGATGAGGACTTTGAGGCTTGGGTACACGGGCCGGTGTGTCCTGTCGTCTATCAGGAGTATAAGCATTTTGGTTACAGTCCAATATCATTTGATTATAAAGGTTCCGATTCTTCTAAGTTCATTAAGAATTTTAGGAAGAACAATAATGTGGATGATAAAGTGGAAATGATAGATGCTGTATTTGATAAATACGCAAAATTAACATCTCTACAATTAGAGATGCTTACTCATTCTGAAAGGCCTTGGATTAATGCGAGAAAAGGCTTGTCTCCAATAGACAAGGGGAATAATGTTATATCAGAGGAGGATATGAGATCTTTCTATAGGAAAGGCTGAAATGGGTAATTTTGACAGTATTAAATCGGCCAATTTGTCAATAAATGATGTTAATGGCAAATTTAAGATGGGTGAGTACTCAGACAGCTATGAAGACATTAAGAAATTAAAGCCTGTCTTTGCTTTTGATTACTCACTCGTTGACAATTCTGAATACAGTTTTTCCGGCAATTATCTTGGATCTTCCGATTATAGAAAACTCGTAAAGAGTCTGAAAGAATTATCCAAGTACAGTTATGAAACGTTAAACAATAACTATCAGTTTCATTTTCATGAGATTAATTGGTCAGATGTTGACATTTCTATAACTGATTTCTATCGATGTATAGGTATTGAGTATAAAGGAGTTGACTATCTTGATGCCTATCAGTTTAAAGTTTATGAGGAGGCCAGAGTTTTAGGATTCCTTTATAAAGGAGTATTTTATTTAGTTATGTTTGATAGGAATCATCTGGCATATAAACGTCAAGATAGAGGGAAAGGAAAAGGGAAAAAAGGTACTATCGGTAAAAGGAAGAGATAGGATAGCATCTTCAAGGTGCAACAAGTCTTATGGAATTGGGGCTGCATAACAATGGAATGGGGCGTGGTTAGATTCCAACAATATTATAAAATTGTAAACTTCGCATTGGCAAGGACAGGAAAAGAATATGTTTGGAGAGTATCCGGGGAACCTACTTCGTCGTCAGAAATCAGTTGAATCAATTTTAGGTGGGCAATTGCGGTGTGGTCCGCTGCCTCGTTCTCTACATTGCGTTTGTCTGGGAAGGCGAATAACCGCGAGGTCGCGACTGCAATGGATTAATTGGAAATGAGCCGAGCTCTTTCCTGATTTGCGCCACGACGAAATAGGACTTTTAAGCGGACGGACAACAATTTTAACCGAAAAAATTATTCTGTTCCGTTTTTTATTTGTATCTTTGCACCCGCAAAACAAAAAAGATCGGGATTTAGCGCAGTTGGTAGCGTACTACGTTCGGGACGTAGGGGTCGCTGGTTCGAGTCCAGTAATCCCGACTTATCCAAGGAGACAGGCTTATATACGGCTTGTCTCTTTTGCTTTTTATGGCCTTCGCATCTTTTCTTTTCGCTCTGTGAAGATGCAGATTCTGTCTCATTCGTACTCGGAATTTGTTTTAACGGCATGGTAATGATATGCGTTTGTCGCGTTAAAGAGTTCATTCTGAGGCTTATAGCTGATGCTTGCAAGATTCTCATAAGAAGGATTTAAATCTCGTTGTGGTTTTGATATCTGCCTCTTCCGAGTCAACTTGCATCCGTGATTTGTAGTTAATGAATGTTAATTGCGTTTATATTTCCGGGATAAATCCGTTTTAGAGATAGAAAACGGAGACAATGACCGACAAAGAGTTTATCGACATAGCAACGGCATTGCGGGAGCAGGCCCTTCGACGGGGCCGCTGCTATCCGCTCGACACCGACGAGGCCGAGGACATCGCCCAGGATACGATGCTCAGGCTGTGGGCTCTGCGGTCAAAGATTGTCTCCGCCGACCATGCCGCGGGACTGGCTTCGGTCATTGCGGCCCATACGGCCATCGACCTTCTGAGGCGACGCCGACAGACTGTTGTCACGACCGCCGATGTCGAGATTAGTGAAACTTCGGGCCATACTCCGTTCACCGCCATTGAGGACCAGGCCAACGACGCGTGGCTACAGCGGCAGCTCAGCCGACTGCCATCAAAGGAATACGAGATTCTGCACCTCCGCCAGGTGGAGCAGAAAAGCAACGGCGAGATAGCGGCAATACTCGGAATAACGCCTCAATCGGTGGCCACACTCCTCTCGCGGGCCCGCCACAAGCTCTTGGAGAAGATACAAAGAGACAGGATGAGGGGCCTGATATGAAAAGATAAAGCACCGCAGGAGGAAAAGCCTCGGGCTGTGCTCAACGTAAAACGGATAAAAACGGATTATATAATGACAAAGGATATACGTCAGCTGCTTCGGAAGTTCATGGATGGTATGACCACCGTGGACGAGGAACGCTACATCGGCGAGTGGTTCCGCAACCATCCCGATGTTGATGGTGACCTTGCCGACTATCGGACGATGTTCGGATGGTTCGACGATGGTATGCCGATGCCTAAACGACGCAGCATCAGACTGTTGCGCATTGTGGCTGTGGCAGCATCGGTAGCGCTCGCTGTCGGTGTCGGAATCTTCGGGTTGAGCCGTTGGCAGCATCCCGCCGGCGATGAAGCATCGGCTCCCATAGCCATTGCGACGTTCAAGAAGGCTCCCCGCGCCGTTACCACCGAGCATGCCGACACTGCCACACAGGCGGTTCCGATGGACAATGATACCATAGATCCTCAAATATACAACCATGAGAAGAAGACCGGGCACAGGACGCGCCGGGTGAGGTTCGAGCCTGTGCCGCCTTCTCCTCTCTACGCGGATCGCACGGCCGAACAGTCGGAGGAGGCTGTGGCGTTGGCTGAGGCTATGGAGAAAGCCAACAGCTCGTACCATGTGACGAAGGAATCGGAGAAATTTGTCGATGCGGCCCTGACACTTATGGACTGCGACATCACGCGGACGCTGTTGATAAACGACATGCAGTCGGTCATCAACGAGCAACTCGTAACGAGTGCTATTGAGGACGGCACTATGACTCAATATTATGACGATGATACATATTAACAATAAATATTAGGAGGACGAAACAATGAGGACAATAAGAGCATTGATAACTGCGGCTGTCGCGCTGACGGCTATCGCCGCTTACGGCCAGAAACCCTTGGAGCATATCGGTCTGGCTTATGACCGTCTCGTCGCCTCGCTCTACACCGGCGGCAATATCGTATCGCAGACAAAGGAGAACTACCCAGGATGGAGTAGGACAGAGGTGAGATTTGCGTTTCCGGCAAAGAAGAGTAAGCTCATCAGCGATTACAATTCTACGTTGTTCGGCTGGAGCGCAAAGGCCTACTCGTCGTTCGTCAAGAGGGCCGGGGCGAACGACAACAGCCAGATGAACATCGCATGGGGTGAGGGCAACAGGCAGCAGACGAGTTTCGGCTCGTGGCCTGACCGCAACTACAATATCCAGTTTATACGCGACTACAAGGACTCGACGATGCGTTACGCCTACGCGCTGGTGTGGTATGTGCGCAACGACAGTCTGCTCGGCAGTGTGGACAGATATTACGGCAAGGATCCACGGATGAGTAGCCATAGAACTATGACCTACGGATACAATAGTAAAGGCCGGAAAGGCACGTGGATTATCGACAAGAGCAACGGAAGTCTCTACGGACCGGGCATCTCCATCGACGATAAAGGGGTGTATATCAATGGTACACGATATTCCGACTATGCCAACCGCGGTGGTGAATGGACTGTCGACGGGACAGGAAATGTATATGGACCTGGCATCTCCATCGACGACAAGGGGATATACATCGACGGAAAGAAATACTCCGACTATCCCCTGCCAACGCTGCAATCGGAGATGAAGAGGCTCCAGAACGAACTTGACAATATCCAGTTGAAGAAAAAAATAAAGAACAGTACCGACTTCGTCAATCAGTTCAACAACCTCCACATTCTCTATTCGTCGTTGTGCAGCTCCTACAAGGACTACAAAAAGTGTAAGGGCGACGAGCAGACGGGACAGCTGATGATAATGAACCTCATGGTGGCCGTACTGAACAAGGCCAACGATATGTGCTCGAACTACTATAATGTGATTAATACTCCGGCTAAGAAGTTCATTGCCAGTCAGTTGAATGCTATGGCCGATGAGTCGAAGGACCCGTATATCGGTGATGCTTTCAAGGCTATGGCCAAGGAACTGCTGTCGAAAGCTGACTGACATTAAGTGCTTTTGAATGGCTTTGACAATGGAAGCGAAAAGATAAGTTATCGAAATTTGACTGATTTTCAGTGCTTTAGGATGGCTGAAAGGAGTCTGGAAAATTCATGGAACGACAGATTTTGAGGTCGGAAAGAGATTGTAGCCCGGTTTTACGCCGGGCTTCTTCTGTTGGCGTTCGGTCTAAAATGTTACGTAAGGGCGCAGGCGCTCAATCTCTTCGGGCGGGAAATCTTTTAACAGCGATAGTTGGCTGAGGTCGGTGATACGGCCCTTCAGCCTCCGGTAGTCGCAAATCTCGCGGGCCTGATAGAAGTTGATGTATGGGTGACGGCGCAACTGATTGATGGTGAGCGCATTGATATTAAGTTTTGTCGGGTGCGCATTGCCGATGCGGAAGTAGGGCAGCGTCTCTACGGGGAAGTCGTCGATCTCTTTCAGTTGTGCCACGCTGACATAACCGCCAAGGCGCGTCCCGTAGCCGACGATGCGCCGGGTCCACCACGTGCCGATACCCGGAATCTTCTTCAGCTGTGTAGTGTCGGCGGTGGCGAGGTCGATGGTCTGTCCGGCTTTCAGCTTCATGGGGAAGAGGACCGTATCGCGACTGTATTCGTGGTGGTCGCTGTTAGGACTGAAAACGGGCCGTGGCTGCACGAAGTTGGCGGCCGGAGCGTAGTCGTCGGAAATCTGTATGTATGGCCGCATGTCCATATACTGCTTGCGGGTGAGGCCGTAGACGCGTGCGAAGTCTTCGGGGGTACGGTACACGCCGCCCTTGGCGCGGTAGCGGTAGATATTGCGCACCTGCCACGGCGAGAGTCCGAGGCGCAGCAACTGCGTGCTGTCGGCGGTGTTGGGATCGAAGGCGAAGAGCTCGGCCTGACGCCCGTCGTCGGTGCGGTAAGGTCGCGGGGACATGTAAGGATAACGGGCGGAACGCCGCGAGGAGTCGCGCTTTAAGGCCAGACTGTCGGCGGTGGCGACGGCAGTGTGCTTCTCCAGTCCGCCGACAAAGAAGAATATCGACGCGGCAAGGGCCACGAGACAAAGGAAGAACAGGAATACTACTCTGTCGGATTTCTGTAGATAGAAAAAGTCCCGTATTCGCATATAGATTAGTATTTAGTCGGATTGAAGTTTATATTATTCTGTTATGGGCATTATGCCGTATCTTTGATGTTCCCGCCTGTTTTCCCCGGATTCCCTTATACATTATTATATAGTAGCTGCGGGGCGGGTCTCACGTTGTCAACCTGATTTTGTCCTGCTGGCTCCGCTATACGACTCCGAACTGATGGAGGAAGATCATTATGATGCAGACGGGGCATACGAAGCGCACGAAGAACAGCCAGATGCCGTAAAAGCGTCCGCTCACCGTGTCCCAGTTGGTGAATTCGCGGCGGACAATCGTCCGTGGTACTACCCATCCTACGAAGAAACACGTTAGCAGGGAACCGAAAGGAAGGAGGATTTGTGCCGTGAGGAAGTCGCAGAAGTCCATAATACTCTTTCCCATCAGCGTCAGACCGTTGACGGCTCCACACGACAGCGAGCAGACAATGGCTATGATGCATGCCGTCACCGTGACGATGCATGCGGCACCGCGGCGGGAGGTGTGGAGCTCCTCACGGAAGAAAGCGGTGCCAATCTCGTGCATCGAGATTGTCGAGGTGAGGGCCGCAAGCACCAGGAGAGCGTAGAAAAGCACTGCCACCACGTGTCCGAGGAAGGGGAAGAAGGCAAATGCCTTGTCAAAAACTGTAGGCAGGGTGATGAATATCAGCGACGGACCGCTGTCGGGGTTCACTCCTACGGAGAATGCCGCGGGGAAGATCATCAGTCCCGCGAGGATGGCTATTCCCGTGTCGAGGAGTGCTATCTGGCATGCCGACACGCTGAGATTGGTGCGGCGACTGAAGTATGAGGCGTAAGTACAGAGGCAGGCTGTGCCGAGGCTGAGGGAGAAAAAGGCCTGTCCGAGAGCGTCGAGGAATACGTCGTGGGTCAGCTTCGAGAAGTCGGGGTGGAAGAGAAATTCTATTCCTTTCGATGCTCCGGGCAGTGAGCACGACGCTATGACGATGACGATGAGGAGGACAAAAAGCGTAGGCATGAGTATGTTTGAGGCTTTCTCTATGCCCTGGCGCACACCCTGGGTTATGACGAAATGGGTCATCACGACAAAGGCGAGAGCCCACAGTGCCGGTTTAATGGGGTCGGAGGTGAACCTGACAAAATAGTCCTTGACGCTATTGGCATCGCCGCCGACCATTCCGAAGAGTGAGGCGAAGAAGTACTGGAGGCACCATCCGGCCACAACGGCATAGAAACCGAGGATGATTGTCGACGTGATGACACCGAGTACTCCCACGGCTCCCCATGCCTTGCCCTTATGGAACGACTGATAGGCGCGTGCGGCATTGGATGCACCGTGGCGCCCGACGATGAATTCGGCAATCATTCCGGGGATTCCTAACAGAAGAACGCACACAATGTAGACGGCGATGAACGCCGCACCACCGTTCTGACCCGCCATAAACGGGAATCGCCAGATATTTCCAAGGCCGACGGCACTGCCTGCCGTGGCGAGGATAACGCCTATCTTTCCGAAGTTTGCCCTTGTTTCCATTATTATATCAGACCGAATTGGTGAAGGAATATCGCAAGTATGCACAGCGGACATACTATGCGGACGAGGAAGAAATAGACTCCGAAGAGCCGTCCCTTGAGGGTTCCCCAGTTTGTGAACTCATCTTTAATGATTTTCTTGGGGATGAACCAGCCGACGAAAATGCACGTTAGGAAACCGCCGACGGGAAGGAAAATCTGTCCTGTGACGAAGTCGAAGATGTCGAACAGCTCCTTACCGCCAATCTCGAGGAAACTCCACTGACCCAACGACATGGAGCAGAAGAAACCGATGACGACCGCTGAGGCTGTTACTATCGTCGCGGCACTCTTGCGGCTGATATGCAGTTCCTCCTGAAAGAATGCCGTACTCACCTCGTGGAGGGAGATAAGCGATGTCAGAGCAGCCATGGCGAGGAGAGCGTAGAAGGCGAAGGAGATGACGAATCCCAATACCGGAGCTCCGGCAAATGCTTTCTCGAATACGTTCGGCAGGGTGATGAATATCAGCGATGGACCGCTGTCGGGGTTGACGCCGATGGAGAAAGCCGCGGGGAAGATCATCAGTCCGGCGAGAATGGCCACGACGGTGTCGATGGTACAGGTCTGTGCGGCTGTATTGATGAGGTTCGTCTGGCGCGTATAGTAGGAGGCGTAGGTACAGATGCAGCCCATGGCGATGCTCAGCGAGTAGAAACTCTGTCCGAGAGCACCGAGAAAGACCCCGCTGTCGACCTTGGAAAAGTCGGGCTTGAAGAGAAAACGGATGCCTTCCGTGGCACCTGGGAGCATGCAGCTTGCCACGACGATGACAAGAAGGAGGATGAATAGTGTGGGCATCATTATCTTTGATGCACGTTCAATGCCGTTTCTGACGCCGTGGATGATGACAAAGTGGGTAATGAGAAGGATTGCCAATGTACATACCATTGGTTCCCAAGGATTTGTCTCGAAGTCGGAGAAGAAAGTCTTGAAGTAGTCGGGTGATCCGTGGAGCTGCCCTGTCAGTGAGGCAATTACGTACTCCAAGCACCATCCCGACACCACGGCGTAGTAGCCGGTGATGAGAAATCCGGTGAGCACTCCGAGCATTCCAACCCATTTCCAGGCCTTGCCACCGGAGAGCTTGGAGTAGGCACGCGCGGTGTTTGATGCCGCATGGCGTCCGATGATGAACTCATTAATCATACAGGGGATTCCCAACAGGAGGACGCATCCAATGTAAACGATGATGAACGCTGCACCACCGTTCTCGCCCGTCATATAGGGAAAACGCCATACATTACCTAATCCTACGGCTCCTCCGGCCGTAGCGAGAACCATTCCTATTTTGCTTCCGAAACTTGCTCTTTCTGTTTGCGCCATAATTTTTTTCATTAAAGACACTGCAAAATTATAAAATATTTTCTACTTTTGCATCAGATTTGAAAGCAAACTTAATTTATCATGCGCAATTTTATACGAAATTATCCACTATCTCTTCTGTTTACGGTATTTATATGGGTTATTTGTCTCATTCCCATCCCCGAAACACCACTCGATAATGTCCATCTAATTGACAAGTGGACTCATATTGCCCTTTATTTTCTGCTCAGTTCGATCATTGGTCACGAGTTTTTCATGGCTCAGAAAAGAGTAGGGAAGAGGCCTCTTCCACGCCAACTGTTGTTGTGGGAGTGGCTCCTGCCTGTTGTCATGGGTGGTCTTGTAGAGATTGTTCAAGCCACCTGCACCGACGGTGTGCGCAACGGCGACTGGCTTGACTTCCTCGCCGATGCTATTGGCTCCACCGTTGCCCTTCTCATCGGTTGTATCCTATTGAAGGTGAGGAAGTGATAGCTATGGGCAGTGGGCCCTGCGGCTATTTGGCCCTATAGGCTTTCTATAATTTCTATAGCTTCTATAGCTTCTATAGTTTCTATAGCTTCTATAGCATCTATAGTTTCTATAGTACCTATAGTTTCTATGGTTTCGATTCCAAAAGAAAGGCCTTCCCGTGGCCGTCCGCCTTAGCGGTACTCTTCGGGAAGGCTATTTCGCCATAGCTTGAAGGGATTCTGCCTCATGTGAGAATTGTAGAACCTGCGGTCGCCGGTGACCTCCATTCCGATGAAATCTGGCTTTTCGAAGGCCTCCGCTTCGTTGCCGAGCTCAACTTCAGCCATCACAAGTCCCTCGTTATCGCAGTGAAACTCGTCGACCTCAAAGGTGTGTGATCCTACGGGTACGAGGTAGCGGTGCTTGTCGATGATGCCTGGCTCACAGAGCTGTAGCAGGTGGTTGGCCTCATCGAGGGTTATCTCCTTCTCAAACTCGTAGCGCGACAGACCATTATTCGTCGATGGCCCTTTGATTGTCAGGTAGGCTTTGGCATCGCGGATACGCACACGGACGGTGTTGACTGCTGCAAAGTAGCCCTGACGGATGTGACTGCACGACGTGGCCTGGCGTTTCCAGTCCATCGTTTTGTGGACCAGAAACTTCCGCTCTATCTCCATTCCACTCATGATTGCATTATTGTTGTGCAAATGAGGAATATGACACCTAATGCGACGAGAACACCGAAAATCCAGTTCACGATGTGCTTAGCTTGTTTCTCTTGTTTCTCGTTGTACTCCTTACGACGTAATTTACTCTTGTCACTCATAGTAGTATAGTTTTATTATCCCTTGTTGGAATACCCCTTCCGGAGCCCCGACCGCCCGGCATCCGTATGAATGCCGGACAGGGACAGGTTTAATTGATTGATATTTCTTTTTTAATGTGTCAGCACTGATGTTTTAGTACGCCGGTGCTTCCGCTCTATTACGTTTACGCAGTGGCCTTTGTACGCCACCGCATCGTTGCAGAGCCGCAGAACTGCTGTTTAAATCCGTCAGTGCTACGACTCGTGGAATTCCATAAGATAGGCCTTGATGAATCCGTCGATCTTTCCGTTCATCACCGCATCGACGTCCGTTGTCTGGTATCCGGTGCGATGATCTTTTACACGGCGGTCGTCGAAGACATAAGAGCGAATCTGACTGCCCCATTCAATCTTTTTCTTTCCCGCTTCAATTTTTGCCTGCTCAGCCTGCTTCTTCTTCAGAGCACGGTCGTAGAGTTGGCTCTTCAGGAGGAGCATAGCCTTGGCGCGGTTCTTCGGTTGGTCACGAGTCTCGGTGTTCTCAATGAGGATTTCCTCCTTCTCACCGGTATCGGGGTCCTCATACTGGTAGCGCAGACGCACTCCCGACTCCACCTTGTTGACGTTCTGACCTCCTGCGCCGGATGACCGGAATGTGTCCCAGCTGACTTTTGCCGGGTCGACATACACCTCGATAGTATCGTCGACGAGTGGCGTTACGAACACCGACGCGAAGCTCGTCATCCGTTTTCCCTGAGCGTTGTATGGACTTACGCGCACAAGTCGGTGCACACCGTTCTCGCTTTTGAGGAATCCGTAGGCATATTCGCCGCCCTCGATGGTCATCGTGACACTCTTGATGCCCACTTCCTCGCCCGGCTGCATATCGGTTACCGTCACCTTATATCCTTGAGCCTCAGCCCACCGTGTGTACATACGCATGAGCATCTGGGCCCAATCCTGGGCTTCGGTACCGCCGGCACCGGAGTTTATCTTCATCACCGCGTCCATGGAGTCCTCCTCCTTGCGCAGCATATTCTTCAGTTCGAGGTCCTCGATGGCTTTGATAGCCTTGTCGTAGTCGGCGTCGACCTCCTCTTCGCTGACGAGATCCTCTTTATAATAGTCGAAAGCAAGTTGCAGCTCATCGGCAAGGGTACGTACATTCTCGTAGCCTTTTATCCATTTCTCTATGCCCTTGACCTTCTTCATCTGCACCTGGGCGGCCTTGGGGTCGTCCCAGAAGTGCGGGTCCTGGGTGCGGAGCTGCTCCTCTTCGAGTTCCACTTTCCTTTTGTCGATATCAAGATAACGCTTGAGCGCGTCGGCGCGCTCCAAGACGTCTTTCAGTTGGTCTGATGTAATCATAATTCAATAAAGGCGAAACGATTCTTTCAGTCGTTTTTATTCTTCGTACATTTTGTCAATAACATCCTTGAAATTCTTGTTTATGACGTTCCGTTTCAGTTTCAAGGTGTTTGTCAGCTCACCGTTTTCCATCGAGAAGTGGTGGGCGATTAGCGTGAATCGCTTTATCTGCTCGTAGCTGGCGAGTTGCTGCTGGAGGGTGTTGACACGCTCCATTATCATGTCGTGAATCTTCTTGTTGGAGCAGAGGTCCTCACGTGTTGTGAACGGAATGCCATTTTCGCGTGCATATTCCTCAAGAGCTCGGAACTCCGGCACTATAAGCGCGCTGACGAATTTCCGCTTGTCGGCGATGACGGCTATCTGGTCGATGTATCTGTCGACGAGCAACCGCGCCTCCAACGACTGCGGAGCGATGTATTTTCCGTTTGATGTCTTGAAGAGGTCCTTGATGCGTTCCTGCAAGTAAAGTTCCCCATCTTTGATGTATCCGGCATCACCGGTGTGGAAATATCCATCTTCGGTGAACACCTGCTTGTTAAGTGCATCGCGGTGATAATAGCCTTTAGTGATTGTCGGACCCTTGAGAAGAATCTCGTGGTCGTCCGAAATCTTTATCTCAACGCCACTCAGCGGACGTCCCACGGAGCCGATAGTGTATGGCATTCCCTTGACATCGCAGCTGACGGTGGCCAGACTCTCCGTCAGTCCGTATCCCACAATCATGCCAATGCCGATGCTGTGGATGAACTCCTCGACCTCCGGCGACACCGTGGCTCCCGCTGTCGGGAATATATTCGGTTTCTCCAGACCGAGCTGTTTGCGCACGAGGCTGAGCACACTCTTGTTGAGTGCGGCATATTCGAGGCGCAGAGGCAGTGGCGGACGCTTGCCCCGGCTCAGATATTCAATATTGTACTTCCGTCCTACTGATAGCGCATGGTTGAAGAGAGCCTTCTCGATGGCATTCGACTTGTCCATCTTCTCCTTCACAGCAATATACACTTTCTCCCAGAACCGTGGCACCGCCGACATCGATGTCGGATGAGTCTCGCGCATGCTCTGCTGAATCTCCTTAGGATAGGTATTTATTATGAGCTGTGCTCCCTCCGACAAAGCGAGATAAGCCCATCCGCGTTCGAAGATATGCGTGAACGGCAGGAAGTCGATAACCCTGTCGCTCTCGCCCACGGGCACACACTTGTCGTTGGCTTTCAGCGCGGCATCGTACTGCGAATACGACAGCATCACACCCTTGCTCTCACCCGTTGTGCCGCTGGTGTAGAGGATATTGCAGAGATCGTCCATCGAGGCCTCGCTCCACAGCTTCTCCACCTCCGGCTGACGAGGCAGATCCTCACCAAGCTTTATGAAGTCGCTGAAGTACAGGGCATTAGGGTCGTGGGTACTGATGCGCACACTCGGGTCGAAGACAACGATGCGCTCGAGTGTCGGACAAAGCGCGAAGATGCGGTGAGCCTTGTCGTACTGCTCCTGCTCGCCGACGAAGATTATCCTCACGCCGCCGTCCTGGACCATAAACTGTATCTGCTGCTCGGAGCTGGTGGCATAGAACGGGATACTCACCACTCGTACACCGTAAGCCCCGAAGTCGGTGTAGAGATATTGAACGCAGTTCTGCGAGAATACCGCTATACGGTCCTGGGGTTTCAACCCGAGGTTCAGCAAGGCGTTCGACACCTGTTTCACCCTTAGTGAGAACTGATTCCACGACACGCTCTTCCACTGCAACGAACCGAAGCTGCGGAAGGTGAGGGCCGGACGGGTACTGTATTTCTTGGCCTGTTCATGGATGAGAACAGAAAGATGACACTGAGTCTGCATATTGCGATAGTATTTTTTGCAAAAGTAATGAAAATGACTGACAACACAAAATAAAGAACTGATTATTTGTTTCACAACCGGCAAATAACTACCTTTGTCGTGGAAAGCGAAATAATTAAGTAAAGTGACCCTATGGAAACATCTGAATATGCTGATGAGGCCGTTGCCATGCTTCGCGAACTCATTGCCACCCCGTCGGTGAGTCGTGACGAGCGTGCTGCCGCCGACATCATGGAGCACCGTATTAAAGGCTATGGCTTCGACTGCCATCGTCGTGGCAATAATGTGTGGGCGGTGGCTCCCGACTACGACCCAGCCCGTCCGACGATACTCCTCAACGCCCATATCGACACGGTGAAGCCGGTAAGCTCCTGGAAACGTGACCCCTTCTCGCCCGATATCGTCGACGGGCGACTCTACGGGTTAGGTTCCAACGACTGCGGCGGAGGCCTCTGCTCACTGCTCCAGACCTTCCGCTGGGCTTCCACGGTCCGTCGTAGCTATAACCTCGTCTATCTCGCGTCGGCCGAAGAGGAGGTCTCGGGAAAGAACGGCATCAGTCTCGTGCTCCCCGACCTCCCCCATATTGATGTGGCGATAGTCGGCGAGCCCACGGGAATGCAGCCTGCCATAGCCGAGAAAGGTCTGATGGTCCTCGACATGACAGCCCACGGCAAGTCGGGGCATGCGGCCCGCAACGAGGGTGTTAATGCCATTTATGAGGCTTTGCCCGACATCGAATGGGTGCGCGACTACAAGTTTCAGCGTGTCAGCCAGTACCTTGGTTCCGTGAAGATGACCGTGACCGTGATAAACGCGGGCACTCAGCACAATGTCATCCCCGACGAATGCCGTATGCTCGTCGACGTCCGCACGAATGAACTTTACACCAATCATGAAGTTTTCGACATTATCCGGCGCAACGTCAAGAGCGACGTCGAGGCCCACAGCTTCCGCCTACAGTCGTCGCATATCGATTCCGGCCATCCGTTAGTAAGGCGTTGTGTAGCTATGGGCATGACTCCTTACGGCTCGCCGACACTCTCCGACCAGGCCCTGATGCCGTTTCCGTCGTTCAAGCTCGGTCCCGGCTTATCGTCACGGTCACATTCTGCCGACGAGTTTATCCTCATTTCCGAAATCGGGGATGCCATAGGCAAATACATTGCCCTGCTCGACGGAGCCGAAATCTGATGGCCACGGGTATTCCCCGCACCTCAATGATAAGAGAAATCCAAGCCCGGCGGTATGTAATTCGGTATCCTTATATAACAGATATGTGCTGACAACCAATTTGACAGAACACGATATTACGTTCAGTCATGGTTGTATGTAGGTATGAGTTTTTTGTTATTTCGGTGCAAAGTTACAAAATATTTTCCCCGAATCCAAATTTCAGGGGTATAGAAAGATGGGTAGAAGTGGGGGTAGATCAGCCTCTCCGTTGATACTGCTACTTGTCAAAGTCTTCCGGCGGTCTGTTGATGGGCGTGGCTTTGATGTCCCTTCGGCGGCTCAGTGGATACGCTTTGCCGGTGCTCCGGCTACCGTCCAACCGTCTGGAATATCATGCATTACGACGGAGTGAGCCCCGATGGTGACGTTGTTCCCAATGTGAATGCCGCCGAAGACGGTTGCTCCGGTCATGATTTTCACATTGTCGCCGATAGTGGGACGCCCTCCCCTGCCGTTGCCTACGGTTACGAGTTGCAGACAATAGAAGTCGCGGCCTATCGCCTCGGCGTTGAGATAGGTGGCATAGCTGTGCTCAAGGTGGGCCCCCGCTCCTATCCTCGGGCACCATATATTTAATGTCCGCTCCGGCGGACACAGCCATTTTATGAATACTGAGCGGTAGTCGCCAAGCCGGTAATAGAAGAGGTTGCGGAACGTGCGCTCCCTTGTCATCGCCTTGATGAGGTTGCCGACGGTGGCCTTATGGTCCTGAACCTTCATCAGGTCGGCGTCGATGGTGCGCCGCCGGAGCAGGTAGAAAGCTATATGCGGCAGCAACCTCACCGTCGATGCCGACAGAATTATTCTTTGGGCTATAGGATTCATTTCTTGATTTTCTTTCTTACGAACTTCAAACACTCGTCCATCATCTCCACGTGGGCTGCTTTCATGACAACGGCGTAGAGCACCGTAGCCAACAGAATCCTCACGAGCAGGATGACGACATTATGGTTCACGAGCGGCAGGGTGACGACGTAAACCACTGCCATCACCACTATCGCCACGAGCATCGACGGCGCTATGTCGCGGCATACCTCGCCCATCGTCACGTCAATCATCTTGTAAGCATAGTGTTGCCATACTATCAGCCACAGAACGTTGAACACCGTGTACGACGTGACCATCACGTCGATGCCCCAAACGTGCGTGGCCAGAACGATGATAATCTGGATAACGACCTGAGCTATGGAGCACCACATGAAAATATCGGACCGGCCGGCACTCAGACTCATATTGTGATACAGGCTCATAATGGGTGCGAAGGCTCCTCCTATGCACAGAATCTGAAGCCACAGCACGCTGTCGGCCCACCGGTCGGAGATGAGTGTGACGATGAACTCGTGGCCCACCATCGCCAGTCCGAACATTGCGGGAAACGAGAGAAACGCCGTGAACCTCAGCATCTTGCGGAACACGCGCTTCTCCCTGTCACCGTCGTCGCGGATTGAGGCCAGCACGGGTTGGGCCACCTGCGCTATCGTCCCTGAGATGAATCCGCTGGCGTTGTTGTTCCATTTGTTTGCCTGGGTGAAATTACCCACCACCTGCGGCTTGAAGAGGTGACCGAAGATGAAACTCAAGATGTTCTGGCTGACGGTATTGACAATCGTGGTGATGAGAATCTTATAGCTGAAGCTGAACATTCCGCGGATTGGCCGGAGGTTTATTCTCCAGCTCGGACGCCACTGGCTGTAGTGGTAACGACCTATGTTCGTGATGGTTATGAACAATACCTGCTGCCAGGCCAGACTCCAGTAGCGGAAACCGAGGAAAGCCAGTACTACGCCCACCAGCCCGGATCCTATCATCGACACCATGGCTATGATGGCCTTCTCCTTATTCTTCATGTTGCGTATGAGATAAGCGCTCTGCGCAATGCCGAAGGAGGAGATGAAGAAGGCGAGGAACACAAATCTCGACAACTCCACGAGACAGTCCTGATGGAAATACCAGGCTATGAGCGGGGCGCAGAAGAAGAGAATGACATAGATGAGCGAGCTGACAATGATATTGAACCAGAACACCGCATTATAGTCATCGTCCTTTATGTCCTTGATATTCACTAAGGCATTGCTGAAGCCGCTGTCCTGAAGGGCACACGCAATGGCCGTGAAAATGCTTATCATACCCACGATTCCGTAGTCGCCCGGGGTCAGCAGGCGGGCCAGGAATATGCCGAAAATGATATTCAGCAACTGTGTGGAACCACTGTTGATGGCTCCCCAGAACAATCCTTTCGCAGTCTTTTCTTTTAAACTTTCCTTATGCATATCAGGTTAAATGCATGCAAAAATACTGCATTTTGTTTGAATACACAAAAATTATCACTACTTTTGCACACATGAAGACATACAATACAGGAGAAACCGACGACGACCTGAGGAGAGAGTACAATCCTGAGGGGTCAAACTTGCGGAAAGCCCAGTTGCGGCTTCTCGACATGGCCGTTTACCTTCAGGCGACGGCAAAGAAGATTGGAGTGCCGTGCCGTATCGACGGCGGAAACGTTATTGGAGCCTTGCGCCACGGCGGGTTCATCCCATGGGACGACGATATCGACTTCGTTGTCGACTATAAGGACTTCCACCGGCTCTGCCGCTATCTCAAGGACCATCCCCATCCGCAGTATGTCCTTCAGGACAACGAGACCGACAAGGGCTTCTACAAGGAGTGGGCTGTCCTCCGCGACCTCAAGAGCCGTGAGGTCAGCCACGATGCTGCCGACAGCCACGACCGCCGTACTGCCGAGGCCATGAAATTCCAGGGCCTCCATGTCGACATCTTCCCCTACGAGGGCTATATGATTCCGTGGTTGCAGCGCTTTGCCGCCAAGCTGTCGGTCAACGTCAATATGCTCTTCGCCGGTGTCCACCCGTGGCTGGCGCAGGCCGGTTACGATGTCCTCCACTACGCCGTTTTCCCCGTTTTCCGCATCATTGGCCGCATCTTCGGCAACCGCGACAATTGCATGCACTCCTATGGAGCGTGGTTCTATGAGCAACTGCCGCGTGAGGCTCTCGTCCCACATAAGGACATTGTCTTCGAGGGCGAGACCTTCGAGGGGCCCGCTGATCCCGACCGCATGTGCCGCGTGGCCTACCACGACTATATGAACCTCCCGCCGAAGGACAAGCGCGACCGCCATAAGATTGACATCGAATTCCTATAAGTTATGCCACTGGTTTCTATAGCAATGGCCGTTTATAACGGTGAGAAATATCTGCGCAAGCAAGTAGAGTCGATACTCCGTCAGACAGTATCCGACTTCGAGCTCGTCATGACCGACGACTGCTCCACCGACGGCTCCTGGCAGCTCATGCAGGAGCTTGCTGCCGGTGACCGTCGTATCCGCATCAGCCGCAACACGGCGAATCTCGGGTTCAAGGACAACTTCCAGAAAGCCATCTCCCTCTGCTCTGGCGAGTACATAGCCCTCAGCGACTGCGACGATATCTGGACCCCCGACCATCTCGAAGTGCTCCTCGCGACCATCGGCGACAAGGCCATGGCCTGCGCCAATTCGACCTTCATCGATGCCGACGACAAGCCTCTCGGCACCACATTGAAGTATCAGGAGTCGTTCGATGGGGTCCCGTCCGATGATATGGCGAAGTTCCGGTCCATAATCCTTTTCCGCAATACCTACCAGGGGGCGGCCATGATCATGCGCCGCAGCTTCGTCGACGTGGCCATGCCGATACCCGAGGAAATGCGCTACCACGACACGTGGTTTGCGTCCCTGGCCTGCTTCTGTGGTGGAATAAACTACAGTGCCCGTAGCATCCTGAACTACAGAAGGTTGGAGACGAGCGTCACAGGACTGAGGACGAAACGCAAGTCGAAGCTCTACCGCTTCCTCCACACCCGTTTCGATGCCGACCGCCAGGATATTCTCGACGCCATAACCACACGGCTGAACGGCAATCTGACCGACAGGCAGTGGCGGATGATTCGTGACATCAGCCGCATCCTTAATATATATAAGGAGAAAGGCACCGACATCAGAATCTACGCTTATGAGCTCCGCCACTACAAGTCAATCTACAATTGTGATATAACCCATTGGATATAAGATAGAAACATGAATATAGCTGTAATCTTTGCCGGCGGAACAGGCCAGCGTATGCACACGAAATCGCGGCCGAAGCAGTTTCTTGAACTCAACGGCAAACCGATAATCGTCTACACCCTCGAGCTCTTCGACAATCATCCCGACATCGACGGCATCGTCGTGGCGTGCCTCGAGGGTTGGATTCCGTTTCTGAAGAAGATGCTCCGGAAGTTCGAAATCAACAAGGTCGTCGATATTGTGCCCGGTGGCAACAGCGGTCAGGAGAGTATCTACAACGGCCTTTGCGCTGCCGAGAAGTACGCTCAGCAGAACGGCAGCGATGATGCCATCGTGCTCATCCACGATGGTGTGCGCCCGCTGATTACCGAGGAGACCATCACCGACAATATCGTCACGGCGCGAGAGAAAGGCAACTGCATCACCTGCGTGCCGGCAACGGAGACCTTCGTAGTCCGTCAGGACGACGGGTCACTGGAGATTCCCGACCGCAACAACTCGCTGATAGCCCGCGCCCCGCAGACTTTCCGCCTCCGCGACATCCTCGATGTCGACCGCAAGGCTATGGCCCAGGGCCAGCAGAACTTCATCGACAGCTGCACGATGATGAGCCATTACGGCTATCGTATGAACACGATAATCGGTCCTATGGAGAATATCAAGATTACAACGCCCACCGATTTCTTCATCTTCCGTGCCATGATTCAGGTGCACGAGAACCAGCAGATATTCGGATTTTAGAGAATTCATAAATCGAAATGGATAAAGTCTTAGCAAGAAACATCAATACCTTCACCGCTACCTTCCCCCTTAAAGGCGACCTCCGTGGCGCGTCGTTCCTCATCACCGGTGCCACGGGACTCATCGGCTCCACGCTAATACGCTGTCTGACAGCCTTGAACGAGGATGTACATATCTTTGCTCCGGTCCGAAACCTCGCGAAAGCAATAGCAATGTACGGCCATAGCCACCCCGGTGTCGACTTCTTCGAGTGCGATATCGCTACCTACGACTACCGCTGTCTCGGCCCTGTCGACTATGTCGTCCACTGCGCCGCACCGACGGCCAGCAAGTTCTTCGTCGACAGTCCCGTCGAAACCATCGACATCATCTTCAACGGCACAAAGGCCCTCCTTGACTATTCACGGTCGTGTGGGGTCCGTGGTTTTGTCTATCTCTCGTCGCTTGAGGTCTATGGCACCATCCTCGACGACGGCACTCCGGTAACGGAGGATGTTCAGGGCTATCTCGACCCGCTGAGCGTCCGCAGCAGCTATCCCATGGCTAAGCGCGCTGTGGAGAATCTCTGTGCCGCCTACGCCAAGGAATATGGTGTGCATGCGCGGATAGCAAGGCTGACGCAGACCACCGGTGCTGGCATAGCCCACAACGACAACCGCATCATCGCGCAGTTTGCCCGTCTCGCTGCCAACGGTGAGGACATCGTCCTCCACACCAAGGGCGACTCCGCCCGTCCCTACTGCTATACCACCGACAGCATCAGCGCCCTGCTGTATATCCTCATGAAAGGTGCTGATGGTGAGGCATATAACGTGGCCAACGAGGACACATATATCTCTGCCCGTGGCATGGCCGACTATCTGAAGGCCAATTTCGCCCCGTCCATCAATGTGCGTGTCGACCTTTCCAACGATTTCGGCTACGCTCCGCCCACAAAGCTTCGCCTGTCGTCGGCCAAGCTCCGTAAACTCGGCTGGCAACCGCAGTATGGCTTGAAGGAGATCTTTGAGAATCTCATCGAGGACATCAGCTCGCAGGAGTAAGCCCCCCCGTCTATGGGGTATAGAGATCTATAGAATCTATAGCGGCTATAGAAACTATAGAGGCTATAGAAGTTATAGAAATCTATAGAAGCTATAGTAACTATAGTAGCTATAGCGGTTTCTAAAAGCTATAGAATCTATAGTCGCTATAGGGGCCATAGCACCATCCTTGCTGTCAAAATAATTCAAACGCATCCATCGAAAAGACCTCAGCTGCAACCCGTTGATAGCTAACGGCTTACGAATACATGCCGTTTTGCTTTGCGAAACGGTCCGTTTCAGGCTGCGAAACGGCCCGTTTTGGACGATGAAACGGCCCGTTTCAGAACGCCAAACGGTATGTATTGGAATGCTGTAAAGAAATTTCGCCATAACCAGAGCATTTTCTTCCAATCGGAGAGGCATGGGATTGGCGTTATCGCGGCATCTTCTTCCAACCGTAGATGCGTTCGATTTGGGCTGCCACAGCATTTTCTTTCAACAAAAGATGTATAAAATTTGGTATATAACGGAAATATTCCGAACTTTGCGTTAGAATATAACACATTACAAAATCCATCAGAACGCATAAACACATGGAAGCAAAGGATTTATACGAAATCTACAAAAAGCATCCGGTAGTGACCACCGACAGCCGCGACTGTCCCGAGGGCAGTATCTTCATCGCCCTGAAAGGTGCGTCGTTCGACGGCAACAAGTTTGCTGCCATGGCCTTGGAGAAAGGCTGCAGCTACGCCGTTGTCGACGAGAATGAATATGCCGTCGACGGCGATAGCCGCTATATCCTTGTCGACGATACCCTTGTGGCCTTCAAGGAGCTGGCCCGCGAGCACCGCCGCCAGTTCAACATTCCCGTCATTGGCATCACCGGCACCAACGGCAAGACTACAACGAAGGAGCTCATCTCCGCCGTCCTCGCCGAGAAATACAACGTCATGCACACCGAGGGAAACTTCAACAACGATGTCGGTGTGCCAAAGACACTGCTCCGGCTGCGTCCCGAGCACGAGATTGCCGTCGTGGAGATGGGTGCCTCTCATCCCGGTGACATCAAGAAACTTATAGAATATGTGGAGCCGACCTGCGGAATGATTACCAATGTCGGACGCGCCCATCTGCAAGGATTCGGCTCCTTCGACGGTGTGAAGCGCACGAAAGGTGAGCTCTACGACTTTATTAAGGCCACCGGCGGACTGATCTTCCTCAACGAGAGCAATGCCGACCTCGTCGAAATGGCCAGCGAGAGGGAGATGCCGAGGATTGAAACCTATGGCCGCGATGGTGAGGGTAGCGTCACAGGAAGCGTGACGAAGTGCGATCCCTTCCTCAACTTCACATGGCATATCAGCAGCGATGCCGGTGAAGCCGCAGCTGAGCCGCAAGGCACGGAGCTCCACACGAAGTTGGTGGGAGCATACAATATCGACAACGCATTGGCTGCCATAACGATAGGTCTGCACTTCGGGGTCACAGCTGAGCAGTGCTCGCACGCCATCGAGAACTACACACCGAGCAACGACCGCAGTGAGCTGACGGTGACGGAGCACAACCACCTCATCGTCGATGCCTACAACGCCAACCCGTCGTCGATGGCTGCTGCCCTCGACAACTTCCGGCTGATGGATGTTCCAGCCAAGATGGCAATCCTCGGCGATATGCGCGAGCTCGGCGAATACAGCGATGAGGAGCACCAGAAGGTTGTCGACAAACTTAAGGAGTATAATATAAATAATGTATGGCTCGTAGGACCGGAGTTCGCAAAGACGCGCACCGACTTCCGCAAGTTCGCCACCGTCGACGAGGTGAAGGCCGAAATCAGCCGTCAGCAGCCTCAGGGACATTACATACTCATCAAGGGCAGCAACGGAATAAAACTCTTCGAACTGCCGAAATTATTGTAAGAATATAACAGATTGTTCGGATATTTTTGTAATTTTGCATCGAATTATTGCATTATTATAAATATATCCAACAATCTTTATGAGGAACAAATTACTTTTAAAGCTCATCTGCACCGCTGCCATAGCTCTCACGGCTACGGCCAATGCCGTGGCGCAGACGGCGACAACCGACTTGCAAGTCAACTACTTCCAGTCGCCGACATCAGCGGGCAGTCCGACACGCACGCCGAAGATAGTCTTGGGCGTGACCAACAATGGCACTACAGCCATCAGCCACTTTAAGGTTGGGGTGATGAAGGACGGGGTCCTGCAGTTTGAGGAGAATGTCAATCAGGACATTCCTGCCGACACATGGCCTACACCGACGGTGACACTGAAAAACACGGTAACCCTTGATTATGGTACTACGTCGACACTGACAGCCTACGTGAAGGCCGCCGGCGACGAGAATGCGGCCAACGACACGACAACGGTGACGGTGAACATGCCGGAACTGAAGCCGTTCCCGTTCGTGTGGAACGAGGCTACGGCCCAGACCGACTATGAATATGAGTCGTTCTGGGGAATGGGATGGAACTGGAGCGACGACGCCAAGGCTTTCTATATGTCAGGAAAAGCCACCAACTGGATGGGCTCTCTGAGCACAAAGCCTATAGACTTCCCGGCCAACGACGGTGTGACCTGCTCGTTCGACTATATGGCCTCGGGAGCACCTGTGGAGCTCAGCGCCTACATCGACGACGGATATAAGGTCGACACCGTAGTCACAACTCTCAGTGAAAACTCGCAGGACTTCAAGCCGGCGTTCTTCTCATTCAAGCCGTCAGGACCTGCAAAGGTCAGCTTTGCGGCCAAACTCAAAGGCGAATGGAACAGCTACGGAACGTTTGCCTTCAATAATATCAACTTCGTAAAGGCCGTTCCCGACCTTGCCGTGAAAGAAATAAAATCGCCGTTCACCGATAAGATAGCCGCAAGCGACTCGGTCGTGAATGTGACGGTGGCCTTAGCCAACAACTCGCCGTTCGATATCGTGAACCCGACGGTGGGATACAGCTTTGGCGGTAAGAGCGTTGAAGAGGACTACCAAGGCACCATCGCCGCCGGAACAACCGCCAACTACACGTTCAGCGAGGGTTTCGTCCAGAACACTACTGCCGACGATATGAACCTGAAGGTGTGGTGCCACACCGACAGTGACGGCAACAGCGCCAACGACACGCTGCAGAAAGCCATAAGCTTTTATACGGCTAAGGCCATGCCATACTCCACCGATTTCGACAAACCGGACGAAAACAGGCTATGGTCGGTAGTCGACGGCAACAACGACGGTAACATGTTCACCTTCAGTCAGCTAATCGACGATACGT
>Ga0256406_1000380_pt1 | contig 83421 bp, 58 predicted proteins | sample RumenRJG_03DNA_FD_185986 | JGI IMG/M metagenome (GOLD analysis project Ga0256406, IMG submission 185986) | Bovine rumen microbial communities from Lethbridge, Alberta, Canada - RJG_03 | ecosystem: Host-associated > Mammals > Digestive system > Stomach > Rumen | place: Canada: Alberta | collected...
TCTTCCGGCCCGGCTGCTTTCTCCGTATCTTACTGGCTATTACTCTACGACTCGTTTCAACTTTCTTCCGCTTTCACGGAATCGACTGAACTTTGTCTCGTTACTAACCTTATCTAGATATATTGATTGTTCCTTGATCCGGACGGAATTCCTTCCGCCCTTCTCAATTCTCTATCTCGTCTGTCCAGTTTTCAAAGACCTGCTTCTGACGCCCTGCCCAGGCTTACCGAAGTACCCCTTGGGCCAGGTGCTTAACTAATATAACAACGGAAATATCGGATGTCAATAAGTATTTTCAATTTTGTAGTTATCCAGTGATTTGTTTCTACCCATCCATCCCCCCTAGGGGGATCCGATTATTGGGTTATTCGTTTCCACTTAATCCCCCGGTAAGGATGAATAGACAGGAGGAACGGGACTATGAACGGATTGAACCCAGCATACGTAGAATCGGTGATTAGGAAGGCGAAAGAGGGAAAGCTCACGACGGGACGAGCCTCCCGCTCTGAAGAAGGAAGGCCGAGGAGACCAGGGAAAAGTACAGGGAGTTCAGGAAGAAGGAACTCACTCTCGTTTTCTGATTCGGAAAAAAAACAAAAAAAAGACTCGGAGCCGCGTTCGGAATCCGGGCCTTTTTCCTGTTATTGCGGAATTACTTCCGTTCGGATTTTTCCTTTTCCTTCTCCTGCCTTTCGAGGATGAGGGCCCTGTCGCCCTGCAAGTTCTCGATGCGGTTCAGATAGCTCCTCGCCTCCTCTTCCCCGCGGTGGTAGCTCGCCTGAAAATAGAGGTACGCCTTCTGATAGTCCTGTCCGACGACCTTGCCCTCGTAATAGATCTTCCCGAGATAGAACTGGGCTTCCTTCAGCCCCGCCTTCGCGGCGGAATAAATCCGGTTCAGACCCTCGGTGATGTAGGGCGAAGAGAAGTTCCCTTCGACTTCCTCTTTCCCGAGCAGGTATTTCGCCTTGACCGATCCGCATTCTTCGGCCTTCCTCAGATACGCCCTCGCCTTGTCGGCGTCGCGTTCGACGTATTTACCTTCCGAATAGAGTTCGCCTAGATACAAGCACGCGCGGATGTTCCCGCCTTCGGCCGAATGGACGATCATCTTCAGATTCTCCTCGGTCTCCTCGGTCTGTTCCTCGCTTGACTCGAGCGCGGTGATGGCCAGTACGAGCGAGTCGTTCTCGCTGCTTCCGCCTCCGGAAGCGGGGTTCTTCTCCTGCAACAGAGGCGAGCGTTCCTCCTCTTCGTACATCTTGGAGAGGGAGACGAGCTCTTTCACCTTCGAATCGTCCTTGACGAAATCGGCGAGCGGGACGCGGTAGTATTCGCTTAAGAACTTCGTCGCGACCGGGTCGTGGCGGGAATTCGAAAGCGAAAGCAGACCCGGATACGCCTTCTGCAGGACTTTCTTTCCTTTTTTGACGTTGACCGGAAGATCCTTATAAGGGACGCAGAGGAAATACCCGAGGACGAACAAGGCCTTCGCATTCTTGTAGCGCGCGCTCTTTTCGAGATCCTTCAGGAATTTACGATCCGAAACGAGCGTGTTCTTCGGTTCGCGGAGATACGCGTCGTATCCTTTTACGAACAGCTTCTCGCCTTCTTCCACTCTGTCTTTCATAAGCATTCTTCCCTGCTTTTCATTCTAACACAGAAGGGCGGAAGGAGGAACCTCGCCCCGGAGATTATCAAGGAGGCTTACGAAAGCTCGAATTCTTTCCGTTCCCGGATGGAATACCCTTTCGTCCCGCTCACGGTCAGCGAATCGGAAAGGACGATGCCGGAAGGAATCAGGACCTTCAAGAGCGTCTGGGTGCAGAGCAAATCCTCCTTGGAGGGGAAGACGTTCCCGGAAGGATGGTTGTGCAAGAGATACACGTAGGACGCCGAGCTCATGATGGCGCCGTTCAGGACTTCCTTGATCGGCATCTCGACCGCGTCTGGCCGGTCCAAGGTAAACTCGTTGACGCGCAGCATCCTTTTCTTCCTGTCGAGATAGATGCACTTCATCTTTTCGAACGGGAGAAAGGCGATGTCCGTCCCGAACCCTTTTAAGATCTCCGACGAGGACGAGAAGGTCTTGTGGAACTGCCCGGCCTGGATGGCCCTCCTCCCGAGCTCGAAGGCAGCGACGAGCTTCAGGGCCTTCGCCTTCCCGATTCCCTTGACCTTCAGGTCGGTTTCCTTGGCGTTAGAAAGGGAATAGAGCCCGTTGCATTTTTCCAGAAGCTCGTCCGAAAGTTCGAGCACGCTCTTTCCTCTGGTCCCGCTCTGCAGGACCAGAGCGAGCAGTTCGGCGTCGGATAAGGACCTCACCCCGCAGAGAGTTGCCTTCTCGCGCGGTTTCGAAGCAGGGTCCATCGTGCGAATCTTCATTTGGACGATTTCTTGGAGGAGTTGCTCCCCCACTCGAATTCGAAGCCACCCGGCAGCTTCACTTTGCCGTTAGGCGAGACGAAGAAGCGGTAGCAGACCACGACCACGATGGCGATCGACATCACCGCTAAGATCCCGGCGAGGGTGATCGCTTCCCCGCCTTCGCACGCCTTCTGTTCTTCTTCGCTTAAAGGAATCAGACCTTCCCGGTTCATAAAAAACTCCTTTCGTCAGCTATATGGCTTTTGAAAGGAGAAATTCGGAATCAGTCGGAATTATTTCTTCGTGTAACGGAGATATTCGGCCTCGTACTTGGCGAGTTTGTCCTTTTCGAGCTGGACTTTCGCCGCAGGAGCCTTAGCTAAGAAGTTCGGATTCGAGAGGATCTTGTGGGAACGCTCGAGCTCGGCTTCGAGCTGGGCGATTCTCTTTTTGATTTCTTCGTCGGATTCCTTCTTAGCTTCCGTCTCGATCTTCATGCCGACCGTGTCGTAGTAACGGAACGAGCTCGAGGATTCTTCGCTGAAATCGAGCGAAGAGGCGTTGCCGAGCTTCATGAGGTACGGGCGGAACGATTCGGCGAGCTTCTTGTCCCCGCAGAGGGTCAGCTTGATCTTTTCCGACGGGGCGACCTTGTTCGAATAACGGAACGCGCGGGTACCCTTGACCATCTCGACGAGCGTCTCGCCGTGGGCGGCCTTGCGGAAGGTCTTCGTATAGACGGACGGATAGCTTTCCTCGTAGAGGGACTTCTTGTGCGCCGGCAGGGACTGGTAGATTTCCTCGCAGATGCACGGGGCGAACGGGAAGAGCATGATCAGGACTTTCTTCAGAACGTCGTAAAGGACGGACAGGACGGTCTGCTTTCTTTCCGGATTGTCCCCGTTCAGATCGACCTTGGCTTCCTCGATGTAGTTCGAGCAGAAGACGTCGTAGACGAAGTCGTACAGGTAGTTTCCCGCCTGGCCGATCTCGTACTTGTCCATGAAGGAAGTCACCTTGCGGACCGTGCGGTTCAGATGGCGGCAGACGTATTCGTCGACGGCGGACAGCTTCAGCTTCTCGACCGGGGTCGGGACGAAGTCCCCGGAGAAATTCATCATCAGGAAACGCGAGGCGTTCCAGACCTTGTTGAGGAAGACATGAGCCTGCTCGATGTTGTTCGTGCCGAACGACATGTCGAGTCCCGGCGTGGTCGAAGTGGCCAACGCCCAGCGCAGCGAATCGACGCCGTACTGGTCGATGACCTTGATTGGATCGATGCCGTTGCCGAGGGACTTGGACATCTTCCTGCCCTGGTCGTCGCGGACGAGGCCGTGGATGAAGACGTTCCTAAACGGCAGCTTCCCGGTGAAATGCGCCGAGTCGAAGGCCATTCGCGCGACCCAGAAGAAGATGATGTCGTAGCCCGTGATCATGACGCTGAGCGGGAAATACCGCTTGAAGTACGGGTCTTCCTTGTCCGGCCAGTTCATCAGGACGAACGGGGAAAGTCCCGAGGAAAACCAGGTGTCGAGGACGTCCGGATCCTGGTCCCATTCGTCTTCGGATAGGTGCTCCACCGAGCAGACGACTTCCCCGGTCTTCTTGTTGGTGTAGATCGGGATGCGGTGTCCCCACCAGAGCTGGCGCGAGATGCACCAGTCCTTGGTTTCCTTCAGCCAGCGCAGGAACACCTTCTCGAAGCGCGCCGGATAGAAGCGGATGCGCTCGGAGGTCTTCTCGAGTTCGAGAACCTTGTCGGCGAGCGACTGCATCTTGACGAACCACTGGTCGGAAAGCATCGGCTCGACGATGGTGTGCGAGCGTTCGGAATGCCCGACCGAGTGGACGATCTTCTCTTCCTTGACTTCGTTTCCTTCGGCCTGGATCTTCTTGACGAGCGCTTCGCGGCACTCGAAACGGTCCATGCCCTTGAATTCCCCGGCGTGTTCGTTCATGGTGCCGTCCGGATTCATGCAGGAGACCATCGGGAGGTTGTGGCGCAGAGCGATCTGGTAATCGTTCGGGTCGTGCGCCGGCGTGCACTTCATCAGGCCGGTCCCGAAGGACTTGTCGACGTAGTAATCCTCGACGAACGGAATCTTCTCCCCGTTGGCCGGGTTGATGACGTATTTTCCGGCGAGTCCCTTGTAACGGGAATCGGACGGGTTATAGACCAGACAGGCGTCGGTGAACATCGTCTCCGGACGGGTCGTCGCGATCGTCACGAACTTGGAAGGATCGTCGGCGAAGCGGTACTTGAAATAGTAGAACTTGCCTTCGGTGTCCTCGTGGATGACCTCGACGTCGGAAAGGGCGGTCTGCAGGGAGACGTCCCAGTTGATGATCCTTCTTCCGCGGTAGATCAGGCCTTCGTCGTAGAGGGTCTTGAAGACCTGCAGGACGGCCTTGGACGTCTTTTCGTCCATGGTGAAGAACTCGCGGTCGTAATCCATGCCGATGCAGAGCGCCTTCCACTGGGCGTGAATGGTGTTCTGGGACTGTCTGGTCCATTCGTAGGTCTTCTTAACGAATTCCTCTCTGCCCAGATCGAACCGGGTCTTCCCTTCCGCGCGGAGATTCTTCTCGACGCGGGCCTGGGTTGCAATTCCGGCGTGGTCGGTTCCCGGTACGAACTCGACGTCGTACCCGCTGAGCCTCTTGTAGCGCGCCAGAATGTCGTGCAGGGTCGAATCGAGCGCGTGCCCAATGTGCAGGACGCCCGTGACGTTCGGCGGCGGAATGATCATCGAAAAGGAAGGACGGGGATCGTTGATATCCCCCGAACCTTTGAAATACCCGTTTTCCTTCCAGAAATCGAACTTTCCTTCTTCGACCTTGGCGTGGTCGTAGTTCTTTTCCATCTGTTTCAGCATGTCTTCCCCTTTCTGAGGCAAAAATAAAATTCCGTCTTCTGCGGGGGCGCTTCGGCGCGGTACCACCCCGCTTCATAGCGGAACTATGCACTCACTGAATTGGATTTCTTCTTCCGGCGACAGACGCGCGTCTATAGATCCCTACCCTACTTTCACCTGAATGCGGGCTCTCTAACAAGGAAAAACGGCTTCCTTCCGGACGAACCTATCTTAGCACGGGGAAAAGGCTATTTCAATTTCGATTTCCGTCCCTTCTGAGACGAAAAGCCCTTGACGAATTTTGTATATCCCGTCTGGTAAAGTGGCAGAGCGAGGGAGAAGAAGACGATCACCGTGAACGGAGGCTGCCAGGAAGAGAAGAAATGACGGATCTTCGAAGAATTCCACGGCTGGAAGAATTCAAGGACGAACGGGGAATCCCAGAAGCCCTTTCCGCCGACGAGCATGTCCTTTCCTAAAGGCGCCCCGCCGACCATGCTCGTAGGCAGCGCCAAAGCGAGTCCTGCGGTCACGCAAAGAGTAAGGAGGAAGCAGATTCTCCTGTACCGCGTGAACGGCTCTGACATCGTGAAGAGTACGATGAGCCCCATGACCGTCGTCAGGACGGAAATCAGAGTCGACACGTTCGTCTCGTCGATGAGAGGCGTCCCGCTAAAATAGTTCGAGACCGAATACATCAGAATCGGAACAAGCACGGATAAGAGAAGGAAGAACCCGTTATAAACGGCCTTCGGATACACGTTGTCCCTGAACGTTCCGCGGATCGGTTCTTTGTTCGATTCGAGGGATAAAAGGAACCCGGCCACCGCGATCGAGGACGCCTGCAGCAAATAGATGTTCTCGACCGTGAACCACATCTGTCCCCTTTTGAACGGGATCAGAGCGAACGTCATGAAGACGAAGAGCGCCGTCTTCATCAGGAAGAGAATCGAGGAACGCTCGATGTTGTTGACGACCCTTCTTCCCTGATAGACGACTTCCGAAAGGTGCGTGAAATCGTCGTCGAGCAGCACCACGTCGGCGACGTTCTTGGCCGCCTTGCTCGAGGAAGAGAAGGTGATTGAGGCGTCCGCCTTCCTTAAGGCGAGAAAATCGTTCACCCCGTCCCCGGTCATGGCGACGCGGTGCCCTTTTTCCTGCAGGGCGGAAACGAGCGCTTCCTTCTGTTCGGGCGAAGTGCGTGCGAAAAGGACGTATTCCTCTGCGAGTTCAGGGATCTTTTGAAGCGGGACGCCCTCTAAGGAAATCCCTTTTTCGCAAGAAGGGACACCGCTTCTTCTGGCGATTTCCGTCACGGTCTTCAAAGCGTCCCCGGAAATGATTTTCGTCGCGACTCCGTTCTCTTTGAAGAACTTCAGGCTCTCCCCGGCGTTCGCCCTTAAAGTGTCCTTCAAAGCGAAATAAGCCAGGAGATTGCCGTCTTTCACGAAGCAGAGGACACGCTTCCCTTCTTCGGCCCACTTGATGGCGTCCCTGTCCCGGACGTCCTTTAAAAGGAACTCCGGCGCGCCGAGATAGAGCCCAGTCCCGTCCTTAAGGATCAGTCCGGAATATTTCCGTTTAGAGGAAAAAGGAATGATTTCTGCGATGTCTTGAGATTTCTCTTCCCCGTATTTCCGAATCAGAGCCCTCGCCGTCGGGTTCTTCGTGGACGAACCGAGGAGAAGGCGCAGATACTTCGTCGCTTCTTCCTTCGGGACGAAGAATTTCTCCTTCTCGACTTCGAGATTCCCCGTCGTCAGCGTCCCCGTCTTATCAAGACACAGCACGTCGACCCGAGAGAGGTTCTCGAGGGAATACATCTCCTGGATCAGGGTATGTTCCTTCGAAAGGCGCACGATCGAGAGAGCCAAAGAAACGGACGTGATCAGGACGAGCCCCGTCGGAAGGACGCCGACCAAGAACGCCCCGAGAGTGACCATCATCCTTCCCCACGTCGACATGTTGTTGAACGCCATGCCTTCGAAGAAGGGATCCCCGTCCCCGCCGTGCACGGCGACCTTATAAGAAAGCGTTCCGAGGATGACGAAGAGGATGACGATGAGGAAGATAGACATGAAGCGGATGATTCCGTTGATGTTCCTTAAAAGCTCGGAGCGTCTTTTCTTCATCGCGCGGATCCTGTTCGAAAGTTTCGCCGCGTAAGTCGAATTCCCCGCCTTTTCCACCCGCGCAATCCCGCTTCCGAACGTCACGCTCGAACCGGAAAGGAGGATGTCCCCTTTCTTCTTGAAGACGAGGCTGCTTTCCCCGCTTAGAAGTGATTCGTCCACCCCGACTTCCCCGTCGAGCAGGACCAAGTCCGCCATGACCTGCTCCCCTTCCTTCAGATAGACCAGATCGTCCAGTACGAGCTCGGACGAACGGATTTCTTTCTTCTTTCCGTCCCGCAGGACTTCGACTTTCCCGCCGTTCAGAATCCTCATCCTGTCGAGCGTGTGTTTTCCCCGCCATTCCTCGATGGTGGAAATGAGGACGTTCAAAAGCTGAGGCAGAAGGAAACCGAATTTCGAATACCCGAAATAGCGGTCGATCACGTCCTGGTGTCCGTGCTGAGAAAGATACAGGATGAAAAACAGGAACAGGCCTCCGACCGCGAGCAGGACGAAGTTGAAGAACGTGAAAACGTTCGAGGCGAGAATCCCGAGGTACGTCTTCTCCCCGGTGTATTTCACGGCGTTGTCTAAGCCGTTCTTCTTCCTTTCGGCGGCTTCTTCTTCGGTTAATCCCGTCTTCGGATCCGGGATTTTCCGGACGCTCTCCCGCTTTTTCCTTTTCATGAGGAATGCTGTTCTTTCACGGGTATTATAATGTTTTTCCCATACGAAAAGGAGACGGGATTTCTTTCTTCCCGTCTCCTTCAATTCTTCCGGATAAATCAGTCCGCGAGCGTGCCGAACGGATCCCAGGGCGGAAGCAGGACCGGCTCTTTTTCAAGCGCTTTCCTTTCCTCTTCCCCGAGGTACTTTTTGCGGATGGCCGCCTGGTAAACGAACGAGCGGAAGAAGCCTTCGTTCATAACGTAGTAGCCTTTCTTCCCGTTGTCGCTTCCCCAGGAGTTCTCAATCTTCCATCTCACCGGTTTTCCGTCCTTGATGTCGACGCCGGTGACGCACATGGCGTGGTTCATCGCGGAGTGGTGGAAATCGAGCATGTCCGCCTTGTCGAATTCGAGGTCGATCCCGAACGGGGTCTTGTAGTCGAATGCGGAATCGTCCCAGATTCCGTCCTCCCTCTCTCGGAAATACGAGACGTCCGAGCCGAACCAGACGATTTCCCCGCCCTCGAGCTGCTTGATCATCAGTTCCTCGAGTCTTTCGTACGGCAGATTCAGATGCGTGATGGGCTTGCCGCCGACGACGTTCCCGACGAGTTCGACGTTATAGGTCTGATAGTATTTCTTGTCCGCAGTCGGCGCGTTGATGAGCGAGACGAATTCGTCAATCTCGTCCCCGACGTATTTTTGAAAGAACGACTTCGGCGTCAGATCCTTCTCGATGTGGTACTTCCCGTCCTTATCGACGTACTCGAAGTCGAACTTTTCCGGCGGAACACCGAACGAGTCCGTCAGAAGCGCGTAAATCTTCTTCATATACGAATCCTTCAGGGCCTCGAGTTCGTCTTTCTTCGCTCCTTTTCCGAGTCCCTTGTAGACTTCGGCGGCGAACTGACGCAGGGCCGAATTCCCCAGAACCGTCGACATCCTGGTCTCGTTGGACTGGCTCGTCTCGCTGAAAGCCGCCTTGGGGACGATGCCGTACTTCTTCACGAGGTCGGCGTACATGTCCCACTGGCCGCCGTCGCCGACGCCGGCCAACAGAAACGCCATCTTCCTTCCGTCCTTCTTCTCGCCTTTGAAGGCCAGATCGATGATGTGCTCCATGTAGTAATTGAACTTCTCGAGCTTGTCGTAGTACGAGATGTAGTTCTGCGAAATCTCGAACTGCGATTCGATGAAGCACTTCTTCGCGATGATTTCGCGTAAGACCGTCGAGGCCGAGAAGATCCAGCAGCGTCCCGAGTGCAGCTGGTTGCTGACCGGCAGCGTCTTCAGATCGATCGAGAACGTGAAATCCGTCTCCGCAGACGTATCTAAGCTCCCGACGACTTTGTCAAACGGACTATGCGAGAGCGCGTGGCGCAGGACCGTGTGCTTCTCGGACGAAAGATATTCCTTCTTTTCCTCTCCGAGGACTTCCATGTTGATTTCTTTCGACATAAATTTCTCCTTTCCTTCGAATGACTCCATTATATCAAGAGAAAGCGGAGAACGGGTGAAATATGTTCGGGGCTTAACAAAAAAAGAGAAGAGCCCATGCTCTTCCCCTTACGTTTCTCATTCGAGCGCGTCGGCGATATCCGTCCTCAGATAATCGATTCCGATCTTCTTTTCCGAACTGGTCCAGAGGATCTTCGTGTCCGGCAGAACGGCCAGGGCGTCCTTTTCGGCAGCCGACCTCTCCTTCTGGTTGATCTTATCCGTCTTCGTATAGACGATGCGGATTGAAATGCCCTTGTTGTAGAACATGTTGATGCAGACCTTGTCCTCGACGGTGATCTTTCTCCGCGAATCGAGGAGGATGTACGCCCGCTTGATCTTCTTCGGACCGAGCGAGAGATAGTCCTCCATCATCTCAGTGAAATCCAGCTTCGAGTCGGAATAATACCCGTATCCCGGCGCGTCGACGAGGTAGAACCTGCCTTCGACGTCAAAGTAGTTCAACATCTGCGTCCTGCCCGGCGTCGACGAGGTCTTCGCCAGGTTGCGGTTGTTGCAGACCGCATTGAGCAAGGTCGATTTCCCGACGTTCGATTTCCCTAAGAAGACGACCTGCTTCCGGTCGGTCAGCAGATCCTTCTTGCTCGGGGCGGATTTAACGAACTGCGTCCTGAACAGGTTGACCATTGCCCGGATCTTTCTTGTCGAGAACGATGGGAGACTTCTGATTTTCCTTCAGGAGCGGGTTCCTCTCGAACGCAATCGGAATGACTTCCTTGACCGAGGAGACTTCGATGATCTTCAGGCCCTTGCGCGCTTCTTCCGGAAGCTCGAGGACGTCCTTGTCGTTTTCCTTCGGAACGCAGATGATCGAGAGGTGTTCGCGCAGAGCCGCTAACGACTTCTCGCGCAGACCGCCAATCGGCATCGAATTGCCGCGCAGATCCGTCTCGCCGGTCATGCCGACGTCGTTGCGGAGCGGGATGCCCGTCGCCGCGGAAATGATCGCGATAGCAAGCGCCACGCCGGCCGACGGACCATCTTTCGGGGTCGCGCCCTCCGGAGCGTGGATGTGGAAATCGCGCGTCTTGAAGAAGTCGTTCGGGATGCCGAGCTCCGGAGCAATCGACTTCACGTAGGAGAACGCCGTGCGGGCGGACTCCTCCATGACCTTGCCGAGATTGCCGGTCAGGATCAGCTGGCCGCTGCCGGCGTAATCGTTGACTTCGATCGGAAGGATTTCCCCGCCGAAGTCCGTGTACGCCAGACCGTTGACGACGCCGACCTGGTCCTTCGAGGAATTCCTCGTGTGCTCGAAGATCGGCTTTCCTAAGAAATGCTCGACCTCCTTGCGCCCGATGTCGATGTGCGAATCCTTCATTTCCTTGCCGGAAGTGAGGACTTCGACCGCGTATTTGCGCATGATGGCGCCGATCTGCCTGCGCAGGTTGCGTACGCCGGCTTCCATCGTATAGTTCTCGATCAAGTAGTCGAGGGCTTCGTCGGTGAAGTTGATTTCGTCCTTATTCAGGCCGTTGGCCTTCAGTTCGAGCGGAATCAGGTGTTCCTTCGCGATGTGGTATTTCTCCATCTTCGTGTAGGTGTTGAGCTCGATGAGTTCGAGACGGTCGAGCAGCGGGGCCGGGATGTCCCGGACGTTGTTCGCCGTGCAGATGAAGAGCACGTTCGAGAGATCGAACGGTTCCTCGAGGTAATTGTCCTGGAAGTGCGCGTTCTGTTCCGGATCGAGGACTTCGAGCAGGGCCGCGGCCGGATCGCCGTGGTAGCCGCCCGAGGTGACCTTGTCGATTTCGTCCAGAAGGATGACCGGGTTATTGACGCCCGCACGCGAAATCTGGGAGATGATGCGTCCCGGCATCGCGCCGACATAGGTCTTGCGGTGGCCGCGCAGCTCCGCTTCGTCCGATACGCCGCCCAAGGAAATCTTCACGAACTTTCTTCCCAGAGCGCGCGCGATCGAAATCGCCAGCGAAGTCTTGCCGGTTCCCGGAGGTCCGAATAAGCAGAGGATCGGGCTCTTCAAAGAATGAGTGAGGTGTTTGACTGCGAGATATTCCAGGATGCGGTCTTTCTGCTTGGTGAGGCCGTAATGGTCTTCGTCGAGGACCTTCTTGACCTCGGCGAGGTTCTCGTTATCGGCAGTGGAGACGTTCCACGGCATGTTGATGAGCGTGTCGAGGTAAGTCTTGATGACCGCGCCTTCCTGGCTCGCACCCGGCATTAAAGCGAGGCGCTTCATTTCCAGGGAGACCTTGTCCTTGACGTTCTGCGGGTACTTCCCCGTCTTGTCGTCGATGACGGCCTGGTACTTGTCTTCGTCGGACGGTCCGTCGAACGGCTTCAGCTCGTCCTTGATGGCCTTCATTTTCTCGCGCAGGATGAATTCCTTCTGGTTGTCTTCGATGGCCTTTTCGACCTTCGCGTTGATGTTGTTCTCGATCTGCGGGTCGGCCGAAAGCGAATCCATGCTGCGTAAGACAATCTGCAGTCTCGCCTGCGGATCCGAGTTCCTTAAGAGCATCATCTTGACGTTCCGCGGGAAGTTCAGGAAATAGGCGAGGTAGAAGCTCGGCTCGTACTGATTGATTGTCTCCTGGGACGGAAACGGCGGGAAGCCGGGGACCTTCGAGGAAATCTGCTCGTATTTCTTCTTGATGTCGTCGATGAACGGCTGCAGCATGAAGCGGTCGAGCTGGGTGTCGTTCAGCACTCTTCCGGAACCGAGGATGATGTGCGTCCCGTCCATCAGCTTCGCCGAAGAAATCATCGCCGCTGAAACGGCCTTGAATTCAACCGTGTAGGAAGCCGCGTTCTTCGTGATCGAAGTGACCTGGCAGACCGTGCCGACCGGCTCGATGTAGGACAGAGCGGACTTGATGTCTTTTTCGAGGAAAGCGAAGTCGACGCCCGTCGAGTTCATTAAGAAGTACTGGCCTTCCGAAAGATAATCGAAAAGCTCTTTCCCGTACGCATCGTACACGCGAACGGTATAGGTCAGGCTCGGGAGACTGACGTCTTTAGAATCTGGGTAAATAGGAATCACGAAATTCTGATCCATATTTTCTCCTCCTTTCACAAGTGACTCATAAGAATCACACGATGTCTTATGAAGCGGAACCCCTGAACGGGGTACACGAGTATATTAGCACTCTGCATTTATGAGTGCTAGATATACGCACGTACTTTTGGAAAGATTTTTTCGTTTCCTGAACCGGGTTCTAAAATGTTATAACACGGATTCTCTTTTCCGCAACCAGATTTGCTTAAAATCTTTCCGGAACGGAAAAAGAAGGCCGCGAAGCCTTCTCTTTTCCGATTTTTCAAAGAACTTTCCAAGCGGACTAGTTGTTCGCGTAGAGGAAGTCGTTGACCTTGCCGGTGAGGATGTCGTCGGCCAGGTTGTCGAAGTAGGCGGCGGCGCTGAAGGAGGAATTCTTCTTCTCTTCGTCCGAAGCGGCCTTCTTCATGTCCTCGTACTGCTTCTTTCCGCCGAATCTCTTCTCGAAGTCTTCTTCGCCGACTCCGATCTTTTCCTTTTCGGCGACCGCGTGGATCAGCGCGTAGCGGATTCCGTCGAGACGGGCCTGCTTCTTCGCGTTGTCGTGGAACTGCTCTGCGGTCTGTCCGACGAGCTGCAGATACTGATCGAGATCCATGCCGTACTGCTTGATCTGGTTCAGAGTCTGGCGTTCGTAGTTCTTGGAGGAAGCTTCGACATAGTTGTCGGAGATGACAATCTTGGCGTCCTTTTCGAGCGCTTCGTAGATCGCGGTGACCTTGTTGGCGCGCGCCGTGGACTTGGCAGAGGATTCGAGCTGTTCGCGGATCTTAGCCTTGAGTTCGTCGACGGTCTTGACCTTGTAGGAAGTCGAAGCGGCGAATTCGTCGTCGATCTTCGGGAGTTCGACCTTCTTGACGCCCTTGACTTCTACCGAGAACTTGGCCTTCTTATTCGCTAAGGAGGCCAGATAGTGCTCCGGGAACGTAATGTCGAGGGTCTTCTTGTCGCCTTCCTTGACGCCGACGAGGCCTTCTTCGAAGCCCGGGACGAACGAATGGGAGCCGAGCGTCAGATCGTAGTCCTTCGCGGAGCCGCCTTCGAATTCCTTCCCGTCGATGTAGCCGTTGAAATCGATGAGGACGTGGTCCCCTTCGGCGGCCGCATCCTTGGACGGAACCAAGTCCGCCTGGTCCTTGGCCAGCTTTTCGATTTCCTTGTTGACGTCTTCGTCGCTGACGGCCTTGAGGTCTTCCTTGATTCCGAGGCCCTTGTCTTCCTTGATTTCGGCTTTCGGGAGGAAGACGAACGTATATAAGAAGTTATAGGCGTTCTTCTTGGCGTCGTTCTTGATGTCCAGCTTCGGCTGGATGTTGGCGACTTCCTTGCGTTCCTCGTACCCTTCGAGCAGGGTCGGGAAATCGCGGTTGATCAGCTTGTCGACCATGCCGTTGTAGACGTCCTCGTCCTTGATGTAGCGGATCGCGACTTCCTTCGGGGCCTTGCCCTTGCGGAAGCCCTTGACGGTCACCTGATCCAGGAGGTGGTTGATGACCTTGTTGATGACCGGAGTGTAATCTTCCGGAACATAGGTGACGGAGACATTGAGCGTGCCGTCGCCGTTATCGTGAAATACTTTTTCCATTGGTTCTATACCCTTCTAAGCGCACAAAATGCTTATTTATTATATGCATTTCGAATCAAGCAAGCAAGAGACAAAGAGGCGCCCTTCCTACTTCAGTTTCGTCAGGTGCCAGATGTCGCTGTTGTACTGGGCGATCGTGCGGTCGGAAGAAAAATATCCCGACATCGCCGTGTTGATTAAGCTCATTCTTCCCCATCTCGGACGGTCGAGGTAGATCTTGTCGAGTTCGAGCGTGGCGTTGATGTACGATTCGAGATCCTTCAGAACGAAGAACTCGTCGCCGCGGTTCATAATCTCGTCGAAGATCATGCGGAAGCGGTCCGTGTCGCGGTCGAAGCTGCCGTCGATGAGCGAATCGATGGCGATCTTGGCCGGTCCGTAGGTCTGATAGACCGTCCACGGGTTGTACGTGTGGTTCGCGCGCAGCGCGTCGGCTTCGTCGGCGTGCATGCCGAAGATTTCGATGTTGTCCTTCCCGACGAGGTCGGCGATTTCGACGTTCGCACCGTCGAGAGTGCCTAAGGTCACAGCCCCGTTCATCATGAACTTCATGTTCGAAGTTCCCGAGGCTTCCTTGCCGGCGGTCGAGATCTGCTCGCTGATGTCCGTGGCCGGGATGATGATCTGGGCCGAGGAGACCGCGTAGTTCTCCACGAAGGCGATCTTCATGTACTGATTGACTTCCGGATCGCTGTTCACCCTGCCGGCGACCGCGAGGATCAGTTCGATGATCTTCTTGGCGTAGACGTAGGAAGGAGCGGCCTTCGCGCCAAAGATATAGAGGTGCGGCCGGATGCGGAAGGACGGATCCGACTTCATCCGCTTGTAGAAGTAGATGATGCGGAAGACGTTCATGAGCTGTCTCTTATAGGCGTGCAGACGCTTGATCTGCGCGTCGAAGATGAAGTCCGGGCTCACGTCGAGTCCGTTCTGTTCCTTTAAAAGCTCGATCAGGGCTTGCTTGTTGGACCTCTTGATCTCGTTGAACTTCAATGCGACCGCCTCGTCATCCTTATATTTCAGGAGTTTCTTGAGTTCGTTCTCCGGATCCTGAATCCACTTGTCTCCGATTAAAGAAGTGACATAGGAGGACAGGGCCGGGTTCGAGACGAGGAACCAGCGCCTGTGCGTGATGCCGTTGGTCTTGTTGTTGAACTTCTCCGGATACATCTTGTAGAGGTCACGGAACGTTTCCTTCTCCAGGATCTCGGTGTGCAGCGCGGCGACGCCGTTCACCGAGTGGCAGACGTTGATCGCGAGCTGGCACATGCGGACCATGCCGTCCTTGATGATGATGTCGTTATCGATTTCCGATTGCTCCACCTTGTCTTGGGCGTACTTGACTAGAAGCCGGCGGTTGATTTCCTCGATGATCATGAAGACGCGCGGGCAGATGGACGAGAGGTAGTTCACCGGCCACTTTTCGAGCGCTTCCGGCATGACCGTGTGGTTCGTGAACGAGAAGCAGCGCTGGCAGATGCTGTAGGCCTTATCCCAGCTGTAGCCGTGCTCATCCATGAGCAGGCGCATCATTTCCGGAATGGCCAGGATCGGATGCGTGTCGTTCAGCTGGAAGCAGTAGGCGTCGGGCAGCCCGTCGAGGTTGTCGTGGGTATGGAGATACCCGCGGAGAGTCGACTGCAGACCGGCCGAGACCAAAAAGTACTGCTGGCGCAGACGCAGGAGCTTGCCCTGTTCGGTCGTGTCGTCCGGATAAAGCCCGTGGGTCAGGTCGCGGACGAACTGGATGTAATCGTTGAAGGAAGTGTTGGCCGGGATGGTCTCCGCGGACGGTTCGGCCGTCCAGAGGCGGAGCGTGTTGCAGACGCCGTTGCGGTATCCGACCAGGCCCATGTCGCAGGGGATGGCGATGACGTTGAGGGCGTTCACCGTCCTCCACTTGTAGTTCCCATCTTCGTCCTTATACGTCTCGGCGTTGCCGTAGAAGCGGACGACGACCGCGTGTTTCGGTTTGCGGACTTCCCAGACGTTGCCGTTCAAAAGCCACTGGTCCGGCAGTTCCTCCTGACGGCCGTTGCGGATCTTCTGGCGGAAGAAACCATAGTCGTAGCGGATGCAGTTGCCGTGGCCGGCGTAGCCGAGCGAGGCGATCGAGTCCATGAAGCAGGCCGCCAGACGGCCCAAGCCGCCGTTTCCGAGGCCGGCGTCCTGTTCCTGGTCGCAGGTCTTCTTGAAATCGAGGCCCATGTCCTTGAAGGCGTCCTTGACGAGGTCGTAGATTCCTAAGTTCACCATGTTCGCGACGAGCATCTTGCCGATGAGGAATTCCATCGAGAAGTAAATGAGCTGCTTCGCGTTCTTTTCCTTGACGAGCTCCTTGGTTTCCTTCTGCTCGATGGTCATGTAGTCGCGCACCATCGAACCGAGGACGTCGTAGACTTCGGTGATGTCGATTTCCTGCGGATCGCGCCCGTACGTCTCGACCGCGCGTTCCTTGAATTCCTTTTCGAAAACTTCCTTTGAGTCAAACAGCATATGTTGTATCAGCCCTTTCCAGAGTATTTCTTATTTCTGTCTTCCCATAATAGCGGATAACCGCCTTACTTACTAGGTTTCTTCAGATTTTTCTTCACGCTGCGCTTCCGCGCGGCCGGGGATTTCGGCGAAGCCTTCTTCTTAGCAGCTTTCGCCTCTTTCTTCAGAAGTTCCTCTTTCTTCTGCTCCTCGATTTCGTCCGCGGCGAGCGGCGTCTCTCCGACATGCTCGAAGTAGACGGCCGCGAAGGACGCGAGCTTGATCACGATGGAATACTTCTGGCCGTGGAGAGGGATTTCTTCCGCCTCTAAATCCGTCCCGTTGTACTGGTCCCCGCCGTTATAGATTCCCTTGTCGGAATTGAGGATCTCGCGGTACTTCCCCGGATACGGGACGCCGATGCGGTATTCCCCGTAGAAGTTCGGCGTCATATTGAAGACGAAGACCATGGTCTCGCCCTGCGCTTCCCTGTAGAAGCTGTAGACCGACTGGTCTGCGTTATCGACCATCAGCCAGTGGAATCGGTTCGGATTGTATTCCTGCAGGTACATCGACTTATGCGAGCGGTAAATCAGGTTCAGATCGCGGCAATAGCGCGAGAACGCGTCGTGGATCGGGAAGGCCTTCAGATTCCACGCCAGGCCCTTCTTCTCGTTCCACTCGTCGAACGTCCCCAGCTCGTTCCCCATGAAGTTCAGTTTCTTTCCCGGATGGGCGAACTGGTAGCCGTAGAGGTTCCTCGCCAAGGCGAACTTGTCGTAGTAGTTCCCCCACATCTTGTTCACAATCGTCCCCTTCATGTGGACGACCTCGTCGTGGGAGAGCGGAAGGATGAAGTTCTCGCTGTAGAAGTAGGCCATCGAGAACGTGATGAGGTTGTGGTTGTATTTCTTGTAGACCGGGTCGAGCTTGTAGTACTTGAGGGTGTCGTTCATCCAGCCGAGGTCCCACTTGTAATCGAACCCGAGCCCTTCCTTCGAGAAGCCCTTGGTCACGTAGCCGTAGGCCGAGGAGTCTTCGGCGATCATCATGACGCCCGGGAAGTAGGTGTGCACCGTCCAGTTGACGCGCTTGACGAAGTCGACCCCGCCCTGGTTCACGCCGCGGTTGGAGTTCCCTCCCCAGTAAATGATGTTCGAGACCGCGTCCATGCGGATGCCGTCGAAGTGGAAATAGGAGAGGAAATACCCGATCGAGGAAATGAGGAACGAGCGGACCGGGTCTTTGCCCAAGTCGAAGTTCTTGGTCCCCCACTGACTCCATTCGTTATCTCCGGAGTACTCGTACATGCACGAACCGTCAAAGCGCTCGAGGCCATATTTGTCGACGGCGAAATGGACGGCGACGAAATCGAGGATGACCCCGATTCCGGCCTGGTGCATCCGGTCAACAAAGGACATCAGTTGCTTCGGGTTGCCGTAACGGGAGTCGACCGAGAAGTACCCGGTGGCCTGATACCCCCACGAGCCGTCGAACGGATATTGTGTCACCGGCATAATTTCAATGTCGGTGTAGCCGTTGGCTTTGACGTACTCGATGAGGCGAGGGGCGATTTCCTCGTAGGAAAGCATCCTGCCGTCGACCGGCCCCAGCCAGCTTCCGAGATGCATCTCGTAGATCGACATCGGACGGTCGAATTTGCGGTCGCGTTTCTTCAGATATTCCGCGTCGTGGAAGATCATTCCTTCGATGTCGAATAGACGCGAGGAAGAAGCGGGACGGAGCTCTGAGAAGAAGGCGAATGGGTCCGCCTTGTCGCGGTACAACCCGTCGCATCCCAGGACGTGGTATTTGTACGACTGGTACTGCCTAGCTCCTGAGACGAACTTATAAAAAAGCCCGCGGGAATCGACTTTTTCCATATCCGAGCCGAAGACGCTCCAGCTGTTGAAGTCGCCGGTCACGTTGACGCTTTTGGCTAAAGGGGCGTAGAGATAGAACTCGTACCCTTCCTGACCGTCTTTTGTAACCGGGTGCGCGCCGAAATGGCGGTACGCCGTATAGGAGTTGCCCAACAGATATTCGTCAAACCAGCCCAGATCCATAATGTGTTCCTTTCTTCAAGTTCCCCCGAGGCGGGAGTCGTGCGCTTTCATTATAAACCGCAATCCGCGCCGCCCGTCCCATTTTTCAAAAAAAGGGCCCTTTTTCCTATTAGATTCTTCCCACACCCTTTATTTCCTTGAATTGCTTTCTCCTTTGAGGCGATCTAAAATAAAAAACGTTCAATCGCAAAGGAGTTTCAACTAGCGCTTATGTACAAAGTAATGGCAGTTAATGTCGGTTCTTCTTCCGTCAAGTTCAAGCTTTACGAAATGCCGGAAGAGAAAGTCCTCTCTTCGGGCATCGTCGAAAGAGTCGGCCACGAAGACGGAATCTTCACGCTGAAGAACGCGGAAGGCAAGAAGATCATCAACAAGGTCCTTCCGGTCAAGGACCACGAAGCGGGCGTCAACCTCGTCATCAACGGTTTACTCGACACCGGGATGATCAAGAGCCTCGACGAAATCAAGGGCATCGGCCACCGCATCGTTCAGGGCGGACCGTATTTCTCCGATTCCCACATCTTCGACGAGGACACCGAGAAGAAGATCGAATCCCTGATTCCGCTCGCCCCGCTGCACAACGGACCACATTTGATTGGCTTCCACGCCTTCAAGAAGGCTCTGCCGAACGTCGGACAGGTCGCCGTCTTCGATACCTCGTTCCACCAGACGATGGCTCCGGAGGACTACCTCTATCCGATCAAGTACGAATACTATGAGAAGTACCAGGTCCGCCGCTACGGCGCCCACGGCACCTCGCACCGCTACCTCGCGCACGAGGCAATCCATAATTACCTGCACGACCAGAAGGACAGCCGCATCATCACCCTGCACATCGGTTCCGGTTCCTCCATCTGCGCCATCCGCGACGGAAAGTGCGTTCTGACCTCGATGGGTCTTACTCCGTGCGGCGGCATCATGATGGGCGCCCGCACCGGCGACATCGATCCGTCCGTCTTCAACTACCTCTGCTCGGTCACCGGCAAGTCCCACGACGAGATCTTCCAGGAATTCAACAAGGAATCCGGCCTCTTAGGCGTCACCGGCATCTCGAACGATACCCGCGACATCCAGGCCGCGGCCGAAAAGGGCGACAAGAAGGCCCAGGTCGCGATCAAGATGTGGTCGATGAAGCTGGCCCAGTTCATCGCCGCCTACTGCGTCCGTCTCGGACACGTCGACCTGATCGTCTGGTCCGCCGGCATCGGCGAGAACGCCCCGTTCTACCGCCAGGCCGTCACCGACGAGCTCAGCGAATTCACCGGCATCAAGCTCGATCCGGTGCTCAACAAGGAAATCGCCCTCGGCAAGGAAGGCTACATCTCCGCGAAGGATTCCACGATCCCGGTCGTCGTCATCCCGACCGACGAGGAACTGATGATCGCCCGCGACGTCGTCCGTCTGCTGAAGCTCTAAATTTCCGATTCGGGAAGAAGAAAGCGCCCTATAAGGTTACGGAGAGATTCTCCCTGTAGCCTTTTTTCTTATCCGCCCGCTATAATTGAAAGGAGAAAATCCTATGAACAAAAAAAAGCTTCCGCTCCTTTTATCCTTCTGTTCCCTCCTCCTTTCGTCCTGCTCGGAAAACGGGGACGTAGGGGAAAGGATCCTTTTAACAAGGCAGGAAGGCATTACTTCCTACATCGCTTTAAGCGGCAGCGGGGAGCTGAAGAAGAAAGTCGCCCAGAGCAAGGCCTACGGGGAAATCGGGGATTTCTACCTCGTTGTCTTCCAGAGCGGCTGCTCCTCCTGCGAGCTCTATTTCAAGCATCTGAGTGAATACGTGAAGGAAAACCCCATCCGGGTCTACGGAATTTCCTTCGCCTCGTTCAACAAACTGACCGAAGAAGATCCGGACACGTACCCGTACGTGAGCGGGACGCCGACGTGCTTCTTCTATTCCGACGGAAAACCCGTCGCGACCGACGTGGGGACCAGCTCGTCGATCGACCAGTTCAAGTATTCCCTTGCGGACCGCACGGAAGAAAACGGGCTCGTCTACGTGAACGATCTGAAAGAGCATTCCGCGAACGGGAACGTCTATATGACCGAAAGCCCGTTGACCACGGAGCGCTTAGAAGAAGACATCGCCAACAAGGATTCGGTCTCCATCCTTTTCGAGCGCCGTTCCTGTTCCGACTGCCTCACCCTTTTAACCGATTACCTCGTCCCGTATACGAAATCCTCTCCCGAAAGGACCATCTATTTATTCGATACGGACGGGTTCTATACGCAGATCGGTCTCGAGGAAGACGGGGACGAATCCGCTAAGGGCGCTTTGGACAGCTGGACGGCCTTCAAGGAAAAGTTCGGACTGGCGAATTACTCGAATTCGAAAGGCTCCGGGTTCGTTCCTTCTCTGGTCACGTACGAAAAAGGGCAGTTCTCTTCCCTGACCGTCTTCCATAACGAGGGGGACGCCGTAACGAACGCGGACGGGACGTATTCGTATCCGGAAGCGCAGCTCGAAAGCGTGCGGAACTTAAAAAGCTCTTCCGAAGAAGAGCTCAGAACAGCTTCGGAGAAACTGGAATTCGCCGAAATGGAAGAGAAGTTCTAAAGGGAACTACTTCACGATTTCGAGGTTGTCGAGTTCCTTCAATAAGCGCGGCAGATCGTCGAGGGAACGGAGCTTCCCGCCCGCAGCGAAATCGTGTCCCCCGCCTTCGAAGAGCGAAGCGACCTTGGAGACGATTTTGTGTTCGGAACGGAAGGAGAGACGGTAGACTCCTTCTTTTTTGTCTTCGGTAATCGAGACAGAGGCGTAGATCCCCTCGACGTCGCGGAAAGGGTCGAGCCCGATTTTTCCTTCCCCGGGGATCAGGCCGAACTTCTGCAGCATCGCGTCGTCGATGACGTAATAGCAGGTTCCTTTCTCCGTGATCTTGAAACGGGAGAAAATCTCTTTCTTGAACTCGAGTTCCTTTCTCGTCGTGAGATACATATCGGCGTAGATCTGTTCCTTGTTGATGCCCGTGTCGAGCAGGTCCGCGGCGACACGCAAGGTCATGCCTGAGACTTCCGGGAAACGGAAGCGGCCGGAATCGCCGACGATGCCGATGTAGAAGTAGCGCGCGGCGTTTTTGCTTAGAGGGAATTTCCCTAAGCTCAGGAGCATCAGCGCGACGAGTTCGGAGCAGGCCGACATCTCGGGATGGACGCAGTTGAAATCGCCGAAGGGTTCGACGTTCGGGTGGTGGTCGATCTTATCAACCTTGTAGGCGCCTTCCTTATGAAATTCGGAGATGCGGTCGGTGTTCCCCGTGTCGAGCACGATGGCCAGGTACGGTTCCTTGTAGAAATTCTCCCCGAGCACTTCCGGAGCCGGGAAGATGCGCGGGATAAAGGCGTGGTGGCCTTCGCCGACGTAGTGGACTTCCTTGTCCGGATAGGCTTCCTTGATCCAGGTATAGAGGCCCATCTGGGTCCCCAGAGCGTCGAAATCGGGGACTTTGTGACGGAAAAGAACGATTCTCTTCGCTTCCTTGATATCCTTTAAGATGACTCTGAATTCGTCCCGGAGGGACTTGTAATACGCGCGGTCTTTTTCCATAAAAACCCTCTTCTCCTTTTGAACGATTTGATTATAGCAAGTTCTTCTTCCCTTCAGAAGGAAAATAAAATTTCCCGAACGGGCGTTATAGGAACATCCGGGGGGAAAAGAAATTCCCTCCGGTCTTTTCTAGAAGGAACTTCGCGCTTTTTCTCTTGATTTTATCGTTTCTTTCATCTAGTATTAGTACGCAAGTTCGCTTGCAGTTGGCGCCATAGCTCAGCTGGATAGAGCAACAGCCTTCTAAGCTGTGGGCCGAAGGTTCGAATCCCTCTGGCGTCACCACTTGAAAACGTCCGCTCCGATAGGAGCGGTTTTTCTTTTCCGGGCATTTCGGTTTTCAAAACCCCTTTCTTCCCTTTATAATGTAAGTACATTCCAACAAGGAGGAACCCGTCATGAAAGATTTCTATTATTCGAAGGCGTCTCATGAGCTCGTCTATGTCCCTGCGAGCGAGTCTTATGAAAAAGAAGGTTTCGTCAAGCTCGTCCCGAACACCGTCGACGCGGCTAGGGAAAAACACGTCCCGGTCATCGAGGTGGAAGGAAAGAAAGTCGTGGTCAAAGTCGGAGAAGTCGAACACCCGATGACCGACGTCCACTACATCTCCCACATCGTTCTGGAAACAAGCGAAGGAGTCCGGATCGCCGAGAAGAAGCCGGGAGAAAAACCGGTCGCGGAATTCGTCTTGAAAGAAGGCGAGAAGCCGCTCGCGGCGTACGAATACTGCACCCTTCACGGTTTTTGGAAGAAAGAAGCCTAGTCTTATTTCGTTGATTCGCCTTCCCCTTTATTAAAGGAGAAGGCTTTTTGATGAACAAGAAAAACGCGGACATTTGAGGTGAGACCCAAAAGTTGGACTTCCAACTGGAGGGTCTCACCTCAGTTCCGCGCTTTTTTCATCAAAATCCGGATGATTCCCCTACACTTCGCGGATCTTCAGGAGGTCCGTCTCTGTGATAATCCCCAGAAGCGGTTCGTCCTTCTTCCCGTGCTGAGTGACGAAGAGGACGGCGAGCCTTTTTTCCTTCTCGCTCTTCTTGGCGAAGCGGTCCTTGAGGCTCCGCGCATCGGCGTCCCGCGCGATGAACGCGTACTCTTCTAATAGCGCGTGCGCATCGTTGAGATCGATGAAATCGGCGACGCAGGCGTCTTTCTCGACGTTCAATGTCCCGTGCTCGCGGTAATAGTAGAAGAACGTCTTGGACGAGAACACGGCCTTGACCTGCCCGTTCACGAGGAGCGGGACGTGGGAAAGGTGCTTCTCCTCCATCCTCTTAACGAGCGAAGAGACCTGGGTCAAAGGGGAGCAGTAGAACAGGCGTTCCCCGGTCGTGGCGATGTCGATGGCTTTCGACGGGTTCAGAATCTCCTGCGCGATTTTTTCGAACCGTCCGACGAAAGCTTCCTCGGGAACGGCGACGTCGTTCTCGTGCGAGAGGAGGTTCCTTAATTCCCCGGCGGTCTTTAAGAACTGGAAGATGTCGTCGCGGGCGACCAAGGGGTCGTAAGCGGCCCAGTGGACTTTTTCAAGCGCCCTCGCATACGAAACGTAGTCCCCTTTCAGCTGGGAGAGGGAGACCATCCTGTCCTCGAGGACCTTGAAAGTCTTGAGAAAACGTTCGCTTAAGGGATTCATAGGGCGGGTTTATAAATCGGAGACGACGCCCGGCTCCATCGCGGCGATGCTGTCGGCGATCGGGTCGAGGTAATCCACGTTCAGATCCTCGATGGAACCCGAATCGGTATACGAGGAAATCAGAGCGTCGAACGGAACGCGGACGGCGGTCGGAATCCCGTACGCTTCCTGGATTTCCTCCAGATGGTCCTTGCCGTAGATTTCGATCTTTTCCCCGCAGTGCGGGCATTTGACGTACGACATGTTCGAGACGAGCCCGAGGATCGGGACGTTCATCATCTTGGCCATGTTCGCGGCCTTTTCGACGACCATCGAGACGAGTCCCTGCGGAGTCGTCGCGACGACGATGCCGTCGACCGGGATGGTCTGGAAGACGGTCAAGGGGACGTCCCCGGTGCCCGGCGGGCAGTCGATGATCAGGAAATCGAGGTATTCCCAGAGCGTCTGGCTCCAGAACTGCGAGACCATCGAGGCGATCATCGCTCCTCTCCAGACGATCGGGTCGTTCTCGTGCTCGAGGAGCATGTTCGAGGAGATGATCTGGATGTTTTCCTTGGCCGAGGCGGCCGGAAGGATCATGTTGTCGTCGTTTCCGTACGCCTGCACGTGTAGGCCGAACGCGTACGGGATCGAAGGGCCGGTGATATCGGCGTCCATGATGCCGACCCGGTAGCCTTTCCTGGCCAGAAGCACCGCCAGATAGGAGGAGACGAAGGATTTGCCTACGCCGCCTTTTCCGGACATGACCGCAATCACGTGCTTGACGGACGCTCCTTTTCCGAGCGCCGCCTTCTGCGGGCCGCCGAATATCTTGCTGGCTTTTTTCTGGAATTCTTCTTCGGAATCTTTCATGGGTGGAACCTTTCTAAAAAAATGCGGAAGATACAGATCTTTCCGCATTTCTATTGTAACACGAAGGGCTAACGGACTTTAATCGAACGGTCCGAATAGGAGGTGTGCAGGTACTTATGCGCCTTCTCGGAGCCGTAGGAGCCGTAGAACTCCTTGTACAGCTTGACGATCGACGAGTTCTGGCACGAGATGCGGTGGTTCTTGCAGCGGTCCTCGTAATAGAGGGCCTTCTGTCTTCCCTCGATCACGTGGCGCGATTCCTTGTACCAGTTGAACGGCTGCCCGCCGCCGTTGATGCAGCCGCCCGGGCAGGCCATGACCTCGATGAAATCGTAGTGCCTCTTTCCCGCCTTGATGTCGTCGAGGACCATGCGTGCGTTCTTGAGTCCGGAGACCGCGCAGACCTTCAGGCGGTAATCCCCGACCTGCACCTCGGCTTCCTTGATGCCGGCAAGTCCTCTTAAGGACGGGAGTTCGACATTCTCGACCTTTCCCTCGATCCAGTACTTGGCGCAGCGCAAGGCCGATTCGAGAACGCCTCCCGACGCCCCGAAGATATCCGCGCCGCCGGTCGATTCGCCCATTGGGTCGTCGAAGCGCGACGGCTCGACCTCGTCGAAATTGAGGCCAGCTTCCTTGATCATCGAAGCCAGGTCGCGGGTGGTCAGAACGAAATCGTCGTCCCGGATCCCGTCGACTTCTAGCTGTTTCCGCGCGATTTCGTCCATCTTGGCCGTGCACGGCATCACCGCCACGACAACGACGTCCTTCGGATCCCAGCCCATCTTCTGGGCCAGATACGACTTGATCGTCGCGCCCTGCATGCTCATCGGGGATTTGCAGGTCGAAGGCAAATCGAGCATGTCCGGATATTCCTTCTCGATGAAATTGATCCAGCCTGGGCAGCAGGAAGTGATCATCGGCAGTTTCCCGCCGTTTTCGAGCCTTTCGACCAGTTCGTGCGCTTCCTCGACAATCGTCAGATCCGCGCCGAAATTCGTGTCGTACACGTACTGGAATCCCATTTCCCGTAACAGAGTCGGAATCTTCCTCGTGACGGCCGTCCCGATGTTGTAACCGAACTCTTCGCCCAAAGCCGCGCGCACCGAAGGGGCGACCTGGACGCAGACGTGTTTCTTCGGATTGGACAGGATCTTCCAGACCGCGTCGATTTGGGGATTCGAATCGATGGCGCCGGTCGGGCAGACGTTGACGCACTGTCCGCAGGCGACGCAGTTGGTCTTATCGAGCGAAAGCCCGAATTCCGCGCCTACTTCCGTCGGGAAGCCGCGCTTGTATTCGGTCAGGACCCCGCAGGTCTGGACGTTGTTGCAGACCAGCACGCAGGTACCGCAGAGGATGCACTTGGCCGGGTTCCTCCGGATCGGGTACGTTCCTTCGTTATAGCCGACCGGTTTGGAAATCGCCCCTTCGAAGCCGATATCGCGGATGCCGACCTGGTCGGCGACCGCCTGCAGCTTGCAGTGCATGTTCTTCGGGCAGGTCGGGCAGTTCAGCGGATGGTCGGACAAAAGCAGCTGAACGACCGTCCTTCTCGCGCGGATGACGCGCTGGGTGTTCGTAAAAATCTCCATGCCTTCCGTGCACTCGGTGTGGCAGGCCGGAGCCAGGTTCCTTCTTCCCTTGACCTCGACGACGCAGACGCGGCAGGAAGCGCGGTTATTGTGTTCCCCGACGACGTGCAGCGGCGTGTAGCAGAGGGTCGGAATGTCGATCTTGAGCCTTCTGGCCGCGACGAGGATGGACGTTCCTTCCTCGACGGAGAGCGGGATGTTGTTAATCTTGATGTTGACCATAATCCGTTCTTCCTCCTTACTAGTTCAGCGAAATCGCCTTCACCGGGCAGTTGGCCGCGCAGGTTCCGCAGCGGATACACTTGTGGTCGTCGATCTCGTGGATGAAAAGCTTCGGGTTCCGCGCCTGTTCGTCCGTCTTGGAAATCGCTTCGACCGGGCACTTCTTCGCGCAGATGTCGCAGCCGATGCACTTGGCCGGATCGATCCAGTAACGGGCCAGCGCCTTGCACTCCTTGGCCGGGCAGAGCTTGTTCACCACGTGCTCGACGTATTCGTCTCTGAAATATTTCAGCGTCGAAAGAACCGGGTTCGGGGACGACTGCCCGAGTCCGCAGAGGGCCGTGTCCTTGATGACGTTGGCGAGGCTCTCGAGCTTGTCGAGGTCCTCCATCGTCCCGTTCCCTTCGGTGATCTTCGTCAGGATTTCCAAAAGTCTCTTGTTCCCGACGCGACACGGCGTGCATTTTCCGCACGACTCGTCACAGGTGAACGTCAGATAGAACTTCGCAATGTTCACCATGCAGTTGTCCTCGTCCATGACGATCATGCCGCCCGAGCCCATCATCGAGCCGATGGACGTCAGCGTGTCGTAATCGATCGGCGTGTCGATCAAGGACGCCGGGATGCAGCCTCCCGACGGGCCGCCGGTCTGGACGGCTTTGAACTTCTTCCCGTTCTTGATGCCGCCGCCGATATCGTAGATGATTTCCCGTAAGGTCGTTCCCATCGGTACTTCGACGAGGCCGACATTGTTGATTTTCCCGGCCAAGGCGAAGACTTTCGTACCCTTGCTCTTCTCCGAGCCGATGCTCGCGAACTTCTCCGCCCCTTCGGCGAAGATGTACGGGACGTTCACGAGGGTCTCGACGTTGTTGACGTTCGTCGGTTTGCCGAACAAGCCGCTGACCGCCGGGAAGGGAGGTTTCACCCTCGGTTCGCCTCTTCCGCCTTCGACCGAGGAAATCAGGGCGGTCTCCTCGCCGCAGACGAACGCGCCGGCTCCGTATTTGATTTCGATGTCGAAATCGTAACCCGAGCCCATGATGTTCTTTCCGAGCAGGCCGTGCGCGCGTAAAATCCCGATTCCCTTCTCGAGGCGCTCGACCGCGAGAGGATATTCCGCGCGGATGTAGATGACACCGGAAGTCGCGCGGATCGCGTGGGCCGCGATGATCATGCCTTCGAGGACCCCGAAAGGATCCCCTTCCATGATGGAACGGTCCATGAACGCGCCCGGATCGCCTTCGTCGGCGTTGCAGATCAGGTATTTGACTTCACCAGGAACTTTCCGCGCGATGTCCCATTTCTTCCAGGTCGGGAAACCGGCCCCGCCTCTTCCGCGGAGTCCGGAGATCTTCATTTCTTCGATGACTTCGTCCTCGCTCAGCTTGAACAGGACCTTCGCGAGCCCGCTGAAGCCTCTGTTGGCGACATATTCCTCGAGCGACAGCGGATTGATGAGCCCGCAGTCGCGCAAGGCGATTCTCTTCTGTTTCTTGTAGAAACGGATGTCTTCCTGCTTAGCGACTTTCTTCCCGCTCAGAGGATCCGTGTAAAGCTTGTCCTCGAGCGGCTTCTCCCCTTTCAGCAAGGCGTCGACGATGCGCGCGCAGTCTTCCTTATGCACCTGGATGTAGAAGATGCCTTCCGGGAAGATCTTGACAATCGGCCCTTTCTCGCAGAAGCCGAAGCAGCCGCAGATCTCGACTCTGACTTTCTTCTCGAGTTTCTTTTCCCGGACGATCCGTTCGAACTCCGCCAAGACCTCCTCGGAACCGGAGGCGTGGCAGCCGGAGGACGAGCAGACCGAAATCAGATGCATGCCCTCTTCCCCGGCCTTCTTCTTCCCTTTCTTCAAATCGAGGCTGTCCCGGCAGGAACGCGCGTAGGACAGGAACTGTTCGTAGGTTTCAATCGTTTCCATGGCCCTCTTCCTCCTTTAACGGTATTCCTCGAGGATCTCGCCGACCGTGCGGACGGTCGAGTTGCCGTAGGTCTTCCCGTTCACCTGGATGACCGGCGCCAGCCCGCAGGCCCCGACGCAGCGCACCGTTTCGAGCGTGTAGCGCCCGTCCTCGGTGGTGTTCCCCGGCTCAATCTGGAGCCGTTCCTCGAACTCGCGCAGGATCTTCTCGGACCCGCGCACGAAGCAGGCCGTCCCGAGGCAGACGCGGATCACGTACTTCCCCGTCTTCTTCATCGTGAAGAAGGAATAGAACGTCACGACCCCGTAGACCTTGCTCACGGGGCAGCCGATCTTCTTCGCAATGTGCCTCTGCAGCACCTCGGGCAGATACCCGAAGAGGTCCTGCGCCTTATGCAGGATCGCGATAAGCTCGTGCTCGTCGCTGTTTTTGCTTTCGATGAAAGCGTCCAGCTCGGCGTACTTCTCGTCTTCGCTCAAAACTTTCTTTTCTTCCATAGGGAATTCCTTTCTGTGTCTGAGACAGGAAAACGGATTCGTCCCTTGGCTTTATTATACGCCAAGGGAATCAGTTAGATAAAGTAAACATTGAGCATAGATTAATTAAAAATGATAGATTCCGTCCGATACAAAAAGGACGGAAACTCGCGTTTCCGTCCCGAAAAGTCCGATAAAGCCGGATTATTCGGCGCTCTTGTCGAAGGTGCAAACGACTTCCGGATACTTCTTGACCGCGTCGGCAATCTTCACCGACTTGACCGCGGCGTTCTCCTTCTCGGCGTGCGAACGGGCTAAGAAGAGGTTGGTCGCCATCGAATCGATGCCGCCCATGCAACCTCCTTCGCACATCATACCCTCGAGCACGTCTTCCTTCTGCTGTCCCTTGGCGAGGTCCTTGACGAACGCGACGACGTTCTTGACGCCGTCGGCCGCCTTCAGGGTCAAACGTTCCTCGGATCCTTTTTCGGCCAAGTAGTTGTTCAGCGACTTCGCGACGCCGCCGTTGACGCAGAAGTTGCGTCCGGAATAGGATCCCGGATCGACTTCGGCCTTGCCTTCCATCTTGCTGACCTCGACGCCCTTGGCCGCCATCATGGCGGTGATTTCCTCGAAGGTCAGGACGTAGTCGATGTTGCCGATGTTCTTGGCGAGCAGGCGTTCCGCCTTCTTGGCGACGCACGGTCCGACGAAGACCGTGACGGCGTCCTTGCCGTACTTGACGCGGGCGACTCTTCCGGCGATGGCCATCGGGGAGAGGACGTCGGAGGTGTTATCCTGATACACCTTCGGGAACGTCTTCTGGATGTAGGACACGAAGGCCGGGCAGCAAGACGTGGTGATGTGGCGTCCTTCCTTCTTGGCTTCGACGGCTTCCTCGGCTTCGTGCTGGGTCGTCATGTCCGCCGCGAAGGCGACTTCCTCGACCGCGCTGAAACCGATGGCTTCCAAAGCGTCGTAGACCTGCTTCAGGGTCACGTTACCGTACTGGCCGACGATGGCCGGGGCGACCATAGCGATGACCTTCTTACCCTTCTTCATCTCTTCGATGACCGGGCGGATGAAGGAAATTTCAGAAATGGCGCCGAACGGGCAGGCTCCCGAGCACTGTCCGCAGTTGATGCAGTCCTTCTCGTCGATGATGGCGATCTGGTCCTCTTCGTACTTCAAAGCGCCGGTCGGGCAGGAACGGTGGCACGGACGGTCGGAGACGAGGATGGAGCCGTACGGGCAGGCCTTCGCACACATGGTGCAGGCCTTGCACTTGTCGTACATGATGTGCATCTTCGAATCGCCTTCGCGGATGGCGCCGAAATGGCAGGCGTTCACGCAGGCCTTGAAGAGACACTTGCGGCAGTTGTCCGTGATGCGGACCTTGTGGATCTGGCAGTCGTCGCAGGCCGCTTCGAGCACGTAGACGAACTGTCCCGGGCGCTGTTCCTGTCCTTCGGGGGTATACCCCATGGCCAGATAGGTTCTTTCGCGAATGATTTCGCGTTCCTTATAGACGCAGCAGCGGAATTTCGGCCGCTGGTAAGGGATGATCTTCAGAGCGATGTCGTTGACGTCCTCTTTTTTGATTCCGTCCCCGTAGCAGCGTTCCGCCACTTCCTTCAAGACCTCCTTCTTGAAGAAGTTCAACTGATCGAAGCTGTTTGCCATATACCTTCTCTTCTCCTTAATATCGCAGGTGAAATTATATCATATTTATTTTGCTTTCAAGCCAAAGTGGGAGGAAAAACCTTCCTCCCCCGGAAAGAAAGACGGAAATCTAACGGAAAAAGTCCAGTAACGGGCTGTCCTTAATAGGCGTCTCGCCTTGTAAAGAGACAAACGCCCCCTCGAAGTCCTTCTTCAGGATCCGCGCGTTCTCCTTCTCAACCTCTTTTTCGAAAGGCTTCAGATAAATCGAGCGGATCTTCCCTTCGAACGGATAGAAGAGAATCTTCGGACCGAGGTTCTCTTCGGCGAGCGCTTCGAAGACCAGGCGGAAATAAAGCCGGTCGAGATTCGACGCGCCGAGGAGCGTCCCGCCGAAATAACGCACGATGACAACTAGGGAATCCGTGATTCCCTTCTTCTGCATCAGCTTCAGAGCGTTATGCATCGAGGAGACGGGTTCCTTGTCTTCGTCCGCCGCCTCCTTGTTCCCTCCGGCCGAGTACACATAAAGGACGTGGCTCGCCTTGGGATGAGAGGAACGGATTTCTTCGATCTGCCGTTTCGCCTCTTCTTCCGTGCGGGCGATCCGCCCGTAGGTGAGGAAGACGCTCTTTTTCTCGACGGTCTGGGATTCGGTGTTCTTCAATAAGACGATGGACATGTCTAAGCGCTTAAGGGAATCCCGTTCTGCGTGGCGAAATCGATGAACGCGATGGCCTTCAAGGCCTTCTCGCCCGTCGTTTCGAACGTCTCGGAAGCGTAATCGATCGCGTCGCTTTCCGAAACGGAAGAGACCGACGTTCCGTGAAAGAGGTTGTACGCCGAAACAGCGGTGTTGACGCTCTTCCTCAGCGCCTCGGTCTTGACGACCGCGTTATACGTGTCGATCATGCCTTTCACCGTGTAGGAGGTGCTGCCCTTCTCATAGATCGTTACCTTGTCCGCGTAGGCGGAAAAGAGAACGTAGGCGATTCTAGAATTGCTGACCGAGTACTTGCTCCCGTATTCCGTCTCGTATTTGTCTAAGAGATCGTTGTAGGCGGAGACGAGATCCGCGTCGGACAAATATTCGCAGAGGTCGCCTGCCGACTCGGCCGAAGAGTCGTTCGAATAGGCCGTCGTCTTAGTTCCGGAAGCGTTGCCTCTTCCCATCAAAGCGAACGCGTCGAGGAACGTCGCTTTGAAGCCCTTCATATCCGAAGCGTACGTGCTTGAAGACGTGTCGGTCGGATAAGACGGGCACTTCAGCAAGGATAAGAGTCCTTTTAATCCCCTCGCCTCGAGGAGATTGATTCCCGCGTAATCTGCGCCCAAAGGATCCGAAGCGTAGTAGAGTCCTTCCAAGGCGGATTTCACCGCGGGCTTGGAGACATCCGGAACCGAGCTCACGAGCTTATCGGTCATTTCCCCGGCGAGCAGTTCGGATCCGAGGTAGGAACGGGTCACGTGATAGGAAGAATCCGCTTCGGCTTTTTCGACCTTCATGACGCCCATGTAAAGGTCGAAGATTTTATCGGCGAACGCATCGCCCGTCATGGTCGAATCGTCGAACGTAAGAGAGCTCACGTCCTGGACGCTCTGGATGTAGGAAGAAAGGATGTCGCACTGGGTCTTGAGATACTCCTCGGTGTGTCCGTTCGGGAATAAGAGCGCCTTGATGCGCTCGGCTTTCGCGTTGCTCGATTCGAATCCGGTCTGCACCGAGTAGCCGCGGACGTAGCTAAGGATCGCGTCGTCGGAATTTCCCGCCGTCCCGTCGAAGGAATCGAGGAGATGGTAGACCAGATAGGACTTGTCGTCCTTCAAGAGTTCCATGCGGTCGATTGGGTTCAAGAGGTTATAAAGCAGGCCCGAGTCGCTTAACTTCAGGTCCGAGAAGCCGCTGACGTTGCCCGAAAGGGCGTCGTAGAGAGAAGAAATCTGTTTGATTTCGTTTTCCCAGAACGCGATATCTTCTTCCGAAGCCGTCCTGTGGACGGAGCATTCGACTTTTCTTCCCTCGAGCATGTCCGAAAGATTCATAGCCGTGAAGATTTGATCGAAGAAATACGGAAGCGCCGGGTGCAGCATCTCGGAGCGGTTGATATCCGTCAATAAGGTCTTCACGTCGAGATCCGTGGCGCTGAACGAAGAGAAGTCGTTTAAAGAAACCCCGTTCAGATCCTTCAGCAGCTTCATGAAGCGGGAGATTTCCCCTTCCGCCGTGATGGTTCCGTCGTCGGCGACCGTATCCCCGAAATCCGTAATCGACCCCAGATACGAGCGGTAATTGGCTTTCGCCGAGGCGGGGGTTTCGCCCGGATAGACCCACTGGTCGAGTCCGACGGTATGCGAGATGTCGCCTAGGAGTTCGACGAAGAACGAGCTGTCGTCGCCCTGTTTGGCCGTGTTCATCACTTTCGAGGAAGCAATCTTCGTCAGCAAGGATTTGAGCGACTCTACGGTCTCTTCGCTCGCGCCCGTCTGGATCGTGCTGAGCTTATCCAAAAGGGTCTTGCCGTCGCTGTCCTTTGCTGTGACGTCGGTGTAGATGCCGAGGATGTTGTTCTCGATTTCGGCCTTCTTTTCTTCCTCCGTCATCGAGTCGAGGACGGCGAGGTTCAGTTTGGAAAGCGACAGGGTCTGCTCGCCTTCCCCGGAAGGGCCGGGGATCGAGAAGTCCCCGACGTTTTCCAAAGTGGAAGAAAGAACCGGGACTAAGAGGCTGGTGAAAATATAGGAATCCAGCATGTCGTCCACAATGGGTTTCACCTTGTCCGGATCGAGCTCGGTGGAGTTGAAATCGTAATTCTTCAATTCTCCGAAGAGATTTGAGAGAGCCGCGATTTCCCCATTAGTATCGTAATAATATCCGTCCGTGTCCTGGTTCAGGGGATCGGAGTACCAAGAAGAGAAGAACGTCTTGATTGTCCCGCGCGTCGGGTCGTCGACCGTCGAGAAATCGTCCGGTTGGATGGCGGAACGGATTCCGTCCGGAAGATGGATTTTCTGAATCGCGTCGTAGAGGAGTTCGCCGAGCTTATCGACGTACTCGCCCTTGTCGTCGAGCTGGACCGAGAGGAGGGACGTCCTCGCCAGCTGGGTCAGAAGCTTGTTGAGCTGTTCCGGCTCCAGAGTAGTGAAATCGATGTTATCCGTCTTCAAAAGCTCCATGCTGTTCAGCAGGCGGAAGACGTTTTCGATCTTCTCGCCTTCGTCCTCCCAGTCGGTCACAGAAGCGAAATTGACGCGGACGCCGAGGGAGTTGTGGAGCTTCTCTCCGATTTTTTTGTCGAGAAGCAGGGAAAACTTATCCCCGAAGACCTGGTCCTCCCCGATGAGCTTGAACATACTGCTGATGAAGGACTCGTCGCAGAGCTTCGAATAATCGATGTCCGAGGAAGAGGCGAGCTGGGCGATCGCTTCGCTGTTTTCGTGGAGGAACCCGACAATCTCGACGAGGTGGGTGATTTCCCCCGTTCCGTACGGGCCGTCCTTCCATTGGACGTCCGAAAGGTCGGAGAATGTCAGTCCGAGCGAAGACAGAGCGTCGCTCTTCAGGAGTTTTTCGACGATGGCGTTGAAATTGACGTTGGATTTCGTGGCCGAAGTCCCATCGCCGAGCGGGATGTCCGGATTCAGAATCTTGTTGTCGACCAGGGCGTTCAGGATTTCCTTCAGGTTCTTTTGGAAATGCTCGTCCATCTTGTCCAGGGTTTCCTTGATCGAGGAAGAGGAAGAATTTCCGAAGTTTTCGGAGAGAGACTTGAATTTCGGGAGGAGATCGACGAGTTTCAAAAGCTCGTGGACCAGGACGGAGTTCCCGTCTTTGTCGACCGGGTTGAAATCGAAGCGGGACAGATCAATCCCGTACTCCTCAAGTTTCTTTTTCGTGTCCTCATTGCTGTTGACGGCGTTTTCGACAATTCCCGGCAGGATCTTGCCGACGGCATCCTTCAGAAGTTCCGACTGCTGGAGGTCTTCGTTCAGCTTACGGAACGCTGCGGGGGTCTTTTCGCTTTCGAGATCATAATTCCCTTCTTCGTCGATCGGGAACTTCCCGAGGTCGTCGATGAGCGAGAGCAGCACGCCGGCTTCCTGGGAGAGGTCGGCCCTAGAAAGCTTCGCAGTGAATTCGGAAACGACGTCGTCCGTGAAAATCGAACGGACCGTCTCGTCCGCAGACGAGCCGAGCATGTGTTTCAGATAGTCGCCCAGACGGAAGACGCCGAGATAATCCTTGATGAAATTGATCCCTCCGTTCGTGACGCGCTCTTCTTCGTACTTCCCTTCGACCGCGGGCAAAGTGGTTTCCTCGCCCGTGAAGAGAGGGATGAGGAAGTTCTCGATAGTGTCCGTTTTCGGTTTCAGCGCCTTGCCCGGTTCGGCCGAGAATCCGAGGGAGGACATAAAGCTGTCGGAGAAGGTCTTCATACCGTCCGCGTCAAAAGAAGGAACGTCATAGTAGCGGAATAAATCGAAGACGATCTCGATCAGGTTGTCAAACAGCGAATGCAGGTCGATAGAAGCGTAATCCGCCTGATTCGTCGAGAACGCATCCACTCCTAGGGAAGCGTTCAGCGATTCGGCGTAATGCGGAAGCAGCGGCAGGACGATCTGATCCATCAGGGTCTTGCCCTGCTTTTCGTCGGACGCGAAATCCGCCAGGGCGGACATGCCCTTCTTGAAATTTTCTTTCTGGGAATAGTCGAAATCGAGAGAAATCTCTCCGTCCGATTTCTTCAGGGAAGGCAAGACGTACGCTTTCACGATCGGTTCGTAGAGCTCGTCGTAGACGGTGGAGATGGAAAGCAGGGCGGAGCTCCAGTCGACCTTAGTGAAGTCAATTGAGACGTCCTTGAGGTTCATGGCCGAAAGGCCCATGGCCGCAAGCGACGGGAGAAGCTCGGTGAGCAGCCGGAACTGTCCGAAGGTCGAAATCATCGAGTCGATGGTGTCCTTGCTCCCGAAGAGCTTGTCGTAATCGATCTTGAAATTCCCGTCGTCTCCCACGTCGAGGACCGTTACGGCTTGTTCGAGGGCCGGGGCGATGGAAGTGACGATGTCGTAAAGTCCCGCCGCGGCGCCGTTCACGGTCGTCTCGGTGACCTTGCTCATCAGAGCGGTATCCAAGGCCTTCGAGGCGTCGCCGCTGCCGAGCGTGACGGCCGAATAGAACGCCGAATCGGAATATTTCGAGAACAGGTCGATGTAGGCGCCGTACTGGCTCTCGGTCAGGCTCTCGTTCTTGGAAGCGGCCTTCGCCGTATCCGCGAACATCGAAGCGACCGAAGTGAGAGGCGAGATGAAGAGCGCGCCGACGACCGTCGAGCACACCAGGCCTTCAAAGAAGGAGAACCAACGGTGCTTCTTGCCCTTGCGTTTGGCTTTCGGAATGAAGAGCGCGAACGTGATGGCGTAAAGAAGGAGGCCAAGAAGGGGCGCGAAGATCAGCTGGGTCAAGAGGAGACCGACGACGTAGAGGGCGAGGGAGATAGTCGAATGGGTCAGGGCCAAAGCGGTCTGGACCGCGGCCGGGTCGCTCGTGTCCCCGGAAGTAAGGCCGTACGCCTGCAGCAGCTGCAGGACCGTGTCGTCGACCGTCGTCACCTGCACGGTGACCTGCGTCCCGTCGGAAGCGTTGACCTGGAGGCCGTAATTGTCCCCGACAAACCTCGTCAAATCAATGGCCGAAACATACTCGGTAATCGCGGGGAGCGTGAAGACCAGAACGACGACGCAGAGGGCGAAGGCAATGTAGCGGGTCGAGGAGCGGTAGATTCCTCTCCACGCCGCGAACAGCGCTCCGAACAGGCCGAAAACGGCCAGGACGATGAAAAGATAATCCCACTTGAAATAAGAGAGATACTGCGCGACAGAATCGGACGACTGTTCTAAAAGAAACGGTAACATAAGCTTTTCCCCTCTTTTGCCCTTATTTTACTTTATTGCTCCCGCGCGAAGCAATACAAGGAGATATCGCGTGCGCGCGAAAACAGATAGAACATTGATGCCTTTCTGATAAAATAAGCATATCCGCAAAAAGCGGGATAGAACGGAAAGAAACCATATGCAAGTTTACGGAGAAGAATCCTACGAACCGGATCAAAGGAAAAAGGAGAGAAAGGAACGCGACGTAAGAGGTCTGAAGACCTGGCAGTGCGTCGTCCTGTTCTTAGTCGGCTGCGTCGGCCTGAACATCTTGGCGAACTACATCGTTTCCCCGATTGCGCAGGCGGCGACAGGAGTCACGAATTCCTCGCCCTTGGCCGAACGGATCGCCTTTTCGGCCTACGTGAACTTCTTCACCTACCTCGTCGAAGTCCTGATCCTCGTCGCCCTCCTGCTCGTTTTCGATAGGAAATGGTTCCTCGCCCAGTGGAAAGGGGTGAACGGAAGGCTGATTCTCTCGTCCCTCTATTTCACCATCGGGCTCTTCTTCGTCTCGAACCTGCTCGGAGTCCTGCAGCAGGAGATTGAGGAGGCCACCGGCTTAGGCAACGCGACCAACACGAACCAGAGTAGTCTGAACGCGATGATGAGCACGTTCCCGGCGCTGATGCTGGTCGAAACGGCCATCTTCGCCCCGTTCGTCGAGGAAATCACGTACCGTCTGGGTCTTTTCGAGTCTCTCCGCAGATACTCCCGCGTCCTGGCCTATATCGCCGTCACGCTCGTCTTCGGGCTGATCCATACGGCGTCGGGCATGATCGAGGACATCGCCGTGATGGCGAATTCCTCTTCAACCGCCGCGCAGGTCGAATCCGCGCGGAAGCTCCTTTACGTCGAGCTCCTCTCCCTGCCGCCCTACATGGCCGCGGGAGGAATTTTGGCCTTCTGTTACGAACATAATTCCTCGTTCGTCGCCTCTTTCTTCACGCACGGGCTCTATAACCTCGTCGTGACCGTGATGTACATCGTCTCGAATTCGTTTGTCTCCTCTTCTTCGGAAAGCGCCTCGTTTTTAGCAGGAATTTTCCGTCATTTCCTGATTTAAACGGGGTATAAGAACAGCATGAGAACTCCCGAAACCGAACCGGCCCCGCGCCAGAAATTCCTCGTTCTGAGCCATACGGCCTTAAAAATGATCGCAATCGTCCTGATGACGCTCGACCACGTGGCGTTCTTCTTTTTCGCGCCGAATTCCTCCATCTACTATGTCTTCCGCGCCTTCGGGCGCCTCGCTTTCCCTCTTTTCGCTTTCCTCGCTATCGAAGGGGTCTTTAAATCGAGGGAACCATTCCGTTACGGCCTCCGCGTCCTACTCATCGGGCTCGCGATCGACCTGGTCCTGTTCCTCTTTTACCGGTACGGACGGAAGGATTCCCTCGCGGATTCCTACCCCGGGAACTCAATGACCGAGCTGGGGTTAGGAATTTTCGTCTTCGCCTTCTTAGAAGAAAAAGGATGGAAGAAACTCATCGCCCTGCCTTTCGCCGCGGTGATGGTCCTTTCGGATTTCCGCTCGTTTTTTCCGTTCCGCACCGAATACGGGACGTACGGCCTGTTGATGATGCTCGGGTTCTATTTTTCGAAATACCTCGCGGATTACTACGCGGATCTCTACGGGAAGAGGAACGGGCTCGGGAAGGAAGGAATGTATCTTTATAACGGGCGCCTCGTCCGGAACCTCCTTTCTTCCGCGTGGATGCTGATCCTGTCCTTATGCATGCTGTTCTTCTTCCACCTCTATGGTCAGGAATGCTTCCTCTTCCAAAACTTCGCGATTCCTTTCGCTCTGGAACAGTACAGCGCTCTCGCCGGAATCCCGATTTTCTTCTATTCCTCGAAAAAAGGCTATACGAACCGTTATCTTAAGATGGGAGCGTACGTCTACTATCCCCTCCACATGGCCGTCTTAGCTTTGATCTACGCTCTGACGCACTAGTGGGAAGAAAGCATTATCCTTTCTTCGCAAGCCACTTTCGATTAGAATGAAGACGAAGAAATCAGAAGTCAAAAAAGCAAAGGAGAACAATACCATGCAGAAAATCGAAATCCAGTCCGCCGAACAGTTCGATCAGGAAATCGCCAAGGGGAATACCGTCGTCGATTTCTACGCCACCTGGTGCAATCCGTGCCGCATGCTCGGTCCGGTGCTCGAAGAAGTCCTGAAGGACAAGGACGTCAAGCTGCTGAAGGTCGACGTCGACAACCTCGGCGAGCTCGCCTCTAGATACGACGTCTTCTCGATCCCGAACGTCTTCCTCTTCAAGGACGGCCAGCAGGTCGGAAACTTCGTCGGATTCAAGTACGCTTCCGAAGTCGATTCGCTCGTTAAGAACGCTTTCGGCATTTAAGTCCTTTTAAAGGAAAGGAACTTCCGCCCGGCTTTAAGCCGGGTTTTTCCGTCCACGGAACCCGGGCGGATCGCTCTGAAACGCCCTCTGAGTCTCTCCTGAATAAAATCCGTTTTCTTCCCGCGTTCCTTTCTGCATTTTTCTCTTGAAAAGAGAAAGAAGATATGCGAATATATCTAAGCACGGATCATTGGTGTAGTGGTTAACATGTCTCCCTGTCACGGAGAAGACCACGAGTTCGAATCTCGTATGATCCGCCATCTGATGCAGGCGTAGTTCAGTGGCAGAACTTCAGCCTTCCAAGCTGATCATGCGGGTTCGATTCCCGTCGCCTGCTCCATCGAAAAGAAGGACTTGATTCGGACGAATCAAGTTTTTTTGTGGTTTCATAAGAAAATCCCGTCCTTGCGGGCGGGAGATTCCTTTTTTATCGGCGGACCGGTTCGGCCTTTTTGGGCTTCTTCAGAGCGGTCTTTTCTTTTTCCTTCTGGGCAAGCTTGGACTCCTCGATGAGTTCCTGCTCCTCGAGATCCTCGGCGTCGTGTTCGTCGTCGATTTCCCCGACGAGTTCCTCGAGGACGTCCTCGATCGTGACGATGCCGACCGGACGGCGGTTCATGTCCACGACGACGGCGAACTGGGTCTTATTCTTCTGGAAGGTGCGGATGGCCTGGGAGATCGGCATGCTCTCGAGATAGAAGGAAGGATCCTTCAGAATCCCTTCGACGCGGTTGTTGTCCTCGATCAGCATCTCGTAGAAATCCTTCTGCAGCAGGATTCCGAGGACTTTCCCGGTGTCCGAATCGACGTAAGGGACGCGGGAATAGTTCTGGATCTCGAACATTTCCTTGATTTCGTTGTCGGTCTGGTCGGAATAGACCTTGACGGCCCTGTCCCACGGGGTCATGATCTGGCCGACGGTCTTGTCGTCGAAGACGATGGACTGCTGGATCAGGTCGTGCTCCTGTTGGGGAATGACGCCTTCTTCCTTCAGATCCTCGACGGTCATCTTGAGCTCGTCCTCGGTGAGGCTGACTTTCTTCTTGTCGAGGCGGAAGGCCCAGAGCAAAAAGCGCGTAAAGACGCGGTAGAACGCCGCGAGGGGATAGAAGATCCAGTAGAGGACGACTAGGGGGTATGCAGAGAGAAGGGCGAAGAATTCCGGGCGAGCCTTGGCGAGCGTCTTCGGGGTGACTTCCCCGAAGGTCAGAACGAGGACGGTCGTGATGATGGTCGATAAAAGCGGACCGTTGTCGCTGCCGAACCAGTTCACCGCGAGCAGGGTGAAGATGGTCGAGGCGGCGATGTTGACGATGTTGTTGCCGATCAGGATGGTCGACAAAAGATTATCGTAATGATCCTCCAAAAAGAGGGCGATCTTCGCGGTCCTGCTTTTGGCCGCGAGCCTTTCGATACGGACGTGGGATACGGAAGTATAAGCTGTCTCCGAAGCGGAAAAGAAACCGGATAATAGGACTAGAACGACGAATACGATACACAAGGGAACTTCCATAGACAGCTGATACTTACCTCCAGATAGATTGTATTATAGCGAAGTATTCCCGACAGGTCAATGAACGGGCAAAACGCCTCACGGGGGTTCTGCTAAATTTCTTTTTTCTTTCCTTCTCATCCGTACGCGTAAAAGGATTCCGTGTAAAATGAATGTACGGACAGGGAGACTCGTTCTCCAAAACATACGGAAAGGAAAAGAGAGATGTCATTCAAAACCGTCAGCGGAAAAGAGCTTTCCCCTATCGCGCTCGGCTGCGATTCCCTTCCTTTTAAAAAGGGCAAAGGGGCGGGAGAGGTGCTTGAAGGGATGATTTCCCTCGGAATCAACTGCTTCGATACGGCGCGGGGTTACGCCCGTTCGGAAGAGGCCATCGGGAAATTCCTCCGTTCCGGGAAAGTGAAACGGGAAGATGTCTTCGTCATCTCCAAAGGCTGTCTGCCCCGTCTTTTCTCCCGTCTGAAGAAACGCTGCCTCGTCGCCGATCTGGATACGAGTTTAAAAACGCTCGGGACATACATCGACTTATATCTCCTCCACCGGGACGATCAGAGGGCGGATCTCGTCTCCATCCTTTCCGTCCTAAATCAGTACCAGAAAGAAGGAAAGATCCTGCGTTACGGGGTTTCGAATTGGAGAAAGGAAAGAATAGAGGAAGCCATGAGGATCTGCCGGGAACACGGCTTTGCTCCGATAGAGGCGGTTTCGAACAATTTCACGCCGGCGGTTTGGGAGAAAGATCCCTGGGGCGGAGGTGACGGCTGCGTCTCGGTCTCGGGAAATCCGGAAGAAATTCAATTTTATAGAAATACGAAGATGCCTCTCTTCTCGTATTCCCCTTTAGGACGGGGATTCCTGACCGGAAGAGTGAAAAGCGGAGAAAAGGAAACGTATTCCGTCCTCGACCGATCCGCGAAACGGGCGTATCTCTCTCAAAGAAACCTGGAGACCTTAAAGAGGATCGAGGAAGTCGCCCAAAAGCGTTCTTCCACGGTCGCGGAAACAAGTCTTGCCTACATCATCTCCTCGGGAATGGCGGTCTATCCGGTCATCGGATCGACCAATCCGAAGAGGATGAAACAGAACCTGGATGCTCTGAAGCGTCCTTTAAGCGCGGAAGAAGTCGCGTACATCGACGGGCGTTCCCTGTAAAACGCCTGTACGGCGGGAAATTTGTTCCTTTTCAGAGCGGGCTTTTCTGATATAATCAGGGTAGTTATGAGAAAACCCCTGATACTCTTAAGTCTGCCCATCCTACTGTTTTTACCGAGCTGCGCCTCCGCGACCGCACGCACGAAGTCGGTTTCCTTTTACGACGGCGAAACGGAATTGGGAAGCGTCAGCGGGGAAAGCGGAACGAAGATCGTCGAAGAAGACCTCAACAAGATTAAAAATTTCCAGATCAAGGAACATTACCGCTTTGACGGCTGGTACGCTAAGAGCGATTTCTCGTCCGCGGCCGTCTCTTCCGTTACGTATTATCCGACGTTCGACACGGTCTATTACGCGAAATTCTCCGCGGAAGTCACTTTGACCCTCGATCCGGGGGATGGCTCGTTCGAAGAAGGGACCGTCACGTCCTTTACGGGTGTCAGCGGGGAAGCCCTCCCCAAACTTCCCCAACCGACTCCGAACGGAAGCTTCGATTTTTCGTCCTGGCATTACACCGATTCGGAAAATAAGGAACAGGAATTCACGTCCAAGGTCTTCCCGGATTCGAATTTGACCCTGACAGCGGTTTACGCTCCCTGGCCGACGCTGACCTTCGTAACTAACGTCGACGGGTACGAGATTCCGTCCTATCAGGCAAAAGCAGGAGCGGAAATCGATTTGAAAACAATCGGAATCGATTCGTCGAAGCTCGATAAAGGGGAAAACTTTAAATTCGACGGCTGGTACACTTCCTACGATTCGGGAACACGCAAATACTCGCATCCGTTCTATTTCAGGACGATGCCTTCCGAAGATACGACGCTCTACGCCCGTTTCTTGGAAAAACATACGATTAGGTTCGAGAGCAACATCGACTACAAAGTTCCTCCCATCGTCGAATTCGCGGGGGCGGCGATCAAAGCGCCTTACAGCAACAAAGTGGAAGGTGGGACCATCGATCCGGATCAGTTCCAAAAGGAGAACTGTTATTTCGACGGCTGGTACAAAAGCGAGGATTGCAGCGGAGATCCGTACCATTTTTCGGAAATGCCGAATCAGGATCTGACTCTCTACGCGAAGTGGACGAAGAACCCTACCCTCCAGATGGTAAGGGAAGTCGACGGAACCCAGATCGACGGACACAATTACGGCCAAGTCTATCCGGGAACCCGGCACAATCTGATTCAGGACGCCCTCTCTTTCTGGAACGACGGGAAGACCACCGCCGGATCCTTCTACGAAGTGGACTCCGACGGAAAGAGAACGCCAATCTCCAATCCGAAGGAATTCCAAATGCCCAAGCGCAACGTCCGCATCGTTTATGCGCAAAAAAGCCTGCACAAGCTGACCGTCGGTCTGATCGACCCGTTCGGCAACGGCGTTCCGTCCGATGCAACGGAAGTCTACGCCTCCTCGGGAAGCTATGCGGTCAGCAAAGATACGCTCGATGAAAAAGTCAGAGCCCTTTCGTCCTTAAGCGGAAAAGATTACGAGATTTCCTACTATTCCCTGACGAAGGATCTCGACAAAGGCTTAAATAAGAGCACGGCGGTCTTATTCCCTTACGCCCCGAGCGCGGATACGGACTTGTACGCCGTCATCGCCCAGAAGGTCTATTTCGATGTGAAAGACGGAGACAGCACCTATCAGGTAACAGGCTATCAGGGAGAAGATCTCCCGACCGATCCGGTCTCGGTCGATTCTTCCGGGAAGTACGAAATCTTCGGGAATCCCACTTCCTACGACGCCTCGAAAGGAACGATCCGCTTCTACTACGTCCAGGAAGGAAATACCGTCCTCTACGATTTCGCCCCGCAGAAGTTCACATCCGTTCTCGGTTCGTCCCTCAAGGAGATTCAGGCAACATACGTCCCGTACGCGGATTAATCGAAATTTCCGTTAGAATTAGGATAAACGGCGCAGAAGTCCCCATCCGCGCCGTTTTACTTTTCTTCTCTTTTCAAATCTTCGACGAAACGGAGAAGTTCCGCGACCCCTGCACGGTTGTTATCTTCTAAAAAGATGTTCGCCACCGCCTTCGTCTCGATATTTGCGTTCTTCACCGCCGCGCGGAACCCGGTCGAAAGGAGCAGGGAAACGTCCACGCCCGAATCGCCGATCGAAAGACATTCCTCTGGATCGTACCCTTCCGTCCGGCACACTTCCTCCACGCCTCTTCCTTTGGAGGCGAGTTTCGGCAGGATTTCGACATAGGTTCTGTGGTTCCGGATGATCTGGACGCGTTCTCCGTATGGTTTTGCGAAGCTCTGAAACGCGTCGCAATCTTCTTCTGAAGCAATCAAAAGAGCCTTTACGAACTTCTTCGAGGGAATGTCGTTCGCGTCTTTAAAAAGAATCGGTTTTCGATGCAGGACGCCTATCTCGTAAGCGATGTACGGATTCGACAGCGAATTCGCGTACCATTCCTTTTCGTCCCAGATCTGGAAAGAAACGGAAGAGCCGCGTCTCCTGTTCACTTCCTGAAAAAGCCCGTTCAGATCCTTTTCGGGGATCGTATCGATCATCTTCAGGATTTGATGGTCTTGAACGAGCACGTTTCCGTTCAGGGTGAGACGGACGGTTCTGATCCCCAGTTCGGAAGCAATGCTCTCCATCTGGGCGTCGCTCCGTCCGGAAACCAGATAAAACGGTACGCTCAGGGCCTTGACGGCTTCGATCGTTTCCTCGTCCAGTTCGGAGCGGTCGTTCAAAAGCGTCTGATCGATGTCGCAGAAGACCGCCTGGATGTCTTTCAAAGAAGAAAGAGGAAGTTCCGTCCGGACCATACCTATTTCGTCTTGACTCCCTCAAGCTTCTGATCCTTCGCGTCCTGGTCCTCGATCTTTTTCTTCAGCATCTGAGCCGCTTCCAAAGGAATGAGCTGGGACAGTTCCTCGACGGAGGCAGAGCGCAAAGAATCCGTGGTCGGATAAGCGTCGAGCAAAGCGCGTTTCCGTTTCTGTCCGATTCCGGGGATGCCGTCATAGACGGTCTGATAGAAATCCTTGACTTTTCTCGAGCGGAACGTAGTGATGGCGAAGCGGTGCACCTCGTCCTGCATGCGCATCAGAAGGAAGAAAAGCGACGACGTCCGGTCGAGCGGAATTTCTTCGCCCTGGTCGGTAATCAGAGCGTCCGTCTCGTGCCTGTCGTTCTTCCTTAAGCCGCAGAGAGGAATCGAAACGCCGGTCTGTTCTTCCACTTCGAGCGCGGCCATGATCTGGTTCTCGCCGCCGTCGAGGATGATGAGGTCCGGGACGTGTTCCTTCTCATCTCCCAGATGCGAAAAACGCCGGGTCAGGACTTCCCTCATGGACGCGAGATCGTCCTTGGTGTTCTCCCCGCGGAGATTGTATTTCCGGTAGAGCGAAGGGACCTTCTCCCCGTTGATGAACTTCACCATCGCGCCGACGGCGTCGGCTCCCTGCAGATGCGAGTTATCGTAGAGCTCGATGTCGAGAGGCGTCTTTTCGAGCGACAGCTTCTTCTGCAGATCCTCGAGCAGAGAGAGCTTGTCGTCGTCGAGCCGCGCCGTCTGGAAATGCTGGTCGAGTCCCTGCTTGGCGTTCTCGAGCGCCATGGCTAAAAGATCCTTCTTGAATCCGCGCTGCGGGACGACGACGTCGAGACTAAGCGTTTCGCCTAAGACGTCGGCGATTTCCGGAAGAGGCAAAATGAGTTCCTTCGGGAGCGGGTGCTTCTGATAGAACTCGAGCAGCATCGTCTCAATCTGTTCGCTGACGTCCCCGATGCTCTGGACGACGTAAAGGGACTTTCCTAAAAGGATGCCTCTCCTGTACAAAAAAACGATCAGGGAAAGATACCCTTCCCTCAGAGAATACCCGACCACGTCGCGGTCGAGATGGTCCTCGAACATAATCTTTTGGGAAGAGACGATGTGTTTGACCGATTCGATCTGTTCCTTGTATTCTTCAGCCCGTTCGAAATCGAGCTTCTCGCTCGCATCCTTCATCCTCGCCTTGAGTTCGCTTAAAAGCTCGCTGTCGTCCCCGTTCATAAGCTTGTTCATATGGGTGACGATGTCCTTGTAATCGTCCTCGCCGACCTTGTTGACACACGGGGCGAGGCACTGCCCGAGATAGTAATAGAGGCAGGGCTTGTTCGGCAAGACCTTGCACTTTCGTAACGGGAAGATGCGGTTCATCAGATTCACCATGGTCCTTGCCGAAGAAGACGACGGGAACGGACCGAAATAGTAATAGTGCCTGTCCTTATCGTTATACGCCAGCTTCAGAAAAGGATCGTTCCCCTTACGGAGGGCGATGTACGGATACATCTTGCCATCCTTGAGGAGAATGTTGTATTTCGGATAGTACTTCTGAATCAGGTTGATTTCAAGCAACAGGGATTCCTTCTCGGTGTTGGTCTCGATGATATCGAAATCCTCGATTTCCTCGACCATCTTCATGACCTTTCCTTCCTGGGGACGAGTGAAATACTGCTTGACGCGCTTGACGAGGGATTTCGCCTTTCCGACGTAGATGACCGTCCCGTTCTTGTCCTTCATCTGGTACGAGCCCGGACGGTCCGGCAGGAGGTCGATTTTGCTCTGGAGCAAAGGGGAAATGACTTTCATGGAATCAGGAATTGTTCAGCGTGACGACGGTCGCTCCGACCCCGCCCTCGCCTTCTCCGCCGAAACGGAACGATTCGACGTTCGGGTTCTTCTTCAGATAGTCCTGCACCATCGTGCGCAGGGCCCCGCTGCCGTTGCCGTGGATGATCCGCACCTGGTGCATCTTCATCAGGATGCAGTCGTCGAGGTACTTGTCGAGCTTTTCGCGCGCCTCGTCCCTCCTTAATCCGATCAGGTTGCACTCCAAAGGCAAGGACGTCTTGCGGACGATGTACGAATCGCGGATCTGCACTTCCGGCTTCTTCTCATTCCCTTTGGAAAGGAACGTCAGGTTCGAAACGGCGACCTTGATCTCCATTCCGCCGATCTTGACATAGGCGGAGTTGTGATTCACGTTGAGCTTCGTGATGATGCCGGAATTGTTCAAGGAATTCACCCGGACGTAATCCCCTACTTCGAACACGTGCGTCTTTTTCTGTTCTTCCCGGGGTTTGAACTTGCCGAGGGAGCGGTCCGAATCGAGGTTAATTTCCTTCATCTTCCCCTTGATGTCGGCCAGCTGCTTCAGGCTGACCCCGTGTTCCTGATAGAGCACCTCGATTTCCTTTTCCTTCTGATTCAGCATGCTCTCGAGCTTCTCTTCGGCCCGGTTATGGATGGCTTCCTTCTCGGACGTCAGTCCGTCGAGGGCCTTCTGTCTCTTGGCGAGCAGATCGTCGGCTTCCCTGATCTTGGCCTCGTATTCTTCCTTGAGGCGCAGGTTCTCCTGCTGCAGAGCCATCGTCTTCTCGAGCACTTCCCGGTCCTCCGAGCGGTTCCTCTTTTCGACGTAGGCCCTCGCCCCGTCGATGATTTCCTGCTTCAGGCCGAGGTTGCTCGCGACTTCGAGCGCGTACGACTTCCCGATCATGTTCTCCTGGTAACGGAACGTCGGCTTAATCGTCTTCTCGTCGAAGATCATCGCCCCGACGAGGCACTGGGGATCCTTGAACGCCTTGTCCTTCATCCCGTCGTAGTGGGAGGTGAAGATGGCGTAGCATCCGACTTTCTTCAGATAGTCGATCACCGCGACGCCGATTCCTTCCCCGTCGAGCGGTGCCGTCCCCTGTCCGATTTCGTCGACGACGAAAAGCGACTTCGGTCCGACCGAGTCGATGCCTTCCTTCAAGGCCGCGACGTGTCCGGAGAAGGTCGATAGGGAATCCATGATGGACTGGGAATCCCCGCTTAAAAAGAAGAACGAGTCGAATAAAGGCAGGATGGCTTCGCCCCTCGCGGAGACAAGAAGTCCCTTCTGATTCATCACGCAGGCCAGCGTCACGGCCTTGATCAGGACGGTCTTGCCGCCGGCGTTCGGTCCGGAGATCACGAGGATCTTCGCGTTTTTCCCGCCGAGGTGAAAATTGTTCCGTACGACGGTCGCTACGTTCAAAAGCGGATGGGAAAGATCCTGTAAGAGGAGCTCGTCCCCGTACTCGGCGACGCTTCCTTCGTACGTCCGGCCGAAGCGGACGCGCCCGAGCACCGAATCGAGGCGCTTAGACGAGATATAAGCCTGGCGGATTCCGGCGATGTTCTGTTTCAGAAGACCGCTGAGTTCCTTCAGGATCCTCTCCATCTCCTGCGCTTCCTCTTCCTTCAGCTCAAAGATTTTGTTCTGGATCTCGAGGACTTCGATCGGGACGATGTAGGTCGTCTCCTTCGTGTTCGAGATGTCTGACACCATGCCCTTGACTTTGCCTTTGAACGAGGATTTGACCGCCAGGGAAGGAAGCCCTCCCTTGATGGTCTCCCTGACGTCGGTGAGGTAGGCGCCGTACTTGGCGGCCGCCCCTTTCAAGGCGTCCCCGATCGAGGATTCGAGCTTCTTCATCTGGCTGCGGATCGAATAGAGTTCGTCCGAAGCGTCGTCGGCGATCGATAAATCCGGAAGGATCGCGCCGCTGAGGCGGTTCTGAATCCAGGAATAGTCCTGAATCTTACTGGCGACGGAGGAAAGGAGAGGTAAAGACGTGAGCGAAGCGAGAGAAGAAAAAAACTTCGCGTCGGACAGGAACGGGATGAAGTCCGCGAGTTCCTGGACGGAGAGGTTCCCGTCTTTTTCCAAAAGGCTCAGGCTCGGGGTCAGATCGAACACGTGGCTCAAGGCCAGTTCGTTCCCGAGGTTGAAATATTTTTCGCCTTCCTTCAGATACGAGTGTTCGCCCGCCAGTTCGGAAGGATTGGTGAAATAACCGAACCCGTGAAATTCCTCGCGGTTCTGCTCAAAGGAAAGATACGAGTCCAGTTCTTCTTCTATACGGTTGAATTCAAGCGCTTCTTCTGCAGTTTTCATAGTATGCTCCGACCATTTCATTTTACCATGGGAGAACTGTTCCTGATAAAATAATACTTGTCCATGGAATATCTCAAAATCAAATGCGATCGGGCCACAGCCGACATCCTGATCGACTATTACAAAGCCGAAGTCTTGAATGATCCGAAGAGGAAATACGACCTCTTTCAGGTCACGACGCACGATTCCATCCAGATCAAGGGGTACCGGACCTCGAATCCGGAAGTTTTCACGGTGCTTTTTAGCGGCAAGGACGACAAGGTCGTCTCGGAAGCCCGCATCTTTTTTAAGAACGTCCCCGCTCCGACGCTGGTCGGGCCGGGCGAACGCGTCTGGGAAGACACCGGCACCCAGATTGGATCGGACGAAGTCGGCGTCGGGGATTTCTTCCTCGGTTTCTATGTCTGCGCCGTCTATCTTACAGAAGACGACGTCCCCCTCATCGACCATCTCGGCGTGAGGGATTCGAAAAAGCTCTCGGATTCCAAGATGCTTTCGATCGCCCCGGAACTGAGGAAACGCCTGAAGCACCACATGGTCCGCATCTCCCCGACCAAGCTCGACGAACTGACCGCCAAGGGCTGGTCGACCCATAAGATTCTAGCCAACACGCACAATCTCGCCCACGCCAGGCTGATGCAGTCCTACCACCTCCCTATGAGCACGGTGATCTACATCGACCAGTTCGAAAAGGAAGGGATTTACAGGCACTACTGCGGTTCGTCCATCGTGAAGAACCCGCTCATCTTCCGCACCAAGGGCGAATCCTACTTTCCCTCGGTCGCCGCGGCGTCCGTTTTGGCCCGCGCGGCGTTTCTAGATGACTGGAAGAAGATGGAAGAGGAGCTCGGATGCATCATCCCCAAGGGGGCCGGGCGCGACGCGAACCGGGTCTACATCTCCTTAGTCAAAAAATACGGAAAAGAAAAGCTTGACCCTTACGTCAAGCGTTTCTTCCGTAACTACGAGAACCCGGAAGGGTAATCATTCGTTCCGGAATTTTTCGAGATACTTTGTAAAATATCCGTCAAAAGGAGCTTCGAAGCTCATTTTCTGATGCGTCCTCGGATGCGTCAGGGTCAGCCTGTAGGCGTGGAGGAGCTGTTCCCCTTCGTATTTGGCGTCTTCCTTTGTCCCGTACAGAGGATCCCCGACGATCGGGTGGCCGATGTAGGCGAGATGGACGCGGATCTGGTGCGTCCGTCCGGTTTCGAGCGTGCATTTCAGCAAGGCGCAGCTCCGGAACTGTTCCTGCACTTCGAAGTGGGTGATCGCTTCCTTGCCGTGTTCGGTGTCGACAGCCATCTTCTTGCGGTCGTAGACGTCGCGTCCGATCGGGGCGTCGACCTTGAACTTCGGATGGTCGAAATACCCGTGCGCAATCGCCGCGTATTCCCTTTTGACGAGGTGGTGAGAAATCTGTTCCTGCAGGAACGCCTTGGATTCGGCGTTCTTCGCGACGACTAGAAGCCCGGAAGTGCCCTTGTCGATGCGGTGGACGATGCCCATGCGGAAATCCTCGTCTTCGTTCATCTCCGCGTTCTGGAAACGGAACGCGAGGGCGTTCGCCAGCGTGTCGTCGTGATGGCCCGCCGCCGGATGGACGACGAGTCCCCTAGGCTTATTAATGACTAAGATGTCTTCGTCCTCGTAAACGACGTCGATCGGAATGTCCGTCGGGACGAAATCCGTCTTTTCCTCGACGTAGGGTTCGTATTCGACGACATCCCCTTCTTCGACAGCGGCACCGGCTTTCTTCGCCTTTTTTCCGTTGACGTTAACGCCTTTTTCGATGATTTTCTGAACTTTCGACCGGTTTAAGGACAGTTCATTCGACATGACCTTGTCCAGGCGGCCGCTCTCTTTACTGACGAACTTCTCCATCGCCGTCTCCTTTCTTTTCCGAATCGTTTCCGGAAGGCTGTTTTTCATCCGTCACTACGATCTTTTCGGAATCTTCGAGCTTCTTTTCGAGCGATTTCCCTTCTTCTGGTTTCTTTTCTTCCGTACGGTCCTTTTCGGATTCCTCGGAAGGATGCTCTTCCTTCATTCTTCTCGAATCCCTCTGATCCCCGAGTAGAGTCACGATGATCAGGAGAATCACCCCGATCGTCAGATACGAGTCGGCGAGATTAAAGATCGGGAAAGCGTACGTCCCGAAATAAAGCGACAGGAAATCGATGACCCCTCCGGCGTAGAGCGAGCTCGGCGCGAGCACGCTGAACGAGCGGTCGATGAGGTTCCCGACCGTGCCGGCGATGATGAGATACAGCGTGATTCTCTGCAAGACCGTCATCTTCCGATAACGGAACACGAGGTAGACAACAAGGACGATTGTCGCCACGAGCGACAGGATCGCCAGTCCTCCCGGATGGTCGTTGAAGAACGACCAGGCCGCGCCGGTGTTCTGAATCACCCGGATGTAGAAAAAGCCCGGGATGATGGGAAGACCGCGGGACGAGACCGAATTGATGTCCTGCTGATGGACCTTCACGCCCAGCTTGGACCAGATGTCCAGAGCGAGCAGGATCAAAATAATCCACAGGTAGGACTTGAGGAACCATTGGATGTAGGCCCAGGCCCGGACGAAGAAAGAGTGAAGCTTTTCTTTCATAATGTTCTCTTGAAGGGATTAGTCCTGACGGCGGTGGGCGAGGACTTCGCGGCAGCGCGCGCAGACGTGCACGCCGTTTTCTTCGGTGATTTCACTAACGTCGACGTAGTTCCAGCAGCGGTCGCACTTGACGCCCTGCGATTTCTTCACTTCGACAGCGTCCTGTTCCGAAGAAACGAAAGCGAACTTCGAGACGATCAGGGCTTTCGCCATCAGTTCGCCCCCGACCTTTTCGACAGCTTCCTTCTCCTTGGCGTCTTTCGAGGAATAATAGACTTCGCCTTCCCCGTTGACGCTCAGTTCTCCTTTGCTCCTCTTTTCCTCGAGGGCCTTGAAGGACTTCGCGCGGACGGAAAGCAGAGAGTCGTAAAGCGCGAGCTCGTCCGCATCGACGTCGTGGAGAGGATAATCCGCGAGGGCGATCGAGGTCGGAACCGGATCCGGCATGTGGTCGTTGATCTCTTCGGCCGTGAACGGCAGGATCGGCTCGAGGACGATCGAGAGTTCCTTCGCCAGTTCGTGCATCACGTGCTGGACGCCTTTCCTGCGGAGCGAATTCACGTCGTCGCAATAGAGGATGTCCTTGGCATAATCGAGATAGAACGACGAGAGGTCGTTAATCATGAAATTCTCTACGAGGGTCGTCACGCCCAGCAAGTCGTAATCCGCGTATTCCGCGTCGGCTTTCTTCACGACATCGTAGAGCTTGTTGAGGATCATCTTATCGATCTCGGAAAATTCGTACGGCGCCTTCGGATCGTACTTCCTGTCCGGCGCGTCGAAAAGGCTCGAAAGGAGGAACTTGAACGTGTTGCGGATCTTGCGGTAGGATTCCGAGACGGACTTGATCAAATCGTCCGAGAGCTTGATTTCGGCCATGGTGAAATCGATCGACGCGGTCCATAAACGGAGGATGTCCGCGCCGTAGACGTTGTAGATGTCTTCCGGGGCGATGCCGTTCCCGAGGGACTTCGAGAACTTCTGCCCGTTCTGGTCGACGATGAACCCGTGGGTCAAAATCGACTTGCACGGCGTTCCGTGGCCGGTCGCGACCGCGAGGGTGATCGAAGAGTTGTACCATCCGCGGTACTGGTCGGAACCTTCGAAATAGAGGTCCGCCGGATACTTGTTCCCGCGGTCGATGTCGCTGGAGAGCCAGCTCGTGCCGGAATCGAACCAGACGTCCATGATGTCCTTTTCCTTGGTGAAAAGGCCGTGCGGGGAGTGCGGGTTCGAGTAGCCTTCCGGCAACAGGTCCTTAGCTTCCCTTTCGAACCAGACGTTCGAACCATACTGGCGGACGAGATCCTGGATGTGCTTGAAGGCTTCCTGATCGATGATCGGCGTCTTGTCCTCGCAATAGATGATCGGAATCGGGACGCCCCAGGCGCGCTGGCGGGAAATGCACCAGTCCTCGCGCATGGCGACCATGTTCCGTAAACGGACCTTTCCCCAGGAAGGCTTGAAGGAAATCTCCTCGATCTCGTTGAGGATCTGCTGTTTGAACGAGCTGATGGAGCAAAACCACTGCGGGGTCGCACGGTAGATGATCGGCTGATGCGTCCTCCAGTCGTGCGGATAGGAGTGCACGATGTCGACTTCCTTCATCAAAGCGCCGTCTTCGGCGAGCATCTTGACGACTTCGTCGTTCGCGTCGGCGTAGAACATACCTTTCAGTCGTTCCCCGATTCCTTCGGTCATGTAGCCGCGGTCGTCGACATAATTCAGAAGCGGCAGGCCGTACTTGACGGAGACCTTGTAGTCGTCCTCACCATGTCCGCCGGCGGTATGGACGCAGCCGGTTCCATCCTCGGCCGTGACGTGGTCGCCGTTGATAACAAGCGAAACGCGGTCGTAGAGTGGATGCTTCGTTTCGACGTATTCGAGTTCGGATCCGAGGAATTTCTTTTCTTCGGCGCATTCCTTTAAGTCCAAAACGGATACGAGCTTGTCTTTCAGGGCTTCGGCGAAGACCAGTTCGCCTTTGTCGGTCTTGTAGAGGCCGTATTCCATCTTTGGATTGAGGCAGATCGACGTGTTCGCCGGGATGGTCCACGGGGTCGTGGTCCAGATGACGAAATACGATCCTTCCGGCAGCTTCCCTTTCCCGTCGGTGACCTTGAAACGGACGTAGATGGTCTTGGCCGGATCGTCGTGGTATTCGATTTCCGCTTCGGCCAAAGCACATTCGGAAGAAGGCGACCAGGCGACCGGCTTCAGGCCCTTGTAGATGTAGCCTTTGAGCGCCATGTCGGCGAAGACGCCGATTTCCTCGGCTTCGTAATCCTTGGTCAAAGTGAGATACGGGTGTTCGAAATCCCCGAGGACGCCCAGGCGCTTGAACTGCTTGGCCTGCTTTTCCTGCTGCTTGTAGGCGTACTTCATGCAGAGGCGACGGAAATCCGCGACCGACATGCTCTTGCGGTCGACGCCGGACTTGGTCACGGCGTTCTCGATCGGAAGCCCGTGGGTGTCCCAGCCCGGGACGTAGACGACGTGATAGCCCTTGAGCGCCTTGTAGCGGTTGATGACGTCCTTGATGATCTTGTTCAGGGCGTGTCCGCAGTGGATGTCCCCGTTGGCGTACGGCGGGCCGTCGTGAAGATAGAAGTCCTGGCTTCCTTCCCGCTGCAGGCCCATCTTGTTATAGAGGTCTTCTTTTTCCCAGCGCGCGATGTACTCCGGCTCGTGCTTGGCCAGATCCGCCTTCATGGGGAAATCGCCTTTGAACATGTTGAGCGTCTTCTTGATTTCCGACATACTTTTTCCTCCTCTTAAATAAAAAAGCCCTTGAGCCGGGACGCATCATGTTACGCGGTACCACCCTGCTTCAAAGACCAGATCGTTCTTTGCCCTTATTTTCCAGCGTCCTTTACCGAGTGATATACCTTCCTCTTCCCTCCGGGGCCTTTCACCGCTTCACCCTTCGCTAAGGAGTTATGAGGACGCACGTGTCTCGTTCACGCTGACGGAACTATTATAAGAAACAAGAGGAAAGAATACAAACGGAAGAAAGGAAGGGAAAAAGAAGAAAACCGTTTCTTTTTCTAGAGGGCTCCTCTGTTGCAAGCCCCATCCCTTTTTCTCCTTCCCCGTTTCTTTCCGTTTGAAGGAATGTAAGCGTTTGCACTATAATAGACATACGTTCAAAAGGCCCTTCATCCCTTAGAAAGGAACGGATTTCATTTATGGAAGAAACAAAGGAAACGGAAAAGAAAGAAGAAAAGAAAAAGAAACCGAAGAAAAAGTTCCGCGACCTGAACAAGGTCCAGAAAAGCTTCGCCGTCGTCGGGGCGGTCCTCTTTGCGGCCCTCGTCCTCCTGATCGGGACGGTCGGAGGCTACGTCATCTACGTTTCCGCCCAGTATTACCGCATCCCGGACAATACGGATCTGAGTCAGGACATCACCAAAGCCGCCGGAACGCCCGATGGTTCTTCGATCACGTCCGGCATGGAGCTCTCGATCATGACCTACAACATCGGTTTCGGGGCCTACGACCACGATTATTCGTTCTTCATGGATACGGGCAAGATGAAAGACGGGACGGTCATCACCGGGAAGTACGCCAAGGCCATCAATTACGACCACGCCCGTACCAATACCGTCGGGGCCGCTTCGGCGGCGGCCGCGCAGAACACCGATTTTGTCTTTGTTCAGGAAATCGACAAGAACTCCGACCGCTGCTATCACATCAACCAGTACGAGGAGTTCATCGGGAAGCTCATCGGGTACGACTCGGTCTACGCCTCGAATTTCCACACGGCCTACCTCGCCTATCCGTTCAACGATCCGATCGGGGCGACCGAAGCCGGCGTAGCGACCTTCTCGAAGTACGCCCTCGAATCGGCCGTGCGCCGTTCCTACCCGGTCGACGGGTCGTTCCCGGCAAAGTTCTTCGATCTGGACCGCTGTTTCTCGGTTTCGCGTTTATCTCTATCGAACGGCAAGGAACTGGTCCTCGCGAATTCGCACATGTCCGCCTACGACGAAGGCGGGGTGATCCGCAAGCAGCAGCTCGCGATGCTCACGGAATTCATGTCCGAAGAATACGCGAAAGGAAACTATGTGATTGTCGGAGGCGACTTCAACCACGACCTCTGCTCTTCGGCGGACGCGCCGGAATTCTATTCCGACGAGCTCCATCCGGACTGGGTCGCCGAGCTGAAGCAGAGCGACATGCCGGAAGGATTTACGATCGTTTCGCAGTTCTACGGGAAGGACGGGACGACCCCGGTTCCGACCTGCCGGGCCGCGGAGATGCCCTACACGCGGGTCTGCCGCAAAGACGGGACATCCTACCTTTCGAACTACACGGTCGTCATCGACGGGTTCATCGTCTCGGACAACGTGCAGGTCGACAAGAACTACAACATCGACCTCGACTTCGCCTATTCCGACCACAACCCGGCCCGGATGGATTTCCGTCTCAAGCTGTAAAAGAATCCGGAACAAAAAAGAGAGAGCCGCGCGGTTCCCTCTTTTTTCGTGATAACAAACGGACCTTTTAGAACGGCAGATCGATGTCGAGCCGGATCGGGCAGTGATCCGAGCCGTAGACGCCGTTGAGGATTTCCGAATCCTTCACGTCCTTGAAAATGCGGTCGGAGACGACGAAGTAGTCGATGCGCCAGCCGGCGTTGTTCTCCCGCGCGTGGAAGCGGTACGACCACCAGGAGTATTTCACCGCGTCCGGATAGAGTTCGCGGAAGGTGTCCTTGAAGCCGTGGGAGAGCAGGTTCGTAAAGGCGTCCCTTTCTTCCCGGGTAAAACCGGCGTTATGGACGTTCGCCTGCGGGTTCTTGATATCGATCTCTTCGTGCGCGACGTTGAGGTCGCCCGTATAAATGACCGGTTTCTTCGCGTCGAGCTCCTCTAAATACGCGAGCAGGTCCTTCTCGTACTGCAGACGGAAATCGAGCCGCTTCAGGCCTTCCCCGGAATTGGGGACGTACGCCCCGACGAAATAGAACGAATCGTATTCGAGCGTGATGACCCGCCCTTCCTCGTCGTACTTTCCGTCTTTCAAACCGTAATGGACGGAAAGAGGTTCCTTTTTGGTGAACACCGCCGTCCCCGAATAACCCTTCCTGACCTTGGAGACCGTCCAGTAAGTCTTGTATCCTTCCGGTTCGAACGGGAAAGACGTGTGCTCGGACTCGGTGAACTTGCTTTCCTCCAGGAACACGATGTCCGAATCGAGTTTCGTGAAATCTTCCGCGAAATCCTTCTTGAGGATCGCACGGATCCCGTTGACGTTGAACGAACTGATTTTCATAGGGCTCTCCTTCTTTCAAAAACAGGCAAGGATTTCCCTTGCCTGGAACAAAACCGGATAAACGGACTTACTTTTCTTCTTCCTTCTTGGCGCAGCAGCACTCGTCGCCTTCGCAGCACTCCGTCTCGGCGTGGTGCGGAACTTCGCGTTCTTCCCCGAATTCCGGGTGATGGTGGTGATGGTGGCATCCGCAGTCCGGATCGCCGCACTCATCCTCTTCGTCCCCGTCCTCTTCGTCCCCGACCGGTTCGAGGTCGCCCACGAGGTAGGCCTGGAACGTATCGTGCAGGAACGCCATGGTCTTCTCGTCCGTGTTGTGTTCGGTGACCATTTCGAGGTTGCCTTCGGCATCCCCGCGGAAAATCAGGACGGCGTCCTCGTTTTCCGGATCGACCACGTAGATGAACTGCTCTCCCGTCTCGTGGTAGACGATGCTGAAAAGCAGCTGGACCTTCGTGTCGTTTCCGTCTTCGTCGGTGAGGACGATGTAATGCTTCTCTTCTCCGGGTTCTTCGGTTTCTTCTTCTTTTTCTTCTTCGGCCATGGGTGGGTTTCCTTCCGTTTCTTTAAGGGTTCAGCGAATCCAGATACCGTTCGAGGATAATCTGGGACGCGAGCTTGTCGACGACCTTCTTGCGGTGTTTCCGCGAGACGTTCGCCTCGATCAGATACGAGTTCGACTCGACCGAGGAGAGCCTTTCGTCCTGCATGTAGACTTTGACTTTCGGGAACAGATCCTTGATGGATTTCCCGAATTTCCGGGCGTTCTGGCTCATCTCGGACTCGCTTCCGTTCATGTTGAGCGGAAGTCCGAGCACGACGATATCGACCTTTTCCAGTTTAACAATCCGCTCGACTTCTTGTAAAGCGATATGCCACTGCCGGTCGGGAAAGCGGAACTCCTCGTAGCCGGAAGCGATGATCCCCGAGCGCGAAATCGCGACACCGAGGGTCACCGTCCCCAGATCGAGTCCCAGATAAACTTTTTTCTTGGCTGGCTGCTGCATCTTCTCTTAAATCAGATCCTTCAAAGAAGCGAGAACGGAAGACGCCGACGCCGTATCGGAGTAGCCGCCGAACGCCATGTCCGGCTTGCCGCCGCCGCGGCCGTTCAGTTTGGACGTGACCGTGCGGACGATAAGCCCGGCATTCATGCCGGCCTTCAAGGCGCCTTTGGCGGCTCCTACGCCGACCTGGCCCTTGTCGCCCGAATTGTTGAAGAGGACGACCACCGCCAGTTCGTCCTGGTGCAGCAGCGTGTTCATCAGGTTCATCATCTGCGGATGCGTGAACGAATCGACGAGCGCGGAGTAGAGGTGGATTCCCTTCACTTCGGCGAGGCTCTTCTTTAACGAAGCCAGGCTCAGAGAGACCATCTGTCCCTCGAGTTCCTTGATGCGCTGGTTCAACGCGTCCTTCTCGGACTTGGCGGACTTGAGCTTCGAAGGGATTTCCTTGTCGCTCTTGACGCCGATTTCCGTTGCGACGTCCATCAAAGCTTCTTCCTTGCCCTTCAGATATTCGTAGGCCTTCAAGCCCGTGCACGCCGTGATGCGGCGGATGCCGGAAGCGACGGCCCCTTCTTCAATGATTGCGAAGCAGCCGATCTCGCGCGTGTTCGAAACGTGCGTGCCGGCGCAGAATTCCTTCGAGACGTCCCCGAAGGAGACGACGCGGACGAACTTGCCGTACTTCTCGGTAAAGAGCTGCATCGCGCCGGTCTTCTTCGCTTCCTCGATCGGAAGGATGTCGGTGCGGCAGTCGATGTGCTTCGAAATGTCTTCGTTGACGATGTGTTCGATTTCGTTCAGCTGTTCGGGCGTGATCTTCTGGTCGTAGGTGAAATCGAAGCGGACGCATTCGTCGTCTTCGTATGAACCGGCCTGGTGGACCTCCTTGGACAGGACTTTCTGCAGAGCGGCCTGTAAGAGGTGCGCGGAGGAATGGTTCTTGCGGATCAGGTCCCTGCGGTCGAAGTCCGGTTTCAAATGAAAGACGTCTCCGACCCGGACCGAACCGTAGAGGACGTTGACGTGGTGCAGGTACTGGCCGTTCGGCGCCTTCTGGACGTCCTTGACTTCCAAACGCGAAGAAGCATTCTCGATCGTGCCCGTATCGGCGACCTGGCCGCCGCTTTCGGCGTAGAAGTCGGTCTTGGCGAAGACGACGTCGCCTTCGTCCTCGAGCACGTCGACCTTCACGCCGTCCTTGAAGAGTCCGGTGACCTTCGAAGAGAGCGGAGAGACGTCATAGGTGAATTCGGACGGTTCGGTGAACGCGAGCAAATCCTTCGACTGGGACTTGAACGACTCGCGGTCGCCCCGCGCCTTGCGGGCGCGTTCCTTCTGGGCCTCGAGTTCCTTGTTGAAGCCTTCCTCGTCGACTTTCTTGCCGTGTTCGGCGGAAATTTCCTTGGTGAGTTCGAACGGGAAGCCGTACGTGTCCGACAGACGGAACGCGTCTTCCCCGCTCAGGACGTCCCCGCAGTTCTCGAGGTAAGAGTTGAGGACCTTCTCGCCCTGGGACAGGGTTCTGGAGAACTTTTCCTCTTCCGCGCGGATCATCTTGGCGACGCGGTCCATCTCGTTACTGAGGTACGGATAGAAGTGGTCCATGGTCTTGACGACGACCGGGACCAGTTCGGCCAAGACGCCTTCGCCGAGATCGAGCTGGCGCGAATAGCGTTCCGCGCGGCGCACGAGGCGGCGTAAGACGTAGCCTCTGCCTTCGTTGGAGAAGGTGGCTCCGTCGGCCAAGGCGAAGGTGACCGAGCGGATGTGGTCGGCGATGACGCGGTAAGCGAGCTTCCACTTGCCGTCGTAGGGCTTGTCCGAGTGGGCCTTGATCCAGTCGATGGTCGGGGTGAACAAATCCGTGTCGAAGTTGGTATCGACGCCCTGCAGGACGCAGGCGAAACGCTCGAGTCCGGCGCCGGTATCGATGTTCTTCTGCGGCAGTTCCTTGTATTCGGAACGCTTCTTGCCCGGTTCGGCGTTGTACTGCGAGAAGACGATGTTCCAGATTTCGATGTAGCGGTCGTTTTCCTCGTCGTTTCTTAAAAGTTCTTCGCCGCGGTGTTCCGGATCCCATTTCTCCCCGCGGTCGAAATAGATTTCCGTATCCGGTCCGCACGGTCCTTCCCCGATTTCCCAGAAGTTGCTCTTCAAAGGAACCAGGTGGCTCTCGAGCATGCCGTTCTTGATCCAGAGGTCGCGCGTGGCGAGATCGTCCGGATAATACGTGACGTACAGCTTCTCCTTCGGGAAGGCGAACCACTTGTCGCCTAAAAGCAGCTCGCACGCCCAGGGAATGACCTCGGGACGGAAATAGTCCCCGATGGAGAAGTTCCCGAGCATCTCGAAGAACGTGTGGTGGCGCGACGTGTGACCGACGTTCTCGATGTCGTTGGTGCGGATGCACTTCTGCGCGTTGGTGATTCTCCTGTGCTCCGGACGGACGGAACCGTCGAAGTACTTCTTTAAAGCCGCGACCCCGGCGTTGATCCAAAGCAGAGTCGGATCGTTATGCGGGATTAAATTCGCGCTCGGTTCGATGAAGTGGCCTTTGGAGTGGAAGAACTCCAGCCACATGTCTCTGATCTCATCTGCTGTCATGTATCTCATATAGATACCTCCTGTAAACAATAAAAAAAGCACCCTTTTCGTGCAGGAACGGAAAGATGCTTCATTTCCGCGGTACCATCCTGCTTCACCTGACGTGCTCTCATTTAGGCGCTTTTTCTAGCTGCACCTTCCGCTGTTCCTCCGCGAGTGGCCCGTGAATCTCTTCACTTCTTTCGCATCCTTAGAACACTTTTATCTTAGAGAGGAAACTTCTTCTTTTCAAGAAGAAAGTAATGCGAACGGATGGTTTTCACACCGCTATTCTCGATACGACAAGAATCCTGTTCCTCTCGTTTACAAAAAGAAAACAGAATCGGATGTCTTCACCTAAGCGGATTTCCCTGCTTTATCAAACCTCTTCTGCTTTAGGCTACCTGTCTTTTGGCTAGCCCCCTCTTTTCTAATGTTAAAACCTAAAGGCAGGCCATCGGGACCGGCTGCTAGAACTTTCTAGTGTTAAAACCTAAAGGCGGGAATATAGCGAAAAGGAAGAGACGAGCGAAGACCTTGAAAGCTAAAGAAAAATAGTTATAAAGTAAATAGTAATATTATTCTACGGGACTTGCGATGAAAACTTTAAAAGCCTTCTGTAGTTTTCAATTATCGACTTGGCTGTTGCCTTGTTCTTTTGGAGTGCGTCTTGTTCTTCCTTCAAAAGCTTCACTTCCGGTTTTCTCTTCCGACACCTACAGCGGAGAATCACAGGAATCCGATGATGAACCCGCCTCTACGTCAAGCCTGAACTGTTCAGATCACGCCATGGTTGATCCGTATGATTCCTTCGTACCAGCCTATTTCGATGGACTTACATACAATTATCCGCACAATCGAATGGGTTCGTGCGGATATGTCGCGCTTTCTGAAGTCCTTGCCTATTACGATACATACCTAAACGATCAGATTCTTCCGGAAGCCTACGACGTTCCTTCGAGCGGAACAGAGACGAACATGCTAAACCGGAATGATTCACCCGGTGTTGAAAGAGATGATTTCTACGATTTGTTTTCCAGTGATAAAGATGTTACGGCAAATCAATATCTTGAGGCCTGCAAGTTGGTTGCAGATCATTCCGTCCACTCCAAGATGATCGTGATAGCGAATGAAAAAAATTTTTATAACATTAACTCGCAAGATAAACCTTGTGCCAGCCAACTGAGTTCTAAAGTCGCAGTGCTGCGTGAATTCCTGAGCTCTGTTTCCGGATTGACAGAAGGAACCGATTACACTCTCAATTATCTTCAGGCGGGAGTAGACGGCAAGACGGAACAGGACGTAAAAGAGCTGACCGTCCGTGAGCTGAATCGAGGATATCCTGTCGTATTGAGTCTTTCGTCCAATGGATTCGGGGATCACACGCTTGTCGCGTATGACTACGATGAAGACACGGATTTCATCTCGTGCCACTTTTCCTCAGATGGATATCCGCTCGGGACCGATTACAGGAATACGATGTTCACTCATTTCAAATCCGCCATCGCCCTGCATTTCAATCTCGAACATGTCCATTCAGATAATTACCAGGTGAGAAAAGATGGAAGCGAGGAATCCTACTGCTACGACAGTGATGAAATCGTGACGTACAGATACCATCACAACTACAGTTCGTCCTATCTTCCCTATTCCTCTTCTTTGCACAAAGCCTATTGTTCCTGCGGAAAATACACTTTGTCTCCGCATGTCTCCGACGGCTCTAGAGAATACGTCGGTCTGCATACGTATGCGAAATGCGCTCTATGCGGCATTTCCATCGATTTAGGAAGCGGCACTGTCTTAGGATAAAAGGAGATTGTCCATATGAATAAGCATTCGCTCTATCTATCTTCTGTTCTTGTTCCTGTCTTCTTACTCGTTCTTTCTTCCTGTTCTTCGAGTCAAACTACAAGCCTGGATATCGTCGATTCTACAGAGCAGAAATATGTAACTCCTGATTCTATCAGCGATAAAACAGGTGTTGTTTTCGACCTGGAATTCCCGAAATTCGTGAAAAAGATGGTCGAAGGATATAACACATCGTATCAAGGAACTTTCTATTTATTGAATCCCGTCGACGGTTTTACTCCTCTTTTCGACGGCTGCGCCTGTCATGTTTATCAGTATCATGACAAAGATGATGACGATTGGCATTATTACGTTCATGAACGATACTGCATTTTCCGAGAAGAACTAGGATATACGGCTCCTCCTGATCTGCTTTCTGATGATCCTTTCCCTGTTTCCTTCTCAATAAGACTCTCGCTTATCCCATGCGTGAAAAAAGACGGAGAGCCTTTCACATATGAATTCGGAACAGTAATAGAAGAACACCCGGACAAAAATTATACAGATAAATACTATTATGTGAACATTATGAAAGGAGGAGAGCAGATCGGTTACTGCAGTTTCTTTTCTAATCTCGACATTTCAAAGGAATATTACTGCACCTATCTCAATGATAATCTCTTCTATTTCGATCCCGAAGATCCCAGTACGTATTCTCAATATAACGAAGAAGACGAGAGCAGCGGATCTCTTTCTTCCTAGAATTAAACTATTCAGCCATTCTCTTCTCCTCTTGAAAAATTCATAATAAAGTCAGAGGAGGACTAGAAGGATGTTAGAGGAAGAAACATTAGAAAAGATACAGAAGCTTCAGAAAGCAATCGATGAATCCGAGAAGATTGTCTTCTTCGGCGGAGCCGGCGTCTCGACCGAATCCGGCATCCCGGACTTCCGCGGGGCCCACGGACTCTACACGGAAAATCTGAGTGCCGAGGAAATCATCTCGCACGACTATTTCATGGAGAACCCGGAAGGATTCTATGAGTTCTATAAGAGCCACATGGTCTTTTTGGACGCCGAGCCGAACGCCTGCCATTGGAAGCTCGCCGAGCTCGAAGCGGCCGGCAAGGACGTCACCGTCATCACCCAGAACATCGACGGCCTGCATCAGAAGGCCGGCTCGAAGCACGTGATCGAGCTGCACGGCAGCGTCCACCGCAACCGCTGCCTGAACTGCGGGAAGTCCTTCGATGCGGAATACGTCATGGCGCAGGACGGCGTCCCGCACTGCGACCGTTGCGGCGGCCTTCTCAAGCCAGACGTCGTCCTCTACGGGGAAGCCCTCGACGAAGACGCCATCTCCGGGGCGATCGAAGCGCTCGAGGAAGCCGACCTCCTCATCGTCGGAGGCACGTCCTTAAGGGTCTATCCGGCCGCCTCGTTCGTCGAATATTTCGAAGGGACGAAACGCTTCTTCATCAATCTCGGGGACAATCCGTTGCGCGGATACACGTATATCGACGCCCCGATCGGAGAGGTCTTCGCGGAAATCGAAGTCCGTACGAAATAGAATCCGGCATTCCGAAAAATGAGAAAATCCGGCCGCAAAGCCGGGTTTTCCTTTGCCCTATTATTTCGCCAGATACGCTTTTAAAGCCGGTAAAGCCGCCAGCGTGTCCTTCACGCCGAGTTCGTAAAGATGCCCCAGAGCGTCCATGTCCTTCTCGAGGTGGGATACACTCACGGGTTCAGAAGGATAGATGACGAAGGCCTTCCCTTCCTCTTCGAGCTTTTTCACCTCTTCGTGCTGGTCGTTGTAGCGTTTGTTCGACGTGGCGAGCGTCTCGGCGAATTCCGGGTATTTCTTGTAGAAGAACTTCGCTCTTCTCCTTTCCTTCTCGACGTCGTATTTCCGGGCGTAGTCTTTCGCGTTCGTCCGGACGATCACGATTTTCTTATAACCCTCTTCGATTGCCCACGGGTAAGCGAGCTTCATGGCGATTCCTCCGTCCAGGTAGTGCTTCGAACGGATTGCGACCGCCTTGGATACATACGGCATGGAACTCGACGCCTTGATCGCGTCGAAGATCGCGTCTTTGTCCCTGTGGTTCTCGAAGAAGACCGCCTTCCCGGTCTCGAGCTCGGTCGTGACCGCGACGAAACGTTTCTTCTCCGAATAGAATTCCTCTTCGTCGAAAGGATAGATTTCGTTGAACGTGTCGAATAGGAACGTATATCCGATGATGTTCCCATCCTTCTTGTAATTCCCGAGTCCGACGTAACGTTTGTCGCGCCGGTAACCCAGATTGATGAGGCTCGCCCTTCCAATCTGTCCGGCCGCGTAGTTGAATCCGTTCAGCGCCCCGGCCGAAACGCCGATGGTGGTCCCGAAAATCATATGATTCTCCATCAATGCGTCGATGACCCCCGACGTATAGACCCCGCGGAAGGCCCCGCCTTCCAAAACGAGGCAGACGTCTTGCCGTATTTCCCCTTCCGCCTTGCCTCTAGGAAGCTCTTTTAGATGTTCGTAGACGCTTTTACTCATTTTCTTTTCCTCCTCCGGCTCATGAAGACCGTCTCCCTCTGGGACAAAATTTCCTCGGCTCCTTCGAGCTCGATCTTTAGAGGAAGGATTTCTTTGAGGGTCTCCGCAACATCCCTGTACACGGCTTTTTCGACGGAGATCACGCTTTCTTCGAGCGAAACGTACTCTTCTTCAGGGACTTGTAGCGATACGAAGTTCGGCCCAGCATAGAGGAATACCTTCTTCAGATCCGTTTTGACGGAAGAGGAAAACCCGTACGCTTCCTTCAACAGTTCCGGCGCGTTCAGAGACGGAAGGAAATCCTCCTCTTCCGGGCTTAGAAGCGCCCGCACTTCCTTCCTTAGAGTGAACAGGCGGAAGAGAAGCAGGAGTTTCTCCTGCAGAAAGATGTATCTTCTTCCCGTAAGGCCTAAGGAAATATCCCCGATTCTCGACGCTTCGAGAGTCCGGAGCTGAAGAAGAATCCGTTCGAGCGCGGAATTCCGGGAGATCTTCCCAACTTTTAAAAGGACGCGCTTGACCACGTTCTCCATGCTCTTGTTATTATTCTTCATGGAGAGGGCGTACCCGCTCTGGGAGTTTTTCAAAGGAGAAGTCTCCTCAGAGCCGGTCTGGACGAGGATCTGGTTCAGCATCCTCGAATCGTCGTTGAAGTACGTGATGCTGTATTTTTCCTCGAGTTCGGAGAACTTTCCGTCACCGCAGCGTTTCTTTAAATACTCCGCCTGATTCGCGTAGAGATACCCTAAAAACGCGCGGGTCAGTTCGTCCAAAGAGCAGTTCAGCAGGAACGGAATTTCGAGGTCCGGTTCTTCGTTCCTCTGCGGGGCTTTGGCGAAGCGCAGGTCTTCCGAGCATTTCGAAACGAACTTCTTTTTCAATTCTTCTTTCCGTCTTTCTTCTTCGTCTAAAAGGTCGTTCTGATACGCGAGTCTCAGATACGCGGCCGAATCTTCTAAGAGCGGTTCGTTGTCCTCTTTGAATTCCTTCTCGCGGTCCAAGGAAAGATAGGTCGCAATCCGGATGAGATATAAAGCGGTGCGCGCAGAAATAGACGAGACGAATCTCTTCTTCAAATAATCCTCGATCAGTCCGATTGAAGGATCGCATAAACAGAAAAGCGCCTTCTTCCGGAACGTCCGGGAAGACGGGTCTTCCTTCAGGAGCTTTTCTTTTAAGGCCAGATACCTCTCCTGGATCAGGGTCAGTTCTTTCTTTCCGAAAAAGGCTTTCATGCGGATGTTTTCTTTTCTTCTTCAACTATAGCATTCTCTTCCTCTCTTCTCTATGCGCATTCGCCTTTTTCCGTCTAAAAAACAAAGCCGGAAGGGAAAAAAGGAAAATTTCCCGAACCGGAGGAATGCACTCGCAAAGAAAGACAAGCTGTAATGAAGTATAATGTTTCAAAGAGGAAAGAAACAGAAATGGACGCCAACCAGATTTTCCAAAAATGCCCGTCGATGATTCTCGTGTTCCGCCTGAACAGGGAGAAGGACCATTTTTCCCTCTATGCCTATACGGACAAAGCGAAGGAATTCTTCTCCCTTGAGCAGGACAGGGGTGAAAAAGAAGACATCCTCGATTTCTGGAAGAAATATTTCGACGGGGACGACACGGTCCGCCTTTTCGGATACGCGGATTATCTGATCCGCCACCCGGGCGAATCCATTTCGTTCACCTGCCGGGCCAAGAAGGACGGCAAGCTCGTCTGGCTCGCCGGGTTCGTCAATACCGAATACATCGGAGGGGAGTTATACGCCTACGCCTCGTATTACGCTTTGGCCGACCTCGAGCTGCTCGACCAGGAATTCTGGTCTCAGTCCGTCCCGGCGCACCTCGTCCTCGAAGACGTCTTGAGGACCACGGCCTACCCGATCTACTGGGTCGACCGGAACCTGCGCTTTTTAGGTATGAACAAGGCCATGCTCGACTATTTCGGATTCGACAACGTCCAGCAGCTGCTCGGGAAGAACATTCTCGAGCTGCACCTGCAGCCGGAAAATCTCTCCAACGAAATCCGCAAGAATCAGTTCAAGGCGCTCGAGCACCTGAAGCCGACCCGCGGGGAGATGACGATTCAGGCCAAAGGGGAACAGAGGAGAATTTCCTACATCGAGAATCCGATCGTGCAGGAAGGAAACATCGTCGGACTCGTGGGTTCGTTCACGGACATCACCAAGGAAAAAGAGGCGCAGGCGCGCCTGAAGGAGATGGCGGACCTCGATTATCTGACCGGGCTTCCGAACCGCCGCGCGTTCTACGCCGCGCTCGGGCTCGAGCAGAAGGACGGCAAGGCCTTTTCAATCCTGATGATGGATCTCGACCGCTTCAAGAGCGTGAACGACCGCTACGGCCACGAAGCCGGGGACTACGTCCTGATCGAAAGCGGGAAAGCCATCCGGGAAGTGATCGGTACGAAAGGATGCGCCGCGCGCTGGGGCGGGGACGAGTTCATCGCCTATCTGCTGAGCGGCGACGAAAAGGACATCCTTCTTGTCGAAAAGGAAATCGAGGAGGCAATTTCCAAAATCGACGAGTATCAGGGGCATCGGATTTCCGTCGGAATCTCGATCGGATACGCCGTCTCGGGCGAAGAGCGCGGAATGGAGCGGCTCATCGGTCTCGCGGATCGGAGGATGTACGAGGCCAAGAAGAAAAGGAAGGAAGAGAGGAAATAAAATTTCCCCTTCCGCCTTCAAAAAAAGCAGATTCAAAAAAAGTCCGGATCCATTAAAAATCCGGGCTTTTTCGTTAGACTATGAACCTACATGTATTCGACGACGTCGGCCATCGTGAGCAGCTTCTCGCGTTTTTCCCCGCTGTTCTTCTTCGCTAAGAACGCGGCGCAGATCGGCATCCAACGCTGAACATACTGAATGGCGGTGTCCGTCTTCTGGCAGAAGAGCTCCAGGTATTCCTTGGCCAGGTCTTCCCTGCCCTCGAGATAGAAGTTCAGGTAGGTGAAGCAGCAGTCGGCCGAACCGTTCCCCTTGGTGGCGTGCGCCCAGTCGAGGATGTAGACCTTGCCGTCGGGCGCGTAGATGATGTTCGACGGGACGAAATCCCCGTGGATCAGCTTGTAGTGCTTGGGGACCGCGTCGAGACGCGTGTGGAGTTCGAAGCGGGTCGTCGCCGGGATGATATCGTTCGAGTCGTGAATCCTCTTCTGGAGCTTATCGACCAGCGGAGGAAGCTTATCGACCTTGCAGGCGTGGACCCGGAGCTGGAGATCGAGCATGTCCTCAAGGTACTTGTGTTCGTTCTCCGGTTCCTTCTTCATCTTCTCCTCGAGGGTCTCCCCTTCGATGTAGTTGAAGGCGAGGCACCAGTCGGAACCATGCTTATAGACTTCGAGCAGTTCCGGGATGTTGAGCTTCGTGCTTTCCTGGACCATGGCGTAAATCGCCGCTTCCGAGAGAGCGTCCGATTCCGGGACGATCTTGTGGTTGAAGACTTTGACGAGGACCTTCCCGTTCTGCGATAAGAAGATGTCCTTGTTCGGGCGCGAAACGAGTTTCTTTCCGAGTTTGACTGACATGTTGAATTTCCTCCCTTGTTATTTCTGTTTCGGATAGTAGCAGTTCAGATAAATCTGACGGATCTCGGAGACGAGCGGATAGCGCGGGTTGGCCCCGGTGCACTGGTCGTTGAACGCGTTCAGCGACATCTCGTCGAGGGTCTTGAGGAAATCCTCTTCCTTGACGCCGGCTTCCTGAATCGATCCAGGAACTCCGACATCCTTCTTCAAAGCCTCGATCTTGTCGATGAAACGGTCGAAGACTTCCTGATCGTCCTTGCCGGTCACGCCGCACTGGCGGGCCGCCTCGGCGTACTTATGCAGGGCGGAAGGATACTTGTACTGCGGGAAGGTTCCCATCTTCTGCGGGTTCTCGGCGGCGTTGTACTTCATGATTTCGGTCAGAAGCATGCAGACGCTGATGCCGTGCGGCAGGTGGTGGTACGCGCCGAGCTTATGCCCCATCGAGTGGACGAGGCCGAGGAACGCGTTACCGAAGGCGATACCCGCGAGATCCGCCGCGTAGGCCATTTCCTCGCGGGCTTCCGGATCCTTGCTGCCGAGGTGATAGGCTCTCGGAAGATACTGGAAGACGAGCTTCAAAGACTGGAGCGCGTAGGCGTCGCTGTAGTTGGAGGACATCGTCGAGACCAGGGCTTCGAGGTCGTGGACCATGACGTCGACGCCCGAGGCTCTCGTCAGGCCCGGAGGGCAGTTCATCATCAGGTCCGGATCGACGATGGCGATGTTCGGAAGCAAGGCGTAATCGGTGACCGGATACTTCGTGCCGGTGCGCTGATCGGTGATGATGGCGAACGGCGTCGCTTCCGAGCCGGTACCGGCCGTAGTCGGGATGGCAATTAACATCGCCTTCTGTCCCATGTCCGGGAAGCGGTAGACACGCTTGCGGATATCCATGAAATCCATGGCCATGTCGGAGAAATCGACTTCCGGATGCTCGTACATGACCCACATAATCTTCGCGGCGTCCATCGGGGAACCGCCGCCGAGGGCGATGATGCAGTCCGGCTTGAACTTCTCCATGCGCTTGGCGCCTTCCTCGGCGCAGGCGAGGGTCGGATCCGGCGCGACGTCGGAGAAGACTTCGTAACGGATGCCCATCTCGTCGAGGGCATCGGTGATGTTGGCCGTGAAGCCGGAAGAATATAAGAACGAATCGGTAACCAGATAGACGGCTTTCTTGTGATAGACGTCCTTCAGTTCGCGCAAAGCGGTCTTAAGGCAGCCGCGCTTAAAGTAAATTTTACTCGGCGTTCTGAGCCACAGCATATTCTCTCTCCTTTCAGCAACGTGCTTGACGTTCAGCAACTGCTTCAGACCGACATTGTCGGAAACCGAGTTTCCGCCCCAGCTTCCGCAGCCGAGGGTCAGAGACGGGGTCAGTTCAAAGTTGTAGATGTCTCCGATGCCGCCCTGGGAAGAAGGCGTGTTGACCAGGATTCTGCAGGTCTTCATGCGGTTGGCGAATTCGTCGATCTTGCCGCGTCCGTTCTGCGCGTCGACGTAGAGAGAGGAAGTATGGCCGTAGCCGCCCTGACGGATCAGGTCTTCGGCCTTGTCGATGGCGTCTTCGAAGGTGTCGGCCTTGTACATGGCGAGCACCGGGGAGAGTTTCTCGTGGGCGAACTCCTCGCGGAAGTTCGTGTCCTCGACTTCCCCGACGAGGACCTTGCGGTCTTCCGGAACGCCTTCCACGCCGCTCATCTTGGCGATGGTCGTGGCCTTCTGGCCGACAATCTTGGCGTTGACCGAGCCGTTGATGATGACCGTGTGGCGGACTTTGTCCTTTTCTTCGTCGTTCAGGAAGTACGCCCCGTAGCGTTCCATCTCCTTCTTGAAATCGTCGTATACGTCTTTTAGAACGATGACGGACTGCTCGGAAGCGCAAATCATGCCGTTATCGAACGACTTCGAGTGGATGATCGAGGCCGCGGCGACCTTGAGGTCCGCCGAGGAATCGACGACCGCCGGGGTGTTGCCAGGGCCGACGCCGATGGCCGGTTTTCCCGAGGAGTAGGCCGCGGTGACCATGCCAGGACCGCCGGTGGCCAGAATGCAGTCGCAAGACTTCATCAAAAGCTGCGAAAGAGCGATCGAAGGATCCGTGATCCATCCGATGATGTCTTTCGGGGCGCCGGCCGCGACCGCCGCCTCGTAGACGACTCTCGCCGCGTCAATCGTGCACTTTTTCGCGCGCGGATGGGGGGAGAAGATGACGCCGTTCCTGGTCTTGAGGCAGATCAGCGACTTGAAGATCGCCGTCGAAGTCGGGTTCGTCGTCGGAACGATGGCCGCCACGACGCCAATCGGCTCGTAGATCTCCGTGTATCCGGCCGCCTCGTCGTGGAACTTGACGCCGCAGGTCTGGACGTTCTTGTATTTGTTATAGATGTATTCGGATGCGAAATGGTTCTTGATAACCTTGTCTTCCATGACGCCCATGCCGGTTTCCTTAACGGCATCCTGCGCCAGCGGGATTCTCATCTTGTTCGCCGCCAGGGCAGCGCGGTAGAAAATCTCATCGACTTTTTCCTGAGGGAAGGTCGCGAACTCTTCCTGCGCCTTGCGGACGCGCTTCAAAAGAGCGAGCAGATCTTCTTCGGTCTTCACGACATACTCTTCTTCTGCCATTACTGTAGTCTCCTTTCAGGGAAGAAACCCTTACAAGGTTATTATACACGATTTACTCAATCGTTAAACTAATAATAGTTGAAAGCGTTATCTAAGTACTGATACAAACATTTGAGTTTCCATCGATCAATCGGCCATCGAAACCGGCTTGTAGAAAATAGTTAATAATATAAAGTATCTGTACTCCGGGTAACAAAAAAGGAAGGCCATTTAACCATAGCCTTCCCTCGTATCTGACGGTTTAACCCCGGAAGATTCCCTTCATGCGGTCAAACAAGCCTTTCGACTTGTTCGATTCGATGCTCTTGACTTTCTCGAGAGCCTCGCGTTCCTCCGCGTTGAGCTTTTTGGGCATCTCGACCTTGAGATGGATGTATTCGTCCCCGTCGCTGCCGTAGGCGCTTCTAGACTTCACGCCCTGACCGCGTAAGCGCAGGATCGTATCGGTCGGCGTTCCCGGCTTGATTTCCGCGTCGCACTGGCCGTAGACCGTCGGAACCGTAATCGTGGTTCCTAAGATCAAATCCAGCACGGAGATGGAGACCGTGACGTGGATGTCCTGGCCCTCGCGGGTGAACTGGTTGTCGTTCTGGACAGCGACGACGATGTAGAGATCGCCGGACGGACCTCCGTTGTAGCCGTGGAGACCTTTGCCCTGAACGCGAATCTGTTCCCCGTCGGCGATGCCGGCCGGGATGTTCACCGTGATCTTGGATTTCACGTGCTCGTAACCCGAGCCGTTGCATTCGTGGCACTTGTCCTTGACGATGCGTCCGGTCCCGCCGCAGTGCGAACAGGTCGTACGCTGTTCGACCACGCCGAAAATCGTCCTCTGCTGCGTGCGGGCAGTTCCCGTGCCGTGGCAGTACGGACAGGTTTCCTCGCCGCTTCCCGGTTCGGCTCCCGTGCCGTTGCAGTGCGAGCAGGTCTCGTCATATTCGACCGGAATCTCGACCTTCGTTCCCTTGATTGCGTCCATGAAACTGATGCGGATTCTCAGGACCTGGTCGTTTCCCTTCACCGGTCCGCTCGAACGGCGCGAAGAAGAACCTCTTGCGCCTCCGCCGAAGAACTGCGAGAAGATATCGTCGAAGTCGCCGAATCCTCCGAAACCGCCCTGGTTGAATCCTCCCTGGCCCGCCGCGGCGTTCGGATCCACTCCGGCAAAGCCGAACTGGTCGTACGCGGCGCGTTTTTGTTTATCCTTGAGGACTTCGTACGCCTCCGTCACTTCCTTGAATTTGGCAGGGGCATCCGGCGATTTGTTCACATCCGGGTGATACTGCTTGGCAAGCTTCAGATAAGCCCGACGGATTTCGTCGTCACTGGCGTCCTTACTGACGCCGAGGACTTCGTAGTAATCCCGTTTCTGTTCCGCCATATCCCTGTTGCCTCCTTTCTTTCGGAAAAAGCGAACTCAGGAGCGCGTTCCGCCCCTGAGTTCCTCCGTTTTTCTTCTGAACGGATTACTTCTTTTCGGTGTAATCCGCGTCGTAGACGTTCTTGCCGTCCTGCGTCTGTCCGGAAGGCTGAGAACCATTCTGGGTCTCAGACGCGCCGGCGTTCGCCGAAGCGGCCGAAGCCTGCTGCTGGGCATAGCTCGCGGCCTTCTCGAGCTCTTCGAGCTTCGCTTTCAGAGTCGGAATGTCGTTCTTGTCGAGCGCCTGCTTCATCTCGTCGCGGAGAGAAGTCATCTTCTGCTTCTCGTCCGAGCCGATCTTGTCGCCCGCCTGGGCCAGAGCCTGATCAATCTGAGCGATCGCGCTTTCGGCCTTGTTGCGGGTCTCGACGTCTTCCTTGCGCTTCTCGTCGGCTTCCTTGTTGGCTTCCGCTTCCTTGACCATGCGGTCGATTTCTTCCTTGCTTAAGCCCGTGGAGCCGGAGATGGTGATGTGCGCGTCCTTCTGGGTATCCAGATCCTTCGCACTGACCGTGACGATGCCGTTGACATCGATGCTGAACTTGACCTCGATGCGCGGTTCGCCTCTTCTGGCCGGACGGATGCCGTCCAGCTTGAAGTGACCGAGCATCTTGTTGTCGTGGGCCATAGGACGTTCGCCCTGGTAGACGACGACATCGACCGCCGGCTGGTTATCTTCCGCCGTGGAGAAGATCTGGCTCTTCTCGCACGGAATGGTCGTATTGCGGGAGATCAGCGGAGTCATGACGCCGCCGAGGGTTTCGATGCCCAAGGTGAGCGGAGTGACGTCGAGAAGGACGATATCCTTCATGTCGCCGCGGATGACGCCGCCCTGGATCGAAGCGCCGATGGAGACCGCTTCATCCGGGTTGACCGACTGGTTCGGCTGTTTGCCGGAGATTCTCTTGACGAGATCGACGACCGCCGGCATACGGGTGGAGCCGCCGATGAGCAAGACTGTGGACAGATCGTTCCAGGTCAGGTTCGCGTCGCTGAGCGCCTTGTTGACCGGAACTTCGCAGCGGGCGAGAAGCGAAGCGGTGAGTTCCTGGAACTTCGCTCTCGTGAGCTTGGTTTCGAAGTTCACCGGGCCGTTCGCCGTCATGCCGATGTACGGTAAGGAGATCAGGGCTTCGAGCGAGCTCGAGAGCGTGATCTTTGCCTTTTCAGATTCATCCTTCAGTCTCTGCAGGGCCATGTTGTTGGTGCTGAGATCGAGGCCGGTCTCCAGCTTGATCTGGCCTAACAGCCACTGCTGAATCGCGTGGTCCCAGTCATCGCCGCCGAGGTGCGTGTCGCCCGAAGTGGCGAGGACGTCGAAGACGCCGTCGGCGATATCGAGGATCGTGACATCCAGCGTGCCGCCGCCGAGATCGAAGACCATGATCTTCTGAGGCTTGTCCTGCTTGATGCCGTAGGCGAGGGCCGCCGCGGTCGGTTCGTTGATGACGCGGACGACTTCCAGACCGGCGATCGTGCCGGCATCCTTGGTCGCCTGACGCTGCGCGTCGTTGAAGTACGCCGGGCAGGTGATGATTGCCTTCTTGACCTCGTGGCCGATGTTGTCCTCGGCGTATTTCTTCATGTAAGCGAGGACCTTCGCGGAAATTTCCTGCGGAGTGAAATCCTTGTTGAGGCAGGAGATGTGGACCTTATACGCCTCTCCCATGTGTCTCTTAATCGAATAGACCGTGTCCGGGTTCGTGACCATCTGGCGCTTCGCGGCGTCGCCGACAATCTCTTCCCCGTCCGGTTTGAACGAAACGACCGACGGAGTCGTGTTGTGTCCTTCCGGATTCGGAATGACCTTCACCGTCCCGTCGTCCTGCATGTAGGACACGACCGAGTTGGTCGTACCCAAATCGATACCTAAGATAACTTCCTTTGCCATAATCTATATCCTCCTTTATGTGAGATGAAAAACTGCTACTTCTTATCGGAAACTCCGTCTTTCTGATCCTTGGGAGCTTCTTCCTTCTTCATTTCCGCCTTCTTGGTCACGACGACCATCGCCGGACGGATCAGACGGTCGTGCAGGCGGTAGCCTTTCGTATAGACCGCCGCGACCTTGCCGTCCTCTTCTCCTTCGACCGTCTGGATCGCGTGCATAACGTTCGCGTCGAAGGAATCGCCTTTCTTCGGTTCGATGTAGGAGACCCCTTCCGACTGCAGCCCGTCGAGGAGCTGGCGGTGGATCATCCTGTATCCTTCCTGGAACTTCTGGATTGCCGGATCCGTCGGGTTGCTCGCCGCGGCCATATCGAACGAATCGAGCGCCGGCATGATCTTGTCGAGGAAGCCCGCGGCGCGGTACTTCACGAACGTCTCGTGGTCCTTCTCGATCTGCTTGCGCAGGTTCGACATGTCCGCGTACGCCATGTAGTACTTGTTCTTCCAGGTCTCGCTCTCGAGCTTCGCTTTGGTCAGTTCGGCGTTAAGGGCCGAGATCTGCTGCTTCAGCTTCTCCTCTTCGAAAGGTCCCTTCTGTTCGGAAGATTTCTCTTCCTTCGCTTCCGGTTCCTTCTTTTCTTCTTTCTCTTTTTCCTGTTCTTTCTCCGACATCTTGCACTCCTTTATTCGATCGGGATTTCCTTCTTCCCCTTGGGGGCAACGCCTTTAGAGGATTCCGGTTCCTTCTTTTCGTCCTGGTTCTTCTGTCCTTCGCCGAAGTACTTGTCAATCTCGCGGGCCATGTACTGCAGCGTGCCGATCAGCTTCTTGTAATCCATGCGCTGCGGCCCGACGACCGCCACCTTCATGCCCGGCATCGACTCGATGTCGAAGTCCTCCGAGAGGATCGCGACGTCGTCCTGATCCGAGTTGGCGAAGTTCACGCTTCCGTCCTCGACTCCCTCGCCGGAATTGACCGCCTGACGGAGCTTGGTCGGATCGTTCAGCAGATCGAGCACGTTCTTGAGCTTCTCTTTGTTCTCTCCGTATTCGGGAACGTTCAGCAGCTTCGAGCTTCCGGTCGCGTAGATGCGGTCCTTGGCGAACTTCACGAACGCCTCGACCAGCGCCTCCATCACGACTTCGCTCGAATGCCCGAGCACTTCACTCAGGATTGGCTTCAGCGACTCGATCTTTTCGGAAAGTTCGCTGATGGCCGTTCCACTCAGTCTCTTGTTCAGGAACTCGATGCACTTGGCGATGTTCTGTCCGTCCTGTTCGGAACGGATGACGAACGTCTTGTTCTCGACGTAGCCCTTGTCGGTGATGAAGATCGCCGTCAGGGCCGACGGGGAAATCGGCACGCCCTGAAGCGAAATCAGGTGTTCCTGATCCGCATCCGGGCCCAAGACCACCGTCGCGAGGTTCGTCATTTCCGAGAGGATTTTGCACGACTTGTTCATAACGTCCTCGAACGACTGGGATTTCTTGGAAAGCACCATCTGGAACTCTTTCTTGAATTCCGCGTCGATGTGGAGATCCCTGTCTTCACGCAGCCTTGAGACGTAATAGCGGTATCCTTTCGAGGAAGGGACGCGTCCGGAAGACGCGTGCGTCTTCTCGATGTATCCTTTCTCCTCCAGGTCCGCCATGTCATTCCTCACGGTCGCCGACGAGAACGGCAGATGGTATTTTTCAATCAGGGTCTTGCTTCCGACCGGTTCGGCGGTGGAAATGAACTCTTCCACGATGAGCTTCAAGATTTCATCTTGTCTAGTCATCTCCCACCTCCTTTAGCACTCTGTTCTTATCAGTGCTAACAACATTATAAAGCACTTTCTAGCATTGTCAACTTTCAACTGCTAAATTTTCACAAAATTTTCATTTGAGTCGGATTGCCGGGTTTGCGGAAGAGAATCTGATGAACACTTCCCGGTACGAAACGGAGGGCAGGTGTGGGACAATTCATCCTTTTTATATATAGCGCCCGAAGCCGAAAACCAGCTAGAGGCTTCACAGGTTCCCTGTTCTCCCTATAAAAAAGGAACCGCTCCTTTCCAAACGTTCTGCTTAGAAAGAGAGCGGTTCCTGTCCCTAGGATTGGCAACCTCCGGCCAAGGCGTTCTTCGAAAATCCTTTGGCCGAAGGACGTCTCCGAAAGGTCGGAAAGCCGGATCCGCGGGGATTAGTGGTTGTACTTGTCCGGATTCTTCTTAGAATCGGCGATCCTGAGACCCGTCCAGACGCAGGAGGCAAGGACCCACGCTCCTAAGACGCAGTCCAGGGAAATGATTCCGATTTCCCACGGCGACATGCTGTAGGAGACGATGGCGCCCGGAGCGGCTCCGTTGGTGACGTTGGAGTTCGCATAGGCGTAAGCGACGTGCTTCATGGCGTTGCGGAGGAGGTTGTACGTCGTCGGGCTGTCCTTATCCGTCAGTTCGGACGGCATGAAGAACATCTTGAGATCCGTGCCGGCGCGTAACAGCTTGTCGTTGATCTGCGGCACCGTATACAGGTACATATCCGAGGAAATCAGTCCCGTGAAGCCCCATTCCTCGCGCATGATGCCCGTGATTAGCCCGTAATTGGAGGACTGGATGGTCGAGCCGAGCATGTTGTCGGTCGGCATGGCGCCGCTGGCTCCGACGATGGTCTTCTGCTTTACCGTCCCGTTTTGGTCGGCGATGTAGGAAATCGTGTGCTTCGCGTTCTTATGGGCGATTTCGAAGGCCTTTAAATCCGTTTCGCGGTAAGCCTGCTCGGTCATCCAGCTCATCATGTTCGTCGATTCGGTCTCGTGGTCGTTGATGCCCAGATGCTTCGAGAAGACGATGAGACCCTGCTGCTCCGCTCCGGAGATGCAGTTGGCGCCGAGCATTCCGGTCAGGAGCGGATCTTCCGAATAGTACTCGAAGTTGCGGCCGTTGAAAGGCGAACGATGGAGGTTCATGCCCGGGCCGTACCAGATGTTGATGTTGAGATAGAGCGCTTCCTGTCCGATGGATTCGCCGTAGTCGTAAGCGAGATCCGTGTTCCAGGTCGAGGCGACGACCGTCTCGGAGCAGTAAGCGAACGAGCCGATGCTCGAATCGACGCCGGTCTTGCCAAAGCCCTGCGGGCCGTCGCTTCCGGAGACGGCCGGAATGCCGAGCGATTCGATAGGGCTATATCCGAACGCGCCTTTGGTGAACAGGGCGGAAGCCTGCGACATGTCGAGCTGGTCCATGTATTCGTCCCAGGTCGAGTCATAGTAATCCACACCGCGCATGTCGGTGAGCGACAGACCATTGTCGGCGTTGGTCACCGGCTTGGAAGTGTATTTGTTGTAATAGGCGCTTCCTTCGACATCGCCGGTCTTCGCGTCGGTCTTATAGTCGTAAGCGAGGTATTCCTGGACGTATTTGTCGGCCAGCGTATGTTCCCCGGTCGGCTTGGAAGGGAACGTGTTCGCCCAGTTGGAACGGGTGAAGATCGTTGCTTCCGAATTCATGTATTCTTCGAGTTCGGGGAACTGGTTGTGCGCCGCGACGAAGCTTGCGTTTTTGTCCGAATCCGCTCTGGCCGGGAAATCCAGGGCCCTGCCGTCGTCATCGTGCTTCGCCTGCGCGTCTTTCTCGCTCTGGCGGGGATTGGTGGAATCGTACCAGACGGTAGCGGGGATCTTCGTCGTCCGGGCATCCCATTCGTCGTGGGAGTTCTTGCCCAGGGTCAGGGTGTACGTCCCTTCTTCGAGGACATAGGCGCCTCTGGTTCCGTCCGGATTGTCCCGGGTGTAGCAGTAGGAAGCCAGATCTTCCTTCTTGATGGTGAGTTCGACCGTCTCTTCCTCTCCCGGATTGAGGAGCTTCGTCTTGGTAAACGCCGCTAAGACCTTGACCGGTTTTTCAATCTTGTACCGGGTGTCGAAATCCGTATACGGGGCGGTGGAGTAGATCTGCACGACTTCCTTGCCGGCGACCGCTCCGGTGTTCTTGACGCGGACGCCGATCTTGATTTCGTCTCCGGAATCGCTGTAGCTTCCGATGCTCTGCTCGAAGCTCGTGTACGAAAGGCCGTATCCGAACGGATAGTCGACCGCGCCTTTCTCGGTCAGGCCGCCCTTCCCGTCGAGCTTCCCGTATTTGAACGAAGAATTCATCTTCGCGGCGGTTTCGTAGTAGCGGTAGCCGTAATAGACGCCTTCCTCGTATTCGAAGTAGTGGATACCGGGTCTGCCCGGCCAGATCGTGTCGCTCTCGGTGCCCGTATAGATCTGGGAATGGTCGCCAAAATTCTGCATCGTCGGGTTCTTCGAAAGGTCCGCGTCCCAGATGTCGACCGTCCTGCCCGACGGGTTGACGTCTCCGTCCAGAACATCGGTCAGGGATTCGAATCCGGTCGTGCCCGGCCCGCCGATCCAGACGATGCCGTCGCACTCCAGCTCGCCCTGCATCAGTTCGGAAATTTCCATGACGTTGGAGCTGTTGATGACGGCGACGACTTTCCGGCAGTGTTCCTTGGCAAAACGGACCGTCTCTTTCTCATACTGCGAAAGGGCGAGGTAATGCGGGGTTCCGTCCAGATATTCGCCGAAGATGGGGTTGTCCCCTTCCCCGCCTAGCCTTCCTAGATAGACGATGCCGACTTCTTTGTCCTTATCGATGCTGACGCCGTCGTAGATTGAAGGATCGAATTCGTAGAGGCCGCAGTCGGCTCCTTCGAACCCGGTCGAAGAGAATCCGTCCGGATTCACCTGCTTCGTCTCGCGGTAGTCCGCGGCTCTGTCGGCCGTGCTTGCGATGCGCCAGGTCGTATTCGAATTGATCGCCTCCTCCGTTCCGGAATTGACCTGGAAGCTCTTCTTCAGGCCCCTGCTCGGGAACCAAACCCGGGAGTCAGACGTATTGACGGCTCCGGATCCGGTGCCGCCGAAGACCGGGAAGCGGTATCTCGCCCCGAAAGGAGCGACCTTGCTGTTCTTGGCTAGCGGCAGGACGCCGTTGTTCTTCATCAGGACGATGCCTTCGTCGGTGATGTTCTTGCTCACTTCGTTCGCGTGGTCCAAGGTGTTGATGTCCTTGCCGTCCTTCTGCATCACCTTGTAGTAGTCCGTGTCCCAGTTCTCGGTGCCGGAGACGTTGCTGACGCGGCGGGTGCCTCTGCCGACATAGGTATCCAGAGAATTTCTCCAGTAATTGGCGGCGACGCTCGCCCCGACGGCGACTCCAATCGAAAGAAGGGCGGATACGCCCATGATGATTGAAAACTTCCTGTTGCTCATCTTTTTCTTGCTTTTAGCCATCTTTTTTCCTCCTGTAAGGGTTTTCAAAGCAATCACAGGTTAAAGCAGGAATGAAACCGTTTTCAACAGTTTGGCGTATCGCGCATCCTAGGAGGCGTAAGTGGCAAGGGAAGAAGGCTTCGAGGGGAACAGGATTTCCAGAGAGAAGATGTTCTGGTACGTCTTGATAGAGAGAATCCCTCCGTACTTCTCTGCGATCATCTGTATCGAGCGGATGCCGAAGCCGTGGTTGTCCGCGTCCCCTTTGGAAGTGAGGATCCTTCCGTTCTGCATCCGGATGTCCCCGGCGTAGCAGTTCTCGATATGGACGGAGGTCATCTCCCCGACCCGCCGGATCGTCAGGGAGATGTTCCGGCGTTTCCTGTCCTTGATCTTCATCACGGCTTCGACGGCGTTGCTGACGGCGTTGCCCAAAAGGCAGTAGGCGTCCACTTCGTCCAGGAAGGATAGGAGCTTCCCGTCGACGATATAGGTGAAGGTGATGCCGTGCTTCCGGCAGTAGAGGGACTTCTCGGTGAGAATGACGTCGAGCGCCGGATTGTTCGTCCGGACGGCCGAATCGTAGATCGAGATGTTCTCCTTGAGTTCGCCGATTTCCTTCTGGTCGATGGCGCTGTTCGACGAAGCGAGCGCCTGCAGGCGGTATTTGAGGTCGTGGCACTTGATATTGATCTGCTCGATGTTGGACTTGGAAAGACGGTACTGTTTGGACTGCTCGTTGAGCATGACCTGGAACGTGCGGAGCTCTTCCTGAATCCGGTACTGGCGCACGAGGAAAAACGCAAAGAAGACGACCATGGCAGAGGAAGACATGTTGTAGAGATCGAAGACGACGCCGATGCCCTCCCTGAAATCGTAGACGTTGAAAATCATGTACGTCGAGGACAGGCAGATGTTGAATAAAAGGATGATCACCGCGACGAAATCCGTGTGCCGGTCGTCGAGAAGGATCCGGTTCCGGCGGTCTTTCAACAAGAATCTGTACAGGAGGAACAGGGCGAGGGCGATCAGGGCGTAACAGCAGAGATAGCGCACGGCGCGCTGGACGAGCTTGTCCTGGATGAAATGGTCCGCCAGAAGCCCGAACGTCAGATCATTGATGCATCCGGCCAGATGCCTGATGGCGTATCCGCAAAGGCCGCAGAAGACGAGATTGGAAGCCTTGGTATCGTAGCTCAAAAACAGCGAGGCGGTACATAGAGCCAGAATCAGGACATACATGAAGATCGCGTACAGAATATCGACGGTCATATTCATCCTGACGAGCGGAAGGAAATAGGCGATGAGGAGCACGGCAAGGGATCCGCCTAAAAGCCTCCAGAAATAATGCGGGCGGCGCGGAAAGCGCCAGGCCAAAAAATTCGCGCAGAAGATGGTCTCCATGGCGATGGAGAGATTCACGAAATTCACGAAGTTGAAAATCATATTTGCCTCCCGGCGTATTCGGCCAAAGCGAGCATGAACTGTTTCTTATAGGTCCTCGATAAGGGAACGGTCGCGTCTTTTTCGAGATGGATGTCCGGCGGGTCGACGTAGCGGACTTTCTCCAGATTCACGATGAAAGCGTCGCTGCACCGGGCGAAGCTGTAACCGGACAAAAGCGCCTCGTACTGCTTCATCGTCCCCCTCGTCTTCACGGTTTCGTTTTCCAGATGGAAGTAGATGTCGTGGTTCCGAACCTCCAGATAGAGGATGGAAGGCGAATGGATGACCCGTTTCCCGCCGTCGAGAAGGATCGGGCGGTCCTTTTGGGCGTTCTCATGGGCCAGCCTGACCGCTTTATACATGCGCATCTTGAACTGATCGTAGTTCACCGGCTTCACCATGAAGTCGAGGGCGTCGACATCGTAGCCTTCGATGGCGTACTGCGCCATGTTCGTCACGAAGATGTAGAGCGCCTTATCTCCCGCCTTGCGGAGGTTCCGCGCGAATGTCATGCCGTCCATTCCCGGCATTTCGATGTCCAGAAACAGCAGATCGTACTGCGGGCGGTCTTTCTTCGTGAGGAAAAGAGCCGGTCTTTCATAGTAATCGACCGCAAAAGTTTCCCCGGTTTCCGAAGAAAAATCGGAAATCATCTTTTCTAAGCTCTGATGCGCTTCCTCGCTGTCTTCAACGATTGCAATCCGGATCATATGGATGACATGCCCTCAGGACCACCGCTTCTCTTTTTCAATTGTAGGGAAAAAGGAGCCGTGCCGCAAGCGCATACACGCTCCCGCCTTATAGCTCGTAAAAGATCCGGAAGCTACCTTCCGTTCTGTTATGAGCCGCCTTTGTCCTTTTTTCCTTCCTCGTCAAAAAAGCGCCTCTCCGTTCTACGAAGAAGCGCCCGTGCGTACGTATATATTATTTAGGATTAAAGGACTTCTGCCCTTTCCCCGGTCAAGAGGACGGTCGACGAGAAGAACGCCCTGACGAACTCTTCCATCGCTTCGATGTCGTAAACGCCCATGAACTCGTTAGCGGAATGCATCGCGAGCTGCGGGCAGCCGATGTCAGCGCTGACGAAGGAGATTTCCGCGTTCGAGAGGTTCCCGAGCGTGCTTCCTCCGCGCAGATCCGAGCGGTTCGTGAACGGCTGGACCTTCACGTCCGCCTTCTCCGCGATCTTTTTCACGAGCGCGGAAGAGAACGCGTCGCTCGTATAGGACTGGTTCGCGTTCGACTTCAGGACGATGCCGCCGTTCAGAAGGACACTGTTGGCCTTGTCGACGATCTCCGGATAGTTCGGATGGTTCGCGTGCGCGTTGTCGATCGAAAGCAGCATCGAGCGGGCCACCGCGGAGCAGATTTCCTCCTCGGACAAGCCGAGCCCTTTCCCGATCCTGCTGATGGTTTCCTTAAAGAACGTCGAATGCGCGCCCTGGCGCGTCAGCGATCCGACTTCCTCGTTATCGAAAGCGCAGTAGACCGAAATGTTCTTACTTCCTTCCCCTTCGACGAACCCGAGCAAGGACGTATACGTCGACGAAAGATCGTCGAGGCGCGGCGAAGAAAGGAATTCCCCGTTCAAACCGACCCTTCTCGGCTCGTCGAGGTTCACTAGGAACAAATCGAACCCTTCGACTTTGTATTCTTCTTCGGGAAGACCGAGTTCCTTCAGTAAGAACGCCTTGAAATCGAACTTTCCGTCCTCGCTCGTCCCTAAGATTGGGACGAGGTCCTTCGCCGGATTGTACTTGTATCCGTTATTGATGTCCCGGTTGAAATGGATGCAGAGATTCGGAATCTGCAGAAGGGGCCGGTCGATGAAGAGCAGTTTCGTCTCGAGCGAATTCCCTTTGGAAACGACGACTCTTCCTCCTAACGACAGCGGGCGGTCGAACCACGTCGAATGGATCATCCCTCCGTACGGCTCGGTCAGTAAGGACACGAGGTTCTTATAGACGGAGACCGGCTCCGGCTTGACCTTATACGTCGGGGAGTCCGTATGGGCCGCGCTCACCTGGAACGCGACTCTCTCCAGATCCGAAGGAATCTTGAACGCGATCAGGGACGATCCGTTCCGCGTCACGAAATACTTTTTCTCTTTTTCGAGCGCGAAGGGTTCCTTCTCGTCGAGCTCGGTAAAACCGTGTCCGAGGAGCTCTTCCTTCAGGTTCTTCACGACGTGGAACGGCGAATACGACTTCTTCAGCAGTTCCATCGTCTTCTCAATGCTTTTATTTTCCATCTTTTTCTCCGTCTTTCTTTTCTTCTTCGGTCTTCTCAAGAACGTCCTCCGGTTCTTCCTTTCCTTCTTTTTTCTTCGGTTCGTCTTCCAATAAGCCCGGGACCGGGACGTACCAGTGGTAGATTCCTTCGACAGTATAGATGATTGTTATATAGAAGAACAGTCCGACGAGCGTCCACTGGTAGAAGGCGTAGTCCAGCCCGTAGTTCTGAATGAAGGACAGGATGTCGATTGGAATCAGAGCGCACGGGATCGGAAGCATCAGGATCTTGTCGAGCAGGGAGACTTTCTTCCGGTGTTTCTTCGAAAAGACCGCCCAGAAGAAATCGAAAAGTCCGTAAGCCCCGCCTAAAAGGGTCACCCACGTGAAGATCCTCCTCCAGCGCTCGGAAAGGCTGATGATCTTGAGCGAAACGAGAATTCCTAGCACGAGGAAAACGATAGCGAATAGGATCAGTTCCCCCGAATAAATGAGTTTGGCTTTCTTATTTTCTTTTTCAATATCCGTTTCTATCGCGTCCATTTCCATATTTTCCCTTCCTCTTTGCCGATGAATTCATTATAGAGGAAGCCGTAAGAGGAAGAAACCGCCTTTCTCTGTTATTTTTCTCTTGAAAACAGAATCGGGATATGCGAATATATTCAAGCACGGATCATTGGTGTAGTGGTTAAC